>Ga0307473_10000051_pt1 | contig 24335 bp, 31 predicted proteins | sample atmos_gasesAM5C__FD_203744 | JGI IMG/M metagenome (GOLD analysis project Ga0307473, IMG submission 203744) | Hardwood forest soil microbial communities from Morgan-Monroe State Forest, Indiana, United States - atmos_gasesAM5C_515 | ecosystem: Environmental > Terrestrial > Soil > Temperate...
ATTCCAGGTTTTTCGGGCTTCCAGGGCTCCACCCAATAGTCGAGGGAGAGCCACAGGCTGTAACAGTAGGGCATGAAGAAGAGCGAAAGTGGAATGGCGAATGCGATCCAGACCGCGAACCGAGTGTAGTCGGACAAATTTTTGATGTCCGGGAGGAGCAGGGAGAACAGAAAGATGGGAATCACGACGAGAAGAGTCAGCGTGTAGGTGATGATCATTCCTCCGATGTAATATCCCGACTCGCGGAAGTAGGAGAGTCCGCAAGCAGGACAAGAGAGGAGCATCTTGTTGGGCCAGCGCTCAAGCACCGGCCCCATGCGGCAATTGGGACACCGACGGCGCAGCGCGTCGCGTACCAACCCCCAGAAGGGAGACCTTTCGATTGGTTTTCGGACTTTCAGCATGATTTGCAGCGGTTCCTGCCGCCGTATTCTTGGGGCGGGCGAATTGCAATGATCCTCTCAAAAGCGCAGAATATACAACGAGATTACAAGAGGCTGCATGTCGGTTGAAATTTCAAAAGGCGTCACGCTGGAACGGCCCGGGGAAGACGAAAGCTTCCTGAAGGACGAGGGCATCCTGTTCGCGTCGCTCGACAAGCTGGTCAACTGGGGGCGGCGCAGCTCGATTTGGCCGATGTCGTTTGGCCTGGCTTGCTGCGCGATTGAAATGATGTCCATGGCGGCGTCGCGCTACGATATCGCGCGATTCGGCGCAGAGGTTTTCCGCGGCTCACCGCGCCAGTCGGACCTGATGATCATCGCCGGGCGCGTCTCACAGAAAATGGCGCCGGTAATCAAACAGCTCTACGAGCAAATGCCCGAACCGAAATGGGTGATCTCGATGGGCGCCTGCGCGACCTCGGGCGGCGTCTTCAATAATTACGCCATCGTGCAGGGAGTCAACCAGGTTGTTCCGGTGGACGTGTACGTTCCCGGCTGCCCGCCGCGGCCCGAAGCGCTGCTCTTTGCCATCTTTCAGTTGCAGAAGAAGATTGATTCCACGCGCGGCAGCTTCCTGAAGTCGCTCAACCTCGGAAAATCTTAGAAATTGTTTCACCGCTGGACTTGCCAGACGTCAGTGCGCCATTCATCAAATTTTCGGGGGACCTCATGACTGTGTTCAACGACAACCGCGAAGAGCTCGATCACTACGAAACCATGATGGGGCCGGATCGCGGGCGGCTGGCGGTCACGCTCGATCTACTGACGAACGCGCTGGTGCTGGTGGGGCAGCACGGCGTCTACTGCCACAGCAATCGCGACCCGAAACTTCCGGTGATGGACATTCGCATCGTGACGCAGGAAATTACCAAGGCCAAGGAGCTGGTTCAGAGCGTCATGGAAAGGCTGCGCGCCGAGAGAGAAGGCTGAAGAATCGGTGCGATTTTCTTAGGCGTGGTGCGGCCCGCGCAACACACGTGCGGGAAGAAAAATAATCGCGCGGACTAGTTCGAGGACGCCATTCACGGCGATTCCGATCAGCCGAAAGGGCAGTACGAGCAGCCAAACGATCGGGTAGAGCACCAGAGCCAGTAGCGCCAGCGGCCAGCACAACACGAACAGCAGGCACCAGAGCAGAAAACTCAACACTGCAGTCTCCTTCTTTCTCACTCACCTTTTAGATACGAAACAGCCGGCGATTTAGTTCCCGCGCGTTCAGGCTGCCCCGCGCACAGGGATTTGTCCCAGGCTCGAGTAAACTCAAAGGCTCGAATAAACAATGTTAACGAAGAGGTCCGGTTTCAAGAACCCGTTCCCCCAGGTGGCGTCCAGATCTGCGGTAGGCTTCGCCGCCACCGTCTCGTCTGCGGACTTTCCCGCATCCTTCAGAATTTTCACGCGGTCGCGGACAATTGTGAGCACGTCGCGATATTTTATGAGCGCCGTTTTGTCACCCATCGGGCCATGACCCGGCACAATCTTTGTGTCCGCGTCAGCCAGACTGATCCCCGCTCCCGCTGCCAGAATCATTCCATTGATATTCCCGCCTGTGCCGACATCGATGAAGGGATACATCCCGTTGAACCAGATGTCGCCAATGTGCAGCACATTTCCTTTTTCGTAGCGTATTAAAATATCTGTGTCGGTGTGCGCCGGGGGGACGTAGCCAAGCGACAATTCTTCATTGTTAAAATACAGCCTAAGCTTGTCGATGAACGTGACCTGCGGCCAGGCCTCGACCGGCGCTGCCGGGAAATGCATCCCGAAGGCTTTCACGTCCTGCGGCGTCGAGAGGCGCTTGCGTGTGTTCTCGTGCGCCACGATGGTTGCACCGGCTGCATGCATGGGAGCATTGCCGTCGGTGTGATCGTAATGCCAGTGCGTATTAACCAGAATCTTTATCGGCGCGGGGCCGAGATTATCTAGCGCCTGCTTCAGTTTGGGCGCCACGCTTAAGTAGCTGGAATCGACCAGAACCTTTCCGTCGGGGCCATTGAGAGCCACCATGTTTCCCCCCGCCCCGTAAAGCATGGTGAGGTTGTCGCGGAGTTTCAGCGTCTGCAAGGGGACCGCGGCCATTTGCGAGCGCATCTGCACGAGCTGGTCGGTCTGCGATTGCGAGGTCTGAGCACCGCCACCAGACTGAATGGCGGCGTTCAGCTTGCTGGGTAGCGATCCGGCCAGCAGGCCCGCACCGGCGAGATATCCCGCTGATTTCAGCATTTCGCGCCGCGTAGTGATGTTCAATGTCAAGTCTGCGCTCATTTGGTTGTTCGCTCTCTTGGTTGAGATGGTTGCTACCCACCATGCCGCGTCGGCTTCCGAAAACTCACTGGATCGAGTCGAGGAGGACAGCATCAATGAGATGGCGCGGGCGCGGCAAGCGATTCAGAGAAATTCTTCATCGCAGGAAAGGATTGTGCTCGCGCTCCGCTCCAATCGTCGTCTGTGCGCCGTGGCCGGGATATACGACCACTTCGTCGGGCAACACCAGCAATTTCTCGCGAATGGATTCGATAATTTGGGGATACGATCCGCCCCACAAATCCGTTCGGCCGATGCTGCTCTGGAACAGCGTATCGCCGGCGAGGAGCCGTGCGTGATCGAGCGAGTTCGGACCTGCGTGTCCGCTCGCGGGTCCGGCAAATTCCTGATCCGAACCTTGCGCTGTGCCTTCGGCACTCGCGTCTGTCGATTGCCGCTCGACTACCAGACTGATGCTCCCGGGCGTGTGCCCCGGCGTGTGCAGAACACGCGCCGCAAAGCCGCCCCAGGTCAGCACGTCGCCTTCTGTGAGGAATTCGTCAATCTCGCTCATCGGTGGCGTTCGAACACCGAGCCATTGTGCCTGCAAATCAAGATGGCGGTACAGATCGAGATCCGCTTGATGAATCAGCACCGGCGCGCCGGTGATCCTTTGCAATCCGGCGAGCCCTCCGACATGGTCAATATGCGTATGTGTGCTGACGATAGCGCGAACCTTTAGTCTGTGCTCGCGCAGAATCTCCGTGATCCGCTCGATCTCGTCGCCGGGGTCCACGACGATTGCTTCATGGGTGACGGAATCGCCTAGGATCGAGCAATTGCATTGCAGCATCCCGACGGCGATCACTTCGTGGATAAGTTTCTGGGCCATCGGCGGCCAGTATAGCAGCAAAATTTTGCGGGAAGCACCGCATCGCTGCCGGAGAATCCCTCGCATCTGATAAGATCATGGTGCCGCCTGGAGGGCGTGCTTGTTTCACATGCCTTCGCCATGGAAACTCCACTGATCACTGAGCATCGCGTAGCCGGCGCCCAGTTGGGCGATTTTTCCGGCTGCGTTCTGCCGGAGAGCTTCTCCGACTTCCAGGCTGAGTATCGCGCCGGACGTCGAAGCGTGGCGCTCTTCGACACAAACTGGCACGCCATTCTCACCCTCGCCGGGCCAGACCGCGTGCGCTACCTGAATGCCATGGTCACAAATAATATCCAGGGGCTGGCCGATGGCCGCGGCGTCTTCGCATTGCTGCTGAATCCGCAGGGACACATTCTTGTGGAGCTGGAGGTTTACAGGCAGCCCGACAAATTGCTGACTCTCTCGCACGCCTCGGTGCGCGAGCGCACTTTCTCAACTCTCGACAAATACATCATCATGGACAATGTGGTCCTCGAAGACGTAACCGAACACGTCGGGAGCATCGCAATTGAAGGGCCGCGCGCAGCCTCGATTATCCAGCAAGCCATCGGCATCGCGGTGGAAGACCTTCCCGAGATGGCCATACAGGAAGTGAAGGTGGAGCGCATCCCCTGTCAATTTCTCAGGCGCTCGCATTTCGGCCAGCCGGGCGCGGAGTTTCTAACCCGCCGCGACCGTCTGCCTTCGCTATGGAAAAAACTTCTGGCTGGCGTGCGGGCGCATGGCGGCCAGCCGATTGGTATGCGCACGCTGAATACGCTGCGGCTCGAGGCTGGCGTTCCGTGGTTTCCGGAAGATTTCAATGATAGCGTGATTCCGCATGAAGCAGGTCTCGAGAACACGCACATTAATTTCTCGAAAGGCTGCTACACGGGGCAGGAGATCGTCGAACGTGTGCGCTCGCGCGGGCACGTGAACCGGCGGCTGGTAAGGCTGCAGTTTAAGTTCACAGGGGCGCAACCTGCGCCAGGCACCAAATTGCGAGCCGCGAGCGCGGAAGTGGGCCAGGTCACCAGCGTGGCCGCGTTGCCGGCTGGCGGCTTTGCGATTGGAATGGGATACGTCCGCCGGGAGCACAATGCCCCTGGGAGCGTACTCGAATTTGATGGCGGAAGTGCTACGGTCGGTGCATGGCAAGGAGTTGGGGCGCCACCTATACAGACTCCTGCCCATTAGCCAAGCCGACCTAGTCCTAGGACCATCTATTGCGAGCTACGGAACACGTTGACCCAGTTCTCTTTACTCTGCTTCTCATCCACTAGATAATCTCGCCGGTCGACATTCATGCGCAGCGCCAGCTAGCGGCTGATGGCCACTGGGGTTGGAACTTGAGGCATCAAGGCGAACGTCCTGGGATCTGGCCCATGATTTCACTCATTTTGCCGGCGCGCACGAATCGCAGTTTCAAAGCGGATTATCTCGACTTTGTTCTATACTCTGGGCAGCGGGGATGCAATATGCCCTCGGTTCCACGTCACCCAGCTCGAGTCCGGTCCGCAATCGCACAGCGAGGGAAGCTACTTTTCTCTAGAGCCACCTTTCGGCAGGCTTCGGGGGCTCAGGAATTTTACGGGGTGAATGGAAAATGAGACGTTCTGATCTTGTGCGCAGTGCAGGGAAGGGGAAGACCGTGCGTACTTCTCAAATTGTATTTGGTGAGCGGCAGCATCTTCTGCGCGTGCTCGATTCGGTGGAGCGCAGCGCGCTGCCCGCGCCTCGTCTGGATCAGGAGCGCCGCGTGATCGAGCAGCTTATTCACGCGCGAACGCAGGAACTCAATCGCATCAACGCCGGCTGGGACGAAAAAGTTGGCACCGTGCTGAGCGCGGAGGTGAAGCCCGAGCTGTTGGACCAGCTTTCGCGTCAGGCGCCCAAGGAAGATTTCTATCTGCTGCGCTTGATCAGCGAGCATCCGAAAGTTTCCTCGAAGACTCTGGGGCGCCTTTCGCACCATCCGTATTCGGCGATCCGCGAAAATATCGCGCGCCATCCGAATAGCGACGCTTCGACGCTTTCCCGGCTCAGCCGTGATCGCACGCAGCCACTGTGGTATCTGGTGGCATTCAATCCCAACGCGCCTGCCACGCTGCGCAAGAAATTGCAGGAGCGCATGCGTCGGCTGGGTGAGAAATCAGCCACGCAATAGAGGCCCTGGAGGATCTGAGGTTTTCGTTTTGAGAGGGCGCCGTTTCCGGCGCCCTTTTTTTTGCCCGTCGTCTTTCAGACTTCTTGACCTGGAACGTCCGCACTAGTTCTGGGATAGAATCCCGGCGTGACTGCCGCCCCAGACATGCTGAATATTGCCGAGGAACTCGTATCCCGTCCCGCGCGCGAGCATCCGCAGAGCACAGCAATCGTAGGAGTCGAAAGGCAAGCGACCTACGCCGACGTTGAGGCGGAGACGAACCGCGTGGCCCAAGCGCTGCGCGATTACGGTTGCCGCCCGGGCGACCGCGTGCTCATCGTGCTGCCCGATTCACTCGAATTCATCGCCGCATTTTTTGGTGCTGCAAAGATCGGAGCTTTAGCCGTGCCGGTGAACTCCATGGCTCGCGCAAACGATTATCAGCACTATCTGGCGGATTCTGGTGCACGCTTTGCCATTGTTCACGCTTCCTCATTTGATGAGTTCCAGCCGGCGTTGCATGCCTCCGCCGTCGAATACACGATTGTGGTGGGTGCGAGGGCGCGCGCAGCCGGCTCCGGGCAGGGGACGACAATTGCCTGGGACGACTGGCTCCCGAAAAATATCGGCGATGTGCCGACGCATCCGACCGGGGCTGAAGATCCCGCATTTCTTCTGTTCACGTCCGGGAGCGGCGGTTCGCCTCGGGCAGCAGTGCATCGGCACCGAGGCATGATTGCCACTTCGACGGCCTATGCCCGCGGAGTACTGGGTTTGCGCCCGGACGACATCACGTTTTCCGTTTCGAAGCTCTTCTTCGCTTATGGCCTGGGCGCTGGAATGTATTTCCCGCTCGCTGCAGGTGCCAGCACTTTATTGTTTCCCGAGCGGCCGCGTGCGGACCTGATTGCTGATGCGTCCCGAAGGCATCGTCCCACGATATTCTTTTCAGTACCCACATTTTATGCGGCACTTCTTCGTGAAGCTGATTCCGGCCTTGCGATGGATTTCTCATCTGTACGCTTGGCGATTTCCGCAGGCGAAGCGCTCCCCGCTGAAATTTTCACGCGTTTTCGCGATCGCTTTGGACTCAAAATTCTCGACGGCCTCGGGTCTACCGAAATGCTGCACATGTATATGTCCGCTCGTCCGGGCCACACGCATCCGGGATCTTGCGGCAAGCCAGTCCCCGGCTACCGCGTGAAAATCGTGGACGAGCAGGAAAGGGAAGTGCCGGACGGAGAGATTGGTAACCTATGGGTGTCCGGGCCGAGCCGCTTCATCGAATATTGGAACGCGCCGGAGGTCACCCGTAACCGATTCAACGGCGAGTGGTATCTCACTGGCGATAAACTTACTCGCGATCCGGAGGGCTTCTACCACTACTGCGGTCGCGCGGACGACATGATGAAAGTTTCCGGCATGTGGGTGTCGCCTGTGGAAGTTGAAAACACGCTGCTGGGCCACCCCGTTGTCGCCGAATGCGCCGTCGTGGGCCAATTCGACTCCGTCGGCCTCACACGTCCGGTAGCTTACATCGTCCTCCGTCGCGGCGTGCAACAGCCTGGGGGCGCGATGGACAGCGAGATCAGCGCTTGGTTGCGCACGCGCCTGGTGGGCTACAAATGCCCCGAGGAGTTCCGGTTCGTCGCCGAGCTGCCGAAGACGGCAACGGGCAAGATCCAGCGCTTCCGGTTGCGGTCCCGCTGACCCTCCTACAAGACAAATTGGCTCTTTACAACTATAATTGTGGCTGTATATTGGCCTCCAGGAGTGAGCCAATGTTTCCGCTCCATTTGCAGCCTGAAAGTCATATCCCGCTGTACGTCCAATTGCGCGACCAGCTTCGCGCGCTGGTCCATTCGGGCGAGCTGCGCACGGGCGACCGCATTCCCGCGAGCCGTGAGCTTGCTTCGCAGCTAGGCGTTCATCGCACCACGGTCGCAAATGCCTATGCCGAGCTCGAGTCCGAAGGCCTGATCCAGGGCCACGTCGGCCGCGGCACGTTTATCTGCGGCGCGCCCGTACGGCAATTCACCCCGCCGCCGCGCTCCAACGGCAATGGAAACGGTGGCGTGCGTTGGGAGTCGCTATTTGCGGACGAGCGTGCCGAAGAGGCGCTCAGCCGCCTGATGCCGGATGTCCCGGCGGACGAGATCGCTTTCGTCACCGCGCGCCCCTCGGACGATTTCTTCCCCGTGGAAGAATTCAGGCTATGCTGCAATGCCGTGTTGCGCAGCGAAGGGCGGCGCATACTGCAACTCGGTTCTACGGATGGCTACGAGCCGCTGAAACGCGTGCTGATCGAAATGCTGCGCGGCGAGGGAATGAATGTCCGCAGCGAGCAGCTCCTAATCACGGGCGGCTGTCAGCAAGCGATCGATCTGCTCTGCAAGGCTTTTCTGCGGCCGGGAGATGCGGTGGTGCTCGAAAATCCGGCTTATCCCGGTGCAATCGCTATTTTTTCCGGAGCACGGGTGCGCGCGCTCGCTGTCGGAGTGGAGACAGACTCGCGCCGCAATGGATGTACGGGGCTTGATGTGAATGCGCTTGAATCAGTGCTCATGCAGAACCGCGTGAAGTTCATCTTCGTCACGCCGGATTTTCATAATCCCACGGGCACCACGCTTCCCGTCGCCGAGCGCCGCCGGCTGCTTGAAGTCGCCGCGCGCTATCAGGTGCCGGTGATTGAAGATTACATCTACGCTCGCCTCCGCCTCCGCGGCGCGGCAGTGCCTTCTCTGAAATCTCTCGACCGCACCGGCAACGTCATCCACATCGACAGTTTCTCGAAGATTGCGTTTCCCGGTCTGCGCGTCGGCTGGTGCATCGGTCCGGAAAGCGTCATCGAGCGCTTGCGCGTGGTGAAGCAATCTACGGACCTGCATACCGATCAGCTTTCGCAAGCTGCGCTCGCGGAATTCGTGCGGCGCGGCCATCTGGGGCGGCATCTCGCCAAGATGAAGAAAGTGTATCGCGGGCGCCTGGAAGCGCTCGAAGCGGCGCTTGAAAAGCACATGCCCGAGGAAACCACGTGGTCGCGGCCCGAAGGCGGAATGTCCATCTGGGTGACGCTGCCGGCGGGCCTGGATGCCGGCGAACTGCTGATCCACGTTCGTGAGCGCGGCGTGCATTTCGTTCCCGGGCGGTATTTTTATTATCAGAACCCGCAACCGAACACGCTGCGCCTGGGCTTTGCAGGCTTGGACGAAAAACGCATCGCTCGCGGCGTGCAGACACTAGCCGAACTTCTGAAAATCGAACTGCGCAAGCGCCAGCGCGGCGCGCGCAACGAATCGCTTTCGCGAGTCGCTTTGATTTAGGCCCTCGCCGATGCTGCTCGAACCCAAACCGGATAATCCTTGCTTCGGCTGCGGCGGCGCGAATGCTCGCGGAATGAAGCTCACGTTTGAGCAGGACGACGCCGGGCAGCGCATCCATGGCCGGTTCCGGCTGGGCGCCGAATACTGCGGCGGCCCCGGGTTCATTCATGGAGGGATCATCGCGGTGCTGCTCGATGAAGCCATGGGGAAAGTCAGCCGCTTTCGTCAGGTTCGCGCCGTTACGGCTGAATTGGTCATCGAATACTTGAAGTTTGTTGGCGTAGATGAGGATTTGATTGTCGAGGCGCGCGAAGTGAAAAGGAATGGCCGCGTCTTGCAACGCACCGGCGAAATCCGCAACGCGGATGGTGAGCTGCTGGCGCGTGGCCGCGGACGCTTCGTCGAAATCGATCCCGCACGCGTTGGACAGCGCAGCGCGGCGAGGACTGCATCCGGCGAAGGAATTGCGAAATCCTGAAATCGAAAGGGAGACTGAGAATGGATCTGATGAACAATAATCTGTGGCGCGTGAAAGTTGGATTGGCCGAAATGCTGAAGGGCGGCGTGATTATGGACGTCACCACTGCCGCGCAGGCAAAAATCGCGGAGGACGCTGGCGCGTGCGCGGTGATGGCGCTCGAGCGCGTCCCCGCAGACATCCGCAAGGAAGGCGGCGTCGCGCGCATGGCCGCGCCACGCATCATCCACGAAATCATGGAAGTGGTCTCGATTCCCGTGATGGCCAAGGTGCGCATCGGACATTTCGCGGAAGCGCAGGTGCTTGAAGCTCTCGAAGTGGACTATATTGACGAAAGCGAAGTGCTGACGCCCGCCGACGAGGAACATCACGTGTGGAAGCACGGTTTCAAGGTGCCCTTCGTCTGCGGCGCGCGCAATCTGGGCGAAGCGCTGCGTCGCATTGCCGAGGGCGCGGCCATGATTCGCACCAAGGGCGAGGCTGGCTCCGGCAACATTGTCGAGGCGGTTCGCCATATGCGCGCGATCGTCGGGCAAATGAAGAAACTGCCCACGCTTGGCGAAGAAGAGCTGGTCCACGAAGCAAAAGAGCTCGGGGCGCCGTTAGAGCTGGTCAGCTGGGTTGCCAAGCACGGCAAGCTGCCGGTACCGAATTTTTCAGCCGGCGGCATCGCCACTCCCGCAGACGCAGCGCTGGTGATGCAGCTTGGCGCCGAAGCCGTCTTCGTTGGCTCGGGCATCTTCAAATCGAGCGATCCCGCGCAGCGCGCTCGCGCCATCGTCAAGGCCACCACGCATTACAAGGACGCGAAGATCGTCCTCGAAGCTTCCGAAGAGCTCGGCGAAGCCATGAAGGGCCTCGACGTTCGCCAGCTCGAAGAAAAGGATTTGCTCCAGACCCGCGGCTGGTAAGAATTTTATCTGCGGTCGGAAATGAATTTGCCTACATGAAAATCGGTATCCTCGCCATTCAAGGTGACTACGAAGCTCACGCACAGGTGCTTGACCGCCTCGGCGTAGCGCACCAGTTTGTCCGCAATCCCGGTGATCTCAACGGGCTCTCCGGCATCATTCTCCCCGGCGGCGAGAGCAGCACGCACTTGAAAGTGATGACTGAGGAAGGCCTGTTCGACGCGCTGAAGAAATTCGCAGCGGATGGCGGAGCATTTTTCGGCACATGCGCCGGAGCAATCCTTCTGGCGCGCGAAGTGCACGGGCCGGCGCAGGCCTCGCTCGCCCTGCTCGACATCGCCGTCCTGCGCAATGGCTACGGCCGCCAGCTCGCAAGCGACGTGCGCCTCGGGTCCACCTCGCTGCGCAAAGAGCCGTTGGAGATGGTTTTCATCCGCGCGCCCATCATCGAATCGGTGGGGAAGGGCGTCGAGGTGCTCGCTGAAGATGCAGGTCATCCGGTCTTCGTCCGCCAAGGCCGCATCCTCGCCGCCACATTTCATCCCGAGCTCACGGACGACACCACCGTGCACGAACATTTCTTGAAGCTTTCGCGCAACGGCTCCTGATTCATGGCCAATCCGCTGAACGTCCTGTTTGTCTGCATCGGCAATTCGTGCCGCAGCCCGATTGCGGAGGCTGTCGCGCGCCACATGGCTTCGGATGTGATTGGAGCTTCGAGCGCAGGCTTGTCGCCACTCGGCCGCATCCAGGATTCAACTCGCAAGGTTCTTCTCGAGCGTGGCATCCCCACCGACGGCCAATTCTCAAAGGGCCTCCACGATGACACCCTCTTTCAACCCGCCGATCTGATTATCAATATGTCCGGGTATCCCGGAAGCTCGTTCTTCGCCGGCCGGAAATTCGAAGATTGGGACGTCGAGGATCCCTACGGCGAAGATATGGAAACCTACCGGCGCATCTGCGATGATATCGAAGCGCGCGTGGCCGATTTGGCTGCGCGCATTCGAGCTCAGCAAATCTAGCCATTATGCGCCGCGAAGAAACCAGCGTATCGCAAGAAGACTACCTCAAAGCTATCTGGGAGCTTGTGCAGGAAGAACAGCCGCCGATCAGCGCGCGCCTGGCGGAGGATCTCGGCGTCACGCCCCCTGCCGTCACCGCTGCGCTGAAGCGTATGACTCGCGGCGGGTATCTGCACGTGCGCCGCAATGGGCGCATCGAGCTCACGTCAAAGGGCAAGGAGATCGCGCAGCATCTTGTGCTTCGGCATCGGCTGGCGGAAAAACTACTCACCGACGTGATTGGCCTGGAATGGTCTCGCGCGCACGAAGAAGCGGAACGCCTCGAACACGGCATCTCGCACGAGGTGGTTGATCTGCTGCTCAGGCGATTTGGGCGCGACAGCCGCTGCCCGCACGGCGTCCCCCTCTTCGGCGGCATGGCGAAACTTCGCCGGAAGCACGGCGCGGTGCGGCTTTCGGAAGCAGAAGTGGGGCATTTGTACGAAGTATTGCGCGTGTATGAGAAAGATCCCAAGTTTCTCGACTTCCTCGAAAATTTCCAGCTGCGCCCCGGCGCGCGGGTGCGCATCCACCAGCGCGAATATGACCAGACCATGGCACTGGGCGTGGCAGGCCATCGCTCGCAGCGCATCTATGTCGGCAAGCCTGCCACGGAGCGTATCTGGGTGCGCCAGCTTGCTTCATAGCGATCGACACGCGCAGCCTCAAATCTCACGCAATCGGTGGCTTGAATTTTTCGGGGCGCGGGAGTAATTTCATTGGTGACCACGAAATGCCCCAAGCCTTCAGCGGGCCGGTGATTTCTGTTGCGCTAATGCCGGCGGATTTGGAAGTACCCATGAAACCAGCAATGCTCGTCCTAGACTCTCACAAAGAAATTCCAATCTTAGGGTAAAAGGGAGAACAATATGGCCACAGCAGCGGTGCAATTGGATGACCAAGTTACATCGTTCGTCGCGAAGAAACAGAAACTGCTCATCAACGGGAAGTGGGTGGACGCAGCTTCCGGAAAAACTTTCCCCACATACAATCCTGCGACGGGAGAGGTACTCGCCAACGTCGCCTCGGGGGACAAAGAAGACATCGACCGAGCCGTGAAAGCCGCGCGCGCGGCTTTTGAAACCGGCCCCTGGTCGAAGATTCCCACTGCCGAACGCGGGCGAATGATTTGGAGGCTCGCCGACCTCATCGAAAAGCATCTCGAGGAATTCGCGCAACTCGAAAGCCTCGACAACGGCAAACCGCTGAAAATCGCTCGAGTCGCCGACGTCCCGCTGACCGTGAATCACTTTCGCTACTACGCCGGATGGGCGACAAAAATCGAAGGCAACACGATTCCGCTTACCGGCGCGCCGCAGGGCAAGTTTCTGGCCTACACTTTGCGCGAACCGGTCGGCGTGGTCGGCCAGATTATTCCCTGGAATTTCCCGCTGCTGATGGCGGCGTGGAAGCTCGGTCCCGCGCTTGCTGCGGGATGCACCGTGGTGCTCAAGCCCGCAGAGCAAACTCCGCTCTCCGCGCTGCGACTCGGTGAGCTGCTTGAGGAGGCGGGATTTCCGGATGGCGTGGTGAACATTGTGCCGGGTTACGGCGAGACGGCTGGTGCCGCCCTCGCGGCACATCCGGACGTGGACAAGATCGCCTTCACCGGTTCCACCGAAGTCGGCAAGCTAATCATCAATGCTGCGGCAGGGAATTTGAAGAAGGTTTCGCTCGAGCTTGGCGGAAAATCTCCCAACGTGGTGTTCGAGGATGCCGATATGGATTCCACCATTCCCGGCGCTGCGAGTGCCATCTTCTTCAATCACGGCCAGTGCTGCTGCGCCGGCTCGCGCCTCTACATCGAAAAGAAAGCGTTCGATAAAGTGGTGGAGGGCATCTCGGACAATGCCAGCAAAATCCGCGTTGGCCCGGGTCTTAACCCCGATACCGACATGGGTCCGCTGGTCTCCGAGGAACAGTTGAATCGCGTGTGCGGCTACCTCGAGTCCGGGATGAAAGAAGGCGCGAAAGCGGTGACGGGCGGCACGCGCGAGGGCACAAAGGGTTATTTCGTGAAGCCGACCGTGCTCGTCAACACGACCGAAAAGATGAAAGTGGTGCAGGAGGAAATTTTCGGACCCGTGGTCACCGCGATTCCGTTCAGCGATCCCAATGAAATCGCGCGGACTGCGAACGACACAATTTACGGACTCGCGGCAGGAATCTGGACTCGCGACATCAAGAAGGCGCACACGCTCGCGTCCAAGCTCCGTGCCGGGACCGTTTGGATCAACTGCTACAACGTGTTCGATCCGGCGCTCCCGTTTGGCGGCTACAAGCAATCGGGCTGGGGCCGCGAAATGGGCCACGAAGTTCTGGAGAATTACACCGAGGTCAAGTCCGTCTGCGCGGCGCTTTAGCGCGCTGGTGCACGCATCAGAATGCAAAAAAGGCCGGGCGATTCTTGCCTGGCCTTTTTTATTTGCGATTCAGGAATTTCCCTGGGACTTCTGCTCGCGGAGTTGCTGCTTCCATCCGAGGATGCGCGCCTTGTTGCCGGCTTCTTCGGCTTCAGGGACCATTCCTTTTCTCTGATAGGCCCGGGAGATAGTGGTCCACGCGAGGATGTCGTCGGGATTTAGCTCGAGGATGCGCCGGGCGGCTTCGATGGTGCGGTCAAAATCTTCCCGGGCGTGATAGGCTTGCGCGAGGCCATGGAGCGCGTCGGAGAGTTTCGGGTCGAGCTCGAGCGCGCGGTTGTATTCCGCAATCGCTTCTTCGATTTTTCCTTCGCCGAAGAAATCAATCCCGGCGTAGTAGTGATCTTCAGCTGTCATAAACTGCATCGCCCAAACGCCGGGCGTTGCGCTGGAATTCTACCATCCCCATACGGGCGCGGCGGCCGATGCTGAACGCGCTGCGCTATTATTGGATCATCTCGAAGGGCTATCGCTTGTGCCCCTGGAAGTCGCCTTATATCCGTTGGCGGCTCGAAACTTTTTTCGGGCATGAGGCGGCGGATCTGGACGCCCGGAAATTCTTCGCGCTCCTCTGGCGCGAACGAACACGTATGGAGCGCTTCCTCGAATGGGTCGCTGTACGCCGCCAGGCGCAGCATTGGTAGGAAGGTATCCTCGCCACCATCCCCAGTCATCTAATCGGCGTATAATGGGTCTGAGTGGTGCCTCTCCATGCAAGATCTGAAAATCCTGCAAAAGACTGAATCGCTGCACGAAGCGCGCTGGTGGGAAATTGACGCGGGGGGCAAGGCGCATTGTTATCTGTGTCCCCGGCATTGCCACATCGGGGCGGGGCAGGCAGGGTTTTGTTTCATCCGCGTGAATGAGGGCGGGAAGCTGTACAACCTCGGCTACGCTCATCCAGCCGCGATGCAAATTGATCCCATCGAGAAGAAGCCGCTCAATCATTTTCTGCCAGGGACGAAGATTTTTTCCATGGGCACGGCAGGCTGCAACATGGGCTGTTTCTTCTGCCAGAACTGGGACATCTCGAAATCGCGCGCCGATCAGGTGCGATCTTCCTACGTCCCGCCGGAAGATGTTGTATTGCTGGCCGTCCGCAACGGCTGCCCCTCGATCGCATTCACCTACAACGAGCCAACCATTTGGAGCGAGTACGTGATCGACATCTGCGCGGCCGCGAAAGAATACGGGCTGAACACCGTGATGGTGACCAACGGCTACATCACCTACGAAGCGTTCCACGATATCTACGATCATGTGGACGCGGCAAACGTGGACTTGAAGGGCTTCACCGAGAATTTCTACGGGCGCATCACGCTCACCCATCTGCAGCCGGTTCTCGAAACGCTCCAATGGCTGAAGAAAGAGACGAACGTGTGGTTCGAGATAACCAACCTGATCATTCCCACGCTGAACGAAGCTCCTTCAGAATCGCGACAGCTTGCCGAATGGGTCCTCGAACATCTGGGGCCGGATGTGCCACTGCATTTCACAGCGTTTCATCCCGATTTCAAATTGCGAGACAAGCCGCGCACGCCGCCTGAGACCTTGCACGCGGCCCGCAAGATCGCTCTCGAGGTGGGGCTGCATTACGTCTATGAGGGAAATATTTACAGCGATGGGGCGCACACGCTGTGCCCGGCGTGCAAGACGCCTCTGATTCGCCGCTCGTGGCACGACGTGGAGCAGAACCGGCTGAAGGATGGCTGCTGCCCCAAATGCCATCTGCCCATCCCTGGGCGCTGGACAGATCCCCGCGGCCGCACCCCACAGAAGATTTATGACCGCGCGCGTGAATTAGCTGCCGCGAAATACCCTGATCTCAACCTCTAGCGCCAGTCCAGCGCTTTGTCGTTCCTGAACGGGCCCCTCGCCTTGTCATTTTTCCCCTGCTATCCTTATCACTGATTCTCGCGGATTACGGAACAGGAGGCAGGCATGTCAGAAGTCGTGTACACATCCAAAGTCCAGATTGAACGCAAGGCCGGGCCGCTGCGAGTGGCGCACTTGCCGGGGGAGGCACAACCGGTCATCTTTAGCGTTCACGGAGCGATTGCGAAACACTACAAAGTGGATCCGGCAAAGCTGACGGAATCACACGCCGCGACGATTGATTACGTCATCGCCGGAACCGCCGGTTGAATGATGGGCACATTTGGAGGCGCGCTGGAGGCGCGTCAAATTGATGCCAGCAATGGACGGCTCACGGCGGATGTGACCGGGGAAGTGGAGCAGGAGGACGGCGTGCTCGTGATCCGGCGGATTCATGTGGCCATGAAGCTCGTGGCGCCCGAAGCAGCTCGCCCCACGGTCGAACGTGTCCACGGAATTTACGCGATGAACTGCCCGCTGTATCGAACGCTGCACAATGCGATTCAGCTCACATCTTCATACCAACTTGTTGCCCCCGTCGCCGCGGTCTAAATGGGCTCAGATTGAGCGGTTTCAAGGATTTTTCCGCTGGGCGAGTCGTGAGTGTGGTTAGGAGTTTCGCCAGAAGTCCGGGTCGTGCCCGGGGAGCGATGGATTTGTGCCGGGCTTGAGGAAATTGACACCGACTCTCGATTTTCCGTGGACTCGTTTGCGGATATGCACCACGCGGCACTCGCGCTCGGCCTGGTTGCGCATGTTAGTGATAAAAAGCGCCTGCCCGCGAACAACTGGAGCGTCGAGAGGGAATGCGCAGCCGTCTTCGTTGATGTCGAGCGTCTCGGTCTCCTCGTGAAAAGGCTGTTTGTCCTCATCGGATCCGTAAATGAGCACGGGGACCGGTTGGGCCCAGCGCTGGCTTTTGCGCCGGTCGGAGCCATCGGCTTTTGGGGTCCCAGCGGATTTCCTCGAGCGTGCCTTATCTTTCTCGGCTTCTTTTAGCGCCTGCCAGATGCGGCTCACTGCGGCTCCCTCCCCGGGACCACAAGGGTTCAGTCACTTACCAAGAATAGTTCTTCTCTCCGCGAGGCGCTGAAAAGTGTGCCGATTTGAAGCCAATGGGTAAACGGACTAGCTAGAGGTTAGAAGTAGGTGGTTGGAAAATCGAGGGCAGACGAACAAACGCTGCAGGCATGCGGTTATGGCTGGCGGGGAAGCTTCGCGGAAGCGACGGCGAGGTCGCGGATGCAGTTTTCGACCTCAGTGGCCAGGGAGGCTTCGGAGGGCTTGAAGTATTCGCTCCAGTCAACGTCGGGAAATCCCATGCGCGTCGCCGCGGCGGGGACCTCCGAACGTAGCGCCCCAGAGCCGCCGGAAAGAGTGCGCAGCAGCGCCTCATACACGACGCGATGCTCGGGATCTCTCCACTCGTGCGATGCAAGAGCCCTCAGGAGCCCACCGCGCTCAGCAGTCAAACGCGGGGAAGCGCACAGCGCGCGAAGGATTTCGCGCTCGAGACCGAGGGTTTCGCACACATTCGGAGGTTGGTCACGTTCGTGTGTCATGCTCATCTCAGCTAAAAGTAGAGGGGACCATTGTATTCGGCAATCGTTAGCAGAACGCAAGAATATAAACTCCCGGTTATGGCGGTGGGATTTCCCGTAAGCGAAAGTCTCGAAACGTGAGGAATCAAGATGAGCTGTATTTTAGAAAAGCCTTCACGACGATCACAGCGTAGGTCAGGCCCGCACGCCGCGAACTAGGCGGCGCTTGAAACCATCGGGCGCACGAAATCAATGCGGTCGATTGTTGCAGCGACAGCGTACAGAGGAGAAGCCTCACCCAGCACTTCCGCAACGCGGAGAGCCTTGGCACTGGCGCGAACCAGAACCGAAAACCCACGATCTTTCTCGGTTGGCAAAGAGAAGGTCAGTTCAAGGCCGGAGCCCGCCTCGACAGGCACGCTCGAATGGAAGAAAATCCCTGAGCGCGACACGTCGCGGAGCTGGCCTGTGGAGAATTCGGCAGGGCGATGTCGGGCCATGCAAACCTGCACTGGCAGGAAGATCTCGTACCGCCTCGCCTTCCGTCGCTCTCCCATTTTTATCCCCCTGCTTTGATTAGATGCACGGAAGTGGCCAGGAGGTAGGGCGTTTCAGATCTATTGCAACGGAAGGAGTTAGACCGTCGTACTATATGAAATATGGACCTGAATCGTGGAAAAGTTTCCCAGTGCGGGAAATTGGTGCCTACCGAACGCGGTACGGTGGTCCTGGGACTAGACCCGCAATCTACTGCGTGTCGGGGACTTCCTCCTCGCCGACCGCCCATTTCCCAATCTGACCTCTTCCTCAATTGCGCGCACCGATTCGGGCGAGATATCCACAAACTCGACACCGACTCCCACTCCGGGCAGGCAATAGCGCACTTCGCAGCGTGACCGGATTTCAATGCCCGTAAGGGCCAGCCGGAAATTGACGTTCAGGACTGCCCCCTCAGGGAACTTGCGGCTGGTGTTGATGAACATGCCCCGCGCGCTCACGTCTGGCGGGCGTGTGGCAATGTCTTCGCTGAAGCCCTCGTAGCTAACGGAAAGATCGCGGAGGCTTGAGAATCGCGGAGCAAGCCTTGGGCTCTTCCAATTCTTCGAGTGGCTGTTGCCATTCTTTCCGGCGCTCATTCTTCGTGGGCTCCTTGGCCGACCAGCGAGTGGCGCGGGGGCCGTGCATGGTCCGCGCCGCTTTTCTTTTCGCCGCAATAAGGGCAGAAGACAAAAGACGGAGAAAGCTCGTGATGACATGCGGCGCAGTAGGGAGCGTTAGTTTGCTCAAAGGGGACCACACGCTGAACTTCTTCCAGTGTGGTCAGTCCTTGGCGGACGCGATCAAGCGCATACTCCTGCATCAGTTTCATGCCGTTGTTGCGCGCCAGGCTACGGACTTCATCGTTGCGGCCGCCCGACCGAACTGCGCCGCGGATGGCGTCGTCGAGCACAAGCATTTCATAGATTCCGATGCGGCCTTTGTAACCGGTGAGATCGCAGGCATCGCAGCCATTCGGCAAATGTTGCGTATGCGGGGGTTCTTGAATTCCGGCTTGCAACAGCCGGGAAGCGTATTCAGGGCTCATGGGGGCTTCCAGCTGGCAAGTGCAGAGGCGGCGGACCAATCGCTGTGCGATGATGCCACTTACGGATGTGGCGATTTGAAATCCCGGGACGCCCAGGTCCAGCAGGCGCGTCACGGCGGAGACCGCGTCGTTCGTGTGAAGCGTTGACAGGACCAGGTGTCCGGTCTGCGCGGCCTTGATGGCGATTTCGGCAGTTTCGCGGTCGCGGATCTCGCCGACCATGATGACGTTGGGATCCTGGCGCAATATCGAGCGCAAGCAGTTAGCGAACGTCAAGCCTGCTTTGGTGTTCACCTGCACTTGATTGAGGCCCGGCACCGCGTACTCCACCGGATCCTCGACGGTGATGATGTTCACCGTAGGCTTGCGAATCATGCGCAGCGACGAATAGAGCGTGGTGCTTTTGCCGGAACCCGTCGGCCCGGTGACGAGCAGCATGCCTTGTGGCTGGGCGAGAATTCGCGTCAGCCCTTCGGCGATTTCAGGCGCCAGACCTAGCGTGCCGTAAGTCTGCTGCGGCGCGTCGGCCTCGAGAAGCCGGATGACCACTTTTTCGCCGTACTGCGTGGGCAGCGTCGAGATGCGCAAATCGATCTTCTTGCCGTCGGAAAGTTTTACCAGAAAACGGCCGTCCTGAGGCGTGCGCCGCTCCGCGATGTCCATGTCCGCGAGAATCTTGATGCGCGAGACCAAGGAGCTCTGAAGCGCGCGCGGGATGCGCTGATAATCGCGCAGCATGCCGTCAACGCGGAGCCGGATGATGGTATCCGTGGCCTGCGGCTCGATGTGGATGTCGCTCGCTTGCTTTTCTGCGGCGGCTGCGATCGTGGAGGCCACCAGACGGACTGCCGGAGTGCTCTTGTGGAGCAGTTCGGCCTGCATCTCCTGCATTGCTTCAATATTGCGCTGGAGCGAGCTGGAGGAGATGAACTCCATTCCGGGATCTTGGTTTGCAGGCGCAATGGCTTTGGCGATTGCCGCTTCAGCCTCTTCGGCGGCGCCGTACCACTTTTCGACTGCGGCTTCTATATCCGTGCGGAATGAAAAGCGCGGGATAATGTCCATACCGGACATGAACCGCAACTCGTCAATCATGTGCAGATTTTGCGGCTCGGCCATCACCGTGACCAGCTTGCCCCCCTGGCAAGCCAGCGGAACAGCGCAGCATCGCCGGGCAATCGAATGCGGCAGAAGTTTCAAGACATCTGGATCAATCTCGATATTCTCGCAGTCAACGTAGGGAACGCGGGTGATTTCAGTGAGAGCAGAGGCGAGATCCGCCTTCGAAACGACGCCACGCTCGAGCATCAATTCGCCCAGATGGATGAGTTTTCCTTGTTGATCCTCGATGGCCTTGTTGAGGTCGGCGGGAGAGACGTGACCACGTTCGCGGAGTACCTCCCCCAGTCGTTTCTTCTTCATTGGCTGACCATCACTCCCATGACAGCTAATCGGGCCCTTGAAGCCGGACTCGGTAAGCCAACGGAGCTCTGCGGTTTGTTACAGAACGGGATCGTATAGCACGGAAGAGCCCTCTGCTTCCGTGAGAATGCCTTTGCCGATCATCAATCGCACCAGTCTTACAAGGGCTGGTGACTGGGCGCGGCGCTCGAAATCGACAGCTCTCTTCGGGGCTTGCGCGGCTTCGTGCATCACGACGCGCTCGCCGGTGACTTCCGTCAGCCAGTTTGCCAGCGCGCACCGCTGATCATCATCTAATCCGTCGAACGCCACGCCCATCCCGAGGCCGTTCTGCGAGTAGACCACAGTTCCAGCAGTTTCAAATTTGGATTTTCCCTTGTGGAGATGCAACTGGAGTTTTGAACCCACGGGGAACGGGTTGGTGGTGTCGACAAAGCAGCCGCCGGGGCCAAGATCAGTGGTGCGCGTAGAGAAGCGCGCGCCGGAACTGAGTTCACGGACGTCCGCGCCGGCGGTGAACATATGGCGCTCTGTTCCGCGGCGTTCGGCTTCCTTCACCAAAGTGCTGTTGCCGCCACTTGTGGGGTGAGTGTGCTTCTTATGCCCATGCTCATGCATCAGTTTTTTTCCTGCCTCCCCGCCTGCAATTTTTTACTCGAGTTCCCCGAGCGGCGGGCGATTAGAGGTACTTTTTCTATTCTCTCAGCCGCCTCCATGGACGTACAGAACGAATCCCGGAGCCGTTGCCCAAAGGGAAATCATGATTCTCGAAGCGGTGGGAACTTGCCGTTAGACAAGAAATCGGACTGCAATCCCTCGCGTGCCATTCTTGCGATCTTCGAGCCGCACGATTGAACCTAGAAAGCGGTGATGCGCCGTGGCTTTCTCCCCGAAAGGAAAGGTCACGATCAACCGCATGCCCACCAGGTAGTGGGGCATGCAAGTGACGAAAAACAGGCCGTCGCGCGTGAAATCCTGCACTTCGCCTATATCTTCAATCTCGATGAAGCGAGCGTCGAATGGCCGCACCTGTAGGGGCAATCGAAGCTTCAGCCGTTCCCTGCGCCGCGCATCTTTCCGTGATGCCGGCTGGGTGCCGGGATTCGCGTTCTTTGAGACCCTCGCGATATTCGTAGCCGGGACTGCTGGGGCCATTTCCGATCTCCTCGACATGTTTGGGCGTGCTCTTCCAATGTATCGGTAGGGACGTTGGGCGCCTATAGCCCTGCCGTACCAGTGGGTACCTGACCAAAGTTCGTGGAGGGCGTATGCCGCTTATATCACTGGTTTCTTAGAGATAAGAGCCATCGCGTAACGTTTTCGGTTTTCAGCCGTTTATGCTATTGAATAGGCGGTTCATGGAGAAGCGGTTGACGGCTGTCAAGACCGAAGAGCACGAGCGAAAAATGGTCGAGGCGGCACAGAAGGACCCTGGGCGATTTGCCGACCTCTACGAGCACAATTTCGAGCGCGTGTACGCGTTCGTCGCTCGACGTGTGGGCAGCCGCGACCAAGCCGAGGATCTCACGTCGGAAGTCTTCCAGCAGGCGCTCGCGAACTTGCGCAAATTCGAATGGCGCGGGGCCCCCTTTGCAGCGTGGCTCTACCGGATAGCCGCGAATGCAATCGCCGATCGCTGGCGGCGCGAGGCACGCGAGCGAAGCGGCCTAGCGGAAGAAGACCCTACAGCGGATTCGGTGGACGTGGAGCAAGTGGAATATCAGGCCGCACTCTTCCGGATGGTGCGGACTCTCCCCACAGATCAGCGGCGCGTGATTGAAATGCGCTTCGCGGAAGAGAAAAGCGTTCGCGAAATTGCGCGAGCGCTGAGAAGGACAGAAGGAGCGATCAGGCAGTTGCAATTCCGGGGGCTTGAGAAGTTGCGGGCCCAAACGGGCCTGCCCGCCGTAGCTTCAGCGCAAGCGGGGGCGAATTCGGGTGAACGAAATGGATAAGGGTACCTTGCACGAACAACTGGATCAGGCAGTGGCGGCGATTCTCACCGGCCGCGATTCTTCGCTGGCCGCTGTGGCCCCGGAAATTGCGCCGCTGCTACGTGTCGCCCAAGATCTGCGCGGTCTGCCCAGAGAGGATTTCAGAAGTCGCCTGAAAGCTGAGTTGCAAAGGAGAGCATCCATGGCCACACCAGCAGTAAAGCCGGTTCGTGAAGGGTTCCACAGCGTCACGCCGTACCTGATTGTTCCGGGAGCTTCGGAATTGATCGAGTTCATAAAGGACGCGTTCGAAGCGGTGGAGAGATTCCGCGTGCAGCGCCCAGGCTCGGAACTGATCATGCATGCCGAAGTGAAGATTGACGATTGCATCATCGAGATGGCGGATGCGACGCCGGAGTTTCCCGCACTGCCTGCCTCGATTCACCTCTATGTCCCCCATGTGGATGCGGTGCATGCTCGCGCGGTGCGCGCCGGCGGAATCGAGAAACATCCGCCGACCGATCAGGAATACGGCGAGCGGAGCTCCTTCGTCGAAGACTCGCTCGGGAATCATTGGTACATCGCCACGCGCCTTGGCAACGAGCCTGTTCCGGCTGGCCTTCGCACCGTGACGTCCTACCTGCATGTGCATGGCGCGGCTCGCATGGTGGAGTTCTTGAAGGAGGCTTTCGAAGCAGAGGAGGTCGAGCGTGCGGCATCGGCCGACGGCACGATCCTGCATGCCAAGGTTCGAGTAGGGGATTCCATCATCGAGATGGGCGAGGCTCATGGCGAGTACCAGCCCATGCCATTTACGCTCCACCTCTATGTGAATGACACCGACACGGTTTATGCGCGCGCGCTTCGGGCGGGGGCTACTTCGCTGCGGGAACCGCGGGATGAACCGTACGGCGACCGGAATTCGGGCGTCCTTGATCCTTTCGGCAATCGCTGGTTCATTGCCACGCATATCAAAGACGTCCAATTCTAGGGCATGACGCTACTTTCCGTGGGTTGAGGATGCGATGGCGGGATGCGAGACGATTACCATTCTTAAGGGAAACTCTTCGAAGCCTCGGCAACGGTGGGAAAAATTTCAATGACTTTGTGCACGTGGGTCATCCTCAGCACCCCCTCCACCATCCCACTGGCGCCGGCGATGCGTAGTCTGCCGCCGGATTTCAGCAGACTAGAATGAGACTTCACGATCTGGCCGATGACGGCGCTGTCCATATGGTGGACGCCGGTGAGATCGAAGATGAAGTGCTTCTCGCCGCGACGTACATGCTGCTCGACGTGTTGATCGATTTCTGCGCAGTCGTTCCCCATGGATATGCGGCCGCTCAGTTCCACCACCACCACGCCCGGCTTCAAATTCTTTTCGGTGAGTTGCACGGGGCCTCGGAGTCCTCTCTGTAGCGAAAGCTGCCTTACTGCGCGGCTTAGTTTGAACGAAAACTACTCTCGCCTGGCGCGGGCGTCAAGCGAAACTGCCGCCGGCCGCATCGTTCGGCGCTACTCTTCATACGGAAACTGGCGGATCATGCGCATACAATCGGCCAAAGCTTTCAGCACTGAATCGCCCCAGCCCGTCGGGAGGATGGCGGCCGTTTTCTGGTTCACTTCCTTGTCCGCCTCCGCGAAGTATTTCGAATGCTGCCCGGAGGGAGGCGTGACGAATTCCTTTACTGTGATGCGGAACTCAATCTCGCGCTCTTGCTGGTGCTTCTTCATGGTGTAGTAGGAAACCTGTGCCAGCTCATCCGAACGATCCAGTTGGGCGTACTGCCAGTCCGCCATTGCGCGTCTCCTCGATCCTTGTTTCGCCGCCGCTCTTGAAATCGAGCGCGAGCGCCGAAATCTTAGGCTGCACGCCTTGCCAAGTCAATCGAAGCGGTCCGTCGTTGGGGTTTTTAGTGAGCGCGGCGCCATGGTGCAACGCGAGCCACGCGCTTTGCTTTCGTGCTTTGCACCAAGCGAACTTAAACGCATAATTGGGGAGCAAGCACACGAACGCGCCGCACAGTTTTACT
>Ga0307473_10000052_pt1 | contig 24175 bp, 22 predicted proteins | sample atmos_gasesAM5C__FD_203744 | JGI IMG/M metagenome (GOLD analysis project Ga0307473, IMG submission 203744) | Hardwood forest soil microbial communities from Morgan-Monroe State Forest, Indiana, United States - atmos_gasesAM5C_515 | ecosystem: Environmental > Terrestrial > Soil > Temperate...
ATTTTCATGTGAAAGTGCATCTGATTTCGATTCGGCAGCCGCGAGAAGACGTTTTAAGTCGCCTCGTGACAAATCCAATTCTACCCGATTAGGACGCGCCGAACTGAGCGGAAGCCAACAACAGGAGGCAGAGAGTCAACCGAACACATCCACAGAGAGAAAAATTCGGGTGGAGCCGAGGCCCGGACTTGAACCGGGGACCTGCCGATTACGAATCGGCTGCTCTACCAACTGAGCTACCTCGGCTTTCCTTTCGACTGTAACATCCGCGTGAAAAAACTGTCAAACGAAGCGCCACATCGGGCGTAGAGCTAGCGCGAGAGAGGGTACATGGCCCACGCGATTCCGACCGCAACAGCCACAAACAGAAAAAGAGACCAAGCCGCGTACTTGGCTCGCTCAACCGTCGTCCGTTGCGTGACGCATGCCAATGCCAAGGACGCTAACAGCGCGAATATCAGCAGCGCCGGAAAGTGGCCGATGGGTTTTGCCTCAATCAGCAATTAAGCTCTCCTCCGCGTCGCAATTTCATAGGCGTCGCACACGCTGATCAAGTTCACCACCCCCGCCGCCGCAATAAATCGCGTCCCGTAGTCTCCCGCCGCGCGCGACACATCTGGCCCCGCGGTCTCAAAAAATCGCGCGAAATAATAAAATACCCCGGAGCCGGCATCGGCAAGGAACGCGAGCGTGCCGAACACGTCCCCGCCTCGGGGCGGAAAGATGTTGCCGCGCAAAAGGTATCCCGTCACTGCGAGCCCTCCTACTGCGACAAAAAACGCAATCGCGCGCCCCCATCGCTGCAGCAGCAGATGTCCCATCCCGGGCACAATCCATGCCGCCAGCACTACCAAAATTGCTGTAGAACTTTGCTTGGAGGGGGACTCGGCGGCTCGAGATTCGTTTGCGAAAGTCTCGTTCACAGCACCTCAGGCGAGCAGCGGCAAGATTTCCTCTTGGATGGCGCCCGTTACGCGCGCTTCGCGTTCACCCACATACACGTTCACTTCCGTGCGCACGCCGAATTCCGGCATGTAAATTCCGGGCTCGATGGAAAAGCAAGTCCGCGCAATAATCTTCCGGTCGTCGCGCGTCTCTAGGCCATCCATGTTCGCGCCGGTGCCGTGGATTTCCTGGCCGATGCTATGCCCCAGCCGGTGCACAAAATACTTTCCGTACCCCGCCTTGCGGATGATTCCACGCGCCACGCCGTCCACTTCCCAGCCGTGAATGGCGCGCCCGTCTGCGACGGCTTCTTTGATGAATTCGACGGCACCGTCTCGCGCCTGCCTTGCGATCCGGAAAATCTTCGCGTACGTATCCGGAACGCGATTCCCTAGAAATCCCATCCAAGTGATGTCGTAATAGACGCTGCCGGGCCGGTCGAATTTCGCCCACATATCCAGCAGCAGCAAATCTCCGGCGCGGATCGGGCGCGAGCCAGCTGCCTTTGGCTCGTAATGCGGGTCGCCGTTGTTCGGCTGCACCGCCACGATCGTCGCTTCGGGGGTCAGGCGATGCGCGCGAAACTGCTCCGTAATCCACTGCTGCAGCTCATATTCCGTCAGCGGCGTTCCCGCGCGCACGAATTCAGCGGCTCGCGCAAAAGCGTCCTGCCGCACGCGATCCACAATTTTTCCTGCTTCGAGATGCGATTCAAGTTGCTCCGGCGTCCAGCGCGCTTCGAATTTCTGCACCAAGTCCGCCGAGCTCACCACTTTCTTTTTCAGCTTGCGGATCAACTCCACCGTCCCGGCATCTACCAGGCCAATGTAGGGAATGTTGTTTTCAGGCGAATACTGCATCGCGATCGTCTTGTTCCCGGAAAGCAGTTTCGGCAGAGTCTTGTGCAACTCTTCCCAGCCCGCGTACACGTACTTGCGCCCGTCGAGCGAATCGAGCATGCCCTGCTCGATTCGATGCACTAGCTTGCGTGGCTCGCCCTTCGCGGGAATGAAATAGAACCATCGCCGGGTGGCCAGACCGTTCGACCCCAGCCCCAGGATGCGCGACGCAATGGGATCGCGGCGATGATGATCGAAGAAAAGCCAGCCATCGATTTTCGTGGCGCGAAGCTCCGATTGAATGGCCTTAATGTCCACCATGATGCGAGTCGTCCTCTTTCCTGGCTGCGCCTGCCAGCTCAAGAATCCGCGCCCGCGTCGCGCCTGTCACTGACACGCGCTTCGTGCGGCTTTTTTCGCCCGCAACGATTCTAACAGCCGACACCGGCACGTTCAAACTTTCGGCCATCAAACGCCGCAGTGCCTCATTCGCGCGACCTTCCACCGGCGGCGCAGTCAATCGTACTTTCAGCGCGCCCTGGTGCTCGCCTTCGATTGCATCGCGGCTCGCGCGCGGCGTCACGCGCACCGCGAAAATCGCAGCACCGTTGCGCTCGGTGATTTCAATCACACTTTCGCCTGCCGCTCCCCGAAGAGCGCGCTGCCCACACGGATTTCCGTTGCCCCCTCTTCGATTGCAATTTCGAAATCGTAGCTCATGCCCATCGAGAGTACTGGGAGCGTGCAGCCAAGCCGGCTGTTCAATCCGTCGCCCAACTCGCGCAGCTTGCGGAAGTATGGCCGCACCCGGCTAACGTCCTCGAAGAAGGGTGGTATGGTCATCAACCCGCGCAATTCGAGATGCGCGAGCGCCGCAACGCCCTCGGCGAGCTCTGGCAGCTCTGCCTCAGCAACGCCGCTTTTCGTCGTCTCATCCCCCAGGTGCACCTCGATCAAAATCTGCAGCCTCTTGCCTTCCGCGGCGACCGCGGCGTCCAACTTTTGCGCCAGCGGTGCACTGTCCACAGAGTCCACGCGATGAAATAAGTTCGCCGCCCGCCGCGCCTTGTTGCTTTGCAGATGCCCTATCAGGTGCCATGTTGCTGCAAGATCCGCCACGAGTGGCTGCTTCGACTCCCACTCCTGCACGCGATTTTCGCCAAAGTGTCGCACTCCAGCCTCAAATGCGTCGCGAATTGCCTCGGCAGGAAATGTCTTCGACACGGCGACTAGCGTGATCTCTTCGGCCCTTCGCCCCGCGCGCTCCGCTGCGCGCGCCATGGATTCGCGCACTCGCTGAATATTTTCCGGTATTGAAGAACCGTCCGCGCCCATGCGCGCAATTCTAGCATGTGAAACAATTGTGCCTCCTGCGGACAGATTTTCCCCTCTATCCTCGCTGATCTGATTTATCCTGTGCCGCTCGCAAAATTTAATTGGAGGCACCGCGTGATTAGAGCCCGACGCTTCATTCTGATTCTGTGCGCAATGATTTCTGTCCTATCGACCGCACTGCCCAGCGAAGCGCAGCAATTTCCCGTGAGCACCTATCAGGAATTGCACTGGCGAATGATTGGCCCATTTCGCGGCGGACGCACACGCGCCCTCAGCGGCGTTCCGACTCAGCCCAATGTTTTCTACATCGGCGCGGTCAATGGCGGCGTCTGGAAATCCGACGACTATGGCCGCACCTGGAATCCCATCTTCGACGCGCAGCCCACGCAATCCATCGGCGCCATCGCCGTGGCTCCCTCCGACCCGAATACCATATATGTCGCCAGCGGCGAAGGCCTCCATCGGCCCGACCTTTCTGTAGGCAATGGAATCTACAAGTCCACCGATGCAGGAAAGTCGTGGACCCACCTCGGCCTCCGCGGCAGCCAGCAAATCCCCGCGCTCGCCGTTGACCCGCGTGATCCCAACCGCTTGTTCGCCGCCGCGCTCGGCCACCCTTTTGGGCCCAGCGAAGAGCGCGGCATCCTCCGTTCGACGGATGGCGGACAGAGTTGGACGAAGGTTCTCTACAAAGACGAAAACACCGGTGGCTCCGACATCGAAATGGATCCATCTAATCCCAGTGTCCTCTACGCATCGCTGTGGGATTCGCGCCAGGGCCCTTGGGAGGACACCAACACCTACAATGGTCCGAATAGCGGGCTCTTCAAGTCCACTGACGGCGGCGACACCTGGCGGCAGCTCACCAACGGCCTGCCGAAAAACCTCGTGCAAATAAACACAGCGATCGCGTCGAGCCAGCCGAGCCGACTCTATGCGGTTTTGGGGACCACCGAACCCGGCGCCTACGCCTCTGGAAAAGGCCTGGGAGTCTATCGCTCAGACGACGCTGGCGAAACATGGCATGTCGCGACATCCGATCCTCGCCCCGCCATGCGCATCGGCGGAGGCGACCTCCCCATCCTACGAGTGGACCCGAAAAATCGCGACGTCGTTTACAGCGCGAGCATCGTCACATTGCGTTCAACCGACGGCGGCAAAACATGGACCAGCATTCGTGGCGCTCCCGGCGGAGATGATTATCAGAACATCTGGATCAACCCCATCGACTCCAAGAACATTCTTCTCGTCGCGGACCAGGGTGCCATCGTCACAGTCAATGGCGGTGAATCCTGGAGCTCCTGGTACAACCAGGCCACCGCGCAGCTTTATCACGCCAGCGTCACCAATACTTTTCCCTATCGCGTCTGCGGCGGCCAGCAGGAAAGCGGCTCGGTCTGCGTCTCGAGCCGCGGCAACGACGGCTCCGTCACCGAGCGCGACTGGCATCCAGTCGGTGCGATAGAATACGCTTACGTCGCCCCCGATCCGCTCGATGCCAACATCATTTACGGCGGCGGCAGAAGCGAAGTCTCCAAGTATCACTGGGACACGGGCCAGATCCAAGATGTCACGCCCATTCCCGTCAAAGGTGAAAAATTCCGCGCCAACCGCACGCAGCCAACCATGTTTTCGCCCGTCGACCCCCACACGCTCTACTACACCACCAACTTCCTCTTCAAGACCACTGACGGCGGAGAAAGCTGGCAAATCATCAGCCCTGACCTCGCCCGTCCGCGTCCCGGCATCCCCGCGAGCCTTGGAAAATTAACCGACAAGGATCCCAAGGCGGACAAGCCGCGTGGCGTGATCTACTCGCTCGCTCCCTCCTTCAGGACACTCGACACTCTCTGGGCCGGCACGGACGATGGCCTCATTTGGATCACTCGCGATGGCGGAAAAAATTGGAAGGACATCACTCCACTGGAGCTCACGCCCTGGAGCAAAGTCACGCAACTCGACGCCTCGCGGTTTGACGACGACACTGTTTACGCCTCCGTCAGCCGCTTCCGTATTGATGATCTCCGCCCTTACATCTATCGCACCCACGATGGCGGAAAATCCTGGCAGAAAATCCCAAATGGCCTGCCAGATGATGCGCCCGTCGACACCGTGCGCGCCGACCCTGTCCGCAAGGGCTTGATCTTTGCCGGGACGGAAACCAGCGTGTGGGTTTCCTTCGACGACGGCGATCACTGGCAATCGTTGCAGCTAAATCTGCCCCACACCTCCATGCGCGATCTCTGGATTCACGATAGCGATCTCATCGTCGCCACCCACGGCCGCTCCTTCTGGATTCTCGACGACATCACCCCACTCCGCCAATTCGATCGGGACACCGCGGACAACCTGGCGCTTCTGTTCAAGCCTGCGCCTGCTTACCGCGTCCGACGAAGCACCTACACCGATACTCCCATCCCGCCGGACGAGCCCCTGGCCCAGAATCCTCCCGCTGGCGCCATCCTCGACTATTATCTTGCACCCACGCCCAACGATCCGGTCACGCTCGAAATTCTCGACGCGCACGGCAAGCTCGTCCGCCGCTTCTCAAGCGCAGATAAGCCTGACGTGACCATGGAGGAGGTGGAAAAACAGCACATCCCACTCTACTGGATCCGCATGCCTAAAATTCTTTCTGCCGCGCCCGGCTTGCATCGCTGGGTTTGGGATCTGCACTATCCTGCGCCCGTTTCTGTTCGCCACGAGTTTCCTATCTCCGCCGTTCCCAGTGACACACCACGCGTGCCCCAAGGCCCACGCGCGCTCCCCGGCGAATACACCGTCCGTCTCAGTGTTAAGGGCGCTAAGATGGATGCTTCCACCGGCAAACAGAGAGTCATAATCAGTGGCGATAACTCCGCGTCTCTCACCATCAAGCTGGACCCACGCGTCAAATCCTCGCAGGCAGACCTCGAGGCAATGTTCAAGCTTCAGACGCGCCTCGCCCGGATGATGACTCACAGCTCCGAAGCCATCCTGCAAGCGCGCTCCATCCGCGAGCAGCTCGAAAAACTCACCACCAAAGTTACAGGCGCGACAGGGGACGCCATCAATTCTCTCGACAAGAAAATCGAAGCCATCCTCGACGGCTCAGGCGAGCCCGCCGCCGCAAAGCCGGCCGAGAAAAATCTCAAAGCCGTGAACGAAGACATCTACACGCTCTACACCGCCGTTGACCGTGCCGACGCCGCGCCCACTCCCGCTCAGGAAAAAGCCGCGTCGGCAATCGAAGCCGATCTCCTACCCGTCATGAAGCGCTGGGAGGAAGTCAAGTCCACGGACCTCGCCGCACTAAATCGCCAGCTCAAGGCCGCGAACCTCCGGGAAATCCGGAACGAGATTGATACACACCTTGAGGAGGAGCCCTCAGGAGATTTGGAATAGTGACTTGAAATCACCTCTATCGCCGGTGAGCGTGCAAGCGCTGCGCTGCGAAGCGCTGAAGTTTCGCCCCAGAATGCGCTATACTTGAAGTTCTTTGCTCACCCTAAATAACATCTCCATGCGCTTCGGCGCCAAGATTCTCTTCGAGGACGTCACCTGCACGTTTCTCTCGGGGCGCCGCTACGGCATCTCCGGCCCCAACGGCGCCGGCAAGTCCACGCTGATGAAAATCCTTACCGGCGAAATCGAGCCGTCTAAAGGCTCCGTCACGCGCCCGAAAAAACTCGGCGTCCTCAGCCAGGATCAGTTCGCCTTCGACGACTACAGCGTCATGGACACGGTCATCATGGGCAACTCGATCCTCTGGAAAGCGCTCGTCGAGCGCGACGCCCTGCACGCCATGCCGCACGACTCGCTCACAGATAAAGACGGCCTGCGCCTCGCCGAGCTTGAGGCCATCGTCGGCGATGCGGGCGGCTACACCGCGGAAGCCGATGCTGGAGTCCTGCTCGACGGCCTCGATCTCGATGAATCGCTCCACGCTCGCAAGATGCGCGAATTGCAGGGCGGCCAGAAAGTCCGCGTCCTGCTGGCCCAGGCGCTCTTTGGCAGCCCGCCGGCGCTGCTCCTCGACGAACCCACCAACCACCTTGACCTCGATTCCGTTCACTGGCTCCAGGATTATCTCTGCGAGTACGAAGGCGTCCTCATCGCCATCTCGCACGACCGCCATTTTCTCAATAGCGTTTGCACCCACACCGCCGACATCGACTACCAGACCGTCATCATGTACAACGGCGGCTACGACGACATGGTCGTCGCCAAGACTTCCATCCGCGCGCGCATCGAATCCGAAAACGCCCAGCGCGAAAAAAAGATCGCGCAACTGAATGAATTCATCGCGCGCTTTTCCGCCGGCACACGCTCCGCGCAAGCCACCTCACGAAAAAAAGAGGTCGAGCGCCTTCAAACCGCTGAACTGGCCAAATCCAATATTGCGCGGCCCTTCATCCGTTTTCAGATGGACCAGCACTCCGGCCGCCATCCGCTCGAAATCAAGAGCATCGCCAAATCCTACGACGGCGTGAAAGTGATCCGCCCCTTCACGGCCAGCGTCGCTCGCGGTGAAAAAATTGCGCTCATGGGCCGAAACGGCGTTGGTAAATCCACGCTGCTGAAATCGCTCATCCGCAACGCCCCCGGCTTTATCGAAGACGCTGAAAAACTATTTCCGGTGGATGGCGGCCAAGTGATCTGGGGCCACAACGTAGCCGCGGGATATTTTGCGCAGGACCATTCCGAGTCCATCGTCAAGGGCACCACGGCCATCGAGTGGCTACACCAGTGGAAACCGCAGGCCACGCAGGAAGAACTCCGCGGCCTGCTCGGCCAGATGCTCTTCAGCGGCGAAGAAGCGCTCAAGCCCACGCGCGCTCTTTCCGGCGGTGAAGCGGCCCGCCTGATTTTCTGCCGCCTCATGCTACAGAGGCCCAACGCGCTAGTCCTCGACGAGCCCACCAACCACCTCGACCTCGAATCCATCAACGCGCTCAATATTTCGCTGCAGCGCTACGATGGCACCGTCCTCTTCGTCACCCACGATTACGACGTGATCGACGAAGTCGCCTCACGCATCTGGCATTTTCACGGCGGCAAGATCGAGGATTTCAAAGGCACCTACGCGGAATATCTCGCTGACATGGAAGAAAAAGCCGCGATCCAGCCTGCCAGAAAATCATAAACCGGATTCCTCCGGCCGCCCGCTCCCTGGTGCACGGCTCTGGAACTCAACGCATTGACGGCTCTGGTCAGGGCACAACCTAAGTCGTGCCGTAACTGGCGGCCATTCAACGCGGCTTTAGCCGCTGCGGGCCGCTCTAGTTCAGCAGAAATTTATCCAGAAACAGAATCTCTGCATAAAACTGGAAATCCTGGTTCTGCTTTTTCTTGAACCCGTGCCCTTCATCCTTGGCCATCAGGTACCACACCGGCGTGCCCTGCTTCTTCAGCGCCCCCACGATCTGTTCCGACTCGCTCACCGGCACGCGCGGATCGTTCTTTCCCGCGATCACAAACATGGGCTTGCGAATTTTCTCGATGTTGTTCATGGGCGCGATTCTTTCCAAGAACTGCCGCATCTTCGGATCGCGCTCGTCGCCATATTCCACGCGACGCAGGTCCCGCCGGTAGGCTTCCGTGTGCTCGAGAAACGTCACCAGATTCGAAATTCCCACCACGTCAATCGAGCAGCGGATCCGCTCGCTGTAAAACGTCGAAACCGCCAGCGTCATGTGTCCGCCGTAGCTTCCGCCCATCACAGCGACGCGCTCGGGGTCCAAATCTGCTCGCGTCGCAATCCAATCAAACAGCGCGTTGATGTCTTTGTAGGTGTCCTCGCGCAGAAAACCATTGTCGAGCAGCGAGGAAGTTTTCCCGTATCCCGTCGAGCCGCGTACATTCGGAAAAATCACCGCGATTCCCTTCTCATTCAGGAAATAATTCAAGCGCCCCAGAAAACTCGGGTGCCATTGTGCCTCCGGCCCGCCATGAATGTCGATCAGCACTGGCCGTTTTCCTGTGAATTTGGCCGGCGGGCGATAGAGAAATCCCGAAATCATTTTCCCGTCGAAGCTTTTCCAATGCACCAGCTCCGCTTCCGGGAAATCCGAGGTATTCACGGCGCTCTCGCTCGTAGTCCATCGCTCCACTTTTCCCGTGGCCACATCGAGCGAATAGCAGTCGGCCTGCGCACGCGCCGAATCCAACACCAGCCCCAACTCGCGCCCGTTCCGGTGCCACCGAATATCGTCAATCAACCCCACTGGCAGCTTAGGGACTGCTCTCTCCTTCCCGCTCGCCGTATCGAGCAGGTGCAGCTTGCCGACGCCGTCTTCATTGGCCACAAATGGAATCATCTTTCCGTCTTGCGAAAGATCAAATTTAGTCACGTCCCAGGGGATGTTGCCGGTCAGAACCTTCGTTTGCTTGCTCGCAAGATCAAGATACGCGAGCCGCAAAAATTCGGAGTCCTTGTCCGTGGTCACGTAAATTCCTTTGCCGTCCTTACTGAATTTGGCATTCCCGTAAGCGATTTTTTCTTTCGCGTCGCGCGGCGTCAGCGCTGTCTTTTCTCCCGTCGCGGTGTCCACCAGCCACAAATACGTCTCATTGATCGAGATGCCTTCCTGCAGCAGAATTTTCATGTCGTCCGGCGACCAATCGAGCGGCTCCCATCCTCCGCCCTCGAGCTTCACAAGCAGGCGATCGCTCTTCGGTTCTGCGGGATTGATCACCCACAGGTCTGTATCCTTCCCCGTCCGACGAGTGGACATATACGCCAGCCGTTCTCCGCCCGATGACCACACTCCGAGTATGTTCCGCGACTTCCCGTCCGTCAGTAGCGTGATATCGCGCGTGGCAATATCGTAGCGATAGAGCTGATACCACTCGCCCCCGCCCGCGTCTTTCACGAACACAATGTAATCGCCGCCATGCGGATGGAATCGCCCGCCCGCTACGCTGTCCGCGAAAAACGTCAGCTGCGTCCGCGCCCCACCCGGCTTGTTCACCAGATGAAGCTGCGCCGTATCGCCAAATCGCGTGGCAATCAGCATCTGCCGCCTTTCCGGATTCCAGTCTTGCAGCACCGCCGTCCGGTAATTCCCATACCGCCCCGCCGTTTCAGCCACTGCCGCAGGAATCTGCGGCACTCCGTCCACCCCCAGATTTTCCGGCGGCTGCACGCTATCCGTTTGCGCCGGAAGCACCACCACCGCGCCCACGATCAAAATCACTACAAGCAGTAATCGCCTCATTGCTATGGGTCTCCGCCCTTGCCCCAAGGGTATGCTTTCTTACCTAAGTTTTCGTCGGCAATCAAGAGGAAGAGGTTTGCTTCCTGAGGGACGGTTTGCGCGGGGCTACAGACAACCAACTAAAACCAATCGCTGCGATAGGCGACCCACCAACTCGCGTACATGATCGGAATCGTTGCGCCCAGCGCCCACCAGAAAGGCAAAAGCAAATCAGCGGTCAACCCCAGGATGGTGAAAATCCCCCAGAAGAATTTTTTCTCCATTCCTCATTCTAACCCTCCGCTCTTCCTCGACCACCGTCCCTTGAACTGTGTGCGACCGAACGGTCAGCCGGACCCGGCCGGAGAAGTTCACCCGCCGGATGAGACCCCGGTACGCCTGCTACCGGGTTTCGTAGAATCCTCTCCACACCGGCGACTCATGCGACCTCCTCGTGCCTCCTTATCACAGACCTCAGCGATTTACGCCAGAAATGCGAACGCCCGGAGAGAAACTTCTCTCCGGGCCGCACGCATTCAGGTTCTGCCACGAAAGACTTGCCTTAGTGGCTGAAAGTGATGACGCCGAATGTGCCGCTACCGTAGTTGTTGTTGCCGGCGGTGAAGAAGAGTTGATTGGGATTGCCGTTCATGCCAGCTATGCTGCCTTGGCCGAACTGAATGGCCCAGACATCGTCGATCTCGATGGCCTTCCCGCTCGCGTCGCGGAGCGGGCCAAGGAAAGCGCCGCTCTTTGGATCAAAGGCGTTGATGCGCCCGTGAGAAGTGTTATTGGTAATCAGAAGCGCGTTGCTCATGGGCCCAAAGTCGCCAGGCGCCAGCGCGACGCCCCACGGCGAATGGAGAGGGCCGTTCAGGGCGAAGTGAGACAGCAGAACGCCCGCGGGGGTAAAGGAGTCGACAAAACCACCCTGCGCTTTATCGAGGGCAGTATAGGTGACCCAAATCGTTTCCGTGCCATTCGCTGCGGTGATTGTCTGGATCCCATAAGGCGCGAATTTCTGTGGGATTTTGTGGTCAACAAAAGCATTCGGGCCAAGATCGGCCAGTTGGAAATTCGACTTGAATACGTCGATCCTGCGGTTTGGTCCGTCATCGGCCGCGTACAGAAGTCTTTGCCCGTCGTTGGTGGCGATAGCAAGCCCCGTGTACGTCGCGCCGACGGACGATCTGTCGGCGGGGGTGGGTGTGGCGGAGCTGGCACCCGTGGGGCTAATGCCGCTAACTGCCGGGTTCCATCCGACGATTGTGCCATCCAGAGTGGCGAAGATGAAAAAAGAATTTGCGGAGGCCTGCACTCCGGTAATCGGATTGACCCCCGAAATCGTGAAAGCCGTGACGCCCATGGGAGTTTCCGGCGCGACGATTCCCGTCGGCGTCCCCGGCCCGCCGGACACCGACGGGATGGTCACGACGAGGCCTAGCGGACTAGCCGCGACTCCATTCGTGTTGCTAATGGAATAAAGCGTGGAGACTCCCGTAGCGTTGTCACTCACCCAGAACGAGCTTGTTCCTGTGGAAACGAGGCCCCAGCCGTTGACGAGATGCGGGTCTTGAACGGTGCCGCCTGCGCCGGAGTTGGTGACGAGGTCGGTGCGGGTGTATTGCGCGAAGGTCAAACCAGGAAGAAGTACTGCCAACGCAAAGACTGCTAGAGCTTTTATTGGTAATCTCATTTTCCTTTTTCCCTCTCAAAAATTGAAATTGCAGGTTGAATTCATGGGAGCCAAGGCAGCTCCCGGTCAAAGGATGGACTGCATCCGTGGACTTCGAAACGCTGGTGAGTTCGATGCGAGACGAACTACCCCGGTTGCAATAAAAAAACGGAATTTTAATCCGCTTCACTGGAACCTGTCCCGATGTCGCAGGCATTTCTCCGTCCTGCTCCCTACAACATCCCGATGTGCGGTCAGCACTTGCGTGCGTGCGACCAGACGCCCATAGGCAGTTCGTCAGACAAGTAATCCATCTCACCCGGGTGGGCTCTTTGCCCGCCCTGCTTTCATTTCCAGGTAATTGCAGCGAACGCCCGAGGCGCCTCCGACGGATAGCCCCTGCTGGCAGCCTCAATTTCAGTCTTCTAACCTTGAGACTCCAAAAGTTCACCGCACCGTTGACTTGCGCTCCGCCTCTCTTCATGCCACGCTAAGTGTGGAGATTTGTGAGATGACCGTTGGCAACATTTCCTTACCGGGGCAAATGCGCTCAAGATCGCATTTCCATATCCGAGGCCCTACTTTTGACCCACTAGCATCCAGCGTCCAGCCCGCAGCTTCTAGAAAAGCGAAGAAAAGGCCCCGGTCGCCAGCAGTTTGGAGGCTAATCGCAACACTACCGAAATCAGAAATCACCCAAACTCACTCAAAACACAGTGGATTAGCATTTTCTAATCGCAACACAATCCGCATTTGTCAGCCCCAGATTTTCTCTGTGCCTCTATGGCTCCGTGGCCAATCCGGCCGGTTTTGCGGTTCAAGAATCACGACTCGTCAGCCACCAATCACTGCATTTCTAATCGATACACAAGTGCGAATAGAATTCGCCATAAGTCGCTCAAAACAAACGACCGGCCCCAATTCTAATCGGTACAAATTCCGGCCCCCGCATCATGCTAAACTGTCCGCCAATTCGATGCCTGCCCGCGGAAAATTCATCGTCCTCGAAGGAATCGACGGCTCGGGAAAGCGCACCCAGCTCGAGATGCTCGCGCGCCTCCTCGACGGCAGAAAAGTTCTGCAAACCCAGATCAGCTTCCCGCGCTACGATGGCTTTTTCGGAAAACTCGTCGCACGTTTCCTCAACGGCGAATTCGGCCCGCTCGACGCCGTGGACCCGCACTTCTCTGCCCTGCTCTATGCCGGCGATCGCCTGGAGGCAAAGCCAAAAATCGAAGGAGACATCGCCGCCGGACGCATAGTCCTCGCCGACCGCTACATCGGCTCGAATCTCGCGCATCAGACCGCACTCGTTGCGCTGGCAAAGCGCGCAGAATTTCTCGAATGGCTCAAGCAGCTCGAATACGAAATCTATGCGCTCCCCGCCGAGGATCTCGTCATCTACCTGCGCGTCCCCGCCGCCGAGGCGCATCGCTTGGTGGGACAGAAGGGCGCGCGTGACTACACAAAATTGCACCGCGACATTCTCGAAGCTGATCTCGCTCACCTCGAAGCCGCCTCGGCCGTTTACGACCATCTCGCCCGGCAATCGAACTGGGTGAAAATCGAATGCTTCGACGCGGCGGCGCATGCTCTGCGCGCGCCGGAAGAAATTCACAGAGAGGTTCTCGCGGCTGTCGAAGCGCGCGTTTTCCCCGCGCACCACGCCAACCGCTGATCCCATGGGCTTCGATCAATTTCTCGGCAATGAACGCATCGTCGGCGCGCTGCGCGGAATGCTCCGGCGCGAGCGCGTCCCAAGTGCGCTGCTCTTCACCGGCCCGCGTGGCATCGGCAAATACACGCTCGCGCGCATGTTCGCGCAAGCCGCCACCTGTGAGCGGCTGCGGGACGATTTCTGTGGCGAGTGCGCTACGTGCCGCCGCACGGTTCGCCTGGCCGACCCGGCGCCGCTGATTGATGCAGGCCTCGCCGAACGCGGCGAGAGCGCCGATGCAGCCACGGTCGAGCGGACGCCGCTGATCATTGAAGGCTCTCCTGATGTCTGGCTGATCGCGCCTGACCCGGTCCGACTGCGCAATCCGGTGGCGCGACCAATGGTGCGCGTCGGTCAATTGCGCGCCGTACAGCGCGCCGCATATTTCCAGCCGCAGGGCCGCCGGCGCGTTTTCATTCTCGATGGCGCGGACACCATGCGCTGGACCGACGCGGACGTCTTCCTGAAAATCCTGGAAGAGCCGCCCGATTCTGCAACCATCATCCTGCTCGCGCCGTCGCCAGGTTCCCTGCTGCAGACCATCCGCTCACGATGCCTGCAATTTCATTTCGCGCCAGTCCCCGCTGCGCAGATCGAATCATTTCTGAAGGAACGCACCCATGCAAAGGCCCCACAACGTAAACTGGCCGCTCACCTTTCCGATGGCAGCCCGGGCGTGGCGCTCGCGCTTGATCTCGAAGAGTCGGCGCGGCTTCGCCGAATCGTCCTCGAGTTGATCGAGCAGGGAGTGCGGGGCGAGAATTTCGGGGGCGTCTTCGCGGCCACCGCGGCCCTCGCCAAGCAGGAGAAGGAATCATTTGAAAATATTCTTGAGCTGTTCTATAGTCTGCTCACAGACCTACTCGAATTTTCCCAAGGCCCAAAGAGTAGTCTCCCTAGGAATCCCGATTTACGGCAGGAGTTGGAGAGCCTCAGCAAGAAAGTGGGTTTCGAGTGGATAGTGCGGGCCACGCACGGCCTGGATATCTTGGAGAGCCGCCTGCGGCGCAATATTGGCCGTCAATTGGGTTTGGACGCTTACGTCGCTTCGCTTGGAGATCGCGCGCAAGCCGGAGCGATTTGAGTTTTTTTTTAATCGGCTGCAACCGAACGACTTCTTCTACAGTCATATCAAGTAGCAATCTGGGGGAGCTATCATGGTGAACCGAAAACTTTTTCGTCCTACTCTTACTGAGGTGAAGGAACAGTACGCGCCTCGGCCCGCACAACCCTTGCCGCAACAGGTCCCGCCGCCGCAACGGAAGAAGCCTGCGCCACCCGAGCAGACGCACGCGGAAAATTTCTATTTCGTGAAACAGATGCAGGCGCGCACTCCGGTCGCCGTGGTGCTCACCGACGGTGAGGTCCTGCGCGGAACCGTCGAATGGTACGACCGTGACTGCATCAAGCTCACGCGCTTCGGCAGCCCGAACCTTCTTGTGTACAAGCATTCCATCAAGTATCTCTACAAGGATGGCGAGGACGCAGCTCAGGGGGGAACGAACGGTCAGCAGTAACTCTCTTGCCGAATAATCCGCTTGCTCAGATTCGGCGATTGCATCTCTTGAATTGAGCGGCCAGATTTCGGCAAGCCCGAATTCGGGCCCTCATGTGAATCGTCCTAGCGGGGCTCCTTGTTTTCTCTGAACGGGCCGACGAAAAAAGTCATCAGTGCTTTTCCGACTAGTCTCCGGTTGTGGTCGCGGATATCACAATCCACCACCGCCACATGCCTGCCACGCCGGATTAATCGCGCTTCTGCCTCGACCGTTCCGCCTTCGACTGCCTCGAGGTAATTGATCTTCATCTCGATCGTGGCCACGCGCTTCACACGCGGCAGCGCGATATATGTTGCAAGCCCTCCGGCAGTATCCGCCAGCGCCGCCAGCACTCCACCATGAACGGCGCCGTGCACTTGCATGTGACGCTTGTCGACGCGCATGCGCAGCACCACGCGCCCCGGCTCTGCTTCGGCAAGGACGAACCCAAACTGCTTCGCCGTGTTGCTCGAGCGCAGCTTCTCCTTGAGCTCGGCAACCGCCAGGCGCGCGATGGCGTTCGTGGGTCGATTCATCTCAGTAAACCGTCAGGCCTCCATCCAGTGGCAGTGCCGCACCCGTGACCCAGGCTGACTCGTCGGAGGCAAGATAAACCGCCATCTCCGCGACATCCTCTGGTCTTCCCAGACGGCCCAGGGGGATTTCTGCGGCGCGACGCTTTCGCTCGCCTTCAGGATCCGACGATCTGGCCATGGACTGAAGGCCCAACTCTGTCTCGATGATCGAGGGGCAGATGCAATTCACGCGGATATTTTCGTGCGCGTGGTCGAGTGTCATGGCTCGAGTCAGGCCGGCGACTCCCGCCTTTGCCGCCGAGTACGCGGCGCGCTGCTTGCGGGAAACTATACCGAGGATGGATCCGATATTCACGATCGAACCGCCTCCTGCTTTACGAAGTGCCGGAAATGCAGCGCGCGAGACAAAGAATGTACCGGTCAGGTTCACGGCCAGCACTTGGCTCCAGTCCTCGTCGGACGTTTGCTCGACTGTGGCGACAACCACGGCGCCTGCGTTGTTCACAAGAATATCTATACGCCCGAATTGCTTCACTGCTGCTGCGACGACTGCTTCTGCGGATGCCCGCTCAGTTACGTCACAGATTAGAGCGAGCGCCTTTCCGCCAGCGGCTTCGATCTCGCGCACAACCGCGTCCAGCGGTGGCTTCCTGCGCCCGGCGACGGCTACGCTCGCTCCCTCGTGTGCAAACATGAGCGCGCAGGCGCGTCCGATTCCGGTGCCCCCGCCAGTGATCAACGCTACTTTGCCTGAAAGTCGCGGCATCCAATCCGCTCCTGGCTCGTCTAATCAATAAATCAAGAAGGCGCGAATCTAGCATCGGCTGTCCTTTCGGTGCAAGCGAGTGTCGCGGCGCAGGTAAGACTCGAAAAGTTGCCGGGCGAGGCGGGCGGCTGCTACAGTGCAGTGAGGGCCAAATGAAAATCGGAATCACGTGCTATCCGACATATGGCGGCTCGGGAGTGGTGGCCACCGAGCTCGGCATCGAACTAGCCGCGCGCGGACACGAAATCCATTTCATCAGCTATGCCATGCCCATACGGCTGAGTTCCACCCACGAGCGGATTTATTTTCACGAGGTCGAAGTCACAACCTATCCACTGTTCGACCATCCGCCATACACCTTGGCACTGGCCACAAAAATGATCGAAGTATTCGATGAGGCTTCGCTGGATTTGCTGCACGTTCATTATGCGATTCCGCACTCGGTGAGCGCGCTGCTGGCGCGAATGATGGCTGCGCCGAGAAAGCTGCCGTTCATCACGACGCTGCACGGGACTGACATTACGCTCGTTGGCAACGATCGCAGCTATCTTCCCATCACACGTTTTTCGATCGACCAAAGCGACGGCGTCACTGCTATTTCAAATTATTTGCGCGACCGCACGGTGCGGGAGTTTGAAATCAAGCGGCGGATCGAGGTGATTCCCAATTTCGTGAATTGCGATCTCTACAAACGCAGTAGCGATCAAGCGATGCGCGCGCAATGGGCTCCGAACAACGAGCCAATCCTGATGCACCTTTCAAATTTCCGCCCCGTGAAACGCATCACTGATGTTGTGGAGATTTTCGCCTTGGTGCGCGAAAAAATGCCTGCAAAACTCGTGATGATGGGCGACGGCCCCGACCGTGGTGCGGCAGAATACATCGTGAGAAAAAAATGCCTCTCGAAGGACGTGTTCTTCCTGGGCAAGCAGGATCGCGTGCACGAAAAGCTGGGCGTGGCTGACCTGTTTCTGCTCCCGAGCGACGAAGAGTCATTCGGACTCGCGGCGCTCGAAGCTATGGCCTGCGAAGTTCCCGTGATTGCGACGAAGGTCGGCGGCGTGCCGGAAGTGGTCACGCACGGCATGGATGGATCTCTGATTCCGCCGCGCAATATCGCGATGGGAGCGAAGTACGCGCTTGAAATTCTCGCGCTGCCCGACCGCGGCCGGCAAATGGGCCAGCAAGCGCGCGTGAATGCGAAGCGGAAATATTGCTCGAACGACGTGATCCCGCAGTACGAGGCCTACTATCAGAAAATCTTGAACGCCGCCGGCGTCACAGCCCGCGCCTAACGATCGATGATGGGGACCGGCTTGAAGGATGAAACGGCTGTGTTGATGTCGTCCTGGGTCAAGGGTGCATTCGAGCCCGCCACAACCAGGAAGATGAGCCGGAATTGGCGGTCGCGGTCGTCGAATATTCGGACGGTCACCGGACGCCCTTTGCCGGGCTCGCCGAACTGAACTCCGTGGTCCCTGCCGAACTCGAGTGAATAAATTCCGGGAGTAGCGTCGAAACCAAAAGAAAGTTTCCAGAGCAGCAGCACGTTCATGCGCATCGCGTCGCGGCTCGACATAAATGGGGACAACTGCGCGGGCGAGACGCCATAGACCGTTTGATAGAGCTGATAATTGAATTCGATGGGATGGTCCACGAACACGTTCGTAAACCTCTGATACTCGAGCGGATTGGTAGATTTCATAATCCGCATGGTGTCGACCGACGTTTCCGGATCAAACAGGATGGCTACCTGTCCCGCGGGGAAACGAAATTCCACATGCGCCAAGTAAGGCGTGATCTTTCCGGCGCCCCACGGAGAGATGAATTCGTAATCGTAGGCCCTTACTTGCGTGCCCTTTGCGGCAGGAGTTGCGCTGGGAGTTGAACTGGGCAGCGGCTGCGGGACCTCTCGCAGCCAAGGATTTACGGAAGCCCACTGCTTGGCTTCCACCCACACGAGCGTTTGCAACCCATAGGCCACGCAAAACGCGGAGACCAGCACAACCAGAACGGCAAGAATAATTGCAGTGAGCGCACCGCTCTTTTCGACTTCATCCTTCTCAACTTCAATCTTCTCGACTGCGTCGTTCATTTGTGTGGCCGCCTCACAAATTCCAGAGCCGCCATTCTACGCCTGACGTCTGTTATTCCACTGATGAAATTGCCCTGGATCGAGCTTTTAGATTCAGCGAATGTGTACAAAGGCCTGCACAAGAAAGCCACAGGTGAGCGCGCTTACCTCATAGACGCCGCCCGTAGGACGTACGTTGCCTCCAGCACGTTATTAGACGGCCCGGAGCGGGGTTCGCGCGTTGTAAGGCGCCGCTGTATGTGTCGTCCGAAAGTTGAAAGCTAAGAGTTGAAAGCTGGGCGCTAGAGGCTCGAGATGCGATGGACGCGGGCCTGAAGATTCTGTAAAATCATTGCAGAACGAAATTGACCGCCCGTAACCGCCCACGCGGATGCGGGCGGTTTTTTTTTGGAGGAACTATGCCGGAATTCGAGCGCTACCGCAGCAAGGGAGAAATTGAAGAAGTGGTGCAGCGATTTGAGAGTTGCGATTACCAGTTTGAGGAATTTTTCCATGCAAGACATTTGACCGTCGCAGCCTGGTATTTTTCACACTTTGAGGCAAAAAGCGCGGAGGACCGCATGCGCGCCGGACTGCAGAAATTCATCCGGCACCACGGGAAGAACGGATTTCACGTGACCATCACGGAATTCTGGCTCCGATTGGTGAACAATACTTTGCGCGAGCCGGGACCAGGCGAGGGTATTGTTTCGCGCGTCAACCAGGTAGTCGAACGTCTGAACAACAAGAGCTTAATCTACGAGTACTACAGTCGCGAACAGCTTGACACAGCTGAAGCGAAAGCAGCTTTGATCGAGTCGGATTTGAAGAGCCTCCCCGCCGCGGTGTAATCCAAGGTGCGAAGGGAAATGTCCTCAGCTCGCCGCAGGCTCGGCGGTGATAAGCGCCGGGATTTCGATGTGAATGTGGGTGCCCTGGCCCTCCTCGCTGCGGATGTCCATCTTGAACTGGTCGCCGTAAAGGAGGCGCAGGCGCTCATGCACGTTGCTGATTCCTATTCCGCCGCCATACACCTCCGCAAGACGCTCGGACGAAATTCCCATACCGTTGTCGGCAACTTCGATGGAGAGGCGGCCGTCGCGGTGATACGTACGGATGTGAATCTGGCCGCCTTCGAGGCGTGGGGCCAGGCCGTGCTTGATCGAATTTTCCACCATGGGCTGGAGCAGCATGCTGGGAACAAACGTGTCGAGCGTCTCCGGGTCGACTTCCTTGAAGATCTGCAGCTTGTCGCGGCCGAAGCGAATCACTTCGATATCGAGGTAGTCGTCAATGAACTCGAGCTCATCGCGCAAAGGAACGAATGTCTCCGTCTTGCGCAGCAGTCGCCGCAGGATGTTCGAGAGTTTCAAGACGACGCCGCGGGCCATGTCCGGATCGAAGCGAATCAGCGAGGAAACGGTGTTCAGCGTGTTGAACAGAAAATGCGGGTTGATCTGGCTGGTGAGCGCGTCCATGCGCGCCTTCAAAAGGAGTTGCTGATTCTGTTCGAGGTTCATTTCGATGCGCGTGTTGTTCCAGATTTTGATGGCCATGGCCACGCACATCACGGAGGAGAGGACTACCAGCAGCGTGTAGCCCCAGTTTGATGGATGAATCGCGAACAGCCAGTGCGACGGAACCTCCGCAGCTAATTTGACCTGGCCGAATTCCAGCGCGGCGCAGGCGAAGAGCGGCAACATCGCCCAGTTTCCCTGCCCATAGCGCACCAGGCGCCAGAGCCACTCGGGAATATTCAGAAACAGGAAGGGCCCAAAATGCCAGATGTCTTCTTTCTCGCGCATCATCTGGCGGACCACTCCGGCGAGCAGGCCCACCAGCGCGGCCATCGGGCTCGACAACCATTCGTGATTTCCAAACGCGGGCAGGCTGATGAGCGAGCCGCCCAGCAGGCCGACGATCCGGCCGCCGATCAGGCCCATCAGGAACGAGCCTTCAAGGGTGAGATCAAAAAAGCGATAGCCAACCAGACGCAACATCACGCCGATAGCCAGTGGTGGCGTCAGAAAGAGTAGCAGCATTACTTTTTGATCGGAGTCGCGATTCTCTGTGAACAGCAGATTGCGGAAGGAGCGGAAGCGGACCAGCAGGGCAGCTAGCGCCGCGGCCCAGCACACCTTCAGGATCAATATGAAGAACAGGTCGGTCCCGCCAGTGAGTGTGTCCATTTCGTTCGCAGCCCGCGGTCGAAAAGAACCTCGCGATGTAAGTTAGCCAAAGCGGCCAGCGAAGTAAAGAGAAGCTAAGTGGCGGTTGCGCGGCGGGGACCATGTTCCGGAGCCTGCTATAATGACTGATTCAAGTGAAGCGACGAAAAAAAGCCGAGAAGGTACGCGTGGTCGCGCGAGCGCATTTGCCCACGCGTTTCGGACGATTTGAGATTTTTGGCATTCAAGGCTCGAAGACCGGCGAAGAGGCCGTGGCCATCCAGCACGGGGAATTGAGCGGCGGGCGGGCGCCACTGGTCCGTGTCCATTCGCAATGCTTGACGGGCGACGTGTTTACCTCCGAACGATGCGACTGCCGCGCCCAGCTTGAATTTTCGCTTCGCAAGATCGCGAAGGAGCCTTCCGGAGTTGTGCTATACCTTCCGCAGGAGGGCCGCGGGATCGGCTTGATCAATAAGCTGAAGGCTTACGAGCTGCAGGATGATGGCCTCGACACGGTGGAAGCAAACCGGCGGCTGGGGTTTGCGGCCGATTCGCGCGACTACGAATTTGCAGCCCAGGCGCTGAAAGCCCTGGGGCTGCGCTCCGTGCGGTTGCTCTCAAACAATCCAGACAAGGTGGAACAGCTCGAGCGGGGCGGCATTCGCGTGGTGAAGCGGATTCCCTGCCGTCCACGCACGAGCAATCATTCCCGCGAGTACCTTCGCACAAAAAAGGACAAGCTCGGACACATCCTGGCGGGCCTGTAGCGTCCGGGAGATTTTTCTTCATAAGGAATTGCCGCGCGGAGGGAGCGCTAGCCGCCACCCACGAAATGTACGATCTCGAAGCTGTCATTCGGCTGGACTTCCGTTTCCAGCCAGCGCGCGCGAGGCAGGATATCCAAATTGCGTTCGATGGCCACCCGTTCAGCGGGCATGCCAATGTGCTGGAGCAGGGCGGCAACGGTGAGCCCCTCCGGAATGTCGCGGCGCTCGCCGTTGATCGTGACGGTCACGGCGAGGATTCCGCGGGCGACGCTTTCGAGCGGGAACGCATGGTGAACCGGATCTCGTCCTTCGCATCTTCCTTCCGCACTTGAATCACGAGGGCCAGATCGCCCTTGCCAAGTGGTGGCAGCGGAAATTGCAGCTTCAGCCGGCCGCTCTCGTTGGACGTGCCTGCGTGGCGGGCATCCTCCAGCGCGCCCTCGATGACGGCTTCCACTTCCGCGCCAGGTTCCGGCTGGCCATCTGCGCGCCGAAGAATCTCGACATCCAACGAGACATTTCCCCCCGAGAGCCACGAGCTGGGGTTCAGAAGCTGCACTTGAATTCCAGACGCGAGCGCCCCCTGCTGTGCCGCTGCGGCGATCTCCGCATCGAGAGCGCCGGAACGTAGATCGTCAATCACCGCGCGGTGCTGGCTTTCCACCCGCCGTCGCAATTCATCGCTGCTGAAGCCCTCCGAGGCGACAATTTGCTCATAATTCGAAGAGCGCCGGTGAAGCACGCGGCCATTTTGGTACACGGCGGTGTCGATGGCCGGATACGCGGGCCCACGGTCTTCGGTCTGAATGTGGAACACTTGTTCACCGACGCGAACATCCGTGTTGAACCCGGTGCTCATCGCGCAGCGTTTTCCAAATTTTCAGCGGCTACAAATCCAGCCGAAAATAAATTATTCACCAGGGTCTTCATTTGACCGAGCGCTCACGGGCCGTTATTATACCAGCGCGACGAACATGACCAGCAATTACCTCGACAACTATGGCCCCTTGTTGCTGATGTTTATACTGGCGGCGGGGCTTTCGGGCGTCCTGCTGGTGCTTTCGAACCTGGTGGGAAGGCACACGCCGTCCAGGGAGAAGGACCAGCCCTATGAGTGCGGGATCACTCCAACCGGCGATGCCCGCGCCCCTGTCTCGGTGCATTTCTATATGGTGGGTTTGATCTTCATTCTCTTCGATATCGAAGCCATTTTCCTGTACCCCTGGGCGCTGATCTACGGCGAGCTGAAAGTGTTCGGCTTTGTGGAGATGCTGCTGTACATTATAATTTTGTTTGCGGGCTACATTTACCTCTGGAAGAAGGGCGCGCTCGACTGGAGCCATTGATCGCCCTCCGGAATCGAACTCATTGTGGGATCAGAGATTACTGACAAGAATCCAGTGGTGCATAAACTGAGGGAGTGGGACGCCCGGGCGGTCGCCGAAGTGATCGAATTTCGGGGCGAAACGACGGTCGTCATCTCTCGTGAGCATCTGCTGCGCGCAGCTGAATTTCTAGCCAGCGAGCCCTCGCTGCGGTTTTCGTTCCTCTCAGACATCACCACGGTTGACCGGTTCCCTCTCGAGCCTCGCTTCGAGGTCAATTACCACCTCGTTTCGCTCGATCGGCGCGAACGCCTGCGGTTAAAGGTCCGCCTGGGGGGAAGCGATCCAATGGTCCACAGCGTCATCCCCGTTTGGCCTACAGCCAACTGGCACGAGCGCGAAAATTTCGATCTCTTTGGCATCCGTTTCGAAGGACACCCCGATCTCCGCCGCATCCTAATGCCGGACGATTGGGAGGGGCATCCGCTCCGTAAGGATTATCCCGTCGAGGGGTACCGGTGAGCCTCGATGACCATCGTCAAACCATGACCACAACTATCCAGACGGCGGCCGGCGCGGCACAAACCATGGTCCTTAACATGGGCCCGCAGCACCCGTCCACCCACGGAGTGCTCCGCGTGCTTTTGGAGCTGGACGGCGAAATCGTGGTGAAGGCGGAGCCGGTAATCGGTTACTTACACACCGGCATCGAGAAAAGCTGCGAGGCCAAGACCTATCCGCAGGCCATTACGCTGACAGACCGGCTCGACTACCTCGCGCCGCTTTCGAACAATTTGTGCTACTGCCTGGCTGTTGAAAAGCTGCTGAGACTGGAGATTCCGAAGCGCGCCCAATACATCCGTGTGCTGCTGACGGAGTTGACGCGCATCGCTTCGCATCTGGTCTGGGTGGGGACTCACGCGATCGATCTGGGCGCGATGTCCGTCTTCCTCTACAGCTTCCGCGAGCGCGAAGAAATCATGAAGATTTTCGAATTCGTCTCCGGCCAGCGGATGATGACCAGCTACTTCCGCATCGGAGGCTTGGCTCTCGAACCTCCGCCCGGCTGGCTCGACCACGTGAGCCGCGTGATCGACGCGTTGCCGGGGCACATCGACGAATACGAGGACCTGCTGACCACCAACCGCATCTGGTTGGGCCGCACACAGGGAATCGGTATCCTGAGCGCTGCGGACGCCATCGCGATGGGCGCATCCGGGCCAATGCTGCGAGGCAGCGGCGTGGCGTACGATGTGCGCAAAGCTTTCCCCTATTCGAGTTACGACGAATTCGATTTCGAGGTGCAGAC
>Ga0307473_10000054_pt1 | contig 23819 bp, 16 predicted proteins | sample atmos_gasesAM5C__FD_203744 | JGI IMG/M metagenome (GOLD analysis project Ga0307473, IMG submission 203744) | Hardwood forest soil microbial communities from Morgan-Monroe State Forest, Indiana, United States - atmos_gasesAM5C_515 | ecosystem: Environmental > Terrestrial > Soil > Temperate...
CGTGTCCGCGATTTGCCGCGCGCGCGACAGGCGCCCCGATTCAAGGGGAAGATCGAATTTGATCGGGTCAACTTCGCGTACGACGAGAAATCACCGGTCTTGAAAGACGTCAGCTTCTCGATTGAGTCAGGCCAGGTGGCGGCTATCGTCGGGCCATCCGGGACCGGCAAAACTACGATTATCAGCCTGATCCCGCGGTTCTACGATCCGCAATCGGGGGCCGTGAAAATCGACGGCACAGATATTCGCGGCTACAAGCTGAAGTCGGTGCGCGAGCAAATCAGCTTCGTCTTGCAAGAAACGCTTCTTTTCCATGCCTCTGTTTGGGACAACATCGCATATGGCAAGCCGGATGCCACTCGGAGCCAAATCCTGCGCGCCGCAAAACTGGCGAATGCAGATGAGTTTATCGAGAAATTACCCAACGGCTATCGCACCATGGTCGGCGAGCGGGGGGCGACACTCTCCGGCGGGCAGCGCCAACGCATCGCCATCGCCCGGGCAATTATTCGCGACACGCCCATCCTGATTCTCGACGAGCCTACTTCTGGTCTAGATTCGGCTTCCGAACAAATCGTCATCGAGGCATTGGATCGGCTGATGGAGGGCAAGACGTCCATCGTCGTCGCGCACAATCTAAGGGCGATTCAGCAAGCTGACATTGTGTTTGTGGTTAAAGACGCCGAGGTAGTGGAGCAAGGCACCCACGAGGAATTGCTGGCCGCAGGCGGGCTGTATGCGGAGCTCTACAAACTCCAGACTTCGGAGAGCGCCCGAAAACTGGCGGAGCAGCCCACCGCCAGCTAATTTTGCCCTGAAAGATGAAAAAGAGGAGAGCGCGAATGCAGCAAATCAATAGCGTTTTGAAGACCGCCTTGATCTTGCTCATCCTGAGTATTTCCATACCGGTGGGAGCACAGAAACATGGCAAGCAGAAAGCGAAAGAAAAGGCGGCCGATCTTCCGGCTGTAATTTGGCGCGATCCGGGCGATATTTCCACTTTGAATCTTGTCTACGGTGCCGGTGGAACCGCGCGCGCACCAGACCCCAACGGTACCTACACGTTCGACAAAGAAGACATGAACGGGACGAGCCCGAAATTCGATGTGAAGGACGCACGAGGGGTCAAATGGCGGATCAAGCTAGGCGAGGAAGCCCAGCCGGAAACAGCCGCGACACGCCTGTTGTGGGCCGCGGGATATCTTGTTGACGAAGACTACTACTTGCCCGAGGTCAAGGTACAGGGACTCCCAAAACTTCGCCGTGGCCAAAACTTTGTCTCGGAGGGCGGTATCGTCCGTCGCGTGCGCCTCAAGCGCAAGGGCAAAGAGGTCAAGAAAATCGGAAATTGGGACTGGTTCAAGAATCCATTTGTCGGCACGAAGGAACTAAACGGGCTTCGGGTGATGATGTCTCTGCTCAACAACTGGGACCTGACAACAATCAACAATTCAATCTACGTGGTCAACGGCGAGCAACGATACGTGGTGAGCGACGTGGGCGCGACCTTCGGCAAGACCGGGAATAGTATCAGTCGGTCGAAAAGCAACCTGGAAGGGTATCTAGTATCAAAATTTATCGAGAAGGAGACGCCCGTCGAAGTTGATTTCACGATGCATAGCCGCCCCTTATTCGTAACCGCGGTCAACGTTCCGAACTACCATAAGCGCACCAAGATTGAAGATGTGACCAAACATATTCCACGTGCGGACGCCAAATGGGTCGGACAGCGGCTGGGTCAACTCACCGAGGAACAAATCCGCGACTGCTTCCGCACAGCGGGCTACACTCCCGATGAGGTGGAGGGATATGCGAAAGAGGTGGAGAAGCGAATCGCGGCGTTGAACGCGTTGTGAGTATTCCGCTTCGGATTGGTTTTTTTTGCCGAGCCATCCTCCCTGCTTTCGCGAGCTGGCAGCCGAATTCTGCGTCTCAATGCAAGATGGAGATTGCGCAATGCAAAGGGTGGGAACGCTGAGATGAAATTAATCATCCAGCCAGACGACGGGCCGACGCCGCTTCTTTCCGCCGTCAAGAATGCGAAGAAAACCGTGGAGGTTGCCATTTTTCGCCTCGACCGAAGCGACATGGAAACGACATTGAAAGCAGCCGCGGCCAAGGGGGTAAAGGTTACGGCGCTCATCGCCGATGTGAACCGGGGCGGCGAAAAAAATCTACGCAAACTCGAGACGCGATTTCTGCAAGCAGGAATTACCGTGGCAAGGAGCGCTGATGACTTGGTGCGCTACCACGATAAGCTGATCATCATCGACCGGCGCGTCCTCTTCATACTTTCTTTCAACTTTACGAACCTGGACATGGATCACAGTCGCGGATTCGGAATTGCCACGAAGAACGCGACATTAGTTCAAGAGGCCGTCAAACTTTTTGAGGCCGATTGCGCGCGGCGACCCTATACGGCAAGGCCGGGTCCGTTTGTCGTTAGTCCGGCAAACTCGCGCAAGGCGCTGCGCAGCTTTCTTGGGAGAGCGAAGAAGCAATTGCTGATCTACGATCCGCAGATTTCGGATGAGGAAATGATCGGCATCCTGCGGGAGCGAGGCAAGGCCGGTGTGGAAATCCGCGTAATCGGGAAGATCAGCGGGCGGGCCGGTGTAGCGGTCCGGAAAATGACCCGGATGCGGCTGCACACCCGCACGATTATTCGCGATGGCCATCAGGCATTCGTGGGCAGTCAGAGTTTGCGTCCAGCCGAATTAGATTCCCGGCGCGAAGTCGGGCTCATCGTTCGTGATGCGAAAGTGGTGAAAAAACTGCTGGCGACATTTGAATCCGATTGGAGCGCCACAGACAGCGCCAATGAGAAAGGGACTTTCGAAGAAGAAGTGCCATCGGCCGTCCCCAAGAAGGAAGTGGAAAAGGCCGTCGCAGTGCTCGTCCACGAGTTGCGTCCGCTCAGCGGCACGGTAAAAAAAGCCGTGAAAAGAGTCGTGGCGCAAGCGGGAGAAGAAGTGCTCCACGACAAGATTGTCAAATCGACGGTAAAGAAAGTCATCAAGAAAGCAGTAAAGAAAGCCGTCAAGGAGGCAGTCGAGCACTCCGAGAAGACCTAGGGGTTATCGAGGTCTTTTAAGTTTCAGGTCGCAAGGGCTCTGCACGAGGAGTAAGTTATGAGAACGAATCAAAGAGTCGGGGATCGGCTGCAATCACTGCTGCTGGCGGCCTTGCTCGCCACGGGATGGTCATTTGCAGCTCGGGGTCAGGAGCCTTCTGCGGCAAAGGGGCAACCAGAAAAAATCGCCGGCTACAAGGAATTTCTAGACCGCGTCCAGGCGTACGTCACACTTCACAAGTCGGTCGCATCAACTCTTCCAGCGCTCAAGCCCACTGACTTGCCGGAAATGATTACTGCCCACCAGCTGGCGCTGGCAAGAAAAATTCGCGAGGCTCGGCCAAATGCCAAGCATGGGGATATCTTTACAGAAGATGCCAGGGACGCGTTCCGCAGGGCGATTCGCGAAGAATTCCGAGGCCCTGACGGCCACGATGCCCGCACCACGATTCGGCAAGGCGAGCCGCTCAGTAAGGTTCATCTTCGAGTGAATGAGCCTTACCCCGACGGAGTTCCGTTCACGACCGTCCCTCCCACTCTGTTGCTTAAGTTCCCAAAACTGCCTGACCAAGTGGCCTACCGGATCGTTGGACACGATCTAATCCTTCTAGACGTCAAAGCGAATCTTGTCGTCGATAGGATTCCCGAGATCATTCCTTAGACTCTCAACTTCCGGGGTGGACCCATGCGAAAACGACTGCTCCTCGTTCTGAGTTTGGTTAGCGCCTTCTTTTTGATTGCGCGCGCGGATCAGTTCAAATTTCCGCTCAAGTCCAACTCAGTCCGCTTCGCGGCCGTCGGCGACATGGGAACCGGCGAGGCGCCGCAATATGAAGTGGCACAGCAAATGGTCAACGCCCGCCAGACTTTCCCATTCGAGTTCGTGATCATGCTCGGTGACAACATCTATGGGGGCAGCAGTCCGAAAGATTTTGAAAAGAAGTTCGAGGCACCATACAAGCCGCTGCTGGATGCCGGCATTAAGTTCTACGCGTCGCTGGGCAATCACGACAATCCGAACGAGCGCTTCTACAAGCCTTTCAACATGAACGGAGCAAACTACTACAGCTTCAAGAAAGGCAATGTCCGTTTCTTCGTTCTTGACAGCAACTACATGGACTCCAAGCAGCTCGCCTGGCTGGAGAAGCAATTGCAGGACGCCGGGACGAAAGATTGGAAGATCTGTTACTTCCACCACCCCCTCTATTCATCGGGAAAGACTCATGGTTCCTCCATTGAGTTGCGTTCGCTGATAGAACCTATGTTTACTAAATACGATGTCGACGTTGTGTTTTCCGGCCACGACCACGTCTACGAGCGCGTTCACCCTCAAAATGGGATCTACTACTTTACAGAAGGATCTTCTGGTCAGTTGCGGAATGGCGACCTGGCAAGGACCGGCATGACGGAAAAAGGATTCGACACTGATCGCACATTCATGTTGGTCGAAGTTGCCGGCGATGAATTGTATTTCCAGACGCTTTCGCGCGCCGGCGCCGAGGTTGACGCCGGCGTGCTTCGGCGGTCCGCTCGAACTTCCGCAGCAGCGACGCAATGAAGTTTCATTCCGCGAAATCATTTTTCCTAAAGGCATTGGATCCATTTTTCAAGGAAAGGAACGCGGGTACCGTCTTGCAGATCAAGATTACTGGAACGAAATGGAATCTCACGTTCGGAGTCGATCATGGGGACGACTCGAGGAAGAACGAATCGCCGTCTCCAAAAACGAGCAAATAAGTTTTTGGAGGCTTGTGGCGCCAGACCTCAGCGGCCTTCTACAGGTTTGAATATTGTGACGTCGATCGCATACCTCATTTTTATACCGACGGGGATGCCCACGGCGATTCACGTCACGCGGATGCCAAGCGGCTTGATCAGTTTGGAATGATAAATGTAAATTCCCCTAGAGACATGGCTGCTGAGTTCGTGCCTCTGACAATCATGATACCGTCTAGCCTGAAGAAGCCTGGGACCACGCAACACCAGAGGCCCGTAAAATAAATCTGGGAACAATAGCGAGACAGAATCTGCTTAGCCAGAATGTCAAAAAGTGTGAAGGATCTAGGTTCTTGCAGAGGTCCTTTGCGAGTTTGGGACCCGGGCTGATCACCGGAGCGGCCGACGATGATCCGTCGGGAATCTCGACATATTCTGTCGCAGGTGCAGCCTACGGATACGCCACACTGTGGATCGCCCTGCTCACGTTTCCGCTGATGGCCGCAATCCAGCTGATGTGCGCACGGCTGGGCATTGTTACGGGGCGCGGGCTGGCAGCTGCCGTGCGGGTTTATTATCCACGCTGGGTGCTCTGGGGAGCCTGCTCGATTCTCGCCGTCGCAAACGTCATCAACATCGGCGCTGATCTCGGTGGAATGGCGGAGGCCACGCAACTCATCACGGGAATTCGATCACTGATCTGGATTCCATTCTACGCGTTTTTCATCACTGGGTTGTTGTTTTGGACTTCCTACAAGCTGATCGCGCGGATTTTCAAGTGGTTGACGCTGGTCTTGTTCGCCTATGTGTTCGCTTCGTTTTATGCCCACGTCGATTGGTGGCACGCGCTGGCGGTGACATTCGTCCCCCATCTGGAGTGGTCACGCGGATTCCTGGCGGTGCTGGTGGCAATTCTAGGCACCACGATTTCTCCCTATCTCTTCTTTTGGCAGGCAGCCGAGGAGGTCGAAGAAGAACGGGCCAAGGGCCGAACCATCGCCCAAAGCAAAGGCGAGACCACTGGGGAGTTAAGAACTGCGCGCGCTGACACCATCGCTGGTATGTTTTTTTCGAACTTCATCATGTATTTCATCATTCTGACCACGGCTGCCACTTTGCATGCACACGGAGAAACGGACATCACCACGGCCCGGCAGGCCGCCGAGGCCCTGCGTCCGCTTGCTGGCAATGGGGCATATTTGCTCTTCACCTTGGGCCTGATCGGTACTGGAATGTTGGGCGTGCCAGTCCTCGTGGGATCATGCGCTTATGCCGTGACGGAGGGAGCAGCGTGGCGTGGCTCCATGGCCGACAAACCAAGAAGCGCGCAAAAGTTCTACGCGGTGATGGCCGTTGCCATGGCAATGGGCCTAGCACTGAATTACTTGGGTTTCAGCGCGGTAAAGATGCTGTTCTGGTCGGCGGTCATCAATGGCCTCCTGGCACCGCCTCTGATCCTGCTCGTCATCCTACTGAGCAGCAGCCACAAAGTAATGGGCAAGCGCGTGAATTCGCCGTTACTCAGGTATCTAGGCTGGGCTACCTTCGGTGTCATGGTTGCGGCGGCGGCAGGGATGATCATCGCGTCATGAGCTGTTTTCGCAACTCTCCAACCGGGTTCTCCCCATCATTGACTCGAGAAAGATCTTCCGATCAGCGTCCAAGATGTTTCGACGGGAGGGAACGATTAGCCCGGGATTTCCGGTTTAATTGAGGGTCTCTGTTGAGAGGCGATTGGTTGCGATGTTGTCATCTACCCCTCGAAACAACCTCTTAGAGCGAAACGTGGGAAACGGAATCTCATTCGAGGGGATTTGAGGAAACATACACATCTCGTTGTGGGACAGGGAATTCAATGCCCTCGTCGCGAAAATGTTTGCAGCCTCCCGCAAGTCAGCTCTCAAGAGTAGAGTTTGCTTGAGCTTGGCTCTGCTCAGGTGGGCATTCGAAAAAGAGGTCAAACTCACTCGAAAGATTCAGCCCAGGACTTCGCAAGTAGCGCGAAAGTTGAACCGCTCCCAAGCCTGATTCTATGGTCGCTTCCCCGATCCATCTCGGTACGTCCGAATTCAGTGCAGCAGGTTGGTAAGGTTCGTTTTATCCCGAGGGTAGGAAGCCTGCCGACTACCTGACTTTCGGCGTGCCTGTTGGGGTGCCGGAATTTTACGCTGCAACCTCTGCCGGTTTTCAACCTCCCGCTGATGCTTTCGTTGGTACTGGTGGCGATTGCGGAAATCGATTACCCGTTCCGCGGGCCTGTGGGAGTCGGGCCTGACGCGTTTCCGTACGCACAGCAGACGCTGAACCAGAACCCGAGGTAATCACCCTTCGGCCAGCCTGCCGCAGATTCCTCCAGTCCGCTTTACCGTTGCGGCACCACTTTTATAGACGCGCGCGGAACGGGATCCTGAACCGTAATCGGTGTGGCGAAGAATTGGTTGCCTGTTATTACGGACCCAGAGGAACCAGAAATCTTCAGGACGCCGATGGCGGCGTCGGTGATTTTGTTATTGCGGACTCTGTTGCCGTTGGCCTGGATGAAAACCGCGGCCTGGTCGCTGTGCGTGATGCCGTTCAGGCGCGTGTGATTGTCGTCGCCGACCAGTGCGACGCCGATGAGCACGACCGAGTCGAAGATATTGTTACTGATTACGGTTGTATTGTTCCCCCCGACAAAGACGCCGATTTGATTCGAGCCGAGTGAGTTATTTTCAACCAGGACGTCATCGGACTCGAAAATTAGGATGCCGGTCGCGTTGGTCACGCAGTCCATCGGCGAGACGCACGGGGACCAGATGTTGCTAGTCGAAGTGTTGCCAATGATCGAACCGCCGGCGCCGAATCCGATTTGAATGCCGTTCTGCGCAGCGCCGGTGGTGGGTCCGATGCCGGTGACGACGTTCCCTTCAATGCGTGATTGCGTGCCGGTTTCGTTTGCGGTGATGCCGTTCTTCTGATAATCCCAAACGCTGTTGTTGCGAATTTGGACGTTCGAACTTAAGCCGCTAGCAGTTTCGACGATGATTGCATCGCCGCTCTGGCACCCGGGCAGCGACGGGCTGAGGCGGATGTGGCGGACGGCGTTGTGTTCGATGAGGCCGGTGGAATTTTGAAAGGTGATGCCTTCCAAACGCGGGCCGCATTCCGTGATGCCATTATTTGAACCATCGATGATGAGGCCCTCGATTTCGACGTCGCGCGTGTTGGTGACGAGAAGCACGGCGGCAATGGGAATGCCGCCGGGAATGTCAGTGCCGTTTGCTTTGACATTCGAGGAAATAACGATGGCTCCGTTATCGCCCTCAATGCTGAGCGGCATGGAGATGACGACTTATTCGTCGTAAGTGCCGGGGCACACGCGAATCGTGTCGCCGGAGTGGGCAGCGCTGACAGCCGTTTGAATGGAGGTGAAGGCCGCGTTGGGACATTGAACCTTGTCGTCGTCAACCAGGATTCTGGCTTTCTTTTCCCTGGCCTCGTTTTCTTGCGCGTGGGTGGCCGATGGGAAGGAAGAAGCAATAAAGACCGCCAGCAAAAGCAAAGAGGCAAACCTTTTCACCGGTGTCTCCTAGCCGCAGAGCGGCACACTAAGCAAGGCTTGGTTTTTGAGGGCGGGCGAGTGGAGGGAGTATAGACGAGCGAATCGGTTTGTGAAAGCGAATGGAGAGAGAAAGTTCTATTGCAGCAACGGACGGCGGAGGCGCACTGCGTGCGGCTAGGCTGCTTGGGTCGGCCCTATCAAACGATGGCGCCACTTCCCGAGGATTCGATTCATCGCGCTGCTGCGAGGAAAAAAAGGAAGCACCGGATTCCGCCTCCTGCCAAGTTTCTGGAGAGCGCGCCGAATCCTTTGATCGCGGCCTGTCGAAACGAACCCCTTCTCGAGCATCTCGTATGGCTGAGATTTTCGGCGCCTACCATGCCGCGCTCGTGGAAATAGAAAACAAGCTAGCGCCTCCTCTGGCAAAAAAAAATGGTTCGCAGAGTATTTAGCACCTTCGTTGCCCCGCTTCAAAATTGCTCCCTCTGGCGTTCGTCTTTTTCAGTTTCATCATGATGGGCTTGTTTGGTCGGTTCTACGTATTCTGAAACTAAAAAAGCCTTATTGCCTGCCAGGAAAGCGTCCAAATTTATCCATGGTTCGAGTAGTCTCGCCCGATGAACTCAAAGAATTGGAAGAAATGAACTCCCACACCCTGTGTTCGATTTGTCCTCGGAAGACGCGAAACGCGTCTAAACTCGCTTGGAACGAACCTTGCACAGTGGGTGTATCGGGCAAATGCCAGTGCTGGAAGTGCTCGGCAGATTGGAAAATCGGACACCGGTCGTAGGCCAGCTCGCAGAGCGTAATCACGAACTTGAAATGAAAAGTCAAATACTCTTTGACGTTCTTGCTGTAATGAGGAGAAATATTAATCTCGACCTCGTCCATAACCAGACTTGCGAATAGGCTCAGTTCATGCGGCTCTATCCCAGCGCTGAAGGCCTCAAAGAGGTCACCTGCCAAATACCGAAGATATGCCTCAGCCATCTGACTGCCGGTAGAGTTTTCCAGATCCAAAAAGAGAACTTTTGTTTTATGCATGGTAGTCCTCTTCGCGGCTTAATCCTTTATTTAAACATGGCGGAATGGTTCCTCGATCTTCTCGCCGGAAGCCTTTTGAGCATCCCGCTCGAGCGATTTGGTGACCAAATCCTTAGAGCCAAGGCCGACTGCGAGCGCCAAGGCAAACACAATCCCGCCAAAAAGAATGCCGAAGGCAAGCTCAACAATGCGAGCGGCAATTCTAAGCTGTTCAAGGGCCATTGCCACGGCCAGCACGACCACCAGCCATCTCACGCCCACGCTCAGAAGACGGGCGTAGTGCAGGTTCAAGTTAACCGCGCCGATCAGGACGCTTCGCGCAAGAAATCGAGCGATGATACTGCCAACCAACAAGACCAACGCAGCGCCCAGCACGTTTGGAATATAGGCAAAGACGATTCGCGCAAATAGAGACGTCCATTCCGCGTCGAAAGCTGCTATGCCGATGAGAAATCCAGTAAAGATGACCGACGCGGCGACTGCTCGCGATACCAAGAGCGTTGGGCTCTTCATTGGCGACCACTCTGCCAAAGAAGGGAAACCCCACCGGGTCAGGCGCTGATCAAACTGCATGCTGGCAAGCAACCGCCGCACGACAGCAGCAAGAATGTAACCCGATATGACAGAGATCAGTAACGCCACGATTAGTGCCGCCAACCCTGGAAGCAGGTTTGCACTTCTGGTCAGAAATCGCGTGGTGGACTCTACCAACGCTTGCTTGATGTGCTCCCACATAGATACCTCCGTCACAGCTCACAGAAAACTAAGGGTTGAACCGGTCCGGCCAACGCCATCGGGACACAAGGTAAGGTTTGCCGGATTCGAAGGCGACGAATAAGCGTTCGAGCCTTTGCTCCGTTGCTTCCGCTCCGGCAGTTCCTAAGTCATGGGCATACGAGGCGACCCACGCCAGGTATAGGGGCGTCATCGACTTGAGCAGGTGGTCACGATTGATGGTTCGAAGGCGATGTGCCAACGCAAAGTCATAGACAATGCGAACCCACAATTCGTCCGGCATGCGAAACTGCTCTACCGGCAAGCGCGACAGCTTTCTAAGTTCAAACAGCGTGGAGGGCGGCAGCACCAAACCCCAGATCTCCTGGAGATCACGAATTCCCAGTTGGAACGACTCCACCATGCGGCTGATATCCACACTTCCCACGTCTCGAGATACAAGGACAGGCTCGCCAATCGCGGGCACCGGAACTGAAGCGCGCATTCTTTGCCAGCACGCGGCGTTTCGTTCCATGTCAACAAAGATGGGGCTCAAGACCTGGGCGACTAAGGAACTGATATTCATCCAATCCGTTGGCGGGTAAATACGCGCTCCGACGTATACCTCACAAACCTGCAGATTGTTGCAGAGAGCCGCGGGCGCTAGGGACACCAGCGATTGCAGATTCCCGCCGACCCTCGCACTCCGCTCGATTCCGAGCATCTTCTGGAACAGTCGCCGCGAAACTCCTAAATCCGGCCCCAGCGGATTGCGAATTCGCTTTCCGTAGAGACATCGCATAAGCGGAGAGATGACGCTGCTATTCAGCAACCCCTCGAATTTGTGGCGAGCGTAATGCGGCACGACCAGGTCAAAATCCTCCTCCAGCAGCGGCTGCGCCAATTGGCAAGCCCATCCCGCCGCTGCTGTCTCGAACTTGGAGGCAATGACGCAGCAGGCTTGGGCTCCGAACTTTTCCGCGGCTGCAAAAACCGATTGATATGCCGCGGACATGCTGACGACCGGCGTACTCGAAATGTCCGGTCTCAACAGTGGCCAAGGAACCACATATGGTGACGCACTCTTTTCGGCTGTCTCTGGACTTGTTACCAATGGGTTGGCTGCGTGATCATCTTGCAGTACCGCGATGCGTGGAGATCCGGAAAGCGTTCTCAGAGCGTCGCACGTCATGACCAGACCCTCTTGATCGAGTTCCGATAGAACGCCGACCACCAGATCCGCGCTATTTACTTGCTCGATATTTTCCTGTACTTGTTGGGGGATGGGTTCCTCTTGCACTATTCAGCCCTCTGGCTCTGATTTCTCACGGGCAAAGATGAGGTGCCTGCCATCGCTAATGATTGTCACGCCGTTCAAGCTGATTGTGGCGACATTTCGGCAAGGACCGATGCATTTCCCATGAGATATGCATGCTGGTTTCTTCAATGCGTCCAACTCCGCCCTTGCCCTCCCGAAGAGCTCCCCGCCTCCGGATTGATTCATAATGGCAGCGATAGAATCCCCATCAACGGGATACGCACCCATGCGGGACGGGAGTTTAGTTCATAGAGCACTTCATAGAGCGCCTTGTCCAAGAGAAACAAATCGAGCAACTTTTGAAAATCGCCGCTATCGACCGGCAGAAACTCCGCCTCTTGGGCGGTTTCTCGATAGGCACGCAAGAATGCCGCGGCTGCCGACCGCTCCCAAAGCTGAGCCCACGGCTCCAGGCGAGCCACATCTTCAGGATGGCGTGCCGTATAGTTGATCAGGCTCGCATAAGCAGCGTAGCTGAAGGACCGCAGCATTCCAGCCACATCCTTAAGAGGGCACTGTTTGGTACGGCGATGTGCCAGTGATCGGGCCGGTTCACCTTCAAAATCCAGGATCACGAAATCAGTTTTCACCCGCAGCACCTGCCCCAAATGGTAGTCTCCGTGAATTCGAATTCGCTGTGTTCGAAAGCCATTCGATTTTAGCGCTCCGGAATGATCTAGAATACGGCGGCGCCGACTGAGCACTGCGGCCGCAATTTCGACGGCTTCATCCGGCAGGTACGATACTCGCTCTTTCAGCACGTCTAAGACATGGGAGGCATGCTGGTGAAATTCCAGAAGTGCAGCCTGGAAATCCTCGGCCGTCAACGGTTCTGGCGCGAACTCCGGATCATCCGAGGGTGAAGATAGCGCCAGGTGCAACTCGGCCGTTCGCCGCCCGAGCGTGGTGGCGGCATCGAGATAAATGCCGAGATGGTCCCGCGCGACTTGAGAGACCGGATGATCAGATAGCGCGATCGAATCCCCTAGCTCAGCGCTCGCATTCTCTGGAAACCGCAGCGGAGCGCAGGTCTCGAAGTAGCGGTCTAACTCTTCGACGGTCCATTTCCAACCGTCGCCTTCGTTAGCCACGAAGCCTTGCAGCATCGCCAGGGTCGCAGGTTCGGCGTCGGTGGCCTGCTCCAATTCGATTGAGCCCGCGAAGAGAGGAATCCGATCGAAAGTCGTTTTCTCGGTAAGATGACGTCCGATCTCAGCATCCGGATTTAGCCCGGGCTCCTGGCGGCGGAACAGCTTCAGTATGAAGCGGTCGCCGTACAAAATCGAGGTGTTGCTTTGTTCCGCCGAGCTACGCCGCACGGGCAGCGGCATCCCGGCTAATCCGAGGATTTCCTCAAAGACTTTGCTCCGCAGGCCTCGGATGCACCCGTGGCGCGCGCGTAATTCGCGGCCATTCTCAATCAGTGAGAGCAACTCGAGGCATACGGCGTCGTCAAACACTCCATCGTGCAACAGGCCTGGTACCTTCGCCGACAGGATAGAGGCGACGATTGCATTGGGTGAGGCGCGTCGCAATTCTTTTGCAGCCTCTCCGAAAGCCATTGCCAGGGGAATAAAGTACACGTCAGATCCCCCAGCATCAAACTGGACCTCGACCAACGCCAAAGCTGAATTCGACCCATTCAACTGGGTCCAATTGATAATTCGCGTCGACTTGATTTGGCGAGACTTTCCTGCGAACCAACGCTGCTTCGGAAGGTATTCGGGGAGGTTCACGGTCTCCAGACGTTGGCGACCCACGCCTTCGCAGATGCTTTCCCAGCCGGCGGTGACATTCAGCGGCGTCTGTTCAGCGAGATCCGCAGGGGCTTCCGCGGGTTCGGTCCTCCGCTGTAGTTCCAGCCACAGGAAACTGTAGGGAGCCAAGGTAAGGCGGTAAGGCGGGCGCTCGACGGCCGGGAACTCCACATACCCGAGCATCTCTACCGGAACCATGCCCTCCAGCTTCGACAAGTCCAGATCGACAGGCTGCGCGAAACGAGAAAGATTGGCGACACAAAGAACCTGTTCCTCTTGATATGTCCTAAGATAGGCCAGCACTTTGCGGTTCGACGGATCGAGGAACTCGATGCCGCCGCGTCCGAACACGCCGAACAGTCTTCGCAAGGCGATCATGTTTCGCATCCAATTCAAGAGCGAAGATGGATCGTCCTGTTGAGCTTCCACGTTGATCGCTTCATATCCCCAGACTGGGTCCATGATGACGGGGCTGTACAAGCGAGCAGGCGTAGCCGTGGAAAACCCGGCATTGCGGTCCGCGTTCCATTGCATCGGAGTGCGAACACCATTGCGGTCACCAAGGTAAATGTTGTCTCCCATTCCGATTTCGTCCCCGTAGTAGAGGATGGGCGTGCCGGGAAAGGAAAGCAGCAGACTGTTGAGCAGTTCGATTCGCCTGCGATTGTTGTCGACCAGCGGAGCCAGACGTCGACGGATGCCGAGGTTGATGCGCATTCTAGGATCTGCGCTATAGGCGATATACATGTAGTCGCGCTCATCATCAGTGACCATCTCGAGCGTCAGCTCATCGTGGTTTCGCAGGAAAAGGCCCCACTGACATGTGTCTGGGATGTCGGGAGTTTGCGCGATAATGTCGGTGATTGGCAGCCGGTCTTCCTGGCGCAAGGCCATGTAGATGCGCGGCATCAGCGGAAAATGGAACGCCATGTGGCACTCGTCTCCATCGCCGAAGTAAGGGCGGACATCGGTGGGCCATTGGTTGGCTTCGGCCAGGAGCATGCGGCTCGAGTAATCGGCGTCGATCTCGCGCCGGAGTGTCTTGATCACAGCGTGAGTCTCTGGGAGATTTTCGCAACTGGTTCCCTCACGCTCCACCAAATAAGGAATGGCATCCACGCGCAGGGCGTCAACCCCCATATCCAGCCAGTAATTCATCACCTTGTGAACTTCAGCGACGACTCTCGGGTTGTCATAATTCAGATCCGGCTGGTGCGAGAAAAAGCGGTGCCAGTAGTGCTGCTTGGCTACCGGATCCCACGTCCAGTTGGATCTCTCAGTGTCCGAGAAAATGATTCGAGCGTCCTTGTATTTCGCCTCGGTGTCACTCCACACGTAATAATCGCGTTCGGGCGATCCACGCGGAGCCAGACGGGCCGCTTGAAACCACGGATGCTGGTCGGAGGTGTGATTCACAACCAACTCGATCATTACCTGGAGGTCGCGGTCGTGAGCTGCCGCCAGGAAGGCGCGAAAATCCTCGATAGTGCCGTACATCGGATGGACATTCATGTAGTCAGAGATGTCGTAGCCGTCGTCCTTGAGTGGGGATGGGAAGAAGGGCAACAGCCAGAGACAGGTGACACCAAGATCCCGAAGATAATCGATTTTCTGAATCAGGCCGGGGAAATCACCGATACCATCGCCGTTGCTGTCTTTGAAGGCGCGGACATGCAACTCATAGATGATTGCATCTTTGTACCAGAGCGGATCCGGTGCACTGCCGGGTTGTCTTGGCATGTCGTCTTTGGCCCCAGTCTCAAGCGGCGCTGTGATTTTCCGGTCGGAAAACAAGAATTCCGAGAGGAGGAAGTGTCATGTTCAATGAAAAAGGCCGACCGTGGAGCGGAAGTGGGGCCGTCGATAAGCCGCCGAAGTTCCCCTGCCCGGAGCCGCCGTACAATGGAGCGTCGCTGTTCAGGATTTCTTTCCAGTCGCCTTTCACCCAGGGAACACCTACGCGATAGTTTTGCCGGGGGACTGGAGTGAAATTGCACACGAAAAGGAGCTGGTCATTCGGATTTCGCCCGCGGCGGAGGAAGCTAATGACGCTTCTCTGAGAATCCTTGCAGTCTACCCACTCGAAACCGGCCGGATTGAAGTCTAGGTCGTGCAGCAAAGATTCGCCGCGATACAAAGTGTTGAGGTCGCGAACCCAGCGCTTCAGTCCAGCGTGAAACGGTTCCTGCAGCAGATGCCATTCGAGGCTTGAGTCGTGATTCCACTCCGACCATTGGCCGAATTCGTCACCCATGAATAGAAGTTTCTTCCCTGGGTGGCCAAACATAAAGCCGTAGAGGAGGCGCAAATTCGCAAATTTCTGCCAATCGTCGCCAGGCATTTTGCGCAACATGGAACCCTTGCCATAGACGACTTCGTCGTGCGAGAAAGGCAGGACAAAGTTTTCAGCGAAGGCGTAGACCAAGCTGAAGGTGATCTCGTTGTGATGATAGTTGCGAAACACGGGGTCCTGCGACATGTAATCCAACATGTCGTGCATCCAGCCCATATTCCACTTGAGACCGAAGCCAAGCCCTCCGACGTAGGTGGGCCGAGACACCTGTGGCCAAGCAGTTGATTCTTCAGCGATCATCATGACATCAGGAAAGGCGGCGTAGACGTGCTCGTTCACTGCCCTCAGAAAATGAATTGCGTCGATGTTTTCCTTTCCGCCAAAGCGGTTCGGTATCCACTGGCCCTCTCGCCGCCCGTAGTCGAGATACAACATCGAGGCAACGGCATCGACGCGAAGACCGTCGACGTGATATTTATCCAGCCAGAATAGCGCGTTGCTAATCAGAAAATTTTGAACCTCGTTGCGGCCGTAGTTGAAGACAAAAGTGTTCCAGTCTGGCTGCTCGCCCTGCTTGGGATCTTCGTGCTCAAAAAGATGAGATCCATCGAAGTAACCGAGTCCGGCTTCATCCCTTGGAAAATGCGCCGGGACCCAATCCAGGATTACACCAATTCCCCGCTTATGAAGATAGTCCACGAGGTACATGAAGTCGGCGGGCGTTCCGAACCTGCTGGTGGGAGCGAAGTAGCCAGTGGTCTGATATCCCCACGAACCATCGAAGGGATGCTCCATGATTGGAAGAAACTCGATGTGTGTGAAACCGGCATCATAGACGTAATCAGCCAGGAGAGGGGCTACCTCGCGGTAGGTCAACCAACGGTTGGCTTCCTCCGGTACCCTCCTCCAAGAGCCGAGATGCACTTCGTAGACGGAAATCGGAGAATCGAGAGAATTGCTTTTTGCCCGGTTCGCCATCCACGAATCGTCATTCCAGGAGTAGCTTTCGAGATTCCACACACGGGAAGCCGTCTGCGGGCGAGTCTCCGCGGCGAAGCCATATGGATCAGCTTTGTCGACCCTATAATCTCGAAAGCGCGATTCCACGTGATACTTGTAGATGGTCCCTTGGCCGATATCGGATACGAATCCCTCCCAAACGCCTGCGGAGGTCGGGCGCATGATGTTGGCTGCCGGATTCCAATTGTTGAATTCTCCGATCACTGACACAAGCTTCGCATTGGGCGCCCAGACTGCAAACTGCACGCCCCGACGGCCTTCCCTCTTTATGAGGTGAGCGCCGAGCTTTTCGTAGGCGCGGTAATGTGTACCTTCTGCAAGCAAATACAGATCGAATTCGCTCAGGGCCGATTGCAAAGTGCGCGCTCCCTTATCCGTATTCCAGCTCGACTCGATAGCCGTGTTTCATGCGCCTAGAGGTAATAGTCGAAATCCCGCTCCGTCCGAACCCAACGATGCACACGCAGAATCTGCGCCGGGAGGCTTTCCGGCGTCAGCTCCACGTAATTCCGAGAGCCGTGCCACAAGTACCGTCCTGCGCCGAGCAAGTCATAAGCCTGAAATGCGTGATCGGCGTTCAGCCCAACGGAACCGAGATCGAGATCAACCCATCCCGTTTGCGTGTGGAAGCAGTCAAGATTGACGACGACAACGATAACGTTGGAAAGATCGCCGGTCGCCTTGCTGTAACAGATCAGCGCCGGATTGTCCGTACTATGAAAACGGAGATTGCGATTGCTTTGCAGTGCCGGATTTTCTTTGCGGATCCGGTTGATGCGGGCAATGAAATTTTTCAAGCTTCCCCCTGAATGCAGATCGCGGTGTTTGAGTTCATATTTCTCGGAATTCAGATACTCTTCGCTGCCAGGCTGCAGCGGGGCGTCTTCGCAGAGCTCGAATGCGGGACCATAGATTCCGTAGCTGGCCCCCAGTGTGGCCGCCAGAATGAGCCGGACCATGAATGCGGGGCGCCCGCCTACCTGAAGAAATTCCGGAAGGATGTCCGGTGTGTTCGGCCAGAGGTTCGGACGGAAGTACTCTCGTACTTCCGTTTGCGTGAGCTCGCCGAAATAGTTGGTGAGTTCCTGTTTCGTGTTGCGCCAACTGAAATAAGTATAGGACTGGGAAAAACCTAGTTTTGCTAGCCGATACATTACGTGAGGCCTCGTAAATGCCTCTGCAAGGAAGAGTACTTCGGGATTCTGTGCCTTGATCTCGCCGATCACCCATCCCCAGAAGGAGAAGGGCTTCGTATGGGGATTGTCAACGCGAAAGATCCGCACACCTCGATCGATCCAGAAATCGAAAACGCTCTTTAGTTCTTCCCACAACGCCCGCCACTCTGCGCTCTCAAAGTCCAGCGGATAAACGTCCTGATACTTCTTCGGCGGGTTCTCGGCATATTGTATGGTGCCATCCGGACGCGTGCGGAACCATTCCCGATGTTGGCGGACGTATGGATGATCCGGTGCACACTGAAACGCGATATCGAGAGCGACCTCAAGTCCGTGCTTTTCTGCCGCGGACATGAACCGCTTGAAATCTTCCATTGTGCCGAGTTCGGGGTGAATGGACTTATGACCGCCCTCCGCCGACCCAATGGCCCAAGGGCTGCCAACATCAGTCGGCTTTGGCTCCACCGAATTGTTGTTCCCTTTTCGAAAGGCCCGCCCGATTGGATGGATTGGCGGAAGATAGACTACATCGAAGCCCATGGATGCGATGTAGGGAAGCCACAACTCGCAATCGCGGAGTGTTCCGTGACGCCCGGCCTGAGGCGAGCACGATCGAGGGAATATTTCGTACCAAGTGGAGAAACGTGCCTTTTCGCGGTCGACTATAACGCTCAACTGCCTCTCGTAGCGGCTAGCGAAGTGGTGCACCGGATAGCGTTGAATGATACCGAGCAATTCTTCATCAAGAGCAATGTCGGCTCCTTCCGGTTTATCCTTGGCTTCCCGCAGCCTGTCTGCCCACTGGCGGAGGAGTTCAGCGTCATCGCCCGTTGCTTGTGCAGCCGCTTGTTCAATCAGCTCACTTCCCATGAGCAGCTCAATCTGAACATTTTGTCCAGCAGCGACCCGTTTCACGAGCTCGCCGCGCCAAGTTTGGAAACGATCGATCCAGCCCTCCACAGTGTACTGATACCGACCGAGCTTCTCGACGGAAAACTCGCCACGCCAGCGATCGTTGCCGAGTGGCTTCATCGGCGATGTTTGCAAGTTCTTCTCATCCTGCCAGTACAGGACCTGACAGGCGACTTGGTCATGACCATCCGCGAAGACATCAGCTTCTACAAGCACAGTTTCCCCAACAACGCGCTTGATGCCAAATCGGCCGCAATCGATTTCCGGTGAAACCCGCTCGATTACGACACGGTGCCGTCCGTCCACTTGCTGCTCTACCATTAGTCGCAAGCTCCCGGTCGCAGGGCACGATTGGGACCGTCCCAAGGACCCAGCTGTTACTGCCTAGGGCGTAACCGATCTACCGCACAGCTCACTTGTTGGATGCAATTGCCAATTTCATTGGTTAGCCTCGGGCGTTCGTTGTTCGTGACGACCGGCCGACTCCACTGAAAACGGCAATCGGAAAATTCTTGAAGACATCTAGCAAAGATAAGCACAGTCCTCGTTTCAGATGTCTTGTTTTCACTGTCTCGCCGGTGAGTACATTCGCCCACGACTGCGGAGCATTCGCCGGAAGCTGCAAGTGCGAACCGAGCCAAAACGCCTGCGAGCGAACTGAAGTCAGCGGCGCCTTCGAGCGCGCCAGCCACCTGGGCATGACGGTCATGATCCAAATATCGCCTTTACGGCGTGCATATGCAATCAGGTTACTTTCTCTCTTGCCGATAGCTTTCATGGGCACGAATTGAGCGTCGAGGAAAACTCGAGGGTGCCTGCGCCGAAGATTCAAGATCCTCCATATCAGATAGAGCTTAATGCGGCCGTCGTGCCAGTGTTGAACGAGCTCACGACAAAAACGCGACGGATCCTGCTTGCTTCGTTTTTCGATTTCATCAAGCAAAGCAGCGCGATGATTGAAATCGACCGGTCCACGATTGTCGGGATCAACAAGACGAAGATCCCAGAGCTCACATCCCTGATAAAAATCAGGCACACCCGGACTAGTCATCTTTACCAGGACTTGCACCAAACCATTCAACATCCCGTATTGGCCGACCTTTCGCTGAAATTTCAGAAAATCATTCAGAAACAGATTGTCGCTGGCGGGTTTGAGAATGGCCTTGAGAAAATTGACTACCGTTCGCTCATGAGCGGTGTTGGGCAGGGTCCAGCGCGTATGGACCATTGCCTCGCGAATTGCCTTGATTATGTATGCTTCCAGGCGCCTACGAAATTCGGAGATTCCCTCTTTCTCCAAGGGCCAGGCGCCAATTAGGGTTTGGTACAAGAAGATTTCCTCGTTGCGGTCAGGAACTTCCTGAGACTCGATTACTCCTTTCCTTTTCTTGTTCCACCGTGCCCACCTATTCAGGTGCCCTTGCCATTCGCTGGGAATCTCGGAGAGAACGTTGATTCGAGAACGCACGTCTTCGCCGCGCTTTGTATCGTGCGTGGAAGTGCAATTCAAACCATATCGCCACTGGCGTTGCCGTTCGCTCGCAATCTGGCTGAATTCGGGTGCGGCGACGGCAGACGGGCTTGGATTACCGCCCACTTCGTTGAGCGAAAGAAGGGGGCAGTAGACGTAGAGAACTGTGTCCTCCAGGCCCTTGGCGACAATCGGACCTGTGAACTGCTGCCACCTCATGACGAATGCGAGGCGCGCTTCGCGCTGCTCCGCAAACAGGTGCCCCACATCCTTCAGCAGCAGCACATCACGCACAAAATTGAAGCAAGACGAATCGAGGCGAGGGTTTCGAACACAGGCGGTGTCCACGGAGCGGTTAATATGACGTTTCGCTTCGTCGGGCACTTCCATGCTGCGAATATACGTTCGATAAACGGGGAAGCATGCAGTGGTTTCGATGAGCGCTTGTGCAAGCTCCATTCGCGAATAATCGCGCGCATAGCGATCGCTTTGAGCCAAGACGCCGAGTTGCCGGCCGAGAAATCTCATTTCGGCCGACAGCAGAGTGGACATGACCAGTTTTTTACTCTGATACAGCACGTCTTCGTAGGCAACCTGTCGCCCCAGAAATCGAAAATAAATCTGTTCGATCGCTCGCGCTCCTGCGGGGTGAACAAACAGCCGGTTGACGGCGTTCAGATATTCATAGCCGGTCGTTCCTTGAACGGGCCATTCCCTGGGAAGCCCTTCAGTTCCGGAGAGGATTTTTTCCACAATCACGTAGAAGCTGTTTGCGTTCTCATTTCCCCGGGAGCTGCTGGCGCGTTCTTGCAGGCGCCGAAGATAGCCTAGCGGATCGCGAAGGCCGTCGATGTGATCGATGCGGAGCCCAGTGGCGACTCTCCTCTCAATCAATTGCAAGACCACATGGTGTAGAGCTTCAAACACCATGGGATCCTCCACGCGCATGCCTACTAGGTCTGTGATAGTGAAAAACCTCCGGTAGTTGATTCCTTCGTTGACGTTCTGCCAGTAGGCCAGGACATAGACCTGTTCCGACAGCAAGCGATCCAAATTGCGAAAACTGCTAGGCCGATTTCGCCTACCATTGAAGATCCTCAGATTGTCCCTAACAAATCGCTTAACCTCGCGGTTTGTTTCGTGAAGCTGGCATAGCCGTTCCTTAATCGCTTCAACCTGAAGGCGTCGCTCGCCGGCTGCGTCGATGGTCAAAGATCCCCCCTCCGGCAAGGATGCCAAGGCGGCCACGATTCCCAAATACTCCTGAAAGGCAGGCGAGTCCGCGCCAAGCCGCTTTTCCAGAAAGTGTTCTCGATGCTTCAGAATCCGACGGTACGATTTCGGAGTAAGAGGAAAGCACATGTCGTAGTACTGAATCAAGAATCGTCCTTGTCGAAAGACGAGCTGGAGCTCCCGACTGTTAAGGGTCTGGCCGAAGAACTTGCCAAGCACAGGTAGCAGGATTTTGTTGTCGAGCGTAAGAGATGGTGGATGCCAATCGATATCGAAATAGGCTGCGTAAGGGGAGCCAGAACCATTTTCCAAAACGTCCATCCACCAGGGATTTTCCGAGCTGGCAGCCATGTGATTCGGAACGATATCGAGAACCAAGCCCATGCCGTGCGTTTGAAGGGCTGATTGGAAGGCCTCAAACTGCTCTCCACTTCCCAACTCGGAGTCAATCCGTGTAGGGTCCGTCACATCGTATCCGTGCTGGCTGCCGGTCCGGCTTTGCAACAAGGGAGATGCGTAGATATCTGTGATTCCGAGCCGGGAGAGATAGTCCAGACTGTCGGTCGCGTTTCGAAACTTAAAATCTCGGTTGAATTGCAGCCTGTAGCATGCGAGGGGAATCCGAGGGCGCGCCATTGAGTCTCTCTAAGCGAGCTTCATTCCAAGCTTCTCAGCCACGGCAGTGAGCATGCTAAGCCATTCCTGCGCGGCATTGTTGCCTTTTTCCGCTTCCGACTTCCATGTCTGGTGTGACTTAATGAGCGGAGCATAAACCGTGTTTTGCGCCTCCCAGAGCATCACTTGAAAAGGCAACGAGCCGGTGAGTTCCAGGAGAGAATTGAGCTTCTTGAGAATTTCGAGGTTGGCAGGATCTGATGCAAACTTCGCGGCAACTTCCTCGATACGTTTCCGAATGGAGAATTCGACCGTGGTTTTGTCGAGATCAACATGAATGGTCGAGGCCTCTTTTAGAAGTCTGCGGACACCATCGAAGTTCATTTCAACGCTTTGAAAGGCTTGGCGCAACTGACTGTTCAATGCTATTTCGGCCGCGGACTGAAGCGCTTTTGGAATCGGAACTCGAATGTCGTTTAGAAAGTGAATCAACTGGGCGCGCTTCTCGTATACACCTCGATACGCGGCCTCGGTATCCGTAAGCGTGTCATCCAAGATCAGCCTGAGGATTTTTCTCTGTTCATCACGGAAAAGTGACCGCAACGAATAAACCTTCTTTCCGAAGCCTTCATCGAAGAGCCGTATAACCTCCGCTGTGTCAGCCGTTGAGAAGGCACTAATAAGCCGTTCTCTCAAACTTTGGTCATCACCGTTCTCCTGGAACGGGCGAACGCCACAAACGACATTATGGTCACCCATGAGGAGGACCGCAAACGAAAGCCGCGATGATTCGCGCGTGATTTGCGAACTGAATTGTGCGCGGCCAACGGCTAAATGTATCTTGCCTTCCGTTTCGATAAGAAAGTCCTCCCGCTGGGCGTCATAACAATAGATTTGGGTCCGGTCGCGATATGTTTCGAATAGCGAGCTAATGGCATAGTGAGCGGCGACTTGAGCCATGCCGACCATAGCAGGCCTGACCCACTTTTCGTAGACTTGGGCGCCATCTTGATGCTCCGGCAGGTTGCTCTTCGCCAGTCGCAGGCGATCCAAGAACTCAACCTCCAAGTGATCGCCGAAGATTTCTTGACCCAGTTGTAGGGCGCGAGCCGCATATTCGATCACCTGAACCGTTTCCAGTCCGGAAAGCTCATCGAAGAACCAGCCGCAACTCGTATACATCAGCAGGGCATGACGCTGCATTTCGAGCAACTTCAGCGCGACCACGGTCTCATCAGGATTCAAAACGTGAGCAGCGTGCTCACCCAGGAAACGTTCCAAGTTTTCCAGTGAGCGGTCTAAAATCACACGAATGTATTCATCCCTGGCATTCCATGGATCCTTGAGCAGGGCAACGGCCTTGTTTTCGTAGAGCGGCGCCAGTGTGTCCCGCAGCCAGTCAAGCGCACTTCGCAGCGGAGTGCGCCATTCCTGGTTCCAGCTCGGATGGCCGCCAGAGTTGCACCCGCAGTTGGCGCGCCAACGCTCAACCCCATGGACGCAACTCCAGGAACTGTTTTGCAAAATTTCGACGTAATGGTCGGGGGGGTGGCGCTGCAGGAAGCAGCCGTAGTTGGTGAGTTCGGCGAGCTTTTCGGATTCAATGTGCTGCAGCGCGTAGGCGAGCGCCATTTCGCCGAACGCATGATGGTGCCCGTAACTTTCGCCGTCCGTCGCTATGTGACAAAGTTGAGGCCAGGTGCGTGATTCGGAAAAACCACTGAGCAGTCGCTCGGCAAAACGCTGCCCGTCATCCAAGAGCCCTTCGAACGCCACAGCTTGTGAAATTGGGCCATCGTAGAAGAACAGAGCGATCGTTTGACGTGACGGCAGACGCGCCAGGTAGGCACGACTAGGGTCTATCCTTTCGCCGCTCACGTCCTTCCAACTCCGGCTCCCGAACCGCCGAATCCTAGAGGCCTGACGCGGGGCCAGGA
>Ga0307473_10000055_pt1 | contig 23626 bp, 22 predicted proteins | sample atmos_gasesAM5C__FD_203744 | JGI IMG/M metagenome (GOLD analysis project Ga0307473, IMG submission 203744) | Hardwood forest soil microbial communities from Morgan-Monroe State Forest, Indiana, United States - atmos_gasesAM5C_515 | ecosystem: Environmental > Terrestrial > Soil > Temperate...
ATGGGCTCATACGGCCTCGTGGCAAAAATTGGATCGTCCGCTGCGTCAACGTCTCCGTGCCCGCAAAGGGTGCGGTGATTGGCTTCCGTCTTTTTTGTGTACGTATCGAAATGGTCGGAGATGAACTCCTCCGCCAGCGCTGCATCGATGTTTCCTTTGCTCGGCTTCATCAACTGCTCCCAGCGGACGCGACGAGCGTTCGGCGAGGAGGCGGGGTTTGCAGGATCAAATGTGGTGTCTTCCTTCATTACCTCCGGATCGCTCGGAAAATTCGAGCCGACAAAATATCCGTCCATCGTGCGATAGAGCTTCGTTTTCTTCAATCCCAGCTCAAACTGCGCGATCTCGCCCGTCTTGCGGTCGCCCAGCAGCCAGTCATTGGCATACCCGCCGTTGTTCCCGTCGAGCATGATTTTCACGTATTCATCAATCGAGCCGGCATACTGCATGGCTTTGCGCGCGCGCGCAAACTCCGGTTTCCCGTTGGGATCCCAGCCGCGAAAACTCGAAATCGTCGTCTCCGTGATCATCAAACCATTTGAATTCACTCCGAAATCGTCGTCGCTCGCAATGACGCCAGGGAAGCCATCCATCAGCATGCGGTACCCCTGATCAGGAACGATGTCGAATATAATTCGCCAGCGCTCGCCGTTCGCATAATTCGTCCAGTTGTTGTGAGCCATCACGATCTGATGATCTTTCGTCCAGCTCCCGTTGGCGACGAATGCGCTGCAATGCTCTGGAGCATGAAGTTTGGGGGCTTCGGCGGCTTTGGTCTGCTCGTTCAACCACGGCACGTAATACCCGGGCAACTCTTCAAACGCGTTCATGGCCACGATGTCGTCGCGGTCGAGCTTCACTTTACGCGCCTGGATTCCCTCCACAATTCCGTCGAGCTCCGACTGGTATTCAATATCAATCTTGGGCCAGAGCATCTCACGCGCCGCCCTCCGGAAAAATTCCCAGTCGCGCTGTGTTGAATGCGTCATGTTGAGGCTGACGGATGCGAACGCGTCGGCGATCTCAGGCGCCAGCAGGAAGCCGTGCTGATACCCGATATCGTGCGGCACGCCCTCGAGGTGCACGTAAATCCAGCCCCCACGTTCGAACCGATACGCCTTAGACAGACGCGAGTCGCCGGAGCCGCGCTGTGTTGCCACGCCGGTGCCGGACGCATTTGCCACCTGGCGGCCCGCGACCACCAGAAGGCGTGCGGCGGCCAGCGTAAGACCGAGCACAGTCAGCAAGACAAATGGAAGGCGGCTTCTAGGCGATTGCATTTAGGAATCTCCTGCGAGCACGTTTTTCGTTCAACGCGCACATGGTAGCACACACACTGCCGTGTCCTGAGGCTGCTCAGTGCAACTGCGGCAGGGATCCTGACCCATCGTGCCGTTTTGGAGCTTTGAACCCTGTCGAGGCACCAGGATCACTTACGAGCCACTAGTTTCAACCGCCTGAATCGTTGACACCGTCCCGTGCCACCGTATAATGATTTGCTCGCTCAACCAGTTCGCAGGAACTTGCACGCGACTTCTCACTCGAAGCAGGTGACTTCTGATGTGGCTTTACAGCATCGCAATGTACCTCGCGCCGGGTCCTGGCCCGATGTCCAGTTATTGGGACAAGATCACCGATAAGACATTCACCGGCCTATGGCGCGCAAACGGATTCGATCTGGCCGTGATGCTCCCATATTTCTTCGTGATGGCCATTCTGGCGTCTTACGGCGTTCACCGGTATACGCTGGTCTATAACTTTTACAAGAATCGCAGTCGCGTGGCCGGTCCTCCGCCAGAAATTTCCGTGTGGCCCAGAGTCACAGTGCAGCTCCCGATTTACAACGAGCGCTATGTGATCGAGCGCCTGATCGAATCCGTCGCGCAATTCGATTACCCGCGCGAGTTGCTTGATATCCAGGTGCTCGACGATTCGACTGATGAGACGCAGGAAGTCGCACGCAATTGCGTCGAGCGATACCAGGCGCTCGGCGTGCCCATCAGCTACCTCCATCGCGCGAATCGCGAAGGCTTCAAGGCCGGCGCACTCCAGGAGGGGCTGAAATCCGCGACCGGCGAATTCATCGCCATTTTCGACGCTGATTTCATTCCCCCGGCAGATTTCCTCCGCCGCACCGTGCCTTACTTTGCCGACGCCAAACTGGCCATGGCGCAAACGCGCTGGAGCTACGTCAATCGCCACTATTCCCCGCTCACCGAAGTGGAAGCTATCCTTCTGGACGGCCACTTCGTCGTGGAACACTCCGCGCGCTTCCGCAAGGGCCTATTTTTCAATTTCAACGGCACCGCCGGAATCTGGCGCCGCGCCGCCATCGAAGACGCCGGCGGCTGGCAGCACGACACGCTCACTGAGGACACCGACCTTTCCTACCGCGCTCAGCTTCGCGGCTGGCATTTCATATACTTGCCGGAGATTGATTGCCCGTCCGAATTGCCCGTGGAGATGAACGCGTTCAAATCCCAACAGGCGCGCTGGGCCAAGGGCCTCATGCAGACGGCAAAAAAAATACTTCCCCACGTGCTGCGCGCCGATCTACCCGCCGCCGTGAAGGCCGAAGCAATTTTTCACCTGACTGCGAACATCAGCTACCCGCTGATGGTTTTTCTCTCCATCATTTTGTTGCCCGCGATGATCGTGCGTTTTTATCAGGGTTGGCTTCAGGTGTTCTTGATTGACCTGCCGCTCTTCCTCGCCTCCACCTGCTCGATTTCGTCTTTCTATCTCGCAGCCGAACGCACCTTGTACCCGAAGACGTGGAAGCGCACCTTCCTTTACCTCCCATTCGTGATGGCCGTGGGCATTGGGCTATCTGTGCGTAACGCACTCGCGGTTCTCGAAGCGATTTTCGGGATCAAGTCGGAATTTGTGCGCACACCGAAATATCGCGTCGGCGCTAGCGCGCAAGAGCACGGCCAGTGGGTGAAGAAGACCTACCACAAGAGCGCCGGGTGGATGCCTTTCCTAGAGGTTTTCATGGGCTTCTACTTTGCCGCCACAGTCGTGTACGCTTTCCAGAATGAAAATTACGCCACTATCCCGTTTCTGCTTCTCTTCGTTTGGGGCTACCTTTACACCGGCTTGATGTCCTTGGCACAGACCTACTTCGAGCGCCTCCGCTTCGGCGTTGAAACCGGCGAGGTCCGCCCCGCCTCCACCGGCGCCCCGGGTTTCTAGTGGCCGCGCCCTATTGCCTGCTACCGCATGACATATTTCTACCTGTAAGGAGCGTTCGATGAAGCTGCGTTCACTCGCCCTCCGCGCTTCACTGTTGCTTCTAGCATTGTCGATAGCCTCCAATCTCACCCAGGCGCGGTTCCCACAACCAAGAGAGGAATATCAGGCGCGCCGCGAGAAGCTTCGCGCGCAAGTGGACGGTCCAGTCGTGCTCTTCGGCTACACCAGCCGCCAGGAGGGTGGCGAGGTGGCAGTCTTCTTCCAGGATGAAAATTTCTATTACCTCTCGGGCTATGACGAACCCGATGCCGCCCTGCTCCTAATTCCCGACTCTCCCACCGGCAAGAAGCTCGAAGGCCCAAGCGAAATTCTCTACCTGCCCCCCCGCGATCCGCGCCGCGCAAAATGGGAAGGCCCGAAGTTGGGCCCGGAGGATCCTGGTGTCGCGGAGAAGACCGGCTTCCAAGCGGTGAAGCCTTATGCAAACCTGCGCGGCGATTTGGTGAGCCTCTCGAAATCGTATCCGAACTTTTACACGCCTTTGGCCTCCCGACCCGAAAACGGCTATCCGCACCTCGCCACCTCAAGCGCTTGGGTTCGAGAAGCGCTGCCCGGAGCGAATGTGCAGGACGTGACGGCAGCGTTGACAGCAATGCGCATGGTGAAATCCGCGGGCGAGTTGGCGCTGCTCCAAAAGGCCATTGATGTCTCCGTTGACGCGCACTTCGCCGCAATGAAGATGATGCGCCCCGGCCTCTATGAATATCAGGTGGCCGCGCGCATGAAGGAAATCCACGAATGGGGCGGCTGCTCGCGCGAGGCTTATGCTCCCATCGTCGGCGCCGGCTTTTACTCCACTGTCCTGCATTACGATGCGCTGAACAATGAAATCAAGGATGGCGATATTGTGGTCCTCGATGTCGGCGGTGAATACGGTGGTTACGCGGCGGACATCACGCGCACTCTCCCGGCGAACGGCAAATTCACGCCGCGCCAGCGCGAAATCTACGAGATCGTTCTCGGCGCGCAGAACGCCGCGCTTGCCGCTACTAAGGCTGGCGTCTTGCCCCGTGAACTCGACCAAATCGCCCGCAATTACATCAACTCTCACGGCAAGGACCTGCACGGCAATTCTCTTGCCCAGTATTTTATTCATGGCTTGGGCCATGGCCTGGGCCTCGACGTCCATGATCCCACCGATTACACGCGGCCCCTGCAGGCCGGCATGGTGATCACCGACGAGCCCGGTATTTACATTCCTGAAGAAAACCTTGGCGTGCGCATCGAGGATGACGTTCTCATCACCAAAGACGGCAACGATCTCCTCACCCGCCGCCTCCCCCGCTCTGTTGACGAAATTGAAAAAATCATGGCCGCGGGCCGCAAGCAGCCCTAGGCCCGATACCCGCGCAGGAGCGCCGACGCAAACATCCGAAGCACAAAAGTTACTGCACTTGCTGCATCACTACCATGTTTGACCGATCCAGCCGCTGCCCGCTATAATTGTTGCTTGCGTTTAGCAAAAATTAAGCGCTGAGCAGGGCTTTGGCGGCGAATCACCCGCCCCTTGATGACCCCTCCGCGGGGAAATCCAATCGAGAATTCAGGAGCAACAGATGAGCACGTTGAAGGCGACCCTGCTGCGCGCCGGGATGATCATCAAACACGACGGCGACCTCTGTACCGTTTACAGTGTGGATCACCGCACCCCCGGCAATAAGCGCGCCGCCATGGCGACCAAGATGCGCAACCTCCGCACCGGCTCGATGCTCGACTACCGCTTCCGCGCCGAGGAATTCGTCGAGAAAGTGACGGTGGACGAGGTTCCGTTCGAATATCTCTACAGCGACGGCGACGGCCACCACTTCATGAACACGGAGAATTACGAGCAGCTCCAGTTGCAGGACGATATCGTCGGCGAGACGAAGGACTACTTAGTTCCCAATCTACCCGTGAAAATCGAGTATTACGACGATAAGCCCATAGGCGTCCTGCTTCCCGATACCGTTGATCTTACGGTCATCGAGACCGAGCAGAGCATCCAGAAAGCCACAGCGAGCGCCGTGATGAAGGCTGCGAAACTCGAAACCGGCTTGGTCATCAATGTTCCGCCATTCGTGAACACCGGCGACAAAGTCAAAGTCGACACCTCCGAAGCCCGTTACATCCAGCGCGTCCAGTGACCACCCGAAGAAGGTTGGCATCCCGAGCGAATCCGCCGCGACTCGGCGCGTCCCAAGCGGCTTATTTCAGCCCTTCTACCAGATACAAATCGGAAAGGCTTCGACTGTAGGAGTAGACATAGGATTTTCCATTCGGAGTGAAGATGAAATTACCGATGCTATCCACACCGGCGGGGTCGGCGGGCACAATCGTCTTCCACAATTTTCTCTTCCCGGTCGTGATATCGAGGACGCTCACATTGGATGGCAGGCCCGCAGTATTGTAAACATAGATCGAGTGATCATCCCCTGTAAACCCAGCGGTCCGGTCGCGTCGATCAAGTCCCGGGATGGCTCGAGGTTCTCCCCCGTCCACCCTAAATATGCTGGGGTTTCCGTCGGTTCCCAGCCCGATCACCTGAGTTCCATCACGAGACATGAAAACAGCGGGTATGGCGCCTCCTTCCGGACTGATCGGTTTTGGTTTCCGCCCTCCAAATCCTGGAGCCACAGCCGGGGAGCGCGGCCCGGCTCGCTTCCGGCAAAGATGATTTTTTTTCCATCGGGGAGCCACGATACCGTGAAGTGATCAATATTGTCATGAGTGATTGTCCGGGGCTGCCCGGTCTTTGTCGGCAACAGAGAAATCTGCTCCGGGGGACTATGCGTAACACAGAGCGCCCAGTTCCCGTCCGGCGAAAGGGTCTGGGCAGTGCCCTCGCCCAAACGGACGGCCGGGGAACCATCTGTCCCCCTCACGAACACCATATAAGATGAGCCACCCGCTTCTCCATATTCTCCAAAGAGCAGAGTGTGCCCATCCGGGGAGAGATCGGCCGGGAGCGATGCGTCAAACCAGGAGAGTTCGCGGTCCTGTGGATCCCCGTTGAAGGAGCCTTTGACCTCCGAGCGGTAGGATACCCGTTGGAGGAGCACGCGGCCATCCGGGCTGATGTCGTGGAGCGTCAACGGCGCCGGCACCCGGGCAATCATCCGGAGCTGGCCCGAAAGATTGACGGCATGAATCGCTCTCCCCAATCCACCTTTCGTGGCGGTGAACCAAATCTCATCACCGACCGGAGACCATGCCAGGCCGTCCACGCTCACCCATCCGCCAGAGAGAGTCTGGGCGCTGCCGGCCAAGTCCACCACCATCACTTCTCCCCCGTCATCAGCGAGCACGGGATGGTTCAGGAATGCGATGCGATTACCTTTCGGCGAAACGCGGACATCCCCAATCCATCGGGGGCTCTTATAGATGACTTTGCCGATCGGAAATTCCAATTGCCGGAAGCCGTGCTCCTCGCGTGCAACGACCAGATTCGAGCCGTCCTTGGACCAGTCCGCCCAATTTACCGAGTCCAGGATTTCGCGCGGAGCCCCCCCACCAGCGGTAATCGCGCCAGCGTCCCAGATTGCTGAAACGCTCCAAACCGGCTCCGCAGTGCAACAGCCATCTCGCCTGTCGGCGACATGGCAAGGAGTTGCGCGCCAGGTAGCCCGAGGGACATGGATTCGGGGCCGCCGGTGCGCGTGGAAAAAAGCTCCGGCAGTTTTCCGTCCCAGGCCGCACCGTAGATGATGGTCTGTCCGTCCGGGGCAAACCGCGCGGAATACACCGTGCCGCGGCGATAGGTGAGTTGGTGGTAGACCGGCTGCGAGCTATGTAGCTGTTGCTTGGCGATGAAAAATCCGCCGGCCAGCCCCGCAGCGAGGGCGACTGCTGCGGCGAGAGTCATCGGGATCCAACCACGCTTCGCAGGCTCTCTTGCGTCTGGAGTCGCTTTCGCTGGCCCGGAAAAGCTGGGGTGGGCGGCCGACCGGCCCGAATGCGTTTCGCGTTTCAACCGCTTCAAATCCGCGCGCAGCTCAGCGGCCGTTTGGCAGCGCAGCTCGGGGTCCTTCTCCAACGCCTTCGATAGCACCAATTCGAATTCTGCCGACAACTCCGGATTCACTCGGGCCGGCGGCGTTGGTACGCGATTCAGAATCGCCTCTGAAATTACACCGGACGTTGTGCCCGTAAACGCTTGCCGCCCGGTGGCCATCTCGTAAAGAACGGCCCCGAAGCTAAACAAATCAGTGCGCGCGTCCAGCTCGCTTCCCCGCACTTGCTCGGGCGACATATACGCCACCGTTCCCACGGCAGTTCCTGGACTTGTCAAGAGCTGCTCCGCCGCCACCGTCGGCAGTGCTGAACTCCCCGCACCAACACCCACGCGCTCAGGTGCCAGCTTGGCAAGGCCGAAATCAAGCACCTTGGCCTGCAGCCGCCGGGTCACGAAAATATTCGCAGGCTTGATGTCGCGATGAATGATGGCCTTGGCATGCGCGGCGTCGAGCGCATCCGCAATTTGAATTCCCAGGTCGAGCAGTTGGTCAAAGCTCAGCGGCTTTTCGATGATCCGGTGCTTGAGCGTCTGTCCCTCGAGCATTTCCATGGCGATGAATGGAATTTGCTCGCCATCCATACTCGCCACATCAATTTCGTAGATCGTACAAATGTTCGGATGATTCAGCGCCGAGGCGGCACGTGCTTCCCTCTGGAATCGCTCGAGCGCGCCGGGGTCTTTCGAAAATCCTTCGGGCAGGAACTTCAGCGCCACCATGCGGCCGAGTTTCGTGTCCTCGGCCTTGTACACCACACCCATACCTCCGCCGCCGAGCTTTTCAAGGATGGTGTAGTGCGAGACAGTTTTGCCGATCATGAGGATGGATGGGAGCGCCGACGCGCGAGGTTAGCGTGCGCACTAACGCAAGTCAAGGCACACTCACCGAACTCTCAGGACGATTCGAATCTAGTGCGCCGCGCTCGATTTTGCTCCGAAAACGCGGCCAAAAATCGCGTCCACGGCGCGCAGCTGGCGCTTGAGATCAAATGTATGCGGGAGCTCCTTCTCATCGAGGAACTTGCGGATATTGGCGTCAGCCGCCACACGGTCGCGGAAACTTGTTTCCGTCTCCCAGGCCGCCATAGCGTGCCCCTGCACCCACTTGTACGCATCCTCGCGCGGGGCTCCATGCTCGACTAAGTCCTGCAGGAGCTGACCGGAAAACACGAGCGCTGTCGTCGCATCCAAGTTCCGCTGCATGCGCTCCGGAAACACCTTCATATTCGCTACAATTTCCGTCATGCGATGCAACATGTAATCAACAAGAATCGTCGAGTCGGGCAGTATGATGCGCTCGACCGAGCTGTGCGAAATATCACGTTCGTGCCACAGTGCGATATTCTCCATTGCGGCCAGCGAATTTGTCCGCACCACCCGGGCTAGCCCACAAACCTGCTCGCTCCCCACCGGATTGCGCTTGTGCGGCATCGCCGAGCTGCCGCGTTGTTCACCGCCAAACGGCTCTTCCACTTCGCGCACCTCGGTGCGTTGCAGGTGCCGAATCTCCTGCGCCACGCGCTCAAGAGATCCGGCCAGGATTCCCAGCGTCGAGAGATACTGCGCGTGTCGGTCGCGCTCGATCACCTGTGAAGTAATCGGTGCGGTCGCAAGTCCGAGCCGCCCGCAAATCTTCTCCTCGATTTCCGGACCGAGATGCGTGCAGGTACCCACCGCGCCGGAAATTTTTCCTACCGCCATCTGTTGCGCCGCCACCTGAAAGCGCGCGAGGTCCCGGCGGTTCTCTGAAAACCAGTTCGCCACCTTCAATCCAAAAGTGATCGGCTCCGCGTGCACTCCATGTGTGCGCCCGATCTGCGGCGTGTCCTTGAACTCCCACGCGCGCCGCTCGAGCACCGCGCCAAATCGCTCGATTTCCTTCTCGATCAGCCGCGAAGCTTCGCGCACCAGTAGCGCCTGGGCCGTATCCACCACATCATTGGAAGTCAACCCGAAGTGCAACCACCGCGCCGCTTCGGGATCGCCCACCGATTCCTGGACGGTGATGGTGAATGCGATCACGTCGTGCCGTACTTTTGCTTCCAGCTCGTTGATGCGCGCTACGTCCACACGCGCCCGCTCGCGCAGCTTCCGCGCGGCCTCGCGTGGCACGATGCCTGCTTCCGCGAGCGTTTCTGCCGCAGCCAGCTCCACTTCGAGCCACTTCTGGAATTTATTTTCTTCGCTCCAGACGCGGCCCATCTCCGCCCGCGTATATCGTGCGATCAAGCGCAACTCCCTTGGCCCGTCCGCAAAGCGGCACGTTCAATCGCCGCACACGAACATTTTCCATGCGCAACAGGCCTGATGATTTGTCGCAAACGGCGGGGAAACTCCCTGCCCCATAATACCCGAAATCTGCGACTGGCGCGAAGCCACGTTCACTGCCACAGGCAGTCGTATAAGCCACCCCATTTCATATAGTTGGCGGATTCTTCCTTCTCAAACGACTTAACTAACAGCAGGCCGATCAGGCTAAAAGGAGAAATGCGATGAAAATGACTGTGGCATGGTTCAGCGCGAACGATTTTGAGGAGGCCAAGAAATTCTATGGCCAGGTGTTGGGACTGAAGAAAACGTTTGAAATGCAGGGCTGGGCGGAGTTCAGCAGCGCCGAGGGTGAGGCCTCCATTGGCGTGGCCGCTAACCCGCACACCGGTAAGGAGCCGGGCGCGACCGTTGTCCTGCGCGTGGACGATATCGAGCGCGAGCGCAAACGGCTGCAGGCGGGCGGCGTCCAATTCGAAGGCAAGATCGAAGAAATCCCCGGTGCCGTCAAGCTCGCGACGTTTCGCGATCCCTCGGGGAACCGCTTGCAGCTTTGCCAGGTCCTGATGCAACGATAGCGCGAGAGGGCCGCACCAGTCTGTTTTAATCGGGTAAACTTGCGCGGCCCCAGTTTCTAAGAGGAGGTTCGAGATGGCGATTCATCCTCTTCCCCAGATTGCGACGCAGGAAGAAGCAGCACTTGTCGTGCGAGCGCGGCAAGGCGACAGCGCCGCGGTGGACTCACTCGTAGAGCCCTGGCGCAAGCCACTCTTCGGCTATATCTATCGCATGGTTGTGCTGCGGCAGGATGCCGAAGACCTGCTGCAGGACGTGTTCGTGCGCGTGCTCGAAAATATCCGTGAATATCGCGGCGAGGCGCCCTTCAAAAGCTGGCTATTCGGCATCGCCACCCACGTTTGCCTCGATCACCTGCGCCACAAGAAACGCTGGCGTCTAGAAGCGCAACTGATCGGCGAACGGGAGGCTCGCGCCGACCATGAGCGGGTCGTCGCGCTCCGGCAGTTGATGGCGCAGACGGACTTCCGATATGAAATCCGAGAACACATCGCCTTCTGCTTTTCTTGCATTGCGCGCACCCTGCCGCCGGAAGAGCAGGCGGCACTGATGCTGAAAGAAGTGCTCGGATTTACGGCGGAGGAAGCAGGGGCTATTCTCGGCGTCTCTGAGCCGGTGTTCCGCCACCGCCTGGCCGCTGCCCGCGCGACGATGATTGAGGACTACGAAGGCCTTTGCGCGCTGATCAACAAGACTGGCGTCTGCTACCAGTGTCGCGGGCTGCGCGAAATCGCGTCCGATGAGCATCGCGGCCCAGACTTGGTGCAGATCGAAGTGGCTCCGGGTGTCGCGTTGAACCCGGAAAATCTTTTTGACGCGCGGGTGGCAATCGTGCGGGACGCGGATCTCGAAAACGGCCGCACTCGCGCGATGCACGATGTTTTCTTTAAGCAAGTATCGCACCGGGAAGAGACCCGCTGACGATCTCGCGGGCTTGCTACAGCTCGAAAGGGCCTAGTGGGGTGCGTTGCGAGGCGATGTGCAGCATCCCGTGGAAGCAAAATTCTCCGGGACGGCGATTTAACGCTTCTTCGGCGGAGATCCGGGCCACATCGGGATTGTTGTTCTGTTCGGAAAGATGCGCGAGCACCAAATGCTGCGCGCGCCCGTCGAACACTTCCGCATCCGCCAGGAATTCGCTCACGATGCTGTTCGATAAATGTCCCGTCCGGCTCATCACGCGCTGCTTGATGTACCACGGATACGGGCCCATTTTTAGCATCTCGAGGTCGTGGTTCGATTCCAGAATCAGAAAATCGGCATCACGCAAGTGCTGTTTCACAAGTTCCGGCAGGTAGCCGAGATCGGTAACGATTGCGACTTTTGTGCCGTTCGCGCGGAAGGCGTAGCCAACCGGATCGGCGGCGTCGTGCGGAATTGTGAACGGTGTGATCTCGATTTCGCCAATCTCAAACCGCTCACCCGCGCGAATGTATTCCACGCGCTCGAGTTTCTTCCCTGTGCTTTCTGCCAGCATCTTCAGGATTTCGCGGTACGTCGGCTCGGTCAGGTAAGCGGGGCAGTCCCACTCGCGCTGCATTTGTCCTAGGCCGCTGCAGTGATCGGAATGTTCATGAGAGACTAAGATGCCGTCCACGCGCGCCGGCCGCGGCCGTCCCAGCGCTTCAAATCGCCGCAACATTTCTTTTTTGCCCAGGCCGGCGTCAATCAGGAGAGCGGTGTGCTCGGTCTCGAGCAACGTGGAATTGCCCGAACTCCCCGACGCCAGAATGGAGACCCTGAAAGAGATGCGCCCTCACTCGTCCGCCGCGCAAGCAATGATCGTGCACAGCGCCGCGAAGGATAATGGCAAACTGCCGCCCCCGCGTCAACAATTCCGATGAGATGATTTAGATGGTGAGCTGGTCTTGTTTCAGCTCGAAACCGTCGAGATTGCCGACAACGCTTGCGGCCAGGCGATCAGTCTGGAAAAATTCGCGCGCCAACTGCTGCACATCCGCCGCCGTGACGCTTTCGAGCAGTGCAATCAGCTCAGGTGCAGTGAAATGGCGGTTGAAGTAGATGTGGTATCTCGCCAGATTGTTCATGCGCTGCCCGGAGCCTTCGAGCGCGAGCAGCGTCGCGCCCTTCAGATGATCCTTCGCGCGCCGCAACTCCTCCGCAGAGATCGGCTCGTCCTTCATCCGGCGTAATTCTTCAAGCACCGAGCGGACAAGTTTCTCCGCGGTCTCGAGTGAAGTCCCAGCGTACACTGACAGCAGCCCCGTATCGTGGTACGAATTCAATTCGCTGAAAATCGAGTAGGCCAATCCCTGCCGCTCGCGGATATTCTGGAACAACCGCGACGACATCCCGCCGCCCAGGCAAATATTCAGCACCGCGACAGCGAACCGGCGGCTGTCCGCCATCGGCAGCGCCGGCGCTCCAATACATATGTGCACCTGCTCGAGTTCGTGCTTCGTGCGCAATGTGACGTGCGGGGCGTGCTGCGGCTTCCGATCCGCCGTCCCGTTCGTCGAGGGCGCAAGCTTCGCAAAACGCTCGGTGACTAGATCCACCAGTTGAGCATGCTCCAGGTGCCCCGCGGCTGTGATCACCATGTTGTTTGGCGCGTAGCATTGCCGGAACCATTTCTGCAGCTTGTCGCGCGTGAGCGCCGAGACAGTTTCGGGCGTTCCCAGAATCGGCTTTCCCAGCGCGTTCCCGTTCCAGAAATTTTGCGTGAACAGTTCATGCACCAGGTCTTCGGGGTTATCCAGTGTCATTCCAATTTCTTCAATGATCACCGATTTCTCGCGCTCGATTTCGCCTTCCGCAAATTTCGGCTCAAGCACCATGTCCGCAACCACATCGAATGCCTTCGGGAGATGCTCATCGAGCACGCGCGTATTGAAGCAGACCAGCTCCTTCGATGTGAACGCGTCCAGCATCCCGCCCACGCGGTCCACCTCGCGCGCAATATCTTCCGCCGTCCGCCGCGCCGTTCCCTTGAACAGCATGTGCTCGATAAAATGCGAAATTCCGTTCAGCTCAGCCGGTTCGCGCCTCGATCCCGTTCGCAGCCAGATCCCCACGGAAACGGAATGGACATGCTCCATCGAATCGGTGATCACCACGAGGCCGTTCGGCAACGTTTCTTTTTGCACTGTCTGCTTCGCGTCGCTCATGTTCGATTTCTATTTTCGCACGCGCGGGCAGCGAAAGTCATGGCAGCGCACCATTCCGTTTCTACGCCTCATGCCGCCGCAATCAACGCAAACGGATTCCTAAATCAATTTTTCGTCGGGGGAAAGCTTGCCGTATTCGCTCGAGTAGTGCAGCGGCACGTCCGAATAAGCGCCGCGGTCGATTGAATAGATTTCGCAGCTCGAATAGGGATACGAATAGATATGTATGCTCGTGGCGCGCTGGCCGAATTCCGGCAGGTTCAGCACTTGATGCACCGGCTCCTCCGGTCGCACCACCGCCGGATGCGCAGGGTCCATGTCGTATGAATCCGTGGGAACCAGCTTGCAGGTGCCGTGCGCGGCGTCGCGATTTTCCACGCGGAAATTCTGCACGCGCAGCCGCCCGATCGGCGCCACCATCCAGCAATTCTGGTCGCGATGATTGTGGATGCGGCTCACGTGCCCGATTTCCCAGCAGATGGCCATCACTTCGAAAAGCTCGCATTTGTAAATCAAGTTCCGCGTGTAATGGCTCTTGGCGTAAAAAAGATAAGGAGCGAGCGTCTCCGGCTGAATCCCCCGCGTCTGCGTGAATTGCAGCACGCGCGGAATGGTGAACTCTTTCGTGGGGATGCCGCTCAGCTCTTTCACCCATTCATCAATCGTCACGTTTTCCATGCGCGCTGCAGTTTCCATCGCTGCTCCTCCCGATCGCCGGCCAAGAACCTTTCCAAACGCCTCATTATATCTCTCCGCGCCGGGCCCGGCGGCAGAAAATGCCTGCGCAGCCGCCGTGTTATGATGGAATCCAAGATGTCTGCGCAATCCTCCCATCCCGCCATCAACTTGCTCGGGAAATGCCCAGAGGAATTGCGCGCGTTCTTGCAATCGCTTGGCGAGCCGGCCTATCGCGGCGCGCAGATCTATCACGCGTTGTACGCTGAGCGCCGCTTCGATCTCGCGGCGATGACCAATCTTCCCGCGGCACTTCGCGAACGCCTCGCGCGCGAAGCCGCCATCGCGCTCCCGCAAATCCTCCGCCGTTATCGTTCGGCGGATGGCACCGTGCGCTATGTCCTCTCGCTCACAGCTTCCGATTCACAAAAAGACGGTGCGCCGCCCAAGCCAACGACCATCGAAGCAGTCTTCATGCCGGAGGAAAATCGCCAGACCATCTGCATCTCGACGCAGGCAGGGTGCGCGGTCGATTGCCATTTCTGCCTTACGGCGACGCTGGGCCTGATCCGCAATCTTTCAGCGGGCGAAATTGTCGGGCAGGTGCTGGTCGCACTCGACGACAATCGCGCGGCTCTTAAACCACAGACGAACATCGTCCTGATGGGCCAGGGGGAGCCGCTACTGAATTACGATGCCTCCATTGCGGCGCTGCGGATTCTGCTCGACCCCAACGGTATGGCCATCTCGCCGAGGCACGTCACTCTATCCACCAGCGGTATCGTTCCCGGAATCGAAAAGTTGGCGCAGGAAAAGGTTCGGCCCAAGCTGGCCATCTCGCTTAATGCATCCTCCAACGAACAGCGCGACCGGATCATGCCGATTAATCGCAAATATCCCATCGAAAAACTTCTCGAAGCCTGCCGCCGCTATCCGCTCCGCCCATGGGAGCACTTGACGTATGAATATGTATTGCTCGGCGGCTTCAACGACTCGCGGGAAGACGCGCGACGTGTCGTGCGACTGCTTTCGAATCTGCGTGCCAAGGTGAATCTGATTCCGTGGAACCCTGGTGACTTGCCTTATGAAAAGCCCGACCCTGCGCTCATCGAGCAATTCCGAAAAATCCTCGCTGATAAAGATATGCTCGTATTCGTGCGCTACTCGCGCGGCCAGGATGTGATGGCTGCCTGTGGCCAACTCGCCCTACTCGAATCCGCCGCGCCAGCTTCCTCGCTCGCGCAGATTTCCCCGTCGGCGTAGTCCCACTCCGCCACGTCCGCTGCACCGGCGGGTGACAAGCCCGCGCCTATCGCCCAAACTCCAGAAATCTTGGCTATTTAATTCCGATGACAGCCATCATGCGGCCAGTGTTTCGTTCGCGGCGGTAGCTGAACAGCAGATCAGGGCGGCACGCGGTGCACAAGGCAGATGAAAAAATATTGCCGGGAGCGATTCCTGCGCCAGCCAGAATAGCGCGGTTCACAGCGATCAAATCGAGTTGCAGGCGCGGTGGCGGCGGCTGATGACCCGGCGGCCTCATCGTCAGCCAGGGCAGCCAGTTCGGATCGTTTTCGCCGGACGCGAGCGCGTCGAACGGCCCTTCAAACCAGGCGCGGGCGACCGAAAACTGCGCCTGAAATTCTTTGGCCACCTCCGGGCCCACTTCGTAGCAGCGCTGGCCGATTCCGGGTCCCAGCGCCGCAATCACATCTTCCGGCTGCGTGCCGAATTCCATTTTCATGCGGCCAAGAGTTTTTTCGGCGATGCGGCGGAGCGTTCCGCGCCAACCAGCGTGAATCGCGGCTGCAGCGTGGTGCTTCGCATCCGCGAGCAGGATTGGAATGCAATCCGCTGTCTGGACTACCAGTAGCACGCCGCCCTCGCGCGTAATGAGCGCGTCACCTTGCGGGGCGTCGTCGCGCGATGCATTCTCCGTAGCCATATTCTCCGCAGCGTCCACGCGATGGACAATGTCCGAATGAATCTGCCGCAGAGCGACCACGCGCATATTGGAAGCTCCAACGGCGGCGTAGAATTTCGCCCGGTTCTCGAGGACGCGTTCCCGCTTGTCCCACTCTGTGAACCCCAGATTCAGAACGCTCTCGGTCTTCTCCCGGCCATCGCAAAGAGTCTTGAGTTTACTCGCGCCACTGGGCCGCGTGCTGAATCCGTGGACCAGCCAGTCGAACCGCGCAAGCGCCGGCGACTGAAGAATCCTCAATCCATCTGCGCGATGCAGTGTCCACGGCGCGTCGCTCGGGAACTGTTTCCGCGTCCCCCTACGTTTCCGTGGCGCTGTTTTCTTTTTCGCAGCAGTTATGGGCATCAGGATCTTCCCGCTTCGGCCGCCAATCGCGGCAGTTCTCAATTATAGGTATAATCCAGTCGCGGCGCAGTCGCAGTTGCACTTGAAATTTCGTTGCGCGCCGCGTGAACTGCCGAGGCGCGCGTGATTGTTGGGCTGGGCCTGGACATTGCAGAAATCGACCGCATTGAAGCGGCCGTCACGCGCCATGGAACGCCGTTCCTCGAGCGCATCTTCACCACACTCGAAGTCGCCTACTGCGAGAGTCACAGAAACAAGTTCGAGCGTTATGCCGCGCGCTTCGCCGCCAAAGAAGCGGCCATGAAGGCGCTCGGGACCGGCTGGCGCCGCGGTGTGCGGTGGCGTGATATCGAAGTGGTGCGCGACCCAACCGGCAAGCCCACGCTGCATCTCGAAGGTGCCGCACGCCAAATCGCCAACGACCTCGGCGTGAAGAATATTTCAATCACAATCACGCACAGCGGCAACCTCGCCCTCGCTGAAGTAATTTTCGAGAATTAGCGCAATTCTTGGATTCACTCAAGCCGGCTTCCTGCGTCTGCGCCGCATTCTCGACCGCAGTTCTGTCCGGTCCAGCACCGCCGCGTCCCAATTTCGCGCAGCCAAACCACTGATGCTTGCCTCCCTTAACCGGTAATCCCTTCTCTTTCAATTCGATACCGCCGTGCCAAAGCGGCACCGAGCGTGCCAATGTTGGTGCTCAGGAAAGCATTACTCGGGCGAGGTGCTCAGATGGGTAGTTTCTGGCAAGACATCCGCTACGGATTCCGGACGCTGCCGAAGTCACCCGGATTCACAGCTATTGCACTCCTCACCCTGGCTCTGGGAATGGCGGCCAACACCACGATTTTCAGCATCGTCAACGCCCTCCTGCTTCGCCCGCTTCCTGTGAGGGGTCCGGGCCAGATTGTGAAGCTCACCACCGAGCAGATCAACAACCCTGGAGGAACCGCATTCTCCTACCCGGAATTCACTGACTTTCAGGCTCAGGCAAAATCCTTCGCAGATCTTTTTTTCTACCATATCACGCTGCGGGGCATGGCTGCCGACGGAAAGGCGGAACATTTTGCTGTCAGCCTGGTTTCGCCGAACTTTTTCTCGGTCCTCGGAATTGCCCCTGCCGCGGGCCGTTTGATTCTGCCGACTGAGGGCGGAAAGCCCGGCGCCGACCCGGTCGTCGTCCTCGGCTACTCCTATTGGCAGAAGCGCTTCGCCGGCAACCCGGACGTAGTGGGCAAGCAGGTGCTGATTGACGGAACTCCTGCCACGATTGTGGGAGTTGCTCCAAAGGGCTTCTCTGGGGTCTACAACATCATCGATTGCCAAGGCTACATGTCGGTGAGCATGGAAAAATTTGACGGCGACACCAAGAAATTTTGGACCGACCGTGCCGACCGTCACTTCATCGCCCTCGCGCGACTGAAGCCGGGCATCAGCGTCAAGCAGGCGCAGGCCTCCTTGAATGTGATCGCCGATCGCCTCGCACAACAGTATCCCGAATCCGACAAGGGCATCACCATCGGCGTATATCCGGAACGCCTGGCGCGTCCCGAGCCGCAAAAGGACAATCCGATTCCGATGGTCGCGGTGGTTTTCTCGATTCTCGCCGGACTGGTCCTGCTGCTCGCCTGCTTCAACGTGGCCAACGTGCTTCTCGTTCGTGTCACCGTGCGCCAGCGGGAGATGGCCGTCCGCGCGGCCCTGGGCGCAGGGCGAATCCGCCTGGTGCGGCAATTCCTTACCGAAAGTCTCGTTCTCGCGCTATTCGGGGCCTTGCCGGAAGTTTCTTGGCCTGGTGGGCCAGCGGAATTCTAAGTTCCCTGCCGCTGCAAACCGACCTGCCGATCAGGCTGGATTTCAGTCCCGATGGAAGGGTGCTCGTCTATGCATTTGCGACGATTCTGGCGACAGGCCTGATTGTCGGAGTGATTCCCGCGCTACGGGCTGCGCGCACCAATGTGAGCATGGTGCTTCATGAGGGCGGCCGCTCGTCGTCGGAAGGTCGGCGCCGCAATTTCGTACGGAATTCCCTGGTAGTCGGACAAGTGGCGGGATCGCTTCTTCTGATGATCGTGGCGGGATTGTTCGCGCGCAGCCTGAGCCGGGCGCAGCGTCTGAATTTGGGTTTCAATCCCGACCACATCCTCAATCTGATGATGGACGCGGAGGAGGCAGGCTACGACGAAGCGCACGCGAAGGAATTCTATCGCCAGGTGGACGAGCGGCTGCGCCCCCTTCCCGGCGTGGTAACCGTCACGCAGACTGTCTCCGTTCCCATGGGTTATGTCAGCGAAAACTGGCCCGTCTATCTGCAGAGTCACCCGGTCGAGGCCGGACAACATCCCCCGCAAATTCTCTGTAACACCGTTGAGCCGAATTATCTGGATATGTTGCGCGTACCACTACTGCACGGTCGGGGCTTCACCGAGGCAGATTCGGATAAGGCCCCTCTGGTCGCGATCGTCAATCAGACCATGGCCAATCAGTTGTGGCCGCATGAGGATCCCATCGGCAAGCGGTTCAGTATCAAGAGTCAGACGGGCCGTTTATGGAAAATGTGGGCGTGGTGAAGGACGGAAAATATCGCTCACCGAAGGAAGATCCGCAGCCATTCTTTTTCCTGCCGTTCGCTCAGAACTACAACTCATTCCGGACGGTTCAAATTCGCACCTCCGTGCCACCGGAGTCGTTGGCCGTGCCCACGCAACAGGCCATTCATGCGCTGGCCCCGAATACGTCGGTGTTTGACGTCCAATCCATGACGGAATCCCTGAACGGCGGGAACGGTTTCTTCCTCTTCCGCTTTGGGGCGCAAATCACGACCGCCTTGGGTCTTCTCGGCCTGGCCCTGGCTATCGTGGGGGTCTATGGCGTGGTTTCCTACACCGCGGCGCAGCGGACGCATGAGATTGGAATTCGGATGGCGCTCGGCGCGGAGAGGGGGGGATATTCTGATCTTGGTTTTACGGGAGGGCTTGGCGGTCGTAGGCGTGGGCATTTTGCTCGGATTGCTGGCTGCCTTTGCCGGCACGCACGCGCTGGCAAGCATGTTCGTAGGCACCAGCCCGACCGATCCGCTCACTTATGCAGGCGTGGGGATTCTTCTTACGGGTGTGGGACTGCTGGCATGCTGGATTCCGGCGCGGCGCGCCACGCGCGTGGATCCTCTGATTGCGCTGCGCTACGAATAGACAGTTGGGCAGGTCCGAGTGCGTCCACGACGTTCGCTGGGTCGTGAGGCAAGCGCACTTCACACCATTGGTTCGCCGGGCGCCGGCCGGTGATTCGCACCTTCAAATAATTTCCCGTCAATGCCTCAGTCCAATCGTCACACCCGCGCGCAAGTGTGAGTGCGCGCAGGGTCCGACCTGCCTGAGACGCGCGGAAGGCGCCCGATTTTTTTACCGCCAGCGCACGCAATGCCTGCGCCCGTTTGCGAGTCGCGCCGTGCTCCACGCGCTCTACCAGTTTTGTCGCTTTCGTTCCAGGCCGCTCGGAAAATGAAAAAACATGCAGGTAGGTGAACGGTAGCCGCTCGATGAACTCGACAGTGGCCTGAAAATCTGCTTCCGTCTCGCCGGGAAATCCAACAATCACGTCGGCGCCGATCGCTGCGCCGGGCAAGTAGCGCCGGATGGTGCGCAGGCGCTCGGCGTAGTGCTCCGCTCGATACCATCGGTGCATCGCGCGCAAGATACGGTTCGAACCCGATTGCAACGGGATGTGAAAATGCTGCGCAATCCGCTCGGAAGACGCCAACAGCGCAACGAAATCTTCGGTGACGTCATGTGGTTCAATCGAACTGAAGCGCAGGCGTTCAAGCGGCGTTTCATTCAGGATGCGCTCGACGACAGCAGCCAGTTTCACTCGCGGTGTCAGATCGCGGCCATACGTACCGAGATTGATCCCGCTCAGAACAATTTCTCTCGCGCCTCCAGCAACGAGCTTCCGTACTTCTTCAATCACCAGCCCGGGCTCGAGGCTGCGGCTTCGCCCGCGCACGAATGGAATCACACAATAAGAGCACCGATTGTTGCACCCGTCTTGAATCTTCAGGATCGGGCGGGTGCGGTCGCCGCCAATAAGAGCGGCCGGGGCAAGTTGCACAGTGGATTGCGCGAAAATATCGCCGGTGAGTATTTTTGCCGGGCCGCGCTTGAGCGACATAGCTTCGCCGTCGAGACGCGCAAGCGGGACGAAATCTGCTCTTGTGGGATTCGCAGCAGCAGCCGAAAGTGAAAACGAATCGCAGAGCAGCGCCGGAATCTGTGTCTGGTGCGAATTGCCGATCACCCAGGCAACGCCTTCGAGCGCCGCCAACTCCTCCGGCGCGCGCTGGGCATAACAGCCTGTCACTAGGATGCGTGCCGCAGGATTCGCGCGATGGATTTTTCGCACCGCTTCACGCGTCTGCGAATCGGCCGCAGAGGTCACCGTGCAGGTGTTCAACACCACCACATCGGCCCGCGCGTGCTCTCCCACAATCTGGAAGCCACTCTCGAGCAATTCCGCGCGCAGCGCTGCGGCATCTGCGCCTGTCGCACGGCACCCAAAGTTCTCAATGGAGAAAGTAGCCATGCCTGATTGAGGTAATCCTCACGCAAAATTTCAAGGGGGGATTATAGCAGCGTATCGCCGGGCGCCCTCAGCTCGAAGTGCCGGTTCGCAGGGCGGGAGATGCGTTGAATGGGCCGACCTCGCGCAGTCAAGTCCCCGCGCCGCGGCGTTGATAGCAGAGCAGGATCAAATCAGCCCGCCGGCGCACTCCGAATTTTGCCAGCAGATTCGAAACGTGGAATTTCACGGTGCGCTCGGAAATATGCAGCCGGTCGGCGACTTCCTTGTTCGCCAGGTTCTCCAGCAAGCCGTTGAGGACTTCCTGTTCGCGGCGGCTCAGTTCCGCAGGAGAATCCCCACGCATGCGGCGCCCCTGCACAGTGCTCAAGATCGAGTCCACAAATCGTGAGAGCACTGGGCGCGGCACCCAGAAGCCGCCCGCAGCTACCAGCGGGAGCGCCCGGGGAAGTTGCTCACGCGCCTCATCGTAATTGAGGATGCCCTTCACGCCCTGCCGCAGCAGTGCGTAGCTGTCGGTCTCTTTAAACTTGTCTCCGACGACAATCAGCCGCGCCCCGGCGTAATGGTCGAGGATGTTTCCAAGCAACGCCCCTGTAGCTTGGCGAGCTGCGTGCGCGTCCACAACGTACACTGTGGCGCGAGGTACATCCAAATTCCGAAGATCGGGTGCAAGCATGGATTCCAGCTGCCGGGAGACGATCTGGTAGCCGGAATCCGACAAAAGCCGGTCGAACTCGTCCAGCACCATCGGGTGCGGCGAAAGGAGACAAACTCTGAGATGCGGTTTTCCCGAGTTTTTTGCCATCCTAATTTAGGCTAGCGGAATTAGCAGGCGGGAGCAAGAAAGACCGCAGGGATGATTTCATACCAGACACGGGTGGGGGTGCCGGCGCGGTCTCCTAAAAAGGAGCCCAAAAACTGGAGGCGGGCGGCGGTTCAGTCAGCTGGAGGTGTGGGGCGCGAAAGCGTGCTCGGCCGCGCTACCATCTTTCTCTGCGGACGCTTCGCCGGAAGCCCTGCCTGGCGCACTTTGTAGAGCAGCGCGCGGTAGCTTATCTTCAAGACTTCAGCAGCGCGGCGGCGGTTCCAGTGATTGGCCTGCAGCACTTTGAGGATCAAGTCGTGTTCCATCCGCCGCGTAACTTGCTGCGCGATGCGTTTCAGCGGAATGTTGCCGTCTTCGGAAATTTCATAGCCGAAATTCAGAGGTTTCTTTTCCTCGGTGCGCTCCGAATGAAATGCCTCCTCAGATCCCAGGACCACGTAGCGCGCGACGCAATTCTCCAGCTCGCGTATATTCCCCGGCCACTCGCGCTGCTGCAGCAGGTGATTTATTTCCCGAGTGAGCGGCCCAGCCTCGCGCGCGAAGCGGCGGTTGAATTGCTGCCGTAGGTAATCGGCCAGGTACGGGATGTCGTCGCGGCGCTCGCGCAGGGGCGGCAGCGTAATGGTGATCACATTGATGCGATAGAACAAGTCCGCCCGGAATCCCCCCTGCGCGACTTCCTGCTGCAATTTGCGATTCGTCGCGCAAATCACGCGCGCGTCCACGGCTTTCTCTTCATGATCACCCAGGCGCGTGAAATGCCCGTCCTGGAGAACGTGCAGCAGTTTTGCTTGCAGGCTGGCCTCGAGCTCCGCAATCTCGTCCATGAACAGCGTTCCGCCCTGCGCCAGCTCCATGCGGCCTGGTTTCGACGCATTCGCGCCCGTAAATGAGCCTTTCTGAAATCCAAACAACTCGCTTTCCAGCAGCGTCCCGGGAATTGCCGGGCAGTTCACTTTGACGAACGGCCCTTCCCGCCACGGCGAGCGCTCATGAATGAATCGCGCCAGGACCTCTTTTCCCGTCCCGCTTTCTCCGAGTATGAGGATGGGAACATTCAGCGCCGCCGCACGGTCCATTCGCTGCCGGACTATTTGCATTATTTCCGAGGCCCCGAAATACACGTTTTCCGGGGGTAGCTCGGCTGCCTGCGTTGCGGGCGTGAGTCTCGCTTCAGCGGGAGAAGCCATATAGGTACACGGTCACCTTCAGGGAACAACTGGCCTGCAAGACGTGTTGCACATGGAACACCAAACGCCTGTGTGACAATGAATTAGATCGGCCCTGCAAAGGTGTGCACGCAACTTCTCAACCCGCTTGTTTTCAGATGACTATGGCTTAGGAATAGTACTGTCTCCAGTCACGCATCCTCCGCAACATGGGAGCAAACCGCTCGAGCGTCCAGAAAAGCCTTGTCACTTTCGGGAAGGAAGTTTCCCCCACCCTCTAAATGGACACCGGACCCGGGCTCCAATTCTTACTCACACGGATCGGATGCGGCTGGCGAAAATTCGGAGAATTAGGGTTACATTTCTCAGCAAAATTAGAGGAATTGATTGAGGACGCTTGGTAGATCTTCCTCTGCGCCAACGAGATTGTTAGAGCACAGAAATCGCGCGACGCAAAGTCTCGAGCCAGGCTATCGCTGAGGAAAAATCAGCGCCTCGAGCATGTCCGCGCGCGCCTTCTGGTCTGAAGCGATCAACTGCAGCAGATCGGTAACCGATATCATCCCGCGGTATCCCTTTTCCGTGTCCAACACCACCAGGTGATAAATCCCGTGTTGCTCCATCAATCGCAGACAATCTTCCAGCGAGGTCTCCGGCGTTGCAGTCACCAGTTGCCGCGTCATGATTTCGGATACGTGCATCCACGCAGGACATTTGTTCTCCGCCGCCACTTTGTCCGAAACGTCGCTTTGCGACACCACGCCGACTAGCACGCCCTGCTTGTCGCAAACGCCCACCGACCGCACCTGCCGATCGCGCAAATATCGCGCG
>Ga0307473_10000057_pt1 | contig 23265 bp, 19 predicted proteins | sample atmos_gasesAM5C__FD_203744 | JGI IMG/M metagenome (GOLD analysis project Ga0307473, IMG submission 203744) | Hardwood forest soil microbial communities from Morgan-Monroe State Forest, Indiana, United States - atmos_gasesAM5C_515 | ecosystem: Environmental > Terrestrial > Soil > Temperate...
CGAGTTCTTCAGGATTTCGAGCGCCTTCTGACTGGCCATCTGCACTTGCGCGGGGCTGTCTTTGAACGTGAAATGGCTCAGCGCCTCGGTGGTCGAGACGTTGGTCATGTCGTTGAAGCCCCACTGATCCGTGGCGGGCTTCGTGACGATGATGTCGGCCAGCTCTTGCGCCAGCATGGTCGCCAGGCTGGCTTCATCCGGCAGCACATCGAGCAAGCCGCGGCTCAGCACAATGGTATGCCCGATCGAAAACATTTCCAGCGTCCCGGTGGTCAGAACGCGGCAGCGAACTTCCGGCTGGATATCCAGGTTGTTGGTCACCTCGAGATTGTTCACCACGGTCTCAAGAATTTTGTCCACTTTCCCTGCAGGCGCGAGCAACCCAGTGCGCTGCAAGCGATCCACCACGTTGATTTCGGCCACATGCTGCCATTCGCGTTGCGCCTCGATCGGTGAACGATCCGTTTGCGCAGCTGCCTGATCCTGAATGGCGTTCGGCGATTCGATAGTCAGCTCGCTGAACTCTTCCTGCCGGCCGACGTTTTTCAGGTTGTACCCCCACAGGCGTGTCTGCGCTTTGAATCGAATCGTGCCGCCCATGAACTCTTTCAGGTTGGATTCCTGGCTGAAGACATAGGCTGGAAGCCACATGCCGGGCTGCACGTTCAAGCGCCAGCTGTCGAAGTGGAGGTTGAAGCCGTTGATGCCAGCGACCGGCGTGAAAACTCCATTGAAACGCACGATCGTGTAGTTCTGATCTTCCGCCCACACGCGCCCCTTGAAACGGCCTCGCCCGGACTTGGGCAGCGGCGTAACATCGAACACCAGGCAGCGCACTTCGCCCAGAAATTCGCGCCGGACATAATCGAACTGGTAGTGCTGCCGGTCGAATCCATTAGTATCGATGTAAATCATCTGCAGGAAGCCTTCGGGCACATAAGAGGAGGTGAAGAGTCCGCTGAGGTGCGAGATGGGATTGAAGGCGTCCATCTTGCCCTTCCTCTTCGAGAGCATGGAATTGTCCACCACGCCCTTGGCCAGCTCAGCCTGCCCCAGGAAATAGTGGTCCTTCACGGGGATGGCGCCCATGTCCTTATCGGGCTTCATGTCCTGAATGTAGGTCTCGATGATCGGGGTGTAGCGCCGAATGGTGGCGATTTCGTCACGCTCGCGGGCGATCACCCGATCAATTGCCTGATCAACCGTGGTCACCGGACCGGCCATAGAAGATCCTGTCTGCGGCTGGGTTTGGTCGGCGGTCTGTGTCGGGTTCTGCGCCGAGGCCACACCGGCCAGAGCGCCTCCCAGGATCATTGTCAGAAAGAGATGCTTCGACGTGCGCATTGCCTTTCCCCCCTCAGTATGCCAACTGGAACACGATGTGGACGATGGCCGTGGAATCCACCGGCTCTCCGCCTTGCTGTGCGGGCTTGAACCGAATCTGCCGAGCCGCGGATTGCGCTGAATCATCCAGCCCGTAGCCCAGCCCCTGCACCACGCGCTGAACTCTCACGTCACCTGCGGCCGTGAAGACAACCTGCAGCAGAACTTCCCCTTCGATCTTCTTCGTCCGAGCCTCATCGGTGTACTGCGGCTTGGGCTTGAACAGAATCTCAACTGGCTTGGTGCCCGAGCTGACGCTGGCCGCGGGTTTCACCTTGGGCGCTGGAGCCACTGCATGCTCGTCCCCGAAAACGCCCTGCCGGACTGTGCCGCGATTCCCGCCGCTGTTCGTGCCGGTAGCAACACCGTTGCCAAAGCCCGTGCTCGCCACAACTCCGGGAGTTCCCTTCGCCCCGCCTGTCCCATTGCCGTAGCCAGGGCCTGTCGGCATGTCATAAGCGCCCTTGGATGCGATGTTAGGTGAATGGGTCGCTGCCTGGGCATTATATGGAACGCCGTTCGGATCGCCGAACCCGCCAGTTTGCACCGCTTCACGCGGCTTCTTGATGGTGGGGATGGCCGAACTGCCCACCGAGGGAGCCTGCGTGGGGAACACCTTGGCAACATCCGGCAAGTCCGGGTTCGGTGCGCTGTTTTTCTTGGCCACGGGCTTGGCGACTGGAGATTTGAACACTGGTGAAATGATCTTCGGCTTCGGCGGTTCCACAAACGCTACTGGTTCAGGCTTAGGCTCCGGCGGCTTGATCACCGTGTGCTTTACCGGCGGCGGTTTCACCGGCGGCGGAGGCGGCTGTGGTTTCCAGGCTTCGATAACCGGCGCTGCAATCGGTGTGGTCCAGTAACGGTGGACCAGTTCGAGCTTTTGTGGGACCAGCATCGGGATAATGACGATGGCCGCAAGAAAGAGGAATTCCAGGCCCAATCCGGCGCTGAACGAGCCCCAACGCGCTTGGCCTTCGGGGAGGAGCGATCCGCGAAAGACGATTTGGTTCGTGACCCTTGCCATGGCTGTCTCCGGATGCCTTTCCAATATTACGGTGTGCCGAGACACAACTGCCCCGACACTACTTTAGTACTAGAACGCATGGCTGGGGTGAATAGAACTCAAGTACCATTCTATCCCCAGTCGTGCTGAAAGCGATAACCCAATTGGTAGGGCTTGCAGACTCGTCAGCCCTTCGCGTTTTAGTTTGGGATATGTACCCACGCGATTTATTCGCATCTTGAACCTTAACCCGCGGGCTGGGGACACGTTGCGGAAACTCTTGACGCTATCATGAAGATGCAAAGGCACGGCCAAGGGATGGCCGTGCCTTTGCCCGTTGAGTTGGTCTTGTAAGCTAGTGCGCCTCGATCACGAGGTAGCTGGTTACGCCGCCGCGATTGACGAGCAGCAGTGCGGACTGCTTCTCCGCACCTGTCATCGCACGGCGAAACTCTTCCACGTTCGTGACCGGCTTGTGATTCACTTCCTGGATCACATCGCCCTGCCTGAGTCCCACCGAGCCTGCGGCGCTCGATGGATCAACGGAAGTGACCACTACGCCGTGCGCGTTGGCCTTCAAGCCGAGCTGCTGCGCAATTTCCGGAGTGACGTTCTCTACATCCACTCCCTCCAGCGCGCCGCCGCCCTCTTCACCCATACTGGCCTTCTCCGCCTTTTCCGGCAGTTCGCCAAGCGTGAGGTTGGTGTCCTGCGTCTTCCCATCGCGCCAGACCTTCAACTTCACCGGTGTTCTCGGAGGCGTTTGTGAGATTTGTAGCCGAAGCTCGTTGGCGCCGCTTATCTCCTGGCCATTTAAGGCGAGGATGACGTCACCGCGCTTCAGACCAGCACGCGCGCCGGGAGTTTCGGCCGACACATCACCGATCAGCGCGCCGCGCGTTTCATTCAAGTGGAACTGCTTGGCGATTTCCGGAGTCACGTCCTGGATGTACACGCCCATATACCCGCGCACCACTTTGCCGTGCGCCCGGATCTGGTCCATCACGTTCCGCGCCAGATTGATGGGAATGGCAAAGCCGACTCCTTGATTGCCGCCCGAGCCTCCCGTCAAAATGGCCGTATTGATGCCCACCAGGTTGCCGTGCAAATCAATCATCGCCCCGCCGGAATTTCCCGGATTGATGGCAGCATCGGTCTGGATGAAGTCTTCATAATCCTCGATGCGCAGCCCGCCGCGCCCCTTGGCGCTGACGATACCCATGGTGGCGGTCTCGCCGATGCCGAACGGATCGCCGATGGCGAAAATCAAGTCGCCCACCTGCAGGGACGACGAATTGCCGAGCGGCAGGGTCGGCAGGTTATTGGCGTCTATCTTCAATACGGCTACGTCCGTCTTGGGATCGGTGCCCACGAGCGTGGCCTTGAACTCGCGCTTATCGCTGAGATACACCTTGATGTCGGTGGCACCCTCAATCACGTGATTGTTGGTGAGCACAGTTCCGTCGGTGGTGATGATGACGCCGGAGCCCAGGCTCTGTTCGCGCTGCGTCTGCGGGCCGCCGCGCTGCCCGAACTGGTCGCCGAAAAACTGGCGGAACATCGGATCATTGAATGGCAAGCCGCCGTGTATCTGCGTCTTCACCACTTTCGACGAGCGGATGTTCACCACCGCCGGCAGCGCGGGTTTCAGCACGGATGAAAAACCGTTGGCGAAATTGCCCAGTGTTACGGGCGCTCCTTCTGCTGCTATCGTCGGTGCGGTCTTCGATGCGCCCAGCACCGAATGGCCCGACCAATCCTTCAATTCCTGCGACAGAATGCCTCCCGCCGCAAGCGCCACCAGGACCACTACCGTGGCCACCCAGCGGCGAATTTTCAATACACTTTCCTGCATGGCCGTCTCTCCTTGTCTTTCTTCCATGATTACTTTGGGCTTCATCCGCGCTAATGCCGCGGCTGGCCCGTGAATCTCGCTTTATTATTTGACGCAGTGCTTGGAAAACTGTGTTTCGCCGGACCGAGTTTCATTCGCACACAAACTTGGAATGATTCCAAATCCGGCAGAGACGCTTTGATTGCAGACCACTCGTCTTCCTGAATGCCATCCATGCGATGGACCCCGAACCTGCCAACACCTGCGGCAGGCTGCTCCCCGATGGACTGGATACCCATATTATGATGCGAGGAAGCAGCTTTGTGTCAACTGGCCCCTCGCCCCATCACTCTGGCTCTGAAGCCAACCCCGAAGCTTCGCCCGAATTCCACGGGGCGAAAGAACAGCTGCTTCTTTTTTTAAGAGCAACCATTCCTTTTCCCGTTCGTCCAAGCAATGGCCCTATGAGAGACTGATTCCGTCCTAATTTCAATCTTCAAATTTGCAGCCCCAGAAAAAGGAGCAGTTCAAGATGAATCGAAAGCTTATTGCGCTCGTTTGTTTGGCGGCGTTCGCGCTCGCCGCAGTGCACCCTGCGGCCGGCTCCACCAACGGCTCGAGCACGCCCTCGCCCGCCGAGGATGGCACGCTCCCGGCGCTCGCAGCCGTCGCCGGCGCGGGCACCATGGAGACGCATACCTACCAGTACCTCGAAGAATTGAGCGATGACATCGGCGCGCGCGTCACCGGCTCGCCCGCCGAGGCGCAAGCTGGCGACTGGGGCTTGCAGAAGATGAAATCACTAGGCCTCGAGAATGTTCATATGGAGTCATACCAGATCTCGCGCGGTTGGACGCGCATTTCAGCCGACGCCGTGATGATCGCGCCGGTTCATCGGCGCCTCGCCGTGGACTCGCTCGGCTGGGTGGGCTCGACGCCAGCCGGCGGCGTGGAGTCGGACATCGTTCCCGTCAACGCCTACCATTTCGAAGAGGAGCTGAAAAACAACCGCGCGAATTGGCGTGGGAAAATCATCTTGATCGTCCATCGCGGCCCGCGTCCTCCGCACGACCCCGCGGAATTCGCAAAGTTTGGCACGTTTCTCAAAGAACTGCAAAAAGCCGGGGCCGCGGCCGTGATCGCCGGGCAGGCTGGATCCAAAGCAGCGGGCATGCGCCTCACACACACCGGCGCGCTGGGATTCGACGAGTATTTCGAGATCCCCGTGGTCAGCATGACGTCGGAAGACGAGGAGCAGATCGAACGCTTTCTCGAGCGCGGCAAGCCCGTGCGCCTGAAACTTGATGTGCAGAATCGCGTGACCGCCAATCCTGTGGCAACCGCCAACGTGCTCGGCGAAATCCGCGGCACGGAACATCCGGAGCAGATTGTCGTCGTCGGAGGCCACCTCGATTCTTGGGATCTGGCCACCGGCGCCACCGACAACGGCGTTGGCACCACCGCCACGCTCGGCGCCGCCGAGGCCATCCTGAAATCTGGCTTCAACCCGCGCCGCACCATCCGCTTCGTTCTTTTCACCGGTGAAGAAGAAGGCCTGCTCGGCTCGGCCGCCTACACCAAGATGCACAAGAACGAGATGGCCAACCACGTCGCCGCCGTGATTCTCGACAACGGTCAGGGCCCTGTCAACGGCCTCCAGCTTGGCGGCCGCAACGATTTGGTTCCCGCGGTCGAAAAATTCGCCGGCGCGCTCCAGGCGTTTGGAAATCTACGCGTGGATGATGAAGTCGAGTTCGGAACCGACACCGGCCCATTCATTCTTGCCGGGCTCCCGGGCATCAATCTCGACCAGGATTCGCCCGACTACAAATACACGCACCACTCCGCTGCGGACACCTTCGATAAAGTGCGCGCCGATATTCTGGATCGCAACGCCACCGTCATGGCCCTCACCGCTTTCTGGATCGCGGACCGCCCTGACCGCCTCGCTCTTCCCTGGCCCGCCGAGAGGACCGCGCGCATGCTGGTGCAGAAACACGAAGACGTGGAACTGAAACTTTTTCACCTGTGGCCGTTCGGAGATCTCGGCGTCGAGCCGTAGGAAAGAGGAAAGCTAGCCGCCATCTATGCAGGGGCGTCTGCAGCGGCGGACGCCTTGGCTGCAAATGAAACACCTTCAGCTGATCATTTTCAGCTAATCAATCGCGCGATAAAAAATGCCGCCGCCGCAGCCAAGCCGCCCACGAGCACCGTCTGCATCCCTCCGCGCAGCGGTTTCACGCCGGTGTAGTGCCCCTTGATCGAGCCGAAGATAAAAAGCGCCAGCAGCGTCACGCCCACTGAAACCCACAGCGCCGGAAGTACTTCTCTCATAGTGATGTACGGAGCAAGCGGGATAAGTCCACCGACGACATAGGACGCAGCGATCGTCCCGGCGCTGCGGGCCGCCCGGGCGGGATCCGGCTGTTCTAAACCCAGCTCGAAGCGCATCATGAAATCCACCCACTTCTTCTGGTCGTTTGTGATCGCCGTGACGATCGGCGCCATCTGCTCCTGCGAAAGCCCGTAGTCGCGGAAAACTTTCGCCACTTCTTCCGTCTCAATTTCCGGCAGCTCCAGGGTCTCGCGGTATTCGCGGTCGAGTTCGGATGCATAGTGTTCGGTGTCCGTCTTCGCCGCCAGATAGCCGCCCAGCCCCATCGCAATCGAGCCCGCGGCGATCTCGGCAAATCCGGCGGTCACAATGATTCCCGTCCCCTTGGCGATGGCAGCGGCAGCGGCGGTCAGCCCCGCAGCCAGCGCGAAGGGAACCGTGAGCCCGTCGGCCATTCCGATCACGATATCGCGCACCGCCGCAGTGGCGGTGAAATGTTTTTCGACATGCTCAACGGATGGCATCCTGGTCTCCTTCTTTCTATTGCCGATTGTGTTGTGCAGCTATCCGCTCGCTAGCGGCGCTCCACGAAAATGTTTACGCTGCATGCCCCGCTTTGCGCCCAAGCGCGTATAATTATGGCGCAGGAACCGGAAATCAGGAGATACATATATGACTACCACTTCTGGACAAGGAGCAGCCCCCCAGATGACTCATACGTTGCCGCCTCTGCCATATGCCTTCGACGCTCTCGAGCCGTACATTGACGCGAAGACCATGGAGATCCACCACGATAAGCATCACGGTGCTTATGTCACTAACCTCAACAAGGCGCTCGAATCTGCCCCCGACCTTCAAAAACTCTCGGTCGAAGAGCTCCTCGCGCAAATCAACAAGGTACCCGAGGCCATCCGTACCGCCGTGCGCAACAACGGCGGCGGCCACATGAACCACTCGATGTTCTGGAAGATCATGAAGAAGGGTGGCGGAGGCGAACCTTCAGGCGATCTCGCCAGCGCAATCAAGTCCACCTTCGGCAGCTTCGCCGAGTTCAAGACCAAGCTTGGCCAAGCCGGCATCGCGCGCTTCGGCTCCGGCTGGGCCTGGCTGCTCTTCCGCGACGGCAAGCTCGTCATCGAGTCCACCGCCAATCAGGACAATCCCATCATGGACGGCGGCAAGGCTTTCTTCGGCCTCGACGTGTGGGAGCACGCCTACTACTTGAAGTATCAGAACCGCCGCCCCGATTACATCGAGGCCTGGTGGAACACCATCAACTGGATGCAAGTCGCAGAAAATTACGCCGCCGCAAAGAAGTAGCGCGCGTTCGAATTTGGCGCGTAAGAGCGCTCGCTGTTCTACCGCGAGTTTCTCTCGGGGCCAGGTGAATCGCGACGAATAGCGGCGTCAGCGGTCGCCGCTATTCACTCGCAGCAGCATGCCGCTGCCGCTGCGCACGTTCACATCTCCTTCGGTTGAGGTCAAGACGATCTCGCCTATTGGATCAGTCCGCCCGGCGTGCGCAATCCTCAATCGAGGATAGCTGAACATCCCACAGGCGTCCGAGCCGAATACCCACAACGCTTGCGGCCGGTCATTCCCTTCCACCACGCCGCGGCACTCTGTCCCAGCCTTTGCCCTTGCACGGGCCAGTACACCGTCAGGAACTGGCTCTCCGACGACCTCGATTCCCTTTGCAACGTGCCCCCCTCCGCGGTAAACAACTTCGTCGCCCCCAATTTGGACCGTGGTTATCACGGTGGACGGCGTTCCACGGTCAGGCGTCCAATACGGCAGCTCTGCCTCCTCCACTTCGAGCGGCGATGCCAGCGCCCGGAGATTCGTGACCACCGGGATTGTTTCCTTGGACACAACCAGTTTGTCGAACTGGAAAAAAATCTTCCCCGCGGCGCCATTCTTTGCCGGAGTCACGTCCACCACATGCCCCACAACTCTAGCTCCAGCGCGAATTTTCCGTCCCTGAGCCAACGGAACGGCCTGCATGATTCTGGCCGTAATCACTTGGCCGGGCTTGCTCTTCGCTGAGGAAATTGAAGTGTTCAATCGAACAGGAAGGATGGTTCCCGCTGGAATTCTGTCTTGCGCCAGCAGCCCCGCCGACCACGCGAACAAGCTAACCAGTAGTACGCGTTTCATGGAGATTCACCTCCCCTCCTAATCTTCTTAGACCCTCACGTTTCACTCATGGTTGCAATTGAAGCTTTCCTGCATCCCAAGCGGCGGCCTTCAGACCGACCCGATTTCAGGACTTTCTGTTCGCCATTAATGTGCCGAGCCAGGACCACCCGACCTGAAATTGCGTGTGAAGAAAACCAGAGGCGCCCCAACCAGGCAGGCGCAGCCCAGCAGCCAGAAGCAATCGAGAAACCCTAGAAATGCCGCTTGCTGCTGAATTATCCGCGCCAACTCTGCTTTCGCGTGCAGCGCCGCGTCCGGGGTGGTGAAGCCGTGCGTCGCAAAATATCGAGACAACGCGCCGAACGTTTCTTGATAGCGCGGCTGGACCGGCGAGGCGTGCGCCACCAGAACCGATTGGTGATACTGCGTTCGCCGCGCAAGAACAGTTGTAACGAATGCGATACCAACGCTTGCCCCTTGGTTCCGGAACAGATTGGTAAGACTCGAAGCTTTGTTGTTCTTATTCTTTGGCAAGAAGGAATAGGCTAGCTGGCTCACCGGCACAAAAAGTGGGGCAATCCCGAGTCCCTGGATCGCACGAGCGACCGCCACATGCTTGTAGTCCGTGCCCAGGTCAATGCTGGCGTAGCGCCACATGGCGATGGCAAAAATGATGTAGCCGGTGAAAATGAGTGGCTTGATTCCAACTTTAGGCAGGATTTTCACGATCACGGGAGCCAGGGCTACGATGACGAATGCGCCGGGCCCAAGAACGAGTCCTGCATCCGTCGCGGTGTAGCCGTACAGGCTCTGGAGCATCTGCGGGATCAAAACGGTCGAGCCGAAAAGCGCAAAGCCAAAAAGGAAATAGTAAAAGTTCGCGATGGCGAAGTTCCGGTCTGCAAGCAGCCGGATTTCGACCACCGGATCGGGATGATGCCACTCCCAAAACACGGCGGCAATCAATGCCACCACCGCAATCGAGAAGAAAAAGACGATAAAACGGCTCTCCAGCCAATCTTCCGTCTGGCCGCGATCGAGGACAACCTCGAGACTCGCAAAGCCGAGCGCGACGAGAAAAATGCCGAGACCGTCAATTCTAAGCTTGCCGCTTTTGCGGGCAGCTTCGACTTCCCGCGTGAATTCTGGGGGGTCGGAAACGACGCGGTTCGTCAGGATCAGAGAGACAATCCCGATGGGAATGTTGATAAAGAAGATCCAGCGCCAACTCCAATTGTCGGTGATCCATCCACCGAGCGGCGGTCCGATGACCGGTGCGGTCACGATGGCCATGCTGTAGAGAGCAAAGGCGGCGGCTCGCTTCTGTCCCGGGAACGTGTCCACAAGGATTGCTTGCTCCACCGGAGCGAGCCCGCCTCCTCCTACACCTTGCAGCACACGAAAAAAGATGAGCAGGCCCAACGAAGGAGCCAGACCGCAAAGCAGGGAACTCAGCGTGAAGAGTACAACGCAAATCATGTAGTAGCGTTTCCGCCCGAACGCGCGGCTCAGCCACGCGGAAAGCGGAAGCACCACAGCATTCGATACCAGGTAGCTTGTCAGGACCCAGGTGCTCTCGTCATAGCTAACCGCGAGGCCGCCGGCGATATGGGGCAAGGCGACGTTGGCGATGGCCGTGTCGAGCAGTTCCATGAAGGTCGCCATCGTTACGGTGACGGCGATGATCCACGGATTGATGGCGGGCCGCGCTGCAGCCACATTCGGAATGGCGATGGAAGCTGTGTTGGCGCTCATACGGTGCCCGGTTTTTTTGGATGCAGCAAGAGACCGTTCGGTCTCATTCAATATCTGGTAAGATGCGATTAGCGACCAGTTGGTCGCAGAGCTGGTTTGGGGGGATCTACATGCGCAAAGGCGAGTACACCCGGCAGGAAATCATTCGCAAGGCGGCGCCCATCTTCAATCAGAGAGGCTATGACGGCGCGGCCTTGTCCGACCTGATGCGGGCGACGGGTCTGGAAAAAGGTGGGATCTACCGGCACTTTTCCAGCAAAGAGGCGCTGGCAGCCGAAGCCTTCGACTATGCCTGGCGGGAAACTTTAGGCGCACGGATTCATGATCTGGACAGCATTTCGAATACCGTCGACAGGCTCAAGCAGTTGGTTGCAAATTTTGTTGAGCGGCGCGGAATTATTCCCGGTGGATGTCCATTGCTCAACACGGCGATCGACACCGATGACGGGAATTCTGTTTTGCGCGAGCGAGCACGCAAGGCCTTGCGCGGCTGGCAGAGCTACATTATTTCGATGATCCGTGCCGGGATCAAAGCGCGGAAAATCCGCCCCAGAGTCGACGCAAAGAAACTGGCGACTCTCATCATTTCCTCCCTCGAGGGTGCCATCATGCTTTACCGTCTTGAACGAAATGAGGAAGCCCTGCGCGCCGTCCAAGCCCATCTCGACAGCTACCTCGAAACAGAAGTGCGAGTTCCGTCCAAGTAACCAGGGGGATAGAGTCTGGCGTCAGCGGCGCGCCCGCCTCCCGGGGCCCGCCAGTTTTGCACAGAAAAAATGAAACCGAGCGGTCCCATAACGCATCGGAAAGAGTGCTTGTGAAAGCTGGCAGCGCAGTCAAAGGAGAATAGCAATGTCGAATTCATCGAGTAAAGGCGTTGCCGTAATCACGGGCGCTTCGTCGGGCATCGGTGCAGTCTATGCCGACCGTCTCGCAAAGCGTGGCTACGACCTCATCCTGGTGGCCCGGAACGAGACGAAGCTGAAGTCCCTTTCGGCGCGTTTAGCGAGCGAGACGGGACGGTCCGTCAAGGTGCTGCCCGCCGACCTCGGCAACAAGGCGGACCTCGCCACGGTCGAGGCCGCGCTGCGGGACGATGCGAGCATCACTCTGCTCGTCAACAACGCCGGTGTCGCCTCCGTCGCGCCGCTGCTGAATGCCGACGTTGAGAAGATGAACGACATCATCGATCTCAACATTACCGCGCTCACGCGCCTGACCTACGCTGCGGCACCTGCGTTCGTGGGGCGTGGCGCAGGCACGATCATCAACATTGCATCAACAGTAGGCATCTCGCCCGAATCGCTCAACGGTGTGTACGGCGCGAGCAAAGCCTACGTCCTTGCGCTCAGCCATTCGCTCCGACACGAGCTCGCCGACAAAGGCATCCGCATCCAAGCGGTGCTCCCGGGCGCGACGGCAACCGACCTCTGGGAGAGAGCCGGCCTCCCATGGCAGAAGCTGCCCGCTGAGATCGTCATGTCAACCAAAGACGTGGTCGACGCGGCCCTGGCCGGGCTCGATCAAGGCGAACTGGTCACGATTCCAGGCCTCCAGGATGGGGATGAATGGACCCGCTTCGAGGCCGCGCGCCGCGCGATCTCGGAGCACTTCGGCAATTCCGTGCCCGCTCCCAGATACCGGCTTGGTGCAAGCGCATCGGCTTGAGCAGACACGCTGAGGCTGAGGAGGCACAACATGGGCAAGCTTGAAGGAAAAATTGCGCTCATTACTGGCGGCAATAGCGGCATCGGTCTTGCCACGGCGAAGGAGTTTGTGAAAGAAGGCGCGTACGTTTTCATAACGGGTCGCCGCGATGCGGAGCTGGCTGTGGCGGTCAAGGAGATCGGAAAAAATGTCACTGGTGTACAAGGAGACGTCTCAAACCTCGCCGATCTTGATCGCCTCTTCGCGCAAATCAAGCGGGAGAAGGGCAAGCTCGATATCGTGTTCGCGAATTCCGGTATTGCGAAGTATGCCCCCTTCGGAACGATAACGGAAGAGCACTATGACTCGATCTTTGACATCAATGTGAAAGGACTGCTGTTCACTGTGCAGAAGGCGCTGCCGCTCTTGCCGGATGGCGCCTCGATCATCCTGAATGCGTCCATCGTCGCCAGCAAAGGGTTGTCGGCGAATAGTGTTTATAGCGCCACAAAAGCAGCGGTGCGATCGTTCGCGCGGACATGGACGACGGACTTAATGGATCGCCGCATTCGTGTGAATGCCGTGAGCCCAGGCCCCATCGACACACCCGGACTGAAAGAGCTGCTGGCTTCCTCAGGGGCGGGCGAGCAACGCAAGAAGATGATTTCCACCATGACTCCGCTCGGCAGGCTCGGTACACCCGATGAGATCGCCAAGGCAGTGGTGTTCCTCGCATCCGACGACAGCAGCTACATCACGGGAACGGAATTGTTTGTGGACGGTGGCTTCGCACAAGTGTAGGCCAAAAGCGACGATAGCGAACCTCTTTCCACCATTCGGCCAACAAGGGAGACAAACTTATGACTGAAGTCGCAACAGGACGAGAAATTGCGCTGAACTGGAACTTGCTCGTTACACCCGGCATCCCCACTGTTACGAGCGACCTGGCTCCGGGCAGGAAACAGCTGATGTGGTCGCCGATATCGTCGACACTTATCTCTGGCAAGCGAGACGCCGTCCTCGTCGACACCTTTATCACCGTCGAGCAAGCGGACATCCTCGTAGATTGGGTCGCGGCGAGCGGCAAGAACCTGACAACGATTTATGTGACCCACGGTCACGGCGACTATTTCTTTGGCATCGGGGGCGCTCCTGGATCGTTTTCCCAACGCCAGGGCGGTGGCCACGCCCGATGTTGTGAAACTCATGCGCCAGCAGGCCTCGCCGGAAGTCCTAGCGAACTTCTGGAACCCGCTGTTTCCACGCCAAATCCCGGATCGCCTCGTGATCGCCGAAGAACTCAAGCGAAATGTGATCGATCTCGAAGGGCACGACTTGGTCGTCGTGGAAGTCGGCCATTCCGACACTGACTACACGACCTGTCTGCATGTCCCGTCGGTTGGCCTGGTGGTTGCCGGCGACGTCGCCTACAACGACGTTCACCTCTATCTCGCCGAGTCGAACGCGCAAACCCGCCGTGAGTGGATCGCTGCGCTCGACAAAATCGAGTCACTCAATCCACGCACTGTGATCGCCGGACACAAGCGACCTGGAAACGACGACAGTCCCAAGATCATTCAAGAGACCCGACAGTACATCCGCGATTTCGACCGCGTAGCCGGGACAACGACGACCGCGCGAGGACTCTACGACAGGATACTGGAGCTCTATCCGGATCGGGTCAATCCGGGGGGAGCGCTCTGGCTTTCGGCGCGCGCACTCAAATCGTAAAACTGGTGCGAACGAAAGGAGTTTTCTAATGCGGCGATTGCAACTCATAGCCCACGGCGAACCCTCGGATGTCATTGAACTCAACACGGTCTCCGAACCGGCTCTTGGTCAGGAGGATGTTCTCATCTCGATGGAAGCGGCCCCGCTCAATCCATCGGACTTTCTGTTCGTCCGGGGCATGTATGGCGTCCGGCCGGCCTTCCCATCCTCGGTGGGCGCGGAGGGTGTTGGCCGAGTCGCCAAGATTGGATCGAAGGTTGATGTTGCTCTACAGGGTAAGCGAGTCCTTATTCTCCCGACCTACGAGCAAGGCACTTGGGCTGACCAAGTTGTCGCCCCAGCGCGCAACATCGTGCCGATGAGCAACGAAGCAGATTCCCTGCAACTCTCGATGATAGGGATTAATCCGGTTACCGCCTATCTCTTGCTGAACCGATACGTTTCCCTGATGCCCGGCGACTGGATCGGTCAAACCGCAGCCAACTCGGCCATGGGACAGTACATCATTGCGCTCGCGAAGCTCGCAGGAGTCAAGACGCTGAATGTCGTTCGTCGGGAAGAAGCTGCCGAACAGGTGCGTCAGTGGGGAGGTGATCGCGTAGTCCTCCAGGGCGACAACCTGCACAAAGATATTGAGGAGGCCCTCGGCGGAAAGAAGCTTAGCCTCGTCCTCGATACGGTGGGCGGAACCCCCGTGGGAGAGCTGGCCAAGTCGCTTAAACATGGCGGCTCGATTGTTCTCTACGCCATGCAGAGCGGCCAGTTCCCGGCCATCTCGCCCAGAGACCTCATCTACCGTGGTCTTAGCCTCCACGGATTCTGGCTCATCAATTGGATACGCAACGCGCCCGGCACAGAGATCCAGGAGATTTACCAGAAGCTGGGCGACCTCGTGGCTGATGGATCGCTCTTCGCCGCCGTGGAGCATGTCTACCCGCTCGAGCAGTTCAAGGAAGCGTTCGAGCAATCCTTGAAATCGAATCGCAGCGGAAAGATTCTGTTCAAATTTGGAGACAACCCATGACAACGGCCACGTACGCCGCAGACCGCACCGCCCTGTTGCCGCGCTGATTCAGTTCACCGACGTCGCGGTCGCGCCATTCGCTTCTTCGCATAGCCTCATTTAGCAAATCAGCGCTGCGGTTGGCTCTGCGGTTTATCCTTCTTTAAGTCGGATCCTTCTGCGGTAACGCTCGCAGTAGCAAGTTCCGTTTTCACTCTGACTTTCTGGTTGGCTTCCACGACGATGTCGGTTTCGAAGCTGCGATAGCCGGGCAGCTCGATTTTGATGTGGTGCTTTCCCGGCGCGATCAGCATCGCGCGCTTCACTCCGCCGAATTCATGGACGTAGCCTGCAAACTTGTCATCCACGAAGACGGCAGCCCTGTCCGGCGTCACTTCGAGTTTCACCTCGCCCGTCACGCCCGGATACCCGGCGTTTGGATCCCTTTCCATCCTGACAAACACAGTCGAAGTGCCTTTCGGCTCGACGATGACTTCCTGCGTAAAATCCTTATATCCCGCCTGCCGGACGGCAATTTCGTGTTTCCCAGGGACCAGCAGAACTTTCTTGTTGCCCTTCAACTCTTTTACGTAACCCACATATTGGCCGTCCACCCAGACGCCCGAGCTCTTGTCGATTTTCGTCTTCCCTTCGAAATTCAACTGCCCCATCACTTGATTCGAGTTCTGGGCACGCAAAGCACCGCCAATGGCCAGCGAGACGATTAAGCTCGAAACCGCCGCTCTCACCGCAGTACGCATTCTCATGGCGTTCCCCCAATTCAAGTTGGCTAATTCAATTGTGAATCGGGCTGAGGGATTCGGAATTCGTTCACAACTCCTTACCGCAAATTCCGATTTTCGATTCTACCTTTGCAAAACCATAAGCCCGCCACCCTCTGGTGTCAAGCTCGGCCAGACGTGATATTTCAATTTCAGCGTGGCCGGCTCTTCCACGTACCGTTGTCAGCCTGTTTACACTGAGCGCAGCGAATGCGCCGGCGTTTTTGACTTTCGTAGCGCCGCGCCGACTCTCGTGCAGTCTCTTGTCCGCTCCCATGAGCGACCATCGGGAATCGAAGGAACTCTCTTCAGATCTGACCGAGAAACACGCTCTCAACCAAGAGGCGAAGAAAAGGCTAATCGCAACATTCACCAATTCAGAATTTCACTCATCTCATTCAAAACGCAGCACATCACATTTTTCTTACCGCAACAAAGACAGCCTTTGCAGTTACCAGCTTCCCCCCTGTATCTCCGCGCCTCTGTGGCAAATCTTCAATGCGCCCAGATCTTTTGGGCACCTGTTTCGTAGGGATAGACTTGGACCATCCAATTAAAAATCTGCGGAACCCAGCGGCCGCCGGCCTGGTTGCAGGCGTCTTCGGTCGAGATCGAGCCGCCGAAGCCGAATTCTCTCAAGCTGGCTTGCCGCGGCTGCGCGCCTTTGGGCGGGAGGCAGATGTTGACGTGCTTGTGCCCGCGCGCCACGCTCAGCGGGACGCGCTCATTCAACTCATCCTCGGTAGCCTTTTTTTCGCGCCATGAACATCGCGCCCTCGAGCTCGTAGCCGTTCGGCGTCCTCTTGTAGAGCAGCGAAGTGGGATGCCCCGGATTGAAAGTGAAAGTGGCCTCGAACGCGTAGCGGTAGTTCGTGAAATGGTAATGCTGCTGCGGGGCTTCGGGGTGGAAAATCTGGAAGCCGTCGGCGAGCGCAACTTTATAATCTTTGTATTTATCGGTGGCGTTTCGCCCCGTGAGCACGATCGCCGCGGCGCGCGCGTCGTCCGCAGGATTTTCCGGCCGCAACGCGGTCATGAACATGTGCGCGTTCATGTCCATGTGATGGCCCGACATGGCTTCGTGTGCCGCCCTTGCGGCATCAGGATGACTTCCAGCGTCGTGCTGCATTTCATTCATGTCCTCGCCCGCCGAACTAAGGGAGGGCATGCTGGGCATGTCGTCGGGCCCCGGCTTCTGCAATTGCCGGGGTTTTGCCTGTTCCTGCGCGCGTGCGGGCGCTTGCGACGCCAGCAGAAAAATTGCTGCGGCAAAAATAATTGCAGTGTGTCGAGGGATGTTCATGGCTGCCTCTCTATTAAGGTTAACTCGCCAGCGAGCGAAAAGTTTCAAGCGTGTAAAGGTCGTGTGCGAATCATCAATGCAGCGCGAAACTACCGCTCCAAGAAAAGTGGGAGGCTCGGGGGGCGAGCCTCCCTGTGGGGTGCAGCGGTACTGCAAATGTTGCCGCCGAGCGCGATGCGTGTCCCATTTCGCAGCGCGCCGGGCGGACCAGTAATGGAACCCGGCGTGCACAGAAAAGTTGCGGGCATGGGAGTCCTGTAACTATGCGCGATTCAGGTGTTTGCTGGCGCGAGCAACTTTCGTTCCAATTGCCGCTTCAAATGGCTTGTTTGTTGGGTGTTTACTTATTTTCGCTTACGCAGCGTGTACTCTTGACGGCGGCAACGAAATCTGTAAACTGCGGTTTTCACTAATGGCGACCCAGCCCAATCCGCTCGACGATCCCCTGCAGGATTTCCAGTTCCCGCAGAGAGAGGCCGCATTTTTCTACGGGCTTTTCCTGCGCGGCCATACCGCCGACGAACTGCGGCGCGACATTGCTGTGCCCGCGGCGGTGCTCGCGAAATGGGACCGCGAAACAGTGCGCGAGCCGACTCTGCGGCCGCTGCTCGAGCGCATCTTGCGCTATCGCCAGCACGTCCTCGCAATTTTTGAAAATCTCATCTGCCACGACTCCGAGAAGCAGAGGCTGCAGTAGCGCGCTGTCCCCGCTGTTGTTTTTTTCCGCGCAAAATTCTTGGATGAATGTCGCTGCGTCGTCCTTGCGCGCTGGAGCCGATGCCACGCGTGAGCTGATTTTGATTTTTCGATTTCTTTGCGCTGGGTTGAGTTGCGCACTCGCATCGGCTGTGATGTGTGCCCTTGCGTTGACTCCGTGCGCCGCGTCGTTTACACTTTTTTGGCTCGGCGCGCCACACAACTTCAGGCGTGCCGGCTACTCCCCGGTAGCTCAATGGTAGAGCATTCGGCTGTTAACCGAAGGGTTGCTAGTTCGAATCTAGCCCGGGGAGCCATTCCTTACGATTTTGCGAACTTGGCAGAAACTCCTCAAGCTCGAAAATCTCCAGGTCGAGCTTTTGGGGATGGACGGTCACACTCTTAGCCAAAGCCTACATCGCAATGATCGCCGCCCTCGCCACCGCCGTGCTGGCTGTAGCGGGCTCTCGATGGAATCCGGAAGACTTCGGGCACTTTGTCCTGTTCTTCGCCCTGGCGATGGTGGCCTCCGCGATGAAGATTCGCCTGCCGGGCTTTAAGACTACGATCTCCGCAAACTTCGTATTCATTCTAATCGGTATCGCCCTATTTAGCATCGGCGAGACCATATTGTTTGGTCTGGGAGGCGCACTCGTCCAGTCTCTCTGGAAGCCACGGCAGCGGCCGAAGCCGGTGCAGGTGCTTTTCAATGTGGCATGTCTGACAGTCTGTACAGCCGCGGCATTTTGGACTTCGCACAGTGTCCCGGCGATGCTGGGTTTGAATTCAGTGGCAGTGACGATGGTCCTGGGATCCTGTGTGTATATAGTGCTGAACACCGGACTTGTCTCGCTGATCGTTTCCTCTGCCGAGCGACAACCGCTCAAGCAGACCTGGCCCTCATGCTATGAATGGACGTTTCCTTACTTCCTAGTGGGTGCAGTCGTGGCCGGCCTTGCCAGCGCCGCTGGGCACGGAACCAATTGGGGTGCGACCTTACTGGTCGTACCCGTAATGTATTTCGTCTACCCCTACTACCGGATGCACATCGTCCGCGCTGTGCTCGAAAACATCTCCAGCGTGAGCCGAGAAAACGAAGCGTTACTTGCTGGTTCATCTCAAGGCCGGTGAGCTTCCTGCTCCTGGCTGATGGACCCGACCCGTGCATGGCCCATTCCAGGAGCGGACGCCTAGCGCTGATATGCGGAAGATCGCGGATCTCGGCGCTCATCCCCCGGACGACTTCCGGCCGAATTCGATTTTATCCGCGCCGGGCAGGCATCAACCGGCGATACACATATGGCAAGCGGTCTCGAAAGGCAAACACAAGACGAGATGGCGCGCTGCCTTTTTAGAAAATAAACCCAAGGTTGGCTCCTCTTGACTCCGACCTGTGCTCTTACAAGCTTCTCTGGCGCATTGGTCTCTCGGCGCAAGCTTTGCCTGTGAGAACGATGATTTTTGAAAAGCGTGTCCGGTAACTGCGTTTACCAGGGACTAGCTTTGGAACCGTCATTGATTGAGCATTTTGGACCAAACTGTTTCTTGGTATGGAATCGATGAAATGTCCGTATCAAAATTAGGATTGCTGCTTGCCCGATCGGTAGGCGCCACCGCAGCTGTAGCAAATTCGTAACGGAAACGGGTATTTGCCTTGTCATGCGATTCGATCACCCTATAATTTGGAGAGGTGCACCAGCCTTATGGCGTCCCCACCGGTTTCTGCCGACAAGATGAACCGCGCCGTCGTGGCTTTCCTCGATGGGCGGCGCCTTAAAGGCTACCTCTTCAATTTTTCCGCGCTCAAGGAGAGCTTCCGACTCTTTCCCAACGAGCCTGCTCAGCAACAATCAGGGAGCGACATCTTCGTGAAGGATCTGAAGGCCATCTTTTTCGTGAGGGATTTTGCGGGGAACCCAGATTACGACGAAACGCCCAGCGATGACGGGCCGAAGCACGGCCGCAAAGTCGTGGTGACCTTTAAAGACGGCGAAGAACTATCTGGAGCGACTGAAGCCTACAATCCACAGAAACTAGGGTTCTTTATGTTCCCACTCGGTAAGAACAGCAACAATCTGCGGATCTTCGTAATCAACAGAAACATCTGCCAAGTCAAAATAAATTAGAGCTCCCGTTGAGTGCTGACGCTGATTTTTGCGGCGTTAATCGGGACTTAGGCGACAGTTCCACTCGACACCTGCCCAAGTCTGTGACTCGGGGCTGCTGTCGTGGAAGTTTTGCCGCTCAAAAAGATTGAAATTTTTAAGCATTGAAAAGGAGTGTTCTCATCGCTCCCAAGCCATGCGACTTTCAACGGTGGCAGACTGGCCGTTGGGAGTGTCAAAGCAAGTCGCGGGCAGGAATCTTGGGTTGTAGGGGCGTTCGAAAATAGGCTTTCACGTCAGCTCGCGTAAAGTAAATGGACAACAAGACTCCGGCGACCCCGGGAGCGGCACAGAGTGAGACAGATATCGTCCTAAACACAATTTGCTCCCATAAGGGCATGGGTACAACAGGATGGAAAAGAAAAAAAACTGCACCCGATATTCCTGAGACACCGAGCAGAACAGTGAAGAGCAACATGGAAATGCGAGCCCAACGCCATGCTCGCGTCAATCCGATGCCGGTGGGTAAACCCCACGAAGCAAAAAGAAGAAGGATTTCGCTACTGTCGTGCATGAAATGCCCCAATTCTCCCATGGGGTGAGGCGTCTGCATGTAGCCGACAAAGCTGAAGAACAATATGATGCCGCATACAGTCGTCACATCGCGGCCCATCTTTTTCACTTTTTCCGAGCAGTCCGGTACTGCCTTGGGTTGGGGATTGGGAGCCATAATCTTAAATTTACTGCCACTCGTATTTGTATCAGAGTGCTGAGTCCGAAAGCCGTTCGCATTGATAACTGCTGGCAAACAGCGAGCCGGAGGAGTATCAGTCATGCCGACCCCTATCTGCTGACCCAAAAATGAATCCTGGGCGCGAAACAGAATTCGCGCTGGGTTTTTCGTACTCAGTCGCATAGGTGTTGGGAAATGACCTTATAACGAGCTTTCGACCCTGTCGGCGAGCGCGCTATGCCTCCGAAGGTGGAGCATAGTTGATTCGCTCGCGTGGCCTCCTCGGTCGCATGTTTGGTGTTGAGCCCTCAGATCGCCCCGATCTGTGGTATCCCTACGTTTTCACGTCACCCCAACAAGCATCGGAAGCAGGCCTTTGCACGCTTAAGTAGGCGCGGGACGGCGCGGGGCGTTGACACGGCACGGGCGTGCTCTTTATGGCCTGTGACTAAGGTCACAGGGCTCTGTGCCGACTGTCACAGATGTTCGAGTCTAAGAGGCGTAAACCCGCGATCGGGAGGTGAACAATGAGAACCCTTGAAGCTCGTACCCGAATTGAGGTGAAAAATATTCTTTTTGCCACGGATCTTTCTCCGGCGGCGGCTGGTGCGCTCCCCTATGCGGCAGAACTTGCAAAGCGCTTTGGCGCTAAGCTCTATGCTTTACATGTGATGACTCCAATCGTTAACCCAATGACTGAGCCCGCAACCTGGACTGTCATCGAGAAAGCAGCGGAGGCAGAAGCGGAGGAGAAGAGAAAAGCTCTGCTCAAATCATTTCAGGGAATCCAGCCGGAAGTCCTGATCGACGAAGGCGATCTCTGGTCGATCCTAACAGCCACCATCGAAAAGAATAAAATTGATTTGATTGTGCTTGGCACCCGGGGGAGGTCTGGCGTCAGGAAATTTATCCTGGGTTCCACCGCAGAGGAGATTTTCCGGAAAACCCCTTGCGCGGTCTTGACGGTAGGGCCGTTTTCACCAAAGGAACCACCACAGAGGGGCGAGTTCTGCGAGATTCTTTACGCCACGGACTTCAGCCCGGAATCCGTCGCTGCCGTGCATTACGCAATCTCACTCGCGCAGGAGTTTCAGGCACATCTGACGCTTTTGCATGTCATCGCTAACGCAAAGCCGGGGGATCTTGTGCAACCCTCGGAACTTCTGACATCGTCCGCCAAGCTCTTGCGCAACCTCGTCCCCTCGGAGGCCGAACTCTGGTGCGAGCCACGATACGAACTCGAACAAGGGGCCGTCGCTGAAAAGATCCTTGAGGTCGCCGACCGCAGGAAGGCCGATCTGATCGTGCTCGGCGTGCGCCGCCCCGGCGGTCTGCCAGGCGCAGCAACGCATTTGCCAATAGCAACGGCGCACAAAGTCGTCTCGCATGCAACGTGCCCCGTCCTTACCGTGCGCGGATGACAAGCAAGTGCCACGTGCGATTTCGGCGGGCGAGAGGGGGAGGCGGACAAGGTGAGCCGCATTGGGATCAGCTGCGCAAACGGAGTCAACCGAGCGGCAAACACTGACCCACGCCTCCCGCTCATTCGCGGAGCAAGAAATGTCACGACGGTCCTCAGGCGGTGGGACACGGAAACCGATATTGCCGGCATCGCCATCGCCGGTATATTTCTGCACTTAATTCTTCGATTTCTGTTTGCGGCGCCGCGCATGGTCTGGTTGTTTCCTCTCTGGGCCGTTTTACTCGTTGGCGGCACCCCGCTTCTTTTTACCCTAGCTAAGAAAGCGTTCACAGGCGAATTTGGTTCTGACCTGCTGGCCGGTATTTCCATTCTGACTTCAGTTTTCCTTGGTGAATATCTTGTTGGAGCAATCGTCGTTCTGATGCTCTCGGGTGGAACGGCGTTGGAAAAATCCGCCATGCGGCGCGCGTCTTCCGTCCTGGATGCGTTGGCGAAGCGGATGCCGAGCAGCGCGCACCGCAAAGAGGCGAATGAGCTTGTCGAAGTCGCATTGAGTGAGATTGCTGTCGGTAATTTGCTCGTCGTTTTCCCGCATGAGATCTGCCCGGCGGACGGCGTCGTGGTCGAGGGCCACGGCAAGATGGATGAAGCATATCTGACCGGTGAGCCGTTTGAGATATTAAAGGTGCCGGGGTCGGCGGTTTTGTCGGGAGCGATCAACGGCGAAATGGTACTGACGATCCGATGCGAAAAACTCCCCGTGAATTCCCGCTATGCACGGATCATGCAGGTGATGCGCGACACCGAGCAGCGGCGGCCGCGCCTGCGCCGATTGGGTGACATGTTGGGCGCATGGTACACCCCATTGGCTGTCAGCATAGCGGCAGTCGCGTGGGCCGTGAGCGGAAAATCCCCGCGCTTCCTCGCGGTACTGGTAATTGCGACACCCTGTCCGCTGTTGTTGGCGATTCCGGTCGCCATCATCGGCGCGATCTCGGTGTCAGCACGCCGTGGAATTGTCATCAAGAACCCCGCGGTGCTCGAGCAAATCAATCAGTGCCGCTCGCTGATCTTCGACAAGACCGGGATGCTCACCTATGGGAAGCCCACGCTCTCGGAAATCGCCTGCGCACCATCAGTTCAAAAGAAAAATGTTCTGCAACTCGCGGCCAGCCTTGAGGTCTATTCGAAGCATCCGCTCGCGAGTGCGATTGTCGAAGCGGCCCGCAAGGCAAAGTTGCCTCACATAGCAGCTTCTGAAATCAGTGAACGGCCCGGCGAAGGGCTGAGAGGGATCGTAGAGGGGCGAGAAGTGTTGCTTACCGGGCGAGCCAAAGTCGAGGGGCAGGGTTGGGAATTGCCGCCTGTCGCGAGTGGGCTTGAGTGCCTC
>Ga0307473_10000058_pt1 | contig 22692 bp, 19 predicted proteins | sample atmos_gasesAM5C__FD_203744 | JGI IMG/M metagenome (GOLD analysis project Ga0307473, IMG submission 203744) | Hardwood forest soil microbial communities from Morgan-Monroe State Forest, Indiana, United States - atmos_gasesAM5C_515 | ecosystem: Environmental > Terrestrial > Soil > Temperate...
GAACGGAGCGCCGCGATAGGGCCGCAGCAGAACTTTTACGGCGACGGTCTCACCGGGATTAACCTCGTTTTTTTCGATCCAGGCATTGTCAATCATAGCCAGGCGGCGCTGGCTGAGCGCGGTGACTCGCAGATTGATTTTTTCAACCTGCGGCAGCTCGTAAGGGTTCGAATAGATGCGCGCAAAGGAGCGCAGGACTGAGAGAGCAAGGCCGATGCCAGTGGCCATGGGCGCGTCGATCGGCGCAAAAAGATTTTCGAGGCGCACCGGAGTGTGGTCTTTCAGCGTAATGGTGCCGCTGAGGCGCAGCGTGAAGCCCTCGCCGTAAGCTGGATTGGCGACGAGGCCGTTGAAGGTGGCGATCGTGACGAGCAGCGGAGTGAGCTGCGGGTTTTCGATCACTTCGAAATGGAAGTCTTTTTTTGCAGCGGGGGTGAGCAACTCGACTTCCATGGGAATCATCGGCGGGCCGGCGCCGAGGATGCCCATGACGGCTGGGAGGCGGTCTTGCGTGAGTGTGCCAATGGTTCCACCGTCGCTCATAATTTTTGTGGAGGCGAGCGAAGAGGAAAGCGTAGTGAGCACATGTCCACGCGTGAGCGGCATGGCTACCGAGCCGAGACCGAAAATCGGGTGACCGCAGGCGAGGATGCGGTCGCTGACAACGGTGGTTACGGTGCACCCGGGGCTGATGGTCAAGTCGCCGCGGATCAGGTCAATTCCAACCATGTCGCCCGGCTGGATCTTCGAGTCGTCGGGTGACGGCGGGGATGTGCCGCCTGCCATGGCGGCCATGCCCCAGGCGGAAAAGTCTTTGCTGAATTGCGCGAGAGTTTCGGGGTAAACGCCGGAGGAGATGAGAGGCGTTTCAATGGGAACGAGAAACTGGCCTGTGTCCGCGCTGGTTCGGTGAATAAAATTTTCGGGGATCGGAACGCGCGCTTGCGGCGGGGCAAGTGCGGCGCTCGTCAGTGGTCCAAAGGGGGTTCCAGACGGGACTCCAGACGGGGCTTCGGTCGGAGCCACAGCGGGTGCGGCCGAGGATTTTTCTACATCGAGCATGTTTTCGATAGGAGTGACGCCGCCGATGGCGTCCTTGGTGAAGATGCCGAGCTTCAGCGAGAGCGCGCCCGCCAGCTTGCCGTCGATATAGACTGGGCTGCCACTCATTCCCGCGACTACACCTGTGCGCTCTACTTTTTCGCCGATCAGTTGGACCAGGATGACGTCTTGCTTCGGGCCGATGGCGTTGTGGAGAACGCCGATGACGACGAGATCCATCTTTTCGATCTGATCACCTTCAAAAATTGTATAGGCCACGCCTTTCAACCCGGGCTTGACCTGGCTGAGGGGAAAGATTTCAGGTTTGTCGGTGGCACGGAGCGGGACAAGAGAGGCGAGAATTAGGACGGCCAGAGCAGCGACAAACAGTCTCCGGGGCACTGAGTGCATGGGACATTCATCATACCTAGCGTGGGTGAGGGAAGCAAATTACGCCCTTCGAGGTAGTAACTCACTACCTCGAAGGGTAGCAATCAGGAGAATCGGCTCTAGTTATGAGTGGACGCTGCGGAGTTCACCGGAGTGTAGTCAGCGTCGAAGTAGGTGTCCCAAGTCTTGCCGCCGTCTTTGCTCCGTTGCGATAGATGGCGCACGTGGCCGTTGTCGAGCTTGAAGTAGGTGATCTTGTCCCAGGATCTTCCACCCTCGGCTGTCAAATTGGCGCCGACGTAATACATGACGTTATCGCGCACCTCGCCGTCCCACTCGTGGGATGTTCCAGTAGAGTCCACGTAGGTCTGGTGCCATTTTCCGGAGTTCACGTCGAAGATGTTGAAGCTTTTGCCTTCGTATTGGCCGCCCTCATAGGCATAGTCTTCAAAAATTACGCAGCCGCCGAGAATGCGCTGAATGCTGCTGTGCTGATGGGCTTTGGCCTCGGGGTGGCCGGTGGGGCGAACATCCCACTCGCCGACCCAGAAGTCGAACGCCCGGTACCGTGGATCGTGTTCACACGGATGCATGGCAGCGTCCTTCTGGTCGGGCTGCTTCGCAGACGTCTCAGCGGCTTTCGCGGGCTGGCTCGGCTTCCGCACATAAACAGAATCCCAGAAGTTTTGCCAGGTCTTCTGGCCGTCGGACGACTGCTCGGCCATTTGGCGAACGCGATCCGGTGCAAGGGTGTACCAGCTCCAGCGATAGAGCGGCGTGCTCTTCTCTTCGGTCAAGAGAACCATCTTACCGCCCGTAAGATTTCCAGTCATGGCAGGGAAAGCGCCGGCGTTGCCGGAATTGTCGAGATAGAGTTGGTGCCATTTGTTGTCGCGAATATCGTAGTAATTAAAACTCGATCCTGTTTGCACGCCGCCCGCGTCTTTCCAGTGCTCGATGATCAAGCAGCCGTCCTGCTCGAGTGTGACCAGGTTCTGGCCGACCACGTTGCCGGCGGGATCCTGGACCTCCCAGTCGCCAACCCAAAAATCGAATTGGCGGAATTCGGGAGATTTACAGGGAGCGATTGCGTCAAGGATGGATTTGAATTGGAGGTCGTCACGATATTTCGTGAATTCGGTCGAGGAGAGTATGAACGGTCGCACGCGGCCACCCTGGCCCGAGGCGACGACCTCGTTAAGAGTTTTGAATGCTTGATCGCGGTCGCCCTTTTCGGCGTAGGCGCGAGCTACATTCACTTTGTTTACCAACGGGCGAAAATCAAGGTTGGACGCGGCAGCGAACGCATGAACAGCCCGCTCAAATTGCCGGAGTTGAAGGTAACACTCACCTAAATTCTGCCAGGCGAGACCGTTCTTGGGATCTGAGGCGGTAACTTCCGAGTAAGCCTGGGCCGCCTTCTCCCGGTTGGAGTGCGCGAATAATTCGTCGGCGACGGATTGCGGCGAAGACTGTTGGGCGATGACTTGGGAGCGGAGGCAGAAAAAAGCGAGCGCAAGAATCAGAATTTTACTGAGCGAATGCACGGGGCTCATCCCGGGGTATTCGGACGCCGGCATGGCGCGTTCCTCCAGCCGTGGAATTCCCCAGGATCGGTGTGAACTCGACCCGCTGGTGAAAAAATATCGCAAAGAATGGATGGCTGCAATAGGAAGTTTCGAGTGAGACGACAAGAGCAGCCAGTGCTATGAGCATGCGGCGGGGTGCCCGAGGCGGCGTGCTAGAATCGCGCGATGGCGAAGAAAGTGATTTCACCGGGCGGGAGCGTGAGCGGAGTTGTCGAGTTGCCGGGCGACAAGTCCATTTCGCACCGCTACGCCATACTGGCGGCACTGGCTGAGGGGCGCAGCGGGATCGCGAATTATTCGACGGCAGCGGATTGCCGGAGCACGCTCGGGTGCCTGGAGCGGCTGGGCGTTGAAACCAAGATCGGGCGCGAGCGGGAAGTGCAGATAACCGGCGCGGGGCTCGGCGGGCTGAAGGCGCCGAAGCGGTCGCTGGATGCGGAAAATTCCGGCAGCACGATGCGGATGCTGGCGGGAGTGCTGGCGGGGCAGGCGTTCACTTCGACGCTGACTGGCGACGCTTCGTTGCGGCGGCGGCCGATGCGGCGCGTGATCGAGCCGCTGCGTAAGATGGGCGCGGAAATTCACAGCCGCGATGGGGATGTGGCGCCGCTTGAAATCCGCGGCGGGAATTTGCGGGCGATTGATTACTCGCAGCCGGTGCCGAGCGCGCAAGTGAAGTCGGCGATTCTGCTGGCGGGGCTGTATGCGAACGGAGTGACCACGGTGCGCGAGGCGGTGCGCACGCGCGATCACACGGAATTGGCGCTGCGGGAATTCGGCGCGCGCGTGGAAACGGCGAAGGGCGCGGTGGGTGTGCATCCGCGGCCGAAGCTGGTGGCGCAGCAGTTAGTGGTGCCGGGGGATTTGTCCGCGGCTGTCTTTTTGATTGGGGCGGCGCTGGTGCTGCCGGAATCGGCGCTGGTGATTCACAACGTGGGGCTGAATCCTACGCGGGCGAAGGTGCTCGATTTTTTGATTTCGATGGGAGCGGAGATTCATGTGGCGGCAGTCGAGTCGCGCAACGGCGAGTTGGTTGGTGATATTTCAGTGCGGCACGCGGCGCTTGCGGGCGGGGAAATTTCAGGGGCACAGGTGGCGGAGATGATTGATGAGCTGCCGATGCTCGCGGCGCTGGGGCCGTTTACGGAGAAGGGGGTCACAATTCACGACGCGAAAGAATTGCGCGTGAAGGAAAGCGATCGCATCGCGACCCTCGCGGAAGGGCTGCGACGGATGGGCGCGCGCGTGGAAGAGTTTCCCGATGGGATGCGTGTGGAAGGGCGCGGCGCGGGGAAATTGCGCGGGGCGAAAGTGGATCCGCAGGGGGACCACCGGATTGCGATGGCTCTGGCCGCGGCGGGCTTGGGGGCTGAATGCGATACCGAGATTCAGGATGCGGGGTGCGTGGCGGTTTCGTTTCCGGAGTTTTTTGAAACGTTGGATAAATTGCGGGGGACGGCGGGGTAAACGGCGAGCTAGGAGGAGCGGCGGAGGTAGATGGTGCCGTAGCTGGTGACGATGCTGATTTTGGGACCGTGGGAGCCGATGCGGCCGGTCAGGCGGCCGGTGTCGCTGTCGTTGGCTTGCTTGAGGGTCGGGTCGCTGAAATCGCTTTGGGCTTCGCCGGAACGCGAGACGGCGGAAATTTCGAAGCTGGATCTCGCAGGTAAGGTCACATCCACCTGGCCTGACTCGTTCACGATGTTGATTTCTTCGCGCGGCGGCTGGGAATAGTTCACGTTGATGTCGCCGTGGGAGTCCACGATCTCCAGACGGCCGGCGACATTTTCGACTTCGATATCTTTATTGTGCGTAGCGATCTTGGCGAAACCCGCAACGTCGGCGATTTGGATGTCGCCGGAATCAAGCTCGAGGCGGCCGGTCAAATGCAGCAAGGTGAGATCGGTGCGCTGCGAAGTGTAGTGCGTGGTGTTGGTGACATTGCGGACGCGGATGGGGCCATAGAACTCGCCCTGGAGTGTGGCGTCGCCGGTGACGTCGGAGACGTCAATTTCGCTGCCCTTGCCGGTGATGCGCACGTCGCCCGCTACGTCTGAGATGCGCACGTCGCCTCTCTTGAGTTCAACGCTGACTTCCGAGCCGCAGTCGTGAATCTCGACGTCGCCGCTTTCAGTGTTTGCGGTGACGCCGCCGGAGATGCCGGAGACGTTGATGTCGCCGTGGGGGGTGGTCGCGGTCAGCGTGATTTTCTTGGGGACCTCGACGTCCAAATCCACCTCGACGCTGCCCCGGAAGCCCTCCTGTTTCATGGCGCGCAGCAGATAACCTGAGCCGGACTTCTCCAGTGTGACAGTGGCTTGTTTCATTCGATCGTGGGCGGCGGATTCCGAATGTCCGGCGGCAGTTTCATTCGCGCTGACGCGAACTTCATCCGTATCGCCGGCGTGAACGGTGATGTTGCCGAGGCCAGTCTGGACGGTCAAGAGCGCGCCTGCAGGAATCTTGGCCGGCGGGACCACCAAACTCTGAGAATATTTTTGAGAGAACATGTCAATGTTCATGTTCATCCCCGGATGGCGCCGGTGCACGATGTCGGCAATTGAAAAGCCGACCAGCACAACGATCACGAGAATCAGAAGTGCGCCTTCGCCGCCGGAGAGAATCGCGGGCCGCGCGACGCCCTCGCGTTGCGCCCGCAGATGCTCGGCCAGCTTGACGACGCCCCAGAGAATTAGAAGCACGGGCCAGTAGGTGCGAATCAGATGGCCAATGCCGAGGTCCGGCGCGAAATGATGTAGCATGAACAGGAGTCCGAGGAGGATCAGGAGCAAGCCCCTGAAAGCGGAGCTACGATCGTGGGGGGCGTCGCTCAAGAGAACCTCATCGGGAGATGTGGCCTTCCCTCGAGGCGAACGACTGAGCCAGCAGGATGATTCCCGGCACGATCAGGAACAGCGGCCAGAGATCTCCCATCCCATAGCGCGTGTACTGGGCGGCGAGAAAAATCGCGCCCAGCGTGATCAGCATCACCGGACCCATCAAACAAGACACGCGGCAATGCGCGCAGTTGCATTTTATTTTCGTACCATCGGCCATGGCATGTTCTCCTAAGAATTTGCCCTGCCCAGACGCTGCCAGAGAATCCACCCGCCGAGCCCAATCAGCCCCAGCGGCCAGACTTTTGCGAGCCAGTCCTCGTTCAAGAGTCCGAAATTCGCGAGAAGAAACATGACGCCAAGAAAAATCAGGACCATGGCGCCGACGGGCTTGCCGCTGCGCGTGACAGTTTCGGGGAGTGGTCCGGCCGGTGCCGGCAGTCCGGCGCGGCGAGCTTTGGCAACGCGGTAAGCGTCAATCGGCATGTAGAAATAGAAGCAGGCAATAGCGACATGAATGAAAGCCATGCTGCCTGCGTTCATGTCGCCGCGGTTCATCTCGCTATTGTGAACGGCAATGAGAGTGCCGAAAATGACCACGTGGATGAGCGCCTTCAAGTATTCGCCGTTGTACACCGCGCCAAGGCCGGGAATGAAACCGAGGACCGCGGCGAGACGCGGATTGGCGTCAGGCTGATCTGGCGGCTGTGGCTGCTGCTGAGGCTGTAACAACGGCTGCTGCGCTCCAACCAGTCCGGCGAGGCATGACTCGCAATAGAGCGCACCGCGAACGTCGCGCGTGCAACTCGGGCACATTGGTTTGCCGCAATTGCGGCAGTAGCCGGTGGCCTCCACGTCAGAATGTACGGCGCAATTCATCGTGAACTCCTGTTGAGCGTGTCGAATACGGCGAGCGGCAAGGACTCGGGCAAAAGCAGAGCCAACATTTTGCCGTTGCGGAGCTGGCTGCGGTCGCGCGGCGATTTTTGCTCCGACTTTTCCTGCGGGTGCGAAGCCGGCGGGTGCGATTGCTGGTCGGCCGGCGGCGCGGTTGCGGGAGAAGCTGACGGCTCCTGCTCGGGTTGCAGGCGCGATTGGATTTCATACACCACGCGCAAGTCGTTGACGAATTTTGCGCCGCGCGCGTAGGTGAGGTGAACCTGGCGGTTGGCGGAGCGGTAGAGACTCGTTGGGCTCAGGTCGGCTTTCATGAGTTTAGCCGGCGTGACGCCGGCGGTGTGAAATACGATGGCGAACGATGCCGCGACAGTGAGCGCGCCCATGGCGTAGCGCGGCTGCCACATTACAGGAGCCCATGGGAACCAGCGCTTCCAGGCTTGCTTTTGCGTGCGCGGGCCCAGCGTGGCGTCGAGAATTTTCTGCATCAGTTGCGGCGGCTCTTCCACCACTTCGAGCTGATGCATCTGGCTGACCAGCGCGCCCACCTGCGCAAGCAGTTCGCTGCAACGCGCGCAGGAAGCTGCGTGCGCGGAGAACGCTGCGGCTTCTTCCGCTGTCAGGTGGCCGTCGAGATAATCGCTCAGCCGCTCTTCGGAATTTGTGCAGTTCCAGTTCATCGCTACTTGGTCCGTCCTTTACAGGGCCTCTATGCGGGCTTTACTCCCATTTCCGTCAGGATGCGCGCCAGTTCAATGCGCCCGCGGTTAATTCTCGATTTCACAGTGCCCTCGGGCACTTGCAACACCAATTGAATTTCATTGTAATCCAGGCCCTGGAGATCGCGCAGGATCACCGCCTCGCGCAATTCCGGCGAAAGACGTGCCAGGCCGCGCTGCAATTGCACGCTCAACTCCGCGGATTGCGCCAGCCGGTCGGGCGTTTTCGCCGTGGAATGCTTCTCCTCGAGCTTGGGCATGGCGTCTTCGATCGAGTCGGTGAGACGGTCGCGCCGCGTGCGCCGGTAATGATCCACCAGCAAATTGCGTGTGACGCAGGTCAGCCACGTCGGAAACGCTCCGAACGCGGACCGGTAGCTGGGGAGAGTGCGATAGATCCGCAGAAAAACTTCCTGGCTCAGGTCCTCGGCTTCCGTCGGGTTGCCGGTGAACCGGTAGCACAAGCCAAAAACGCGCCGCGTGTGGCGCCGCACAAGTTCCTCCCAGGCCGGCCCTTCGCCCCGGAGACATTGCTGCACCAGTTGGGCGTCGGGCTCCAATCTTTCCTAGCCTCGCAAGCTGCATGCCCTTTCGGCCTCACCATATACAACGCATTTACCAGCCGAAAAGTTCCTTACTGTGTCCGAGTTCGGACGCTCCCGCGCGCATCTTAGCTGCGATGGACACGCAAAGACAAGGCCGGCGGAGCAAACCGAGAGGCATTTACCTCAGGGGCTAAAGCCCTGTATTTTTCCCGGATCTGACGGCACGGCTAAAGCCGTGCCCTGACGAAAACAGTTCACGAGCCAAGTTCGAGGGGAGGCTGTGGAGAACACGGCTCACGCCATATTGGATGTTGACCCGGTGCGGGGAGGGAGCCAAGCTTCGGAGGACAGGTTTTGTCTGGAGGCCGCACCATGCGCTTCTCTCCCTTCTTGCTCGATGACTGGCTGAATCATTATCAGCATTCCGAACCGCCCATCGAATACGATCTCGCTGCGAGCACCGGCCCGCACTGGACGCTGCGCGAGCTACTCGGTCTCGGCGAAGAGGACGCGCTCGAAGAGCTGCTCGACACGCACATCGCGTACACGCGCGTCGAGGGATCGAGAGCACTCTGCGAGGCCATCGCGGAAATGGAAGGCGTCGGCCCTGAGCACATCCAGGTGACCACGGGCGCCGCCGAAGCTCTGCTGTTGCTGTTCTCGCTCGCGGCTGAAACGGGCGCGAATGTCCTCGTCCCGTCGCCCGGCTTCCCCAGTTTCTATGAGATTCCCCGCGGGCTGGGCCTGGATTTCCGCTTTTACAATCAGCGGCGCGAGAATCAATTCCGGATCGATCTGGAAGAAATTCGCTCGCTCACTGACGCGCATACGAAAATTGTGCTTGTAAACACGCCGCACAATCCCACGGGCGCAACGCTGACGGACGACGAGATCACTGCGCTGCACGATTTCTGCGATTCGCGCGGAATTCAATTCGTCTCCGACCAGGTCTATCATCCGATCTATCATGGCCGCCCGACGGCCACTGCCGCGCGGCTTCCACACTCGACCGTAGTGAGTGATTTCTCGAAGGCCCTTTGCCTGAGCGGACTGCGTCTTGGCTGGATCGTGCATCGCGATGCCGCGCGCATGGAGCAGTACCGCACTGCGCACGCCTACTTTACCGTGTCTGGCACGGCCCTCGGAGAACCGCTGGCTACGCTCGCCCTGCGCCGGCGCGAAAAGATATTTGCTCGCGCGCGGCAGGTGAGCTCGGCCAACCTCGGGCTGCTCGAGAAATTTATGGCTGAACATTCTGCTTCATTTGGTTGGATACGTCCGCAGGGCGGGCTTACTGCATTCCCCTGGTTGCATTCAGGCGAAGATGCGCGCGCGCTCTGCATCGAGGCGGCTCGCGCCGGCGTGCTGCTGGCGCCGGGGGATTGCTTCGGTATGCCGTCATACTTCCGCGTCGGCTTCGGCGCCGCTGGCGAGAAGTTCCCGAAGGCGCTAGCGCGGCTCTCTGAGCTTGTCCACCGCCGCGCAGCGCCCGCAGCCGCGGCCAGTGGGATTGGAGGCTGACGCGAGAGGGCGTCGGACATATCGTTTTCCCCTGAAATGGAGTTGAAATCGGAAATTCCGGATGAGATAGCTTCCAGACAGAAAGGAAGGGAAAGGCGAAACCGATGTTCGAGGTGATCCTAAAACGATTTGAGGAGCCGGACGAGATTCGGACATTTGAAAAGGGCAGGTTTGAGGTTGTGCGGCTAGGCGGAAAGACCATCGGGCGCGCGACGTATGAGCCGGGATGGAAATGGTCGGAGCATGTGGGTCGCGCGACGGGCGCGAAGAGCTGCGCGGTGGAACACGTGGGGATGGTGCTCTCCGGGCGCGCGACGGCGGCGATGGATGACGGCAGGATGATCGAGATGAATGCCGGAGATGTGTTCTACATCGCGCCGGGACATGACAGTTGGGTGGTGGGAAACGAGCCGTACGTTTCGATTCATTTGATGGGAGGGGAAGCGTACGCCAGCCCGAAGAAGAGTTGAAGGCGGTTGTGCCGACCCGACCCACAAAACCACGAGTCTGAAGAGCCCACCACTGGAGCCTAATAGCAGATTCAAATCTCAAATCTTAGGCTCATATCCTGGGCAGGAAATCATCGGGAGCCTGGGATACTTTGCAAACGCCGGATTTGTTGCCGAGAGCTCACACATGTAGAATACTGACCCTCGCCTCGATTCAATCCGTCGTGCATTCACGCAATCTGCGCACAACCCCGCGCGGAAGCGTTCGGCGTCCGACTTTTCTTCCGCGCTCACTGGCCGAGCATATCATTCCGTGCGCATGTGTCAGAGCCGGGCACTTGGCCCGCATGAAGGCTTATCTTCGGGTCGCACCCCGAAAAGGCCAGGGTCTCAGATCGTTCAAAAACTGGTCTCTCGACCAGTCGAATTTTTCACCCCGTCGTGCGATGCTAAGATTGGAGGATTTTCAGATGGCGAGCGGCGCCAAACCAGAGAGTGGCCTCTTGAACTCGACTGGCCTCTTGCTGTCTCACACAGGCGAAGAAAAGGTTAATCGCAACAGTCCCGGATTAGAAATTTCGCTAACTCGCTCGAAACAGAGGACCTGCCAGATTCTAATCGCAACAAAAAACACTGTTTCGCCACCACTTCCTCTGCGAGGTCCATGGAGTGCGGGTCGCATTTCTCAGACCACCGGCGAGGGCTTCGGTTCACGAATCACAAATCACGAATCGCGACTCACTCACTTGCAATCGCCAGATTCCTTGACACTGTTGGAAGCTGGCTGTTACCGTGCGAAATCAATGCTGCGGAACTCGCGAAGGTATTTTCTGCTGCTGCTCGCCGTGCTGGCCATCGGTTTTTTCATCTACAAGTTTCGCAATTCGATCACCCTCGAGGGATTTCACTGGAGCCTGTTGGCGGAATCGCTGCGCGACGCGCGAATCTCTCTCTTGCTGCTTTCGGTCGGGGCGATCTGCGTGTGTTTTGCAATCCGCGCGCTGCGCTGGATGCGATTTTGCCGCGCGCTGGGCCAGACGCACTTCTGGAATGTGTACGGCGCGACGTTGATGGGATTCACGTGCACGTTTCTGCTGGGCCGAGCTGGCGAGCCGATCCGGCCAGTGCTGATCGCGAAGAAGGACTCGCTTTCGATTCCGCGCATGTTCGGCGTGTATGTGCTGGAGCGGGTGTTCGACGTGGCTGCGACGGCGGTTCTGGCTGGGCTTGCCCTTTTGCTCTTCAGCGAACATGGCGTGGCGGGCGAATACCAGGCGCGCATGATGGCAGCGGCGCGGTCGGCAGGGGCGCTGTTGCTGGTCGGGCTGGTTGCAGTGATCGGCTTCCTGATTTATTTCCGCTATCATGGCGCGGGTTGGCTGGCCGGGAAATTGCGAAACTCAACATGGCGAACCGGGTGGCGCGGGAAAGTTGTCGTGCTGCTTGAGGGATTCAGCGAGGGCTTGCAGGGAATCCGCACCTGGGGGGATCTGGGCGTGCTGGTGGGCTATTCGGTGGTGCACTGGTTTCTCGTGGTGCTTGTGTATATGTGGGTGACGCATGCATTCGGGGGCAAACTGGCAGAGATTGATCTCGCGGGGGCTACGCTGCTGCTGGCATTCACGATGGTGGGGTCTGCGGTGCAATTGCCGGGAGTGGGCGGCGGAGCACAGTTGGCGACCTTTCTTGTGTTCACGCTGATCTTTGGAGTAGAAAAAGAGCAAGCTGCGGCTGCGGCAATCATTATGTGGCTGGTCACCTTTGCTTCGTGCTGCTTGCCGGGATTGCCGCTGCTACTGCGTGAAGGCTGGTCTATGGGCGAGCTCAAGCGGCTGGCGGTGGAAGGGGAAGCCGCGGGAGAGGCGGGGCTACTGGCTGATGCGGAGCATCCCGGAAATTCCGGAGGGGGTTCGCGGTGAAGTGTCCTTTCTGCGCGCATCTGGATGACAAAGTGGTGGACTCGCGCGAAGCGCGCACCGGCGACCTGATTCGGCGCCGCCGCGAATGCTTGAAGTGCAACCGCCGGTTCACCACCTACGAGCGCATTGATGAAATCCCATACATGGTGATCAAGAAGGACGGACGGCGCGAAAAATTCGAGCGGCAAAAAATTCTGCAGGGATTGCTGAAAGCCTGCGAGAAGCGGCCGGTACCGGTGGGGAAGCTCGAGACGATTGTAGATGAAGCGGAAGCGTTCGTCAGCGAAGCCCCGGAGCGCGAGCGCACCACTGCGGAAATCGGCGAGCATCTGATGAGGAGCCTGAAGAAGCTCGACAAGGTGGCGTACGTCCGGTTTGCGTCGGTCTATCTCGATTTCAAGGACGTGAAAGAATTCATGGACGAGCTGAAGGGCTTGTTGAAGGACCGTGCGAAGAAATAGCTCTGCCCATCGCCTGCCGGTGCTAGGCCTGCCATACGCCGGCGGCAAATCTCTTGATGGTGCGGAAACCGAGATGCTCGTAGAGATCTACGGCGGAGGAATTCACGGCGGTGACGGTGAGCGAAAGGCGTTCGTAGTGGCGGCGGCGGAGGGCCAGGATGGACTGCTCCATGAGGACGCGTCCGATTCCGTGCTTTTGGTAGCCGGGCATGACGCAGATCTGAGTGGTGTGGCCGACGCGTTCTTGCACGGTGGACGTAAGGATCATGCCGATCAGACTGTCGTTCGTGGCGGGGCAGACAAGGAATGAGGCCTCAGGCAGAAATTGTCCGCAGCCGGGGAGGATCACGATGTTGCGCAGAAATTTCATGCCGCCGGCTTCGCTGCGGTATTGGTCGTTGATCGCGCCGTCCACGTGATCCGCGTATGCAAGCTGAATCAAGCGCGCGGCGGATTCGAAGGCGCGGTCGCTCCAAGGCTCGAGGCGCAGACCTGCTGAAAGTGGTTTCCCGCTGAGATTCGCTTCCGCGAGATTCAGAAGCATGAATTGACGCTTGTGCAATCGAAAATACTGGGAGAGGAAAGCCGGGTCGAGCTCGGTGCCGAAGGGCATCAACTGCGCTTCGATGCGCTGTAGCAGCGGGGTGGCGCGAAGAGCCGAAAACATCTCGCTGAGTAATTCTTTGGTGATGAGAGCCTGTTGGTCTTTGGCGCTAACTGCCTGGTGGTCCTTGGTGATAGCTGTGTGCTGGAGTTGCGAGGACACGAACAAGCCGCCGATCAGTCCTTTGTGATCTTCGAGGACATAAAAGCCGTATCCGGCGGGGCGGCCGTCCTTCATGGCCAGGTAACCATTGAGCGAGCGGGTATCAATGAATTTGCGGATGAGGTCAATGGAAGGAAGGTAATCCCAATAGAGCTCGTCGCGCCAATGGCGCGCCTCTTCCTGGAAAAGCGGTTCGAGTGCCCGTGAATGGATCTGCCGGAAATCTACAATTTGCATGAAGCCCGCGTAACACTCCCTGAAACATTATAGCCGGGCGTGCGGGGAGAACCCAAGCTGGTGAAATTGCCGCAAGCGTAACGGGGGTGACGAATCAGGTTGCAGGGAACTGTGTTAACATGCGCTTCGCTGCGGCGCGGTACGCTGAGCGCCCGCGCCTAACGGATGGCCGTCCTTTCAGAGCTACGCTATCCCACAACGCGCCTCGCCAAGGTTTTCTCAGGCCTACTGGCGATATTTCTGTTTACTTTTGTTTCAGTCGCCACGATCTCGGGATTCCTTCTCTACCAGTTGCTGAAGCCCGCGCGAACTCCCTCGGCGGTTGACCTGACGGTCATGATGGGCCACCCGACGACTTTCACGTTCCCGATTCCGGGCGGCCCGGACCGCGAAGGATGGTTTTTCCCGGGACTGCGATCGGCGCCGACGGTGGTGGTGGCGCACGGATATCTGTCGCAACGGCTGGGCCTGCTGACGCTTGTGAGCGCGCTGCAGGATCACCAGTTCAACGTGTTCCTTTTCGATTTCACGGGCCACGGCTCGAGCCCTGGAATCACCACGCTCGGGTACCACGAAGCGCGCGAGCTGGAAGCAGCGTTACAGGCGCTATCGAAACGCGATGACGTGGACCCGCTGCATTTCGGCTTGTGGGGCGTGGATATGGGCGGGTACGCGGTGCTGAAAGTTGCGGGAACGGACCAGCGCGTGGCAGCCTTTGCGGCGGAGAACGTTTTCGACGACCCGCGCGACATGGTGCAAATGGAAATGAAACGCTCGGGACTTACGATTCTTCCACTGGTCAGCAGCTTTTGCGATTGGGGATTCCGGCTGATGAATTTTCAATTCCGCAACGAGATGCCTGGTTCGCTGAGTCTGGCGCGCACGCGGGGAGTTCCGAAGCTGTTTATCCAGGCCGAAGACCGCCAGGCGCTGGCGGCCGAGACATTGCAGATTTTTCTCCACGCTCCCGATCCAAAGCAACTGGAGCGTGACCGCCTGAGCTATTCCGAGATGGCCGACGAAGACCGCCACAACTATGAAAATCTGATTGTTAATTTCTTCCTGCAAAGCATTCCGCCGACCTCGCGGCACTAGCGTGAAAGCAGCGAGGACGGCAGAACTGGAACGTAGAGTATGCCCTGATGGGATTCGTCTAATTCTCCACCCAACCTGCCGAGCTTGCGGATTTCGTCCAGACCTACTGGGTTCGTGAGGACCAGTGCGGCTTGCGGGTCATTCGGCGACCATTGGGGGAGTTCACGATGGAGATAAAAGGCGAGACCGTAGTTCCAGGAGCGATTGAGGCGGTAGGCGAAAATTCGTTCGGGGCGGCGGTCGTTGAGGAGGAGCTGGGCGTGGTGTCTGGCGGAAATGTATGGATCGAGTGCCGGGAGAATGCGCGCGCCGGCGATTTCGACGATGAGCGCGACTAGAAGAGCGGAAATCAGAAGGGCGCCGCGGCGGTTAAGAAGACGAAGCGTCTTGATGATGATGGCGCCGCCGATTGCGAGCGCAGCACAGGCGAAGATCGTGCGGCCAGCGGCATCTTGCGCGCCTGGCGGGAGACGATGGATCAAGATTGCTGAAGAAATGCCCATTGCCACCCATGTCAGTGCTAGCAGCATGTTTTTCCAAACGTACGATGCGGATTCAGGATCTGCGATGCGCTTGCACGCAACAGCGAGGAGCAAAGCGAGCGGGGGAATCGCCGGGAGAATGTAGCCCGGCAATTTGGATTGCGAGAAACTGAAAAAGAAAACGGGGAAGAGCGCCCAACAGGCGAGGAAGAAGCTGGGCGAGTCCCGCCAGGATTTTTCGCGCCAGAGGCGCATACCTTCCCGCGCGGCGGGAATCAGCAGGACCGTCCAGGGCAGGAGGGCGAGGAAAAGCATCGGACCGAAAAACCAGAAAGGTTGTTTGTGCTGGAAGAGTGGAGTGAGGTAGCGCTCGAAATTGTGCTCGAAGATAAAAGCATGGAGGAAATCGGGGTTGCGGCGCGCGCAGAGCATGTACCACGGCAGGGATACGATGCAGAAGGCCGCGATTGCTAGCGGATGCGCGAGGCGGAAGGCGACGCGCCACTGACCAGTCGCAAGTGCCCAGATTCCGATGGCTCCTCCGGCGAGGATTACCGCGGCGGGGCCTTTCGCGAGTGCAGCGAGTCCGAGCGCTGCGCCGAAGAATAGGAGCGACATTACGTCGCGCTGCGAAGTGCCAGCCGTTGTGTCGGGGCTGGCGCGCAATGAGCCTGCACGGCGCAGGATGCCGGCGGCGCTGACCATCGTAAGCGTGAGGCAAGCGCTAAAGAGCATATCGGGCGCGGCGGCGCGCGCGAAGCCGATGGCGGCGACGCTGGTGGAAAAAATCACAGGCGCGAGCACAACGGGCGAACCGGCAAGGTCGTCTTCAATTCCGTAGTACTTCCATGCAAGCCAAGCAATTGCGAGGGCCGCGGCGAGCGCAGCGAACGCCGAGGGCAGCCGCGCGGCCCATTCGGCTGGCAAATCCATTCTGAATCCGATCGCGCCGAGCCAGTAATACAGAATTGGCTTCTCGAACCAGGGCTGGCCGTAGAGGCGTGGCGTGACCCAATCCCCAGAAGTGGCCATGGCGCGCGCGATCCATGCGTAGCGCGGCTCGTCGGGGCCAACCAGGCCCGTCGCGCCGAGATGGGCGAACAGGCATATCAGAATCGTGAGTGCAGCGGCGGGAGCGGCCAGACTCGCAGCGAGGCGCGATCGAGGATTGTTGGTCAAAACTAGTGGAGTTTAACATCGGAGTGGCGAAGGATTATAGCGGACGACGAATGCTGGCATCGGGGAGCGAGGCTCGCGCATAATGGGCGGCTATGCGCGAGTGGGCGGAATACGCGGTCGCCTGGACGGCGGTGAAGGCACTTGGCCTGCTGCCGAGGCCCGCGGCGCGATTTGTGGGGGCGCGGATTGCGGCCTTCGCTTACCTTTTGCGGCCGCCGCTTCGACGGACGGCGTTGTTCAACCTTCAGCTTGCGTTTCCGAATTCAAGCGAAGCAGAGCGGCGGCGCATTGTTCGCGGGATGGTCCGGCAGATTGGGTGGCTGGCTGGAGAGTTCTCCCAATTTCCAAGGTACACGCGCGAGAACATTGAGCAAGTGGTGATGCTCGATGGCCAGGAAAACTTTGACGCCGGGCAGCGTCGCGGGAAGGGCGTCCTGTTCCTGACGGGACATTTCAGCGCATGGGAACTTATGTCGTTCTCACATGCGCTGTATGGTTACCCGCTGCACTTTCTGGTGCGTCCGCAGGCGAATGGCCGCGTGGATGCGCTCATCAATGAGTACCGGTGCTTGTCGGGGAATCTGCCAATCGACAAGAACCGCTCGGCACGCGCGATCCTGAAAGTTCTCGGAGAGGGCGGAACGGTAGGAATCCTTGCGGACATTAACACCATACTCCAGGAAGGGGTGTTCGTGAATTTTTTCGGCATTCCCGCTTGCACGACTTCTGGGCTGGCGCGCATCGCGCTGAGAACGGACACTGCAGTGGTGCCGGTCTTCCTGATCTGGGATGAAGACCTGCGCAAGTATCGCCTGCGGTTCGAAGCGGCCGTAGAATTGACACGCACGGGGGACGAAGAAGCGGACGTGCTGGAGAATACCGCGCGATTCACCCGAATACTCGAGGATCAGATCCGCAAGCATCCGGATCAATGGCTGTGGGTTCACAAGCGTTGGAAGACTCGGCCGCCCGGGGAAAAGCCCATCTATCCCTCTTAACACTTTCCGCATTCCACCGTGAGTGAGGCAGGTCACCGCATGCAACAGAGAGCCAAGATGAGGCGCCGTGCCCGCCCTCCTCTTCCAGGGCGGCTGATGGTGGTTGGCGGTCAGTGCCGCAAGGTGGGGAAGACGGCGCTGGTGGTGGATTTGATCAAGGCATTTCCGAAATACCGATGGACGGCGATAAAAATCACTCCCTACGTGGAATTCGGATGCCCGGTGAAGGGCGTGAGATGCAGGTGCGGGCCTCGCGAGCACACGTTCGCGATCCGAATCGAGAAATCACGCAGGGGGACGACTGATACATCCCGTTTTTTGGCAGCAGGGGCTCAGAAGGCGGTCTGGGTTCAAACAAAGTCGGGGCGATTGAAGGAGGCTTTGGCGCCGCTGGTCTCGGCAATAGAGGAAGCGGAGAACGTGATTCTCGAAAGCAACACAATATTGAGCTACTGGCAAGCAGATCTGTTCTTGCTGGTTGTTGATCCACAGAACACGGACTTCAAGAGCTCGGCTCGCAAAGTACAGCGGGTCGCGGATGCTTTCGTTTTCCGTTCGCCATATGTGCGAGGCGGCCATCCGATGGGTACGTCGATTCCAAAATCTGGAAGGCCCAAGTTCTTTCACCCTCTGGGCACGGCCCTTCCTGCGAACATGCAAGCATTTGTCAGGGAGCGTTTTCTGCAGATTGGCCATCCCAAGGCAAGACAACCGAGGCGTATTTTTAGTTGACCACGGGTGGAAACCCGAAGATAATGTTACGCTTAGGGTGGGAATGGCAGACGCTTTGGGGGGATAGGAGTCTTTCCAGATTCTCAAAGTGGCGCACGTTTGGCGCAATGCCATGCCACCAGTCCAATTCCAAGAGAGGGTCTGCCTGTCGCTTGGGGCGGTCGGCAGTCCGCATCTGAAAGTGTAGTTGAGTGCTGGAGCTTTACCTTGGACCGCAGCAGGGGGCCAGCGCTGACCCAACCGGTTGGAATCACAGTGTAGGGGTTGCAGGATTGGTCGCCCGCGAAGCAGTTAGTTGTTTCAGAGCGGGTCGGTGATGAACTATATATTTAAGGGATTTCTGAGGGATTGATGACACCGGAAGCAAGACTGCGCATAGAGCCCTCGCACCCGGGAGGCGGATCAGGCACGGCTGTTGCCACCGGCCGGGACCTAGAGTCGCAGGTCGAACAGGCTATCAATAGGACGACGGACTGGCTGCTTTCCGCCCAGGAGCGCGAGGGGTATTGGTGGGGCGAGCTGGAAGCGGACACCACGCTGGAGTCCGACTACATTGTGTACCTGCACATACGCGGGTTGCTGGACTCTCCAAAGGTCGCCAAACTTGCGAACTACATCCGCGGGAAACAGCTAGCCGACGGCGGTTGGAATATTTTTCCGGATGGCCCCGCGGAACTGAATGCGACGATTAAGGCTTACGTCGCACTGCGATTGGCTGGCGATCCTGCTTCAGTGCCGCACCTGGAGCGCGCGAAACTGAAGGTGCATGAGCTGGGCGGCGTGGAAGCGAGCAACTCCTACACGCGGTTTTATCTGGCCATGGCTGGCGCGCTCGATTGGAGCATAGTCCCGGCGATTCCTCCGGAGTTGATGCTGCTGCCGAACTGGTTCCCGATAAATCTGAATGAGATGTCGTCGTGGACGCGCGCGATCGTGGTGCCGCTTTCGATTCTCTACGCCTTGAAGCCCGACTGGCATTTCCCGGCGGGCGTCACAGTGGGCGAGCTCTTCAAAGTGCCAGGGCAGAAACCGCCTTCGTTCAGGTGGGACAGACGCGTGGTCAGCTGGCGAAACGTTTTCCTGGCGCTGGATCGGGCCGTGAAAGTGTATGAGCGTTCTCCGTGGAAGCCATTCCGAAAGATGGCGCTGAGGCGCGCGCGAAAATGGATGCTCGAGCGGCTGGAGCGCAGCGAAGGGCTGGCGACCATCTATCCGTCAATGATGAATTCGATCTACGTATTGCTGGCAGAAGGGAAGAGTGAAGACGATCCGATGATTGGGCGGCAGATCGAATACCTTGCGCGCTATGAGATCGAAGAACGCGGCACGCTTCGCATGCAGCCGTGCATTTCACCGGTATGGGACACAGCTATCGCCATGGTTTCACTCGAAGAAGCGGGGCTTGATCCAGCGCACCCATCGCTGATCAAAGCAGAGCGCTGGCTGCTGGAGCAGCAAATACTTGGCTCGGGCGACTGGAATGTGAAGCTTCCGAACGCCGAGCCGGGCGGGTGGGCGTTCGAATTTAAAAATGATTATTACCCCGATGTGGACGACACAGCATTCGTTTTGATGGCGCTTGGACGCGTGGCCGATTCCGAGTCCGGCCGGCTGCGCGGCGCTATTGAGCGCGGGCTGGCATGGCTCGTGAGCATGCAGAATAGCGACGGCGGTTGGGGCGCGTTCGATCACGAAAACAATCTGCAATTTTTGAATCACATTCCATTTGCAGACCACAATGCCATGCTGGATCCTTCGACGGCGGACGTGACCGCGCGAGTGGTGGAATGCCTGGGACAAATGGGTTGGTCTGCCACGCATCCGGTTCTTGACCGGGCGCGGGGATTCCTGCGGAAAGATCAGACGGCGGATGGATCGTGGTACGGGCGCTGGGGCGTGAACTATGTTTATGGGACGAGCGGAGTGCTTCGCGCGCTGGAAACAATTGGGCTGGCATCGCATCCTGATTCGCAGCGTGCGGCGGATTGGCTGCGGTCGGTGCAGAATCCAGACGGCAGCTTCGGTGAGTCGATACTTTCCTATTACGACCCCGCGTTGAAAGGTAAGGGAAGGCCTACAGCTTCGCAAACTGCCTGGGGATTGATCGGGCTGCTGGCAACGGTGGGAGCAGCGGATCCAGCGTCGGGACGGGCTGCGGCCTGGCTGGCGGAGCAACAGAATGAAGATGGATCGTGGGACGAACAAGCATTCACGGGGACAGGATTCCCATGCGTGTTTTACCTGAAGTATCACCTGTATCGAAATTCCTTCCCGCTGTACGCCCTGGCGCGCTATGACAATATGCGCAAAGGCCGGCGAAATTTTTACGCCATGCAGGTGCCTGCGGAAGAGATACAGCATCTAACTGGAGACGGGGGTAATGGATGAGAGTTCCTTTGAGCTTGACCGCCAGCATGGCTGGATATCTGGCGAAGAAGAGCATCGGTGGAGCGGAGAAATTTCCGCTGGTGATGATGCTCGAGCCGCTGCACGCGTGCAACCTGACGTGCACGGGCTGCGGGCGCATCCGCGAGTACAAGTCCACCATCAACGAGATGCTGACGGTCGAGCAATGCCTGAAGGCGGTGGATGAATGCGGCGCCCCGATTGTCTCGATCTGCGGCGGCGAGCCGATGATTTATCCTGAAATCGGGCGGTTGACAAGCGAGATTCTGGGGCGAAAGAAGCACATCTACTTGTGCACCAATGGCATGTTCATCCGCAAACACCTGCGCGAATTCAAACCGACTTCACGGCTGTTTTTCAACGTACACCTGGACGGGATGGAGAAGACGCACGACATTTGCGTGGAGCGCGACGGCGTGTTCCGCGAAGCAATCGAGGGAATCAAGGCGGCCAAGGCCGCGGGATTCCTGGTGACATCGAATACGACGATCTACAAGGAAACAGACATCGAGGAAATTGCCGAGCTTTTCGCCTATTTGCAGAAGCTGGGCGTGGACGGCCACATGCTATCGCCGGCTTATTCTTACGCGGCGGTGATGACCAAGGAAATTTTCATGTCGCGGGCGGAGATTCGCGAGAAATTCCAGCAGGCTAGCCAGCTGCTCGAGCGCTACAACATCGTGACCTCGCCGATTTACATGGAATATCTGCGCGGCGAGCGTGAATTGATGTGCACCGCCTGGGGCAATCCAACCTACAACCCGCGCGGTTGGAAGGGTCCCTGCTATTTGATGACCGACGCGCACCACGACAACTTCAAAGATTTCATCGCGAACACGGAGTGGGAAAAATACGGCCGGGGGCGCGACCCGCGCTGCGAAGACTGCATGGTGCACGCCGGATACGAAGCGTCGGCGGTGCTGGGCGGGAACAAAAAGCTGGGCGATACCTGGAAAATGCTCAGCTGGACGCTCTCGGGGAAGATGGGCGGCTTGATTGGGAAGCCTGCGGAGAAGAGCGGCAACGGGCATCCGAATGGTAATGGGAATGGTCATGGGAACGGCCACGGAAATGGCACATCGCAAAAGCGGCCGGTAGCGATAGCGCCGACAAACCAACCGCAGGACGAGGTGTTCCGCATTTTATGACCACGCGTTTTACCGGCGCCACGGACGCGGTTGTAAGCCACGTCGTCGGGCAAACTGTCACTACAAGCCAGACTGTTCGCATGTTTGTCCGCCACTCGGGAAATTGAATTGAAGATACTGGTCACATTTGCGCTCGAGAATGAATTCAGTCCATGGCGAAAGCTGCGGAAGTTTCAGCGCATCGCCGTAGATTCCTGGGACAAGACGTTTGTGGCTCGAGTGGGTGACGCAGATGTGCGTGTGCTCTTGACCGGGGCCGGCCGATTCGCTTCCCAGCGCGCGATGGACCAGGCGTTTTCCGAGATACCCGATGCTTGCATTGTGTCAGGGCTCGCAGGTGCATTGAAGGCTGATTATCTGCCCGGGCGAGTGTTGGCAGCGAGGACCGTCGCGAATTTGCCTGGCACGCGGGTACTGCGAAGCGACGCTGAATTGCTCTCCAGAGCGGCGAAATCCGGAGCGAAAATGGCCGACAGAATTCTTGCCTCCGACCGCGTGATTGCGACAGCGGCGGAAAAACAGCGACTCGGCGCATCCGGGGACGCAGTGGACATGGAGAGTCTTTGGGTGCTGGTGGCGGCGGCACAGCGATCGGTGCGTGCGGTGGTGATTCGAGCCATCAGTGACGCGGCCGACGCGGACCTCCCGCTCGAGTTCGATCGCATCTTTGATCAACAGGGAAAAGTCAGTCTGGTGAAAGTGGTTGGGCAACTTGCCAGAAAACCACAACGGATCGCCGGCCTGCTGCGGCTCGCGAACGATAGCGAACGAGCAGCGGGGGCGCTGGCGACATTTTTGGACGGATATATTCAATCGCTTTCATCGCAGCCTTTGGACGAGATCGCAAAGGCCGAAGCGTTGGCAGTGAATTAGCGCGAATATGAGCCACACGATCACACAACTCGATTCGCACCCGGCAGCACACAAGGCAGCGGGACAGATGCGCGCGGGTGTTTACCGCGGGAAGGGGCGCGTGGTGGTGGAATCGGTGCCCATTCCGGAAATTGGGGAAGGCGAGGCGCTGTTTCGCGTGGCGGCTTGCGGGATTTGTGGCACTGACATCAAGAAAATCCATCACGGATTTGTCGAGCCGCCGCAAATTCTGGGGCATGAGCTGGCGGGGACGGTGGTGAAGGTTGGGCGCGGCGTCAAGAAATTCAAGGTTGGCGACCGCGTGGTGAGCTTTCATCACATTCCGTGCGGGACTTGCTTTTTTTGCGAGCGCAAATTGTTTTCACAGTGTGCGGGGTACAAGAAGGTCGGGCTGACAGCTGGCTTTGA
>Ga0307473_10000060_pt1 | contig 21841 bp, 19 predicted proteins | sample atmos_gasesAM5C__FD_203744 | JGI IMG/M metagenome (GOLD analysis project Ga0307473, IMG submission 203744) | Hardwood forest soil microbial communities from Morgan-Monroe State Forest, Indiana, United States - atmos_gasesAM5C_515 | ecosystem: Environmental > Terrestrial > Soil > Temperate...
AGTGGGCCCGATTACGGCGTTAGCGACGGACGCCTTCCTGGGCGATCCGACGCGGTTCGCTGATGGCAAGGCACTGGCCAGTTACGTGGGGATCATTCCGAGTGAATACTCCAGCGGAGGGCGGCAGCGGCTCGGCGGGCTGAGCAAACAAGGCAACCCGCTTTTGCGGTTTCTCTGGTGTGAAGCGGCGGCACATGCGGTACGCCGGGATCCAGAGTTGCAGCGTTTCTACCGCCGCAAATTGATCCAGAAGGGTTTGGGGAAGGCGAGAGTAGCTGTGGCTCGCAAGCTCGGGATCCGACTGTGGATCATGTTGCGGGACCAGATTGATTACAACGAGTTCTGTCGTCGCGGACAGAAAAACGGTGATGCCTGTGCGGGGATGCCTGAAACGCGCTATGGTGCGAACGGTCACCGGCCGGTTGATTAGGCTACCCGCCTCCCCAAGCCAAGGGGAGTTCGAATAACTCATCATGGTTGATGGTGACCGAAGAGATGGTTGGTGGGCAACACCGAGCGGATGATCGGAAACGGGCTGAGCGAGTTCGGGTGACGCAGATGAACGGAAGCAATAGGGACAGACGCAGTTCGTGCGCCGGCGAAGAAGTGTGCTCGGGACAGTGATCAGCCTAAGAAAAAAACTCTTGCAAGGGCCGGCGTCGTTAGAGATGCGCGTTAATCAGGCATGTGGATTTCTTCCGAGTACGCTGTGATCCTCCCACAGCGGTGGGTAAGCGCCAACTGAATCCTCAATTTGCCACACCGCAAGTTCGGCCGTCAGAGATGATCTGACTCCACATAGCATGTCTTTTCTCAGGCGTTCAACCCAGTCTGTCGGCCACGCGATAGCTAGTTTACTGTTCGACCGCTGGTGGTAACCATGACTGGCGGTGGAAACGCCACGATGCTGTCGAATTCGCGGCCATGGCTTGCAACGACAAGGTCGTACTTGATGGCAAATGGAAGCCCCGGAATGTTCAGAGTAAGGGAACCGGAGCAATCGGGGTTGACGGAGTAGGTGCCCTGGAGTGTGCGGTTGGGGAAAAGGATGCCGCTCAGGGAACCTTTTTCGTTCGTGATTTGAGTGAAGTTGCCGTTGCCATCGAAAGTCCGTGTGCCCACGCCGATGAGTTGCTCGATGGTGCCGGGGACGTAGTTAGGAGTACCGCTGGGCGGAGCTGGGGCTGGGCGTGTCCCGCCGATGCTAATCGCGTAGGTCCCTTCCAGAGTGTCGTTGCTGCAACCGAGCGTCTCCTCCAAGTTGTGGCGCAATGAGGCCGCAGGCTGTTCCTTACCGTTCGACGTTTGCGGTTGGCTGAGCAGCATCGCTGACACAACCGTTACGGCAAGGACGGCAAGCAAGATTGATTTCTTCATCGGGATTTCCTCCTTTTGATCCGGATCAGGGATAGTAAGCATCCGGACGCGCGACATTGTGGTGGTAATCCGTCGCGAGCACAATGGAGCCATGCTTGAGGAAGCCTTAATTTTTCGTTGAGCCGCAGCTGCTTGAATGGGCTTGACTTACAACCTTAGTTTCCTAATGATGTTGCCAACGAAGTCATCCCGGCATGAGCGCTTCACACGTCAGGTTCGGCGATTTTGAGCTGGATGTCGCCCGCTATGAGCTCGTCCGCAACGGCCGCCCGATCAAGCTCGAGCGCATTCCCATGGAGTTGCTCGTGCTGCTGGTTGCCAGGCGCGGGCAACTTGTAACGCGACAGGAAATCCTGGAACAGCTATGGGGGAAAGACGTCTTTCTGGATACCGACAACAGCATCAATACCGCAATCTTTAAGCTGCGGGTTGCTTTGGAGGACGATGTAGGCGCGCCGGCATTTATCAAGACCGTGCCGGGCAAAGGCTACCGATTTATCTGCTCGATCGCAGTTCTGCCGAATGGGGAAGACGCCATCGAAGCACCCCCCGAGAAGCTTCCAGCCCCGAGGGATGCAGCCTACGCGGATACGACCCCGGTGAAAACGGAAGCTGCCGCGAACAACGAAAGACGCCGCTCCTGGGCATTGATTGTCGCAGGAGGTGCAATTTTGACCGCGGTGCTGGCGGGATGGGGTTGGCGCGATTCGATTCGGCGCGCCATTGGTTTCGGACCCACGCCAGTGATCCGCTCGCTTGCAGTTCTGCCGCTTGAGAATCTAACGGGCGACCCCGCTGAGGAATATTTCGCTGATGGAATGACCGATGTTCTCACTACCGACCTTGCCGCGGCCGGGTCGCTACGCGTGATTTCACGGACATCCGTGATGCATTTCAAGGGCACGCGGAAGTCGGTGCAGCAAATTGCGAAAGAGCTCGGAGTGGATGGCATCGTGGAAGGCAGCGTGATGCGATCGGGAAACCGCGTGCGTATTACAAGCCAAGTTATCTACGCGCCGTCAGATCAACACCTGTGGGCAAAGAGTTACGAACGCGAAATGAATGATGTGGTGGCCTTGCAGGGCGAAGTGGCGCAGGCGATTGCCGCCGAGGTCCGTGCAACGCTAACTCCTGCGCAACGCACGCGGCTGGGCATCTCAGCCACAACGAATCCAGGTGCTTATGACGCATATCTGAGGGGTCGTTACTACTGGAACCAAAGAACACCCGCCGGTGCGAAGAAGAGCATCGAGGCCTTCGAGGAATCAATAGAAAAAGATCCAAAATTTGCGGCTGCTTATGCGGGGCTCGCAGATGCGTATAACTTTTGCAACTTTTTGGGAGTTCTGGCGCCTAAGGAAAGCGCTCCTGAAGCCCGCGCCGCAGCAGCAAAAGCGTTGGTGTTGGATCCTCAACTGGCGGATGCGCACGCGGCACTGGGACTCGTGCTGTCCCATTACGATTTTGATTTCCCTGGCGCACAGAGAGAGTTTTTGAGGGCAATCGAGCTCAACCCCAACTACAGCGCGGCGCATCTCTTCTATTCGGGGGCATATCTGACTCCGATGGGCCGGCATCAAGAGGCGATTGCGGAAATGAAGAGAGCGGTGGAACTCGATCCGCTGTCGCTGTCGTTGAATAACATCATGGGCAAAACCTACCATTGGGCGGGAGACTACGAGAGATCAGAAGCGCAATTCAAACACACGATCGAGCTCGATCCCACGTTCCCGCTAGCGCACTTCTTTTATGCAAGCCTTCTGGAGGATACGGGAAGGTTTGAGGATGCCATCCGTGAAAGGCAAAGAGGCGCACTGCTGCTCGGTGCCAGCATCCAGGAGGCCGAAGCGGAAGCCGAAGGTTGTCTGAAGGCTTATCAATCCCGCGGGACGCGAGGCTACTGGGAGAGACGTCTGGAAGGGACTTTGCAGGACGAAAGAGAGGCCGGCACGCAATACCACGAAGCCCTGGCAGTGGCAGGTGCCTACGCCAGGGCAGGCGACAAGGAGAGAGCCTTTCAGTGGATTGAGAAGTCGTACCAGAACAGGGAGGGACAAGCTATAACCCTGTTGAGGTGGCTTCCCGATTTCAAGAGTCTACATACCGATCCGAGATTTGCGGACCTGCTAGTGCGAATGGGATTGCCTAATTAAGTATAAATTTCCGCCGTTATCTAATCTCGCCTGCATCAAAGTGGGCTAGAATTACCGGGCGCCGGCTGACGGATCTCCATGGCTATGACGGCCTCGGGGCAAGCAAAAGACAACGTTGTGGGCGATTTGTCGGATACGCGGAGCTTATTGTGGTACTCGATTTGCCGGAGGTCCTCTGTTAGCCACAGCGGGCAAATTTTGATGGCCAGTGCACGAATTACCGCTCCTGACGCTAAGTCCCGATAAGTCGCATAACCGGACACTGACCCGCTACGCACTTCCCTTCGTTTATCGGCATGCCGATTTGACGATATCCACCAGTGAGATAGGTCCCTAGCGGCGGGCAGGCGAGAAAATCCTTCAACAGAGTGGCGGATTCATCGGCGAGGATGCCGGAGGTGACTTCGACGCGGTAGCCTCCCAGAAAGACTTCGTCGAGGCAATTTCATAAGTGTGAGGTCTCGTGCGCTGCGACGATGGACGGCGTTTAATGGACGCTTGCGTGCTGATGGTGCGGGGAGTTCTGGTAGTGGGCTGCCAGCAAGTCTTCGCCCCAGTCGCCGTTGAAGTCGCGCCACACGCAGTGAATGTGATTCGCGTTGTTCTGCGTATTGTCATATTCGATCAGAAAAGTGCTGCCCTGAACGCGATAGTAGTGGCCTTCGCCTTTTTCCAAGCCGCCCATCCATGCAAATTTAATCTGATCGAAGCCCGCCTGGCGGATTTTGTCGAGCCGCTGGCGCGCCTGCGCGCGGGGTTGCGCGCTGAGGTACTCTTCGATCAGCGCGAGAAGGGTGCCCTGCTGGTCTTTGGTGAGCTTAGCGTAGGCGATGCCTTTATCTCCCTGGATGGCCGCCTTGCGCTGGTTTGACGTCACGATCTCACCCGGCGCAGAAGCACTCAGAACCGCGATCGCGCGTTGCTCCACGGTAAGGGACTTCACCAGCGAGCGGCCCAGATCTTCCTCGGCCCTGAGCACGCGAGTCCCTTTCATCGGGCCGTCGCGCACCTCCGCGGGATTCGCGCCAAAAAACTGCGGGCTGCTGCCGATCGATTTGCCATTCAAAATCGTCCAGTTCTGCGAACAGTGATGCCCTTCGTACCGCCAGCCCCACGCGCCGCTATCGGACGGCTCTCCGAAAAAGGTAAAAAAATACAGATCGGGATCGCGTGCGGGGCCATTGCCCTGCTCGAGTTCGCGTAGCAGATCCTCCAGTTTGCGGATCGTTTCCGCCTTGGTATAGCCCTTCTCGCTGAGGCCCGCGCGCAGCAGCGCCAGCGCCGCCTTCCGCTGCGTGGCGTTCAATTCTTTCAGGGGAATGCCCTTCCTGGACACCGGCGTGTAAAACCAGCGGAATCTTTCCGCGGAATTGAATGGGTAAACCGTCTTCGACTTTTGTGCCGGATCTAATGTCGCCAGAAACGCGCGCCCAGCGTCCATCATGGAGGAAGCACTCGGAGCGGTCTGCGCCGCAGCTGTCAATGTGAAGCCCGGAAGAAGCATCAACGCCAGCAGGAGCCGTATCATCAGGTCACCTCTTTGGAAGCCAAAGCTTGACCACGACAACCTCCGCTTGGGCTGGAGTTTACTCCCGCTTCGGGGCGCAGCCAATCCCTCTCTCAGGAGTGTGGAAATCCGCGCGTGACCGAAATCATCCACGAGATAAGTTCTAGCGCCTAGGGGCGAAAAATTCCTTCAACAGAGCAGCGGATTCATCGGCGAGGATGCCGGAGGTGACTTCGACGCGGTGGTTGAGTGGCGGGTGGTCGAGGATGGAGAAGCAGGAGCGGACGGCGCCGCCTTTGGCTTCGTCGGCGCCATAGACGAGGCGGGCGATGCGCGCCTGGATCATAGCGCCCGCGCACATGGAGCAGGGCTCGATGGTGACGTATAGAGTGGTGTCGAGGAGGCGGTAGTTTTTTATTTCACGTGCGGCGGCGCGGAGGGCCACGATTTCGGCGTGGGCGGTGGGGTCGCAGTCGGTGACGGTGCGATTGCCGGCGCGGGCGATGATGCGGCCGTCGTGGACGATGATGGCGCCGATGGGGACTTCGCCGCGCTGGGCGGCGGCGCGGGCTTCGTCGAGCGCGGCTTGCATGAAAGAGACGTCGGGGACGGGGGATTCGGGCATCGAAGCTCAGAATAACACGGCAGCAGGCGTTGCTTGACAGGACGGGGGATGGAAGTCAAACTGGGCACGATGAAAGAAATATTGAAGCGCGTTTTTTTGGTGGACCTGCTGAAGGGCATGTGGCTGACGTTTCGCTACCAAGCCCCGAAAAATATCTACACCGAGCAGTATCCGCAGGAACGGCCGATGGTGGCCGAACGGTACCGCGGCGCTCCGCGGCTGAACATAAATCCGGAGACGGGCGAATCGCTATGCATTTCGTGCAACTTGTGCGCACTGGCTTGTCCGGAAAATCTGATCGTGGTGGGCTGGCTGCGCGACGACGCCACGCGGCGCAAGGTGCTGACGACATTTACGTACGACACTTCGCGATGCATGTTTTGCGGGTTGTGCGAAGACGCTTGTCCGACAGATTGCTTGGAACTGACACAGGATTTCGAGATGGCCAGCTACAGCCGAGAAGGCGCGATCTGGGACCGTCACCGGCTGGAAGTGGGGCCCACGCCGACGCATTACACCCGATAGGAGTGCGAATTCGGGTGCTTTCCCTCAAGGCAACTTGCTTCGGTTGTGTTTTGCCCTTCCTGCGCGCGCGTTATAAGATGACCGCGCGAAATTTTTTACGGGGAACACTTTTCAACGTGACAAATGGAACTTCGTAAAGATCCCATTACAAGAAGCTGGGTGGTGGTCGGGCATCCCGAGCTGGATAAGGTGCAGGCGGATCCGTGTCCAATGTGCCCGGAGAACCGGCTGGAGACGGGCGTGCTGCTGGACCTGCCGCGCCAGGGGCCGTGGCAAGTGCGCGTGTATCCGCACATGAGGCCGCTGTACCGCATCGAAGGAGGCCCGGGGAGAAACGCGGACGGGATTTACGACCGGATGGAGTCGATTGGCGCGCACGAAATTATTGTGGAGACGCCGGAGCACACGCGATCGCTCGCGCAAATGACGGGCGAGCAGATCGAACGGGTGCTGGAGGCTTACGCGCACCGGATTGTGGACTTGAAGCGCGATGCGCGGTTCAAGTACGTAACTGTGTTCAAGAACCAGGGGCCGCAATCGGGAGAGGAATATCCGCACGCGCATTCGCAGGTGACGGCAACTACGTTTGTGCCGCGGCGGATACTGTATGAGCTACGGTCGGCGCGGGAATGGTACCGGGAGCGGGAGCGGTGCGTTTTCTGCGACATTCTACGGCAGGAAGAGCGGCAGAAAAAGCGGATCGTGGATAATGCCGGGGATTACTATGCGTTTTGCCCATACGCTTCGCGCGTGCCGTTTGAGGTGTGGCTGATGCCGCGGACGCACAATCATTTGTTTGAGGCCCCCTCGCCGGGCGAAACCCGGCGGCACCTTGCGACGCTTCTGGGGCGCACGCTAAGGCGACTGCTGCAGGTTTCGGGCGCGTATCACATGGTAGTGCATACCGCTCCAAACACACTGCAAACGAAGGGCGAGCTGAGCGATTACTGGCGCACGATTGCGGGCGATTACCACTGGCACATCGAGATTCTTCCCATCGTCGAGACGAAAAGCAAGTCGTACAGCATCAAGGAAGTGTATTTCAACGGGACGCTGCCGGAAGAGGCGGCGGAAAAATTGCGGCAAATTGATCCTGCGAAATGATGAGTTCAAGTGTCCGCGGGCGTTTGGGGGCGAGGCCGGAGCGCGGGGGAATCATATTTCGCCTGCTGTTTTTCATGATCTTTCTGGCGCTGCTGGGAGTGCTGTACCTGGTGCGGCATCCTGTGTTGCGGCTGGCGGGCGGATTTTTGATTGTGGACGACGAGCCGCGATCCTCTGACGTAATCGTGCTGCTGGGCGACGACTACGATTCCGATTCTGCCGAGCGGGCGGCGGAGCTGTTCAAGGCAGGATGGGCGCCGCGGATTGTGGCCAGCGGAAAATACCTGCGGCCCTATGCGACGGAAGCGGAGCTCGAGCAGCATGATTTGGCTGACCGCGGAGTTCCGGCGACGGCGATTGTGCGATATCCGTATCGCGCGGCGGGGACGCGCGAGGAGGTTCGGGGGCTGGCGACTTTTCTGGGCTCACACGGATGGAAGAAAGTGATGGTGGTTACGGCGAATTACCAGACGCGGCGCGTGAGGTATATCCTCGAGCGATCGCTGCCGGAGGGGTCAGAGGTGCACATGGTGGCCGCGCGCGATCCGAATTACGATCCCAATAGTTGGTGGGGGCACCGAGCGAGCGTGAAGAATTTTTTCCGCGAGATGGTGGGATTTTTTGCGGCCCTGTGGCAAATACATCGCAGCGACCTGCAAGGTCTGGGATTCCTAGGTGTTGAATAAACGGAATGTGGTCTGAGCAGGGCCCCTGCACTGTGACGACTGGCATTACGGAAACGGTACTTCAGACCGTGTCTGATTGGCAGCCGTGAGCATAGAGTGTGTTTACACGGGGAAGTGACTGTACTATAGTTCGGCAACCGTGCTAGGACGCCTGCACCCTGCCCAGGGGTTACGGGAGCATCCTGGGGGAGGCATTCGATGTGGTCTAAATCCGCAGAGGGCAAGGAGTCCTCGCAGGCTCCGCAGGCAACCGCGCTTGACCCGGTAACTCCAAAAGTTGCTTCACCGAGTGTGATGGCCGCGTCGCCAGTTTCGGCGTCGGCAATCACGACGCCAGCGCCGGGAGCGAGTTCCACGATTTCCGCAGGGCTGCGCATACACGGAGAGATTAGCGGCACCGGTGACTTGTACATTGATGGCGAGGTGCAGGGGAGTGTCCGATTTGGGCAATCGAAAGTGACCGTGGGGCCGCACGGTCGTGTGCAAGCAGACATCGAAGCGCGCGAAATTGTGATCGAAGGAACGGTGCAGGGAAATTTGAAGGCAGCCGAAAGCGTCCGGCTGGGCGGAACAAGCCATGTGCAGGGCAGTTTGATGACGCCGCGCGTGGCGATTGAAGACGGCGCGCGATTGCGCGGGAAAGTGGAAACGACGCGCGCGGGCGAATTGAAGCGCGGAGCGGCAGCGGGGCAAGCGAAGTCAGCAGAGGTTCCCGCGACGGCTCCAGTGACGGCGACAAAAGAGTAGAAGGCAACATGAACTGGATGGCAAAACCCCGGTTCGGCGGAACGGCGACAGCCACTGCGAGGCCGCCAGCGAAACCCGGTCCGGCAACGACGGCTGCTGCGCCTGGTACAAGCGTGCGGGTATCGAACGGGCTAAAGGAATTTTTGTGGCTGATCAGCGATGTGCGCAACGGGCGCATCCTGGATCTGGGGCAGGTGTCGCAAGCGACGCTGACATTCTTCATCGAGAAAGGCTACCGGGTTTCGACCGAGGACTTCCTGCGTTCATGGAAGGAATTTCTGTCCGCCGAAGAAGAGCGGATGCGGATGGCTCCCGTGGGCGAAGAGATGGACAAAATTTCTCAGGCAATTCTGGCGGAGAAATTTTTGGAAACTTCCTTGCAGTATCCGGAGGGAAGCTTTCACGGCGTGTTGGCGTGGGACTTGTTCGATTATTTCGACGCGGAATTGATGCCACGGGTTATGGACCGGCTGTACACACTGCTGCATCCGGCCGGCTCGGTGCTGGCGCTGTTTCACAGCCGGCCCGCGGAGAGATTCCATCGCTACCGAGTGGTGGATGCGCAGTCGGTAGAATTGCTGCCGGCGCCAACGCTGGCGGTGCACGCGCGCGTTTTCCGGAATCGCGAGATTCTCGACCTGTTCGGAAAGTTCCGGTCGTCGAAGACTTTCGTAGGGCGAGACCAGTTGCGCGAAGGGCTCTTCCTTAAGTAACTCCTCGGCTCACCAGTCCGCAGGATCAATTTTCGATTTCAGACTGCGGCAGATTCCGATAATTTTTTTTCTTGCATTTCAATTCCGGGAGAGGTAAAAGCGGGATTGAAGTAGCTAGCGCACGGAGGGAGGCATGACTCCACCGGGCCTAGAATTTTGACACCATTTACACACCGCTCTTGCGGTGCGTGCCGCCGGTGATGCTTTTCGGCATCACCGGGGCGAATGGAATGAGCAAAACGGGGGAGCTGCCAGGCTCCCCGTTTTGCATTTCAGGCCTGCGCGGTCCTCAAAGTAAACCTGCCTCGATGATTTCTTCATGCGGTCGCGCGTGAGCGCTACTCGGGCTCGGCGCTCTTCAGCGGAGGGGCTGGCTTGTGGAGACGCGATTTCGCGGTTTGATAGATAGCGGGGAGCAGGGAAAGAAAAATTACGACGGCGATGACGTAGTGCATGTGCTTGTCGATGTTAGGGACGGTGCTGCCCAGCGTGTAACCGAGCAGAGTCATACCCCAGACCCAGAGGAAGCCGCCAACAACGTCGAAAGCGAGATACCGTGGATAGGTCATCCCGGCGGCGCCAGCGACCGGGGGGCAGAAGGTGCGGATAATGGGGACGAAGCGCGCAAGGATGATGGTCTTGCCGCCGTAACGCTCGTAGAAATCGTGTGCGCGTTGGAGGTGGCGCTTCTTGAAGAAACGCGAATCTTCGCGGCGATAGAGATTTTGCCCCGCTTTTCTGCCGATGAAGTAGCCCACTTGATCGCCAGCGATGGCACAGAGGGTGACGAGAGTGAGCAGTTGCGCTATTTTCAAATGCCCTGCGGCGGCAAAGACGCCCGCGGTCACCAGCAGCGAGTCACCCGGCAGAAAAAAGCCTACGAACATTCCAGTCTCGACGAACACGATGATGCAAACCAGGGTTGTCCCACCCCATTCGACCAGCGATTGCAGACCTTTCGGGTCGTAGAGCTGCGCCAGCAGATGCTTCAGGAATTCGATCATTCGCGATGAGCCCCTTGAATCTCCGCCTTGGAACCTGATGGCGGAGCCGCCGACTACGCATCCGGTCGCAGTCTAGAAACAACAATAACAGAAATTGAGGATCGGAAAAGCTTTGCCAAGCAAATCGACTGAGCATGAGAAACGTGCTGATTAACTGCGGCCCTCCTACAGATTAGCGGCCCGTGTAGGATTAGGCGGCGTATATGGTCAATGGAATCAGCATGTTATATGACCACTAGTACTATACGCCCAATGGAATTAGCCCCCTGTACCATTTTCGGGCGCGGACCCCTGGCTGAAAATTGAATTGTTCGAGCAAGGAATTTCTGAGGAGGGTGTCGACGATGCAAAGCGGCTACCAAGTCTGGATGGGGCAACCAGTGGTTCTTCGCGTAGCAGCAGGGGATCTGCGCGTTCCTTTGCGCGGGCGGATGGTTTCAGAGACGAAAGAGGTGGTCCGGTTGCGAATCGCGGATAGCTGGGATGTGGACATTTTCAAATCCATGATTCTGGGTGTGGAGCACGACAATCCGGTTTACGTCATTAACTAAGGGAAAGGCATGAGCGCACTGGCAAACAACGGATGCGAATCACGCGGTGATTCAAGTGCTGAGGCGATGCCTTTTCCAGAAGGTTCGGAGGAGATGGCATTGCGGGAACGGATGCGGATTCTTCGCGACACAATTTTGGTTGTGGCATTGCAGCTCGTGTTTCGGGCCACGTTGGCACTCCGGCGCTGGAATTACTAGCTGCCGAATCGCCCGATAGAGTTTACCGGCCCAAGCCCCTCACCACCCCGACCCCGGGTCTGTACCCCCAACAGGCTCGGGGGTTTTTTTGTATGGGTGTGATCTCCGATCCGATTCTCATTGGACGCCGTTGGGGCGAGGGTGGGCCGTAAGACCACAACCTTGATTGGGTGTGCGACAAAAGGCAGAGGATGCAGAAAACGCGTGGGAGATGGCACGGAGTCGAGGTAACATTCCACCAGGCGGTTACACCAACCGCCAGGAGCCCACTCGATGAGGATTGCGAGCGTCGCAAGCGCGTTTCCGAAACATTATTACAAGCAGGAAGTGGTGGTACAGGCGTTGAAGAAGCAATGGCGCAAGAGCCTGCCGAATGCAGATATCCTCGACCGGCTGGACGAAAGCATGAAGGTGGAAGGGCGTTACGCGGTGGAGACGATCGAATTCTACGAGAACATGCAGACGTGGGGAGAGGCGAACAACACCTGGATCAAGCACGCACTCGATCTGGGAGAAAAATCTCTGTGCCGCGCGCTGCAGAAGGCCGGGCTGGAACCAAGAGACTTGAGCGCGATCTTCGTGACGTCGGTGACGGGAATAGCGGCGCCCTCGATTGATGCGCGGTTGGTGAACCGCATGGGGCTTTCGCCGAATATCAAACGCATTCCAATCTTCGGACTGGGGTGTGTGGCGGGGGCGGCGGGGATTTCGCGCGCGGCCGATTATGTGCGCGCGTATCCGGGAGAGGCTGCGGCACTTTTGTCGGTGGAGCTGTGCTCGCTGACGCTGCAGAAGCAAGACCTCTCAATGGCGCATTTGATTTCAGCGCTGCTGTTTGGCGATGGCGCGGCGGCGGCAGTGGTGGTGGGATCGGAAGTTGACTGTGACGGGCCCGAAATTCTGGCGACGAAATCCATCTTCTATCCGAACTCAGAGCGCGTGATGGGCTGGGATATCTCGGAGAAAGGTTTTCGCATCGTATTATCGCCGGAGGTTCCGGACACGGTAATCAAGCACCTGGGCGGGGACGTGGATACATTCCTCCGCGAGCAGGGCTTGAAGCGGAGCGACATCAAGAGCTGGATCATGCACACGGGCGGGCCGAAGGTGCTGGAAGCGACAGCGATTGCGCTGGGGCTTACGGAGAAGGACCTAGCGGCTTCGTGGAATTGCTTGAAGAAAGTTGGAAATATTTCTTCAACGTCGGTGCTGCTGGTGCTGGAGGATGTGTACACGCACCGGCGGCCGGCGCCCGGCGCATTGAGCATACTCGCGGCGATGGGACCGGGATTCTGCTCGGAATTGGTGCTCTTGAGATGGTAGGAGTCCGGGGAATGGGGAGCGATGGGGGCGGACGTTGTGGTTGTTGGAGGGGGACCAGCCGGGCTGGCGACAGCGAGTGCAGCGAGCTTGCAAGGGCTGCGTGTAATGGTGGTCGATTCACGGCGCCCGCCGATTGACAAGACTTGCGGTGAAGGACTTCTTCCGGAAGCTGTCGCGGCGCTATGCAGATTAGGTATCGGACTCAATTCACGCCTGGCATTTCCATTCAAGGGAATTCGATTCACGGACGAAGAATCCTCCGCGTGCACGAGCCTGCCCGAGGGAACTGCATTTGGAATGCGGCGGACGGCGCTGAATCAATTGTTGATCGAACGCGCCGCGGAAGTCGGCGTCACGTTTTTGTGGGGCGCGCGCGTTTCCGGATTCGATTCCCAGAGTGTGAGCATTGACGGCACACGGCATACCTTCCGATGGCTTGTGGGCGCCGACGGGCGAGATTCCGCCGTGCGAAAATGGGCGCGGTTGGAAGCGCGAGGTGCGCGACGATTGCGATTTGGTTTCCGCAGACACCACTCGATCGCTCCGTGGACGGACTTCGTGGAGGTGTACTGGGGCGAGCGATGCCAGATGTTCGCGACGCCGACAGGCGCGGAAGAAGTTTGCGTGAGCCTGTTGACCAGCGATCCGCGGATGCGCGTCGAGCGAGCGCTTCCCCTATTTCCTGGTCTGGCGCGGCGGCTGCAAGGCGCGCCAGTGCTGACAAGCGAGCACGGTGCCGTGACGGTGCTGGAGAGAACGCGAGGCGTGGTTCGCGGGAACATCGTGCTGGTTGGCGACGCTTCCGGGAGCGTGGACGGGATTGCGGGACTGGGATTGAGCCTGGCGTTTCAGCAGGCGATTTGTCTGGGCGAAGCGCTGGCGTCCGAGAAATTGAATTATTACCAGGCGGCGCATCGGCGGATCGGCAAACTCCCCGCGCGGCTGAACCGGCTACTGCTGTTGATGAACGAGAGCACGTGGATCAGACGGAGGGCGTTGCGGCTATTCTCGAGCTCGCCGCGATTGTTCACCGAGCTGATGTCGCTGCACTCGGGCGAGCATGGAAAGAAGGAAATCAAGGCCTCGGACCTGTTGGGGCTGGGATGGCGAGTTTTGTGGGCTTAGAGATGCGGGTGAGACCGCGTGCGTGGAAGACCGGACTGCTGCGGGCTGCACGCATTTTCGTTTTTCTGTTGGCGATTTCTGGACTGGTCCACGGGGCGCCAGCACAGGAGACTGTGGTGCGTCTGGATCCGGCGCAGACGAAAGTGGAATTTTCAGTGGGGTCAACACTGCATACCGTTCACGGAACGTTCAAGCTGAAGAGCGGCGAGGTACGCTTCAATCAGGCGAGCGGAAAAGCAAGTGGGGCGATCGTAGTGGCGGCAACAAGCGGCGACACCGCAAACGACGGCCGGGACAAGAAGATGCACGGAAAGGTGCTGGAGAGCGAGAAATTCCCCGAAATCGTGTTCACTCCGAACAAGGTGAACGGGAAAATTGCGCCGCAGGGGACTTCGGAGGTGGAAGTAGCGGGCCTATTCCGGCTGCACGGGCAGGATCATGACTTGACGATGACGGTGGCGGTGGAGCCACGCGCCGGCAATCAAGTTCAAGCGACGACGCACTTTGGGGTTCCCTATATAAAATGGGGGCTCAAGAGTCCCAACACTTTCCTGCTGAAGGTGGACGACACGGTGAACGTGGAGATTCATGCGGCTGGGCACATGTGTTCGGAGCCGGCGCACAACTAGAAGCGGCGCCGATAGAGTACGCACTGGGCGCTGGGATTTGTGGAACTTTGAGGTGCGATTAGGGGAATACATTTGGTTGAGAAGAATCGCTGAGGACTGAGTCGATGGATACGAAGAACGAGGCGGTCATGAAAAATTCGAGATCGTTGACCGGGCGAATTTCTGAGCGGATGTGCATGGTGGTGTGCGCCGCGGCCCTGGCAATGGTGTTAGCGGGGAGCGCGAGCGCTCAAGCGCCTGCGGGGCCAATCAGCGGGGCTCCGGACAAGAGCGAGGCCCCGGCGAGGGTGTCGTCAAGCAGTGGCGGGCGGGACATCAGGGGAGGAAAGCTCGCGGGTGATTGGAAGCTGAACAAGAACCTGAGCGACGACCCGCGCCAGAAAATGGAGAAGGCCACTGGAAGTCCGCGTGGGCAGGTTGGCACGAATGGCCCGTGGGGCGGCATGGGAGGCGGTGGTCATCGCGGCTCTGCCCCCGGAGTTAATAGCGGACGCGCCGCGAAGCAATTCGCGGATTTGATGGCCGACTACTCGTTCCTCTCGATTACGCAGACGGATAAAGCGGTGAAGGTGACGTCGGACAGCGGGCGATTGCTGGCATATTATTCGGGCAGCGATCAGGCGAACGCCCAGGGCAATTCGCAAGGGAATTCGAAGTCGGGGGATGCAGAGGGCAGCTCGCAAGGGAGTTCGCAAGGGAATTCCAAACCTGCGGATGGGGGCGGGTCGAAGACTACCTCAGTGCACATGCAAGGAGATCAGCTTGTGGTTGTGTCAACGAAGGACGGCGTGAAGACGACGCGCACCTATTCGCCTTCGGCGGACGGGGCCCAGCTCAACTTGACGACCAGGATCGAAGGAGGGCACCTGAAGGACCCGGTGACGATTCTGTTTGTTTATGACCCGCCAAGAGCCGGTGATGATGACGATACGCCATAATTCGAGATGGAAACTTTAGCGTGGTGCGGCGCTGCTCGGGCGAATGAAAAGAAGCGGGCAGCCGCAGTTGAATCTACTTTACCGGGCCCAAATCCTCCGTGTTGCTCCGCAATATTATTCACGCCCCTTCGAGTCTCCCGGACATCAGACGCAGATGAAAATTAGGGCAACGGCGCTTGCGTGAAGGACGTCAAAAAGATGCCCTGGTGGACGATGAAATTCTGGTTTGAAAAAGCGGCGCCGCGCTGTGCGTTCAGAAAACGCGTGTGGTCGATGTTGGCCCTGTTGGTAATCGCTGGCGCGAGCTATGGACAGGAGAATAGGCAATCAACTGGACAAGCGGCGGGGCAGGCAAAGGATGCGGGAACGGTTTCCGCGCCACAAGTTTCTAGCATCCTTGTAAGTGGCGGTGTGCTGACGTCGGAGGGCGCCGGGGTTCCGGGTGCAACCGTGCGGATCACAGATGTGGAGACGAACAAGAGCTTGGTGAGCTGGACGGATGAAACGGGCAAATTTGTGATTCCGGGGCTGCCGCAGGGGCGGTATCGCATGGAAGCGAGCCAACTCGGGTTCGTGAGCGCGGCGCAGGATCTCGTGATTGCGGGGCCGCCTGCACCGGTTGTTGCTTTTTTGCTGCGTGTCGCAACTCTCGCGGAGTTGAATCCGCCGGTCGAGGCGCCCACTAACGAAAAAACCGAGCCAGCAAATCCAAATGACGCGACGGCTTCGGGGCCACGTCCGAGAAACAGGCCGGGACGTCCAGCGATTGGCAACCGCGGGGACACGTCTGGCGCGCCGGAGGGAGAGGGCAGGCGAGGGCAGCCGCCCGCGGGAGTGACGAATGCAATTCGCCAGGGCCTGGGTGGATTCCAGCAAACTGATCTTACGGGAGAGTCGAGCGGGCAAGGCGAGGAGACGGTGGCGCCACAGAATGGCGGTGGTGCGGGGCTGCAGCCATCGATCGCGCTTTCGTCGGGCGGTGGAGCTTCTTCGGATGCGTTCTTGTTGCAAGGCACAGTTGGTCAAGCGCTCTCACCGAATGGTCCGGGTGGAGGCGGCTTCGGCGGACCGGGTGGTGCCGGCGGGCCGGGCGGCTTTGTTCCGGGAGATCCCGGAGGACCTGGAGGGCCGGGCGGCGGGCCCGGTGGGCGCGGCGGTAGTGCCGGCGGATTTGGTGGTGGAGGAGGCGGGTTCGCTGGCGGCGGTGGGCAAGGATTTGGCGGAGGGCCAGGCGGTGGTGGCAGAGAAGGGGGAGCGGGCGGAGGCAGGCTCGCGCGCCAGACGGTCAATCGCATTCGCTTCAGCTTTTTCGATCGTTACGAGAATTCGGCGTTTGATGCCAAGCCGTACTCGATTACCGGGGCGGAGCGGCCGAAAGTTTCTCATTTCGACGAGCGCGTGGGCGGGAGCCTGGGCGGGCCGCTGCGAACACCACACTTGTATGACGGGAAGGACAAGACATTTTTCTTTGTGAATTATCAGCACGAGATCGCACAGACTGGTGTGAACACTTTTTCGACTGTGCCGACAATGGATGAGCGCGGCGGAAATTTTTGCAACGATTTTCCGGGACTGCAGATTTTCAATCCGTTCTCGAATCTGAGCGGGCCGCGCACGCTGCTCAATCCCGCGAATCCGTGCCAGATTCCGCAATTTCTGCCGAGTCCGCCCAGCGCGCCGAACACCCCGTCGCTAGATGCTGCCGCGCAGGGACTGCTGAAATTCTATCCGCAACCGAATCTTCCCGGGACAGTGCAGAATTTCCTGTTGCAAGCAACCACGCCGTTGAATAGCGACAGTGTGAACCTCCACGTACTGCATACGATTAATCCAAAGTTCAGCGTAAGCGGTGCATACAATCTGAACTCAGTGAGGCAGGACACGCTGGGAAATTTTCCAGGAATCTCCGGGCATCAATCCACGCTGAATCAAAGCTTGGATTTAGGGCTGACGCAAACGTGGTCGCCGAAGCTGGTGCAGGATACGCACATCAATTGGAGTCGCAGCCGATTGCAGCTCTTGAGCGCCAACTCGTTTACGAACAATGTGGCGGGAAATCTAGGGATCAACGGCGTTTCCGGAGACCCAATGGACTTCGGGATTCCGGCGCTCAGCCTTTCGAGTTTTTCGGGGCCGAACGATCCGATTCCATCGGTGGTGCGAAATCAAACTGTTCGCTTCACGGACAACATTACCAACACGCGCGGCAAGCACACGATGAAATTTGGCGGCGAAGTCCGGCGGATCGAACTGAATTCGCAATCGAGTCCGGTGCCGCGGGGGAATTTTAGTTTTACCGGACTGATGACGAGCCAACTGGATGCCAACGGGCAGCCACTGCCGGGAAATTCGACCGCCAATGATCTGGCGGATTTTCTGCTGGGGCTGCCCTACAGCACGCGCGTGCAGTTTGGCCCGAACCTATATTTTCGGAGCTGGGACTTCGTCGGCTTCGCGCAGGATGATTGGCGGGTGAACAAGCGGTTCACGTTTACCTATGGAGTGAGGTACGAGGCAGTAACGCCGCCGATTGAGGTGAACAACCAGATTGCGAATCTGGATCCTAACGCGGCGATTACGGCAGTGAACGTGGTGACACCGGGGGCGAATGGGACTTTCTTCAATGGGACGTACCCGCGCGCGCTGGTCCACGGAGATTATGGGAACTGGGCGCCGCGCATCGGCTTTGCGTGGCAGCCATTTGACATCAAGCCGAAGACGGTGGTGCGTGGGGGCTACTCGATTTTCTACAACGTGTCGGCGTACAACACGCTTGCGCAGCAGTACCTGGGCTACGAACCTCCCTTTGCGACATCGCAAAAAGTGATTACATCGGCTGCGCAGGTGCTGACGCTTGAAAATGGATTTCCGCTGGCGCCGCAGCCACCCACGCAGATTTCTTGCACGCCGGCAACGCCCTGCGCGAACACCGGATCGGTGTTCCCATTCTATAAGGACGGCTATGCGCAGATCTGGACGCTGGGAACGGAAACTTCTTTCGCCCAAAACTGGATTCTGGATTTGACCTATACGGGGACGAAGGGGACAAACCTCGATCTGCTACGCGCGCCCAATCGCGCGCCGCTGGGGACGCCGCCCACGGAGACGCAACAGAAGCTGCAAGTTCCGGGCGCGACGAGCTTCTACTTCGATCAATCAGGCGCGAATTCGATTTATAACGCGCTGCAAGTGAGACTGGTGCACCGCTTCACCAAGGGCTTCATGATGCAGGCAATTTACACGTTTGCGAAGTCGCTCGACAATGCGAGCTCAATTGGAGGCGGGACGCCGGTGGTGGTGCAGCAGGATGGAAATTTTGCGGCTGAGCGCGGGCTTTCGTCTTTCGACATACGCCACCAGTTGCGAATGTTCTCGGTGTACGAGTTGCCGTTTGGCGAACATCACCGGTTTGGAACGCACGGGTGGGCCATGCACGCGTTTGGAAATTGGCGACTGCTGAACATTGTGACGTGGCGGACGGGGACACCATTTACGGCGCTGCTTGGTGGAACCGCTTCGGACAACGGAACGGGAGCGAGCTTTTCTCAGCGTCCAAATCAAATCGCAGATGCGAACCTGGGGATTTGCGGTGGATCGCCGCTCGGATATTTTAATACCACGGTATTTGTGCAGCCGTCAGTGACGCAGTATGGCGACGAGCGGCGCGGGGCCATTGAAGGACCCTGCTCCTTCAACTGGAACGTATCACTGGCGAAGGCATTCCGGTTCGGTCCGCAGGAAAGGCACCAGATTGATATTCGCTGGGAAGTACAGAACCTGACAAACACTCCTAGCTTCAACGGGCTGGGAACGACGCTGGGCTCGACGCTGTTCGGGCGCGTGACCAGCGCCGCTTCGATGCGTACGATGGACGGCCAAATACGGTTTAATTTTTGATGAGCATGATGATGAAAAACGGCGCAAACAGGATTTTGGTTGCACTGCTCTTGGCAAGTCTGCTCCGGGGCTCTGTGTGGGGGCAGGATCAGCAGCAGACCGCGTCTCCTACCGCTCCCGCACAGGCCAGGACCACAGTAAAACCTCAAACTGGCAAGCAAATTCAGAGCGGGCCGATCCGCGCTACATCCGATGTAGTTCGAATTGACGTGGAGGTGACGGACAAGTCGGGGAAACCGATCAAGGGACTGAAGGCGGAGCAATTTACGATCACAGATGATGGGAAGCCGCAGAAGATTTCGAGTTTCTCCTATTCCGACATCGAGAAGATCGAGACTGCCGGTGAGGTGGATGCGGCGCCTGTGGTTGTGCCCGTGGATGCGCCCGCGACAAGTGCTGGGCCCGCGGAAGCGATGAGCGAGCAGACGCGCGACCGCCGCATGATGGTGCTGTTTTTCGATTTAACCTCGATGCAGACGGACGACCTCCAGCGGGCGCACGACGCGGCAGAAAAATTCGTGAAACATCAGATGAGCCCAGCAGACTTGGTGGCCATCGTGACGTTCAGCGTGCGGCTTTCAGTGCTTGTGAATTTTACGAACGATCGCGCGATGCTGGAAAAAGGCATCGCCCGGTTGGTGCCAGGAGCGCTCTCGTCATTGGGCGACCCGCTTGCAGCAGCGGCTCAGAACGGCGAAGCCGACGTACAAGAATATACGGGGGCGGCCTACACCGCTGATGAGACGGAATTCAATGTGTTCAACACGGATCAGAAACTTGCGGCGGTAGAGGGCCTGGCCAACGTCCTGGCCGGAATTCCCGGAAGGAAAGCGGTGATTGCGTTCACGGGCAGAATCACGCAGACGGGTGAGGAGAACCGGACGGCATTGCGCGCGGCAACGGACGCGGCGAATCGCGCCGATGTCTCGATCTACTCGATTGATGCGCGAGGATTGCTTGCAACCGCGCCAGGAGGAGACGTCACCACGAACGCCGCGACCGGGACTTCGATGTTCTCGGGCGCGTCTGCGTTCCATCAGACCGACCAGCGCGAGGACACACGCGATACTCTCGCGACACTTTCTTCCGATACGGGCGGCAAGGCGTTTTTCGATCTGGGCGATTTGAGCGACGCGTTCCCGAAAATTCAGCAGGACAACGCCGGTTACTATCTCATCGGCTACTATTTGCCCGCGGGAATCAAGCGCGACGGGCGATGGCGGACGATTCACGTGAAGGTGAACGCGCCGGCAGCGCATATGCGCTACCGTACTGGCTACTACGCGCCGCGAGATTTTCAGCATATGGAGAAGGAGAGCCGTGAGGAGCAGCTTGCCGAGGCGATGCGCTCGGATAGTCCGGATGTGAATTTGCCGATTGCGGTGGAGACGGCCATGTTCCGGCTGAGCGATCAGGAGACGTATGTTCCTATCGCTGCAAAACTTTCTTCGAGCGCGCTCGACTGGGCGGAGAAGCACGGTCGGCATGAGGCAGCATTCGATTTTGCCGCTGAGGTCCGCGCGTATCCAGCGGGCCAGGCGGTGGCAGAATTGCACGACACGATTCAAGTGCATCTGGATGCGCAGCGGTTCCAGCAAGTGAGCCAATCGAGCCTTGTCTATCAGGGCGGCGTGGTGTTGGCGCCGGGAAAATACCGGCTGAAATTTCTGGCGCGCGAAAATGAGTCGGGGCGGATCGGGACGTTTGACCAGGACCTCGTTGTGCCGCAGTCGGATCCGAACCACATGCGGCTGAGCTCTGTGTTGCTTTCGAGCCAGCTCGTGCACGTCGAGAAAACATCCGAGGTGGAAACAAAAGGGCAGGGAACACGAGCCAAGCTGGTGAATTCTCCGCTGGACGTGGGCGGGGAGAGGATTGTGCCGAGCGTGACGCGGTTTTTCACGCGGGGACAAACGCTTTACGTGTTTTTTCAGGCGTACTTTCCGGAGAAGGCGGACAAGTCCGACAAATTCGACCTGACGGAACTTCGCGCGGGGCTGGTATTTTTCCGGAGCGGCCTGCAAGTGAACGCCACGCCGCTGCTCGAGCCGGCGGAGGTAGATGCGAAGACGCACGCCGCTTCGTTCCGCATCAGTTTGCCACTGGCGAAGCTGCCGGCGGGGCACTACACCGTGCAGGCGGTTGTGGTGGGCGCGGGGACGCAGCATTCGGCGTTCGGGCGTGCCTATTTTGCGGTGCAGCAGCCATCAGCGCCACCGCAGACTACGCCGACGCCTGCCAGCACCGAGCCAGTCGGCGGTGTACAGGAAAAACCTCCCTCCCAGTAACGCTCACGTCTGGAAAATTGCCTTTGGGACCGGCCACGCATTAATAAAGAAATTGGCCACCCCCCGGCGATGCGGGACGTGGTCAATTTGCAGATAGGAGACGAGGAGGGCTACCGCCAACCGCGCGGAGCCTGGGAATCTTTGTCCTTTTCCTTGTCCTTTCCCTTCTCCTTTTCCTTTGCTGGCGGAGCAGGACGTGATTCCTGCTTCGGAGGCGGCTGGGGATGCGCCTCCTGCTTCGGTGGAGGCTCCACCCGGCGCTCCTCCTGCTTTGGCGGCGGAGGTGGCCTGGTGTCTCGCGGAGGACGGGCGTCGTTCGTCTGCGTGGGCGGCGGCTGTTGCACGGTGTTGCCGCGTGCTGGAGGCTCCGCGTTCCTGTTTCCCTTCGAAGGCGGCTGATCTACTGTGTTGCCACGGCCCGGAGCTTCCGCGTTCTTGTATCCGCCAGACG
>Ga0307473_10000063_pt1 | contig 21068 bp, 16 predicted proteins | sample atmos_gasesAM5C__FD_203744 | JGI IMG/M metagenome (GOLD analysis project Ga0307473, IMG submission 203744) | Hardwood forest soil microbial communities from Morgan-Monroe State Forest, Indiana, United States - atmos_gasesAM5C_515 | ecosystem: Environmental > Terrestrial > Soil > Temperate...
CTTAGGGTAAGAGACTGCACCACACCCGCGCTCAGTAAAGCATCCAGCGTGCCAAAAGAACTGAAAAAGAAGGCACATCTTATCATGCGCTTAGACGAGGTAACGTTACTCGGAAGGGCATTGCGGCTGCAAAGCCATGCGCATGAACACAACTTCTCTTCGACCCAAAGCAAAATTGGCGCGCCGAAAATGTTCGGTCGCGCCAAGCACAAGCAATCTGTTTGAAACCCGTAGTCGTGGTCAGTGCTCAGCCTTGCTGAAGACTGACGACTGGCCCGAAAACGCCCGCCCCTGGCCTAGTCTGCGGCCACTCCCGCATTCGCGTTTTCGCGTCGCCGGATGGTGCGATTCGATGGCAAGCCCGCATCCCGGATTTTATAGAGCAGCGCGCGATAGCTGATGCTCAGCGCTCGCGCCGCTTGCTTGCGATTCCAGTGATTCGCCTGGAGCACCTTCAGAATCACTTTCCGCTCCAGTTCCCGCGTCGCCTGACGCGTCAGCTTCTTCAGCGAAATTGGCCCATCAAAGTTGATTTCAGCATTGAAATAATCCGGCTGATGCGTCGCCAGATCGCTCGAGATCACCTCTTCTGAACCCAGAATTACATACCGCTTGACCTGATTTTCGAGTTCGCGAATGTTGCCGGGCCAATGATATTTCTGCAACACCGTCATCAACTCCGACGAAAGCGCCTTCGCACGGCAGTTGTACTTCCGGTTGTAGTAGTCCAGGAAGTAATTGACCAGATCTTCAATGTCGCCACGACGCTCGCGCAGCGGAGGCAGGGCAAGATTCACCACGTTGATGCGGTAGAACAAGTCTTGCCGGAACGTGCCGTTCTCGATTTCGTTCTCCAGAATCCGGTTGGTCGCGCATACCACCCGGACTTCGACTTTCTTGTCTTCCTGCGCTCCAATCCGGCAAAACTGTCCGTCCTGTAGCAACTGCAGCAGCTTCGACTGAAGTGCCAGATCGAGTTCGGAAATTTCATCCAGAAACAGTGTGCCCCGATGCGCCAACTCTACCCGCCCCGGCTTCATCCCATAGGCTCCGGTAAACGCACCTTTCTCGTACCCAAAGAGCTCGCTCTCGAGTAGCGTTCCCGGAATTGCAGGGCAGTTGACCTTTACGTACGGCCCCGTCTTCCATGGAGAACGTCCATGGATCATGCGCGCGATGATGTCCTTGCCCGTTCCGCTCTCGCCCTGAATGAGAACTGGTACGTTAGCGGAGGCAACTTTGTCCATGCGCGCCCGCAGGGCCTGCATAGCATCAGAATGACCGAAAACGATGGACTCGGGAGGAATCTCGCCGATGGATTGCACTAGAGAACTGACAGAATTTGTCGTTGTCATGAGTTTACAGCGGATCCTAGCCGCAACTACCCATACCTGTGCACCCCGCCCGCCAAACTGTAAATCGCGCTCCGCCAACCCGGTAGAAGTGCTCTAAACGTTTCATGTCGTTGAAGTTAGCTGGACATTGAACTGAAGGCGAGGCTCCGAGAAGGCAGGGCGGACTCTTAGGGAATACCATCCGGCGAGTAGGAAAATGTTTTCACACTGCAGAAGTGAGTTTCCCACGAAGCCGGCGCGTCTGGGAGGTGCCGTTCAACAGTGGGCGGGAAAATTTCAGGCCTAGCAGGTGATAACCCTCGGCGTGGGTGATGCGGGTAGCGCGAGCGCGCAGGGTTCGCGCCGCCCGAGGGAGACCCGCGGTCGCCGCTAACGGCGCGCTGGGGATTTCGAGCAGAACCTGTGCTGCCTTAGGCAACGAGCGGCGTACCGCGACCAACGCTCCCCCGGCACTGATGTTGAGCGCCGTCGCGAATTCCAGGAACTCCTTCCCTTTTTCGTCGCGGCTGCGCACAAACACTGGGATCGCCAAGGGCAGGCGGATCCACTTCCGACGTTCTTTTTCAGGCCTGCGTCGAATCAAGGGTTCGTTCCTATGACCTACAATTTACACGTTCCGGGTCGCATCTAATGGGCCAAATGCCGATAGATAGCCTCGCACTGCACTTCTCCACCCCGGATCCCTGCCAGTTCTGCCATGAAACGGGGCTTCCTGCACCGGATTGGCCGTTTTTGCCCGATATTTCGGTTCTTCTTCCCACAATTCCGGCACCAAGTTCCTAAGATGTTGAAAAGTGCAATGATTTACCCTAGTGTGGCAAATCTGGTGCATTTTCATTGACAATCCGGACCCAATCATCCTACGATTTCATACACGTCATCCCCAAACGTGTAGTATTGAAAACTACTTTGTTCCCTCCCCGTTCGCCAAGCCCCGAGTGTCTCTGATTATGGCTGCAAACCCGGATAATGCGTGTCTCTCACGCCCGGTCCCGGCGGCGACCGAGGGCGAGCCCCATTCTATCGAGCCTGCGCTCGTGGATCAGGCCTCTGCCTCCGACTATCCGCAGGACCTCCTGCAGAACTATACTCAACTATCGGAACGCTATCGTCGCACTACCAATGCGCTCGCATCCGCGGCTCACGATCTCAAAACCCCACTCGCCATTCTGAACGGCTACATTGAACTCCTGCAGAGCGAAAAGCTCGGCCACTTGAACGAGCGGCAGCGCGAAGTCATTCGTGACATGCAATCCAGCGGACAGAGATTACAACACTTTATCCAGGATTTCTTGTCTTATACCGTACTCGAGACCGGCGAACTGCGCATGCAGTACGAGCCCGGCGACATCAATGCTTGCTTGTCGGAAGTTTGCCGCTTGTGGTCGCATCGTTTTCAGGAGAAAGGCTTGGCATTGTACTTTCTGGCCAACGATAAACTCGTCGCGTTCTCTTTCGATTCCCCCAAGATTCAGCGCGTGATTTCCAACCTGCTCGAAAACGCCTCGAAGTTTACACCCGCAGGCGGCACGGTGTGGCTACATGCAGAACCGTATATGTGGGAACGCCGTGGCGCTCCCAAAAGCAGCGTAGAAAAAGAGCGCCGCCGCCAGCCTCTTTCCACTCCAAATGCTGTGAAGGTCAGCGTTGCTGATACCGGTCCCGGAATTCCGGCGGAATATCACGTAGAAGTCTTTGACGATTTTTTCCGGCTGCCCAACAGTGAAACGCAGTCCGACGGCATGGGCCTGGGCCTGGCCATCGCTCGTCGACTGGTGAACGCTATGGGTGGCAAGCTATGGGTCGAGAGCGAACCCGGCGCTGGCAGCAAGTTTTCATTTCTCGTTCCGCTGAAACCCTCCCTCAACAGCACGACTAAAGGGAAAACGAAATGAGTGAAGCGACCAACATCCTGCTGGTCGATGATGAACCGGGGATGCTCCGGTACATCCGGACCCTGCTTGAAGTCGACGATTACAAAGTCGAGACCGCCTCCACGGGTGAAGAAGCCTTGCAACGCGTCGAAAAAGGCCTCGAACCCGACATGGTTCTGCTTGACGTCCTGATGCCCGGCATCGATGGCCTGCAAACCCTCGAGCAACTCCGCCAGATGCGTCCGGGCGTAAAAGTCGTCATGCTGTCCTGCGTAAGCGACACTCGCAAGGTCGTCCAGGCCATGCGGCTCGGCGCGCAGGATTACCTCACCAAGCCCTTTCAGAAAGCCGAACTCGACGCGGTCATCGATCAGTGTCTCGGCAAGAATCAGCAGGCTTATGCGGGAGAAGTCGAGGAACTCTGCGACGATGTGTTTTTCGTGGCTGCCAGTCCCGCCATGCGGAAGATCCGCTCGCAGGCCGCCTTGGTCGCGAACGTCGACATTCCGGTCCTGCTGCTGGGAGAAAGCGGCACCGGCAAAGAAGTCCTCGGGCGCCTGGTTCACAAGCTTTCGCCGCGCGCACATCGCACTTTCCTCAAGGTGAACTGCGCTGCGGTCCCAGCGGACCTGCTGGAGAGCGAACTTTTTGGGTATGAAGCCGGCGCCTTCACGGGTGCGACTCATCCCAAACCCGGTAAGTTCGAACTTTGCAACAAGGGAACGATCCTGCTTGACGAGATCGGGGAAATGCCGCCCATCCTGCAGGCCAAGCTCTTGCACGTTTTGCAGGACCAGCAGTTCTCGCGCTTGGGCAGCCGCAGCGTCATCAAGGTGGACGTGCGTATCCTGGCCGCCACCAACATCAACATCCCCGAAGCGCTGGCAACGAAACGTCTGCGCGAGGATTTGTACTATCGACTGAACGCCTTCACACTCAACCTGCCGCCACTGCGCGAGCGCAAGGAAGAAATTCCGATCCTGCTGAAGCATTTCATGTCGCGTATGGCGGAACAGTATGCGCGTGCGCCGCTGCCCCTCTCTCCGACCATGATGACAGCCTGCCTGGAATACTCCTGGCCCGGCAACCTGCGCGAGCTGAGCAACTTTATCAAGCGCTATTTGATTCTCGGCGATGAGAAACTCGCAATCGCGGAACTTAATCCCAAGAGTGACGTCAATGGCGGACAGCGTGCCGACGGAGGGAACAAGACCGCCACGGACTCCTCGACCGGCGGACTAAAGTCCCTCTCGCGCAACGCGAAAGATGAAGCCGAAGCTACCGCAATCACACAGGCTCTCGAACAGACCAATTGGAATCGTAAGCAGGCGGCTGCGCTGCTGAAGATCAGCTATAAGGCCCTGCTCTACAAAATCCGACAATACGGCATTGCCGAGGCCCGCAGCCATCACAAGCTCTCTGCCGGCGCATAGGCACATCGCTGTACTGGCGGATCTGTTCGCTGTGGCTTTACTCCCGCGTGCTTCCGATTTAAAGTGTCCAGCAGATTGGGTTCTGAGTACGCATGACCAGCAAGTCGTCGGGTCGCCCCGAATCAGCTTCTGATTCCTCCTCGCAAGCACTGGGCGATCTTCTGCTCACCAGCACCCTCCTTGAGGCTGTCCCGGATGCCATCGTAGCCGTCGAGCAAGACGGCACCATCGTACAGATCAACTCCCAAACTGAGACCCTGTTCGGGTATCGGAGAGGCGAACTGCTCGGACAAAAAATCGAAATCCTGGTCCCCACGCGTTTCCGGGTGCAACATCACGAGCATCGCGCCTCGTTTGCGCAGTCCCCAAAGATTCGACGGATGGGCGCCGGCCTCGATCTCTTCGGCAGACGCCGCGACGGCTCCGAATTTGCCGTCGAGATCAGCTTGAGTCCAGTGTCGCTGGGCAATGGTACCTTGGTGCTGAGCGCGATCCGTGACATCAGCGATCGCAAGCGGATCGAGCAGGAACTGCGGCGGGCCCACGAAGAACTCGACCGCAAAACCACCCAGGAGATTGGCGAGTACCGCGCGCGACTGGCTTCCATCATCGACTCCTCCGCCGACGCGATTATCGGCAAGGAACTGGACGGCACTATCACCAGCTGGAACCGCGGTGCGGAGGCCATGTACGGCTACACCGCCGAAGAGGCCATCGGCAAAAATATCTCATTCCTCACAGCCAACGATCGCCCGGACGAAATCCCCACGATCCTGGCCAGAATCTCTCGTGGAGAGCGCATCGAACATTACGAGTCTGTCCGCGTCACGAAAGACGGACGCCACCTGCATGTCTCACTTTCCATTTCTCCGATCCGCGACCATGGAGGAAAGATCGTGGGTGCGTCTGCGATTGCCCGCGACATTACCGCCCAGAGACGCGCCGAAGACCATCTGCGCCAGGCCCAGAAGATGGAAGCTGTCGGCCGGTTGGCAGGCGGGGTTGCTCACGATTTCAATAACATCCTCGGCATCATCACCGCCTGCACCGAACTGCTTCGCGACCGCATCGATTCCACTGGCGACTCTGGTCAATACATAGGAAATATTCGTAAAGCCGTCGAGCGCGGCACTTCCCTCACCCGCCAGTTGTTGGCCTTCACTCGGAAATCGACCTTGCAGCCCCAACTGGTCGACCTGAATGTTCGACTCAAAGACGTTGTAAAACTTATCCGCCCGCTCATGGGAGATGATGTCGAGATCGCGGTGGTACCGCGTGGTTCGTCCGCGGTCATCGAGATTGACCCGGGCCAACTGGACCAGATCGTTCTCAACCTGGCTGTAAACTCGCGCGACGCCATGCCGCGAGGCGGAAAATTCATTCTCGAAACTGCTGCCGTCGAACTGGACGAAGCCTTCACTGCCCAGCATCTCCCCATGAAGGAAGGCCACTATGTCCTGCTCGCCGTCAGCGACACTGGTGTCGGCATGGACCAAGCCACGGTCACCAGAATTTTTGAGCCCTTCTTCACCACCAAGGAGATCGGAAAAGGGACCGGCCTTGGACTCGCTACCGTCTACGGCATTCTCCAGCAGAATGGTGGTCACATCTGGGTCTATAGCGAGGTCGGCAGCGGCACCACTTTCAAGATTTACCTCCCGAGCGCAGAACACAAAATCGCCGAGAAAACAGCAATTCCCGCAGAACCATCCATTGCTCGACGGGAAGGCACCACCATTCTTCTGGTTGAAGACGACGAGATCATGCTCAGCTTGACCCGAAAGCTCCTCGAGCAGAATGGTTATCTCGTCCTCGAGGCAAAAGACGGAAAGTCAGCGCTCGAAGTCATAATGGCGCATAACGGTACAGTTGATGTGTTGCTCACAGACGTCGTCATGCGCGGCATGAGTGGACCAGACCTTGTCGCCAAAGTCGTGGCGTCTCATCCGGAAACCAAGGTCGTCTACATGTCTGGCTACACCGGCGAACTGATTGCCGAGCATGAGCACATGCAAGAAGGAATCCCGCTCCTCGAGAAGCCTTTTACCCGCACCGCCCTGCTGCACCTGTTGGATGAAGTCCTGGGATAGCCATCCATGCCAGGCCAGGCAAACATCCGAAAAAAATAAGACACGCCGACATCGCACGGGTTTCCCGGCACTCCGCCATGGCAAACAGATCTCTGGCTCAGATCGGGCGAAATGCCTGCGCCCGCCATTCCCACGTCGCGGAGTCACACCACTTTGGTGATGGAGATCACACACACCTGTGCCAAATGACGCACCAAAAGCCCTCGTTCCGTGAATCCCACTTTGTGTATGCTTTCCAAGATTCCAGTAACCTTTTTAATATGAATAGCTTGCATGTTCTATCGCGCTCTGTCCCGTTTGGAACCGAAATGGCGTCTCGCTTGCCCTTGTACAGGTGTCCGAATGGAGGCAGATATGGCCACTCAACCGATGAGACCCCCACAGAAGCCCGCAACAGCCCAATCCGTCTTTGGCGATCTGCCTCCTGTCATTGTTCGTGAGCTTGAAACCATATCGCTCACCAACCACTATCCGACCGGTGCGGTGCTCTTCTCGGAAGGAATGGCTCCTCGCGGTGTTTACCTGGTGCAAAGCGGACTGGTAAAACTGTCCGTCTGTGCCAGTGATGGCCGGACTTTGATCCTGCGCATTGCCCATACCGGCGAAGCCCTCGGCGTTGCTTCCACCATCGGCAGCCGCGATTATGAAGCCACCGCGGAAGCCCAGCAGCCCTGCGACATCACCTTCATTCGCCAAAGTGACGTGCTGCGCATGATGCGCGTCCATGGCGAATTCGCGCTGTGGATTACGCAACTCCTCAGCCGCGACTACAACTTCACCTGCCGCGAAATCCGTACCCTCATGCTGTCGGGTTCCGCCAGCGAGAAACTGGCGCGCCTGCTCGTGGGCTGGTTGGACGATCGCACAGGCTGTCCCAACCCGGCCCGTATGAAGGTTCCACTCACGCATGAAGAAATTGGTCAGATGATCGGCACGTCGCGCGAAACCGTAACTCGCCTGATGGCCGGATTCCGCAAGCAACGAATGATCGAGCAGGAAGGCGCTACCTTGGTCGTTTCAAACCGGATGGCCTTGGAATCACTGATTACCGCGTAAGAACTATTAGAAAAAAATAGACCCCGCGTCAGGAGAATTCCCGTTCAAACTTCCCCTGACGTGGGGTCTGCGCCACTTCGTCTGTAGCTAAATTATTTCCTCCCGTGCGCCCCGGCAATACGGCAAAAGCCGTAGGATTTGCCGATTAGGCCACTAACCACGTCGGAAATTCTTTTTATTTTTTATGAACGCTACCGCACGCAGATCTGCTCTGTTGTGTCAACGTGTGCTTTCAAGCAGCATGGAACGCGGCCACCGCGTCGGCCAGCGTCGCATGAAACGGGACAATTCTTGGGATCTGCGAACTGTGCGCGATCTCCTGCACGACTCCATGCGCCCCCACTACCCTCATTTCTCCACTCACACGTTTCAATTTTTGCGAGGACGTCACCAGGGTCCCAAATCCTGTGCTATCGACGCGTTGCACGTCCGCCAGATCCACAATGACCTTCGACACGTTCTGCTGGATCAAGTCCTGAATCGCCGATTCCAACTCTTCGGCAGTGCGACCCATGCCAATGCGCCCAGAAAGGTGCAGCACTACGATATCGGGCTCCACCTGTTCCTTCTTGATTTCGAGCATCGAGAAACCCCTCCGCGAATGGCAATGTCTGCAAGTGGCGTTCAATCTATCAGACTGCGTAGACGAGAAGTGTCACTTCAAATTGGAGCGCATCGCTCGGAGCACTTTAGATTCCGACAACTCCATGCATCCCGTGCAGTAGTTCCTGTGACACATGGAGGGAGGGGCGTCCCGCCCGTCCGGCGGGCGAGGACGCCCGCCGCTCCATTCACAGGAGGAGCGCCAAAATTCGGACCCACAATCTCCTCGGCGCAAGCTGACGAGTGGCGACTAAAGATCTATTGCACCACCAGAGTGATTGGCGTGGTTTGTGAGAACGATCCTGAGGTCGCCGACACGTTGATCGTGTAGGTGCCCGCTGGCGTTCCCGTGGTGGTTGTAGTGGAACTGTGTCCGCCGCAAGCGGGCTGCAACAGGACAAGAGTCATCAGCGCCAGGAAGAACAGGCCACCCATGATCCTGCGACGCCTGTTCAGACGGCTTCCGATTCCCAGTCCCAGGAACGCAAGACCCGCGACGGGCAGCAGGCTCGCCAGGAATCTTCCTCCATCCCGGGTTAGACCCGCCGTAGTTGTAACTCTGGGAAACGTACTGATCACCAGCGTGACAGTCGAAGGACTCTGACCCTCGAGAGTGACAGGGTTCGTCGAAGGCGTGCACGTTGTGCCTCCTCCAGGAAGGCCCGACGAACACGCGATTGAGATCGAGGCGGTGAACACCGATGATGGCGTGATCTGGATTGGATAGCTCGCCGGATTGCCGGCGACCACCGTGTTATTCGACCTGAGCGCCGTCAGTCTGAAGGAGTTCACCGACACCGGGCTTGCTATGGCTGTCTTCGAGAACCCTCCCACCGTAACCGTGCCGCTATTCGCAATTGTCCCCGGCCCGGTCGGCGTGAGGTTCACGGTTATGGTCGAACTCTGCCCGCCATTGATCACGCCTAGATTGCACAACACCTTATTGTCGGTAGGAGTTGTGGGGCACGTTCCTCCTGAAGCGGACGCTGACACAAACGTAACCGGAGCGCTACCGCTGCCCGCCGCAAGATTATCGGAGAAAGCGACATTTGACGTGGTGTCGCCCGTGTTCGTCACCGTGTACGTGAAGCTAAGCTGGTTGCCCGCGTTGGCTGAATTCGCGGTTGGCGAAGCAACCGTAAGATTGAAACTGAGAGTCGGACCCAATTTGGAAACGAACACGTCTTGTGGCCCCTTCAATGCAGCCTGGAATGGAGCCGCGGTCGGAAAGTCGGTTGATGTGGTTTCACCGGTCACAAATGTGTCCGTGTCCGTATCGAGCGTAATGCCCGTGCCGGTCTCGGTTCCTGATCCGCCCAACAGCGTTACAAATTCACTGGTGCTGGCAGTCGTACCGAGTGTGTCGAGGCGCGCCACGAAAGCGTCTTGTGAGCCTTTGAGAGTGGCGCCTCCGGGAATCGGATTTGAGGTCGGAAAGTTTGAAGAGGCGGTAGTCCCCACCACTCTGGCCCCTTGCACGCTGTCGACCGTGATCGCGTTACCGACATCAGTTCCCGTGCCGCCGAGAAAGCTGAAATAGGTCAGCTGTACGTTCGTCGACCCGGAGTTTATTGCCGGGTTGTTGATTTTGCCCACGAAGGCGTCAATGCCGCCGCCCGAAGTCGTCTGCTTGCCATGGATCCCCCCGCTGATTGTCGGAAAAGCGGGCGAATCGGTCGAACCGGTCACGTATGCGTTTCCAGAGGCATCCACTGCAATCCCCAGCCCGATGTCGGTGCCCGTTCCTCCGAGATAAGTGCAGTACAAGAGTAGGGCTCCCGTGTTAGTCCCAGGGTTCAACTTCGCCACAAAAGCATCCATCGGAGCCACACCCGAGGTGGTGCAAGCTGTCGTTGTCGATTGGGTCGGAACATCCAGGCAGGCTCCTCCAGGATTGATTGCGTTTTTGATTGGAAAGTCGGTAATTGGGTTGTTGCCCGTAAAAAGGAAATTCGTCCCTCCGGTGAAGTAGATGTTTGATCCTGCGGCATTGTTATCGACTGCGATGGCGCCTCCGGACACACTTCCATTGGAAGGATTGCCGCCGCCAAAGTAGGTCGAGAACACCAGGCTGTTCGCCCCGGTACTGGTGGGAGCAACCTTGCTGATGAAGAACGCGTTTGAGCCTTGCAACGTCGATTGGAAGGTGCCTGCGGTCGGCGCCAGCGGGAAATTGGTCGAGTTCGTAATGCCGATCACGTATACGAAGTCCTTGTCGTCGAGCGTCATGCCCTTGGCCGTGTCGGTCTGGTTGCCCGAAAAGTAACTGGAGTAGATCAGGCTCGCGCCGCTTGAACTCAGTTCGGTGACGAAGGTGTGCGGATTCCCCGGCGATACTGGCGCCGTCTGAAACGCGTTCATCGTTGGAAAGTTGGTTGAGGTGGTGGTGCCGGCTATATACACATTCGTAGCAGCGTCCACCGCGATCCCCACACTGGTGTCCGCCCCGGTGCCTCCGATGTATGTCGCAAAGACGAGCGTTGCTCCGGTGGGGTCAAACTTGGCGACAAACACATTGGAAGTCGCACCTGCCTGGTACGGGGAGCCTTCGGTGACCGGGAAATCGGTCGAGTTGGTTGCTCCCGTAACATAGATGCTTGCGCCCGAGTCCACCGCTATCGAGGGAAGCATCTCCGTGTTCGTGCCGCCGAGGTACGTGGAGTACGTCAGCATCGGGTCAATGACCAGCATCCTGCTCCGGTCATAGTCGCCGATTTCAAAACCAACTCGATCCCGGGCAAGCAGAGCAAATCGTCCTCGCACAGTCTTGCGAGGCGACCCTTCCTGTTCCTGATATACCAGCGGAGCCTTTAAGCGGACATCGCCATCCCCAGTACCTACAATGAGGTCGCCCGAATCCACCCTAAGTTCGCGTGCGCCCTGGAAACTCAATTGAATATTTTTCGGATCAGCGCCAGGCGCGACCCGGAAGTCGTACTCCAGCTGTCCCTGATTCCCGTAGTACACGAGATCGACACCCGGATAAATCTGCGAGTAGCGCACACGGCTGAACTGGGGAACATTGCGCCGCCACTGAGCCGGATCGTTTCCGATCAGATAATTGCTTTTTCCGGGGAGCGCATCCATACCTACCACTTGAGCGTTCGCGCGCGCGCCCGCCAGTTTCATCCGCAGCACGGATGTGTTCGCATCTTTTGATCTGTCGTCGCCACGCGAGTGCCGCAATGTAAGCACGGCATCCTCGTCGGTCAGAAACAAGCCGTAATTGCTGCCTCGCGCAATGAAACGCACGCGCCCATCGGTTTGCCCCACATTAGGCTCAAACATCAGAGGAAGTTTTCCGAAGCTGCTGAAGGTCGCGGGTTGCTGCTGCGCACGCGTGTCGAAGCCAGCCCAGTGGGTGTCAGGAGCGGTGCCGTTCCCCTTCGGATGGGAACCAAGCGACAGAACCGTCGCTCCGGCTGCCACCAGCAGCAAGGCTGCCGGGAGAATTCGGCTCCATAACAGTCCTGTACCCAACCCACGACGATTCAATCTCACGAGTTCCTCCGAAGTATTCAATTCAGGTGGAGAGGAATGAAGAACGGCACAAAAATTTCCCTACGGCTCCGGGCGTGCGGAGCAGCAGGTTTCTGTCTCCAAATCCGAGTGAAAAAATAAGTAACTACTTAAACATCCGGCGGATAGCAGTGTCAAGCGAACGCAGACCCGCCCGCCCGTTCAAGCGTTGTGAGATGCACAATGCCGTCACGCGAGATGCCGCCGGTTGACAAAAGTGAATCGTGGACGGCCGCAGGCACATAGAAACCCTTTCTCGGGGAGAAGAAACGAATTGCACAACGAGCGCCGTCCGCCGCTCCATTGCTTCGGACTCGACCGCGATCCAAGATGTTTGTTTTCCGCGCGCCTGTGGCTCAACTGATGCGGGAACCGGTTGGCACTGGGATTGCTCCGCAAGAGCTCTACGCACGTGATCGGGTGCGTCCACTCCCTCACGATGTCCATTTTTTCGGACGTCGCCCAAGCCGTTTACCGAGTCAGTTCCCAGCTCTTTTTGCTGTTGCAAATTGCTGATAACTAAGTAAATTGGCTTCACCGATTACAGATTTTTGGGCTGTTTTTTTATAGAGAGGCTTGGCCGTCCGTCATATTTGCACGGGCCCGCCCTAGGGATCAGGCTGTGTTTCCAATAAACGATTGCCACGGAGAAAGCGCTCCAATGCTGCCAACATCCCCAGACCGCCGCTCGATGCGACGTTTCGATATGCGATTGCCCGCCGCCATTCGTCTCAACGGCGATGGCACGAACGAATTCCTCACCGAAACCCAGAACGTCAGCGCGCGCGGCGTCTTCTTTTACCTCGATCGCGCGGTCGCTTCCGGCTCCCGCATCGAAGTCACTCTCACGTTTCCGCCACACGTTACGCTGACCTATCCCGTCCGGGTGCGTTTCGCCGCCCGCGTCATCCGCGTGGAAACGCCGCTGCCCTCTGCGCGTATCGGGATCGCAGCGGTCATCGAGGAGTACGAGTTCCTGCGCACTGCCCCGGCGCAGGATTTTGCTTCTATGCCGCAGGCATGGAAAATGAATCCTGACCCACAATGACCTGGGGCTGCGTTCTGCAAAGATTTTTGAGGGGTGAGGGAGGTAACTAATTAACTCTCGATGCAGATAACCTCAGGGGCTGAAGCCCGCAATTCTCGGGCTTTGAGCGGACGGCCTGAAGGCCGTCCCTTTCAAACCGCCGTCCCTTTCAAAGCAGCCGTCCCTTTCAAAGCACAGCAGACGTTCCTCAGATCTTCTTGTTGAGTTCGTCCACTTCTTTTTTCAGGTGGGAATACCTGCGGACCACGGTGATGAGGTAGACAATGTGGATCGTCCAGGTCGCTGCGTACGCCGCATAGAGGAAATTCATCGGAGGGCGCTCCTCGGCTCCAGCAAGGCTTCCAGAGCTTGCGTTTCTTCCACCTCGCGCTTCGTGCGCTCCAGTCGATAGCGCGACCAGCACACCAGAAACGCGAAACACAAGAACGCCACCCAGTTGATCAGCAGCACGCGCAGCATGCGAGGATCAATCGACCCTCCGCCCCCAACCACTGGCTGCGGATGCTGGGTGCGGAAGAACCAGATCGAAAAGTACACCAGGGGTACGTCCAGCGCGCCGAACACCGCCAGCGCCGCTGCCAGCACGGGTGTCTGCCCGCTTGACGAAAAACGCCGCAACACTAGATAACTCACATAGATCAGCCACAGCACCAGGGTCGAAGTAAGGCGCACGTCCCACGTCCACCAGATACCCCACACCGGTCTCGCCCACAATGGCCCGGTCACCAGAACCACCGTGCAAAAAACCACACCCACTTCCGCGGTGGTCAAGGCCAGCATGTCGGTCTGCTGCTCTGAAAACAGTCTTTTGATCAAAAAATACAATCCGACGAACGCAATTCCCGTAGTCACTACCGACGATGGGTAAACTCCCGGAGGCAAGAGCGTCCGGAACGCATACGGCGCAATGCACACCAACACGCCCAGCGCGATCACTACCCAGTTCGCAATCGTGTCCGTCTTCGGATCTCGCCGGACCAGATATTGGATCGATGCCAGGAAGTTAATGAAGAAGAGCAGAAACGCCGTCCACGCCGAGGGCACGTGATAGTAAAAAATCCGCTGTACATCGCCCATAGTCTGTTCGGTCGGGGCCACGACCAGCGCCTGGTACAGCGCATAACTCAGCAGTGCCGCTGTCAGCAATCCGAGGATGGGAAAAGCTTTCTTCATTCTGCGTGCAACACCGTTCCAAATAAGGCCAGACAGCCAGTAGTAAACACCACATCATAGGTCGCGAGCAATACGATCCAGAACTTAGCCGAAGTAGAGGGATCACCCACCAGAATCGTCGTGGTCGCTTCCACCATCGATAGTAACGCCGGGATCGTGATCGGGAAAAGTAAAAGGGGCAACATGATTTCGCGACTCCTCGTCCGCAGCGACATCGCCGCAAAGAAAGTCCCATTCACCACGATTGCCCACGTTCCCAAAATTGCCACCGGAATCAACTGCCACGCCGGACCAAGCACCCGCAGCTTGTAAAAAACAATGAACAGCGGGGTCATCAGCGCTTCCAGCACACTTACAAAGATGAAGTTCCCCAGTGCTTTGGCTACAAATAATGAGTTGGCGGGCGCGGGTGAAACGCGATACGCGTCCAGCACCTGGTTCCGCAACTCTCGCGCCCACGTCTGGTTGAGTGCGACCACCGCCGCAAACAGGAACGCCACCCACACCAGTCCGCCCGCAATCTGGCGCGATTCCTCAGCCTCCGGGTCAAACGAGAAGCTGAAAACCACTACCACCAACAGCGCAAAAAAAAGCATGGAGTTGATGGCGTCCTTCGATCGCCACTCCAGCTGCACATCCTTCGTAAGCGTCGCCCAGGTGATTCCAGTCGGCGCACTCATGCCGTCTCCATGAACGTTAAATCCCGGGTGCGATTGACAATCTGTCCCGCATCCATCCAGATGAACTCATCCGCTGCGCCTTCGAGCAGCGATGCCTGGTGCGTCACCACGAAAATCGTCTTCCCTTGATCGCGCATGCCGCCCAGCAGTTTCACCATCTCCCGCGCCGAGCGAATGTCTACGTTCGAAAAGGGCTCATCCAGCAGAAGGATCTTAGGATCATTCAGCAGCGCCCGCGCCAACGACATCCTCTGCCGCATTCCCTGCGAGTACTGTCCAACTGGCCGCTCCAATGCCGGATCCAGTCCCACGGCCGCAATGATTTGTGCACAGCGCGCCTCATCCTCAAGCCCGTAAAGCCGCGCGAAGTAGCGCAGGTTTTCCATGCCGGTCATTTCGTCATAGAGCAGCGAAGGATGCGCCATGTAACCAAACTCCCGGCAGACTTCCCGCGGATTTTTCTTGCCCAGGATGGAAATTTCGCCGCGTGTGGGCGGGACCAGACCGGCAAGGATACGGAGCAACGTTGTCTTTCCTGCGCCGTTGTCGCCCAGGATGCCATAGAGCCGGCCGGCTTCAAATGACGCACTCACGCCCCGCAAGGCGGCGAAGCGTCCGAACTGTTTAACTAGATTGGTAACTGCAATGATGGGATTCGTCTGCGCCGTGTTGGGCTCGTTCACAGTCGGATGTGGGAGAAGCCAACCGCGTGCTACAGGGTGACGCCCTTGGAATCCTGCGTCTCGGTCATGGTCTTAGGGGGCGCCGTATTGGGAGTACCTGTCGCAGGATCACCCGGCTTGGCCGGCGCATACTTCGAAGCACACTTCGCCTGCAGCCCCTTGGCATGGAAAACCCCGTCTTTGCCAAAGCTGCCTTCCGCGAGCGCCTGCGAGTTGTCCTTGAACGTGTCTGGTGGTGGCTCGGTACCTGCATAGCTCACCGGCAGACTCAAGTCCTGCTCCACCAGAATGAAATCCACATGCGTGCCGCTGCGCTTAATCGAGCCCGGTTGCACATTACCCGCCACGCGAAGCCGCTTGGTGTAAGCACTGTCGCCAAGCCCCCGCAGCTCTTTGATCGTGACGTAATAGCTCTTGCTCTCTTGCACCCCGGTGTAGGCAAGATAGCCCAGCATAATCAAGATCAGAACCGTAGCGCCGCCGAATTTCAAATACTTACTGCTCTCGCTCGACATAAGGATTTCCCCGAGGCTTGTACCCAACTTTACGCGCAGCCCGTGTTCGGGTCAAGACACAATCGGGCAAGAACCCGGTTGCCCATTCCGCGCAAACTACAGAATTAAAATGATTAAACCGGTGCATCGGGTCAAATTGCACCTCCCGTTACTGCTAGAATGCCGATACTTCAAGGCTTGTCATTCGGAGCGTCAGCGAGGAATCTGCTGTGCCCGCCGGGCGCCAAAGAACGAGATTCCTCGCTGCGCTGCGGAAGGAAAAGTTCACATTTTCGAGTTCACATTTTTCGAGGTCGCTCTTCATGATTCATCCTTGGCACGACGTAACTCCGGGCGACAAGCTTCCCGCCGAGTTCAGCAGCGTGATTGAAATCCCGTTTGGTTCGAGCGTGAAGTACGAACTGGACAAAGCCAGCGGGCTCATCAAACTCGATCGCGTGCTCTATTCCGCCGTCTACTACCCCGCGAACTATGGGTTCATTCCTCAGACTCTCGCTGAAGACGACGACCCTCTCGACGTACTCGTACTGTGCCAGGAAGCCGTCGTCCCGCTAACCATCATCCACGCGCGCGCCATCGGGTTAATGACCATGCTCGATTCCGGCAAGCAGGACCATAAAATCATCGCCATCGCCACCGAAGATCCTGAGTTCAATTCCTACCATGAAGCGAACGAGATGCCATCGCACCGTCTGCTCATGCTCCGCCGATTTTTCCAGGATTACAAAATGCTGGAAGGAAAAGCAGTCGAGGTCGACGAAATTCGCCCCGCGGCGGAGGCCTACCCCATCATCACCGATGCTCTGCATCGCTACAGCGATCAGCGCCGAAAGGGCTTTGGCGAACTGCAGAAGAGCTATTAGCTTTTAGCTGTTAGCCCCCCAGAGCACGACCTTTCTCGTACTGTCAGCGCTGGGTCTATTCAATAGACGGGAAAATCAGGTTTATCAACTAGAGCTGATTGCATAGCCGAGCTGCGCTCGGCTGGGCAGACGAGGGCGTCTGCCCCTACGCGGTCCCCACTAAAGGTTTGCGAGCTATGAGCTAAAAGCTAACAGCCAAGAGCTAATAGCTGCTTTCTCACCATACCCGGCAAGCATTCTGCGCCACCATCGGCTGGCCTGACTTGCATCCCCAGGCCTTCTGAAATTCCGGCATGTTCTGCACGACTCCATTGATCCGGTATTTCCCTGGCGAGTGCGGATCCACGCTCACCAGCATGCGCGAAAACTCCGGACGACGCTTCTCGCACCACACCCGCCCAAATCCCAGAAAGAAACGCTGCTCCGGAGTGTAGCCGTCAATTTTCTCGGCGGATTTTCCGGTCTTATCCTGCGCAATCATCTGTTCCAGCGCGGCCAGGGCGATCCGCGCCCCGCCATTATCGGCTGTGTTCTCGCCCAGGGTAAGTCTACCGTTGAGCTTCAGATCATCCACGGCGACGAAATTCCCATACTCTTTCGCGATGCAGTCGGCGCGCTTTTCGAATTCCTTTCCGTCCTGCTCCGTCCACCAGTCGCGCAAATTTCCCTGCGGATCGTACTTCCGCCCCTGGTCGTCGAAGCCATGCGTCAACTCGTGCCCGATCACCACGCCAATACCGCCCATATTCACGGCATCGTCCATCTTCTTGTCGAAAAATGGCGGCTGCAGAATTCCGGCCGGGAAGACGATTTCGTTGTAGGAACCGCTGTAGTACGCATTCACAGTCGGAGGCGTCATGCCCCACTCTTTGCGATCCAGCGGCTTGCCAATCTTCGCGATTTGCCGATTCGACTCAAATTCATTTGCCCGCAGAAAATTTCCCAGCAGATCGCCCGGCTCAATTTTCAGCGTGCTGTAGTCGCGCCACTGATCCGGATACCCAATCTTGTTGCGGATCGCCTGCAGCTTGACCTTCGCCTGCTTCTTGGTTTCCTCGCTCATCCACGGGAGAGTCGCGATGTCCTGCCCAAGCGAAGCCTCCAAGGCGTCCACCATCTTCAGCATGCGCTGTTTCCCGTCCGCGCCAAAGGTTTCCTCTACATACTTCTGCCCCAGCGCTTCGCCCAGCGCGCCATCGGTAGCATCCACGCACCGTTTCCAGCGCGCCTGGATTTCCGATTGCCCCGTGAGTTGCTGCTGCATTTTGAAGTTGGCATCCACGAACGATTTCGACAACCACGGTGCGGTCGAATTCAGCAGATGCCAGCTCACGTAGGTCTTCAACGCATCCAGCGACTCGCTCTCAATGACCCCATTCACCTGCTTGAAAAACTCCGGGTTCACCACATTCAATTCGGAAAACGCCGGTGTATGCAGAGACGAAAAATACTGGTTCAGATGGAAGTTCGGCGCCAGGGCGACGACATCTTCGCGCTTCATCTTGTGATCGCGATTCCTGGGATCGCGCCGCTGTGTACGGTCCATCTCTGCCTTCGCCAGGGCAGTCTCAATCCTCAACACCGTCTGCCCGCCATCGGCCGCCTGCTGCGGAGGCTTCCCTGCCAGCGTGAATATCTGGGTCGCGTACTCCACCAGGTGCTGGCGCATCTCCGCGTGCTTGGGATCATCCTTGATGTAGTAGTCACGGTCCGGCAGCGTGAGACCACCCTGATCCACGTAGGCAATCACCATGTCCGCATTGTGGAGATCGGGCGAAGAATAAAACCCGAACAGGCTGTTCGCGCCGATCACGTGCGAGTGTGCAATGACGTCGATGAGCGCCGCCTTGTCGGTCGCGGCCGCCACCCGATCCAACTCCGGCTTGAGCGGATCCAGTCCCTTCGCATCCGCCGCCTTCTCATCCATGCACGCCCCGTAATAGTCGCCGATCTTGTGCTCGATCGCGCTCCGCGCCGCCCCGCCCGCCGCTGCCTTCTCCAGAATGCCTCGGAGGGTGACGAGATTCCGTTCATACAATTCCGTGAAGCTGACCCACTCGGTCTGATCCGCGGGAATTTCCGTCTTCTTCAGCCAATTCCCGCAGGCATACTGATAAAAATCGGCGCAGGGATCGATCGTCCTGTCGATGGCCTCGACGCTGAATCCTGGATTCGTGCCGGAATTCTGCGCGAACGCCCATACTCCAGAGAGGGCAAAGCCTGCCACACACACTGCCACCAAAACCTTCACTGTCCGCATAGAACCTCACAGGCTGAAACAGAAGATTGTAGGCGCAACGTTGTTAGACGAATCAGCCGGCAGAACGTGAACCTGCAAAATCCATTCCGTTTTGGGCCAACGGGCGCCCTGTATTTTATAAGCCAACCTTGGGAGATTGTTGAGTCGGAGATCCGGTTAGGGTGAATGCAGCGTAGACCCTTGGCGGTGCTCGCGAGGGCTTGCGGGCTTTGGCCCGCTGCGCTGTGTGTCGCCCCTACGGGGCTCGGCTCAAATTTGGCGTTCTCCCAGCGCTTACGCGCTGGGCTAATCTCTGCCGCCCCTGACGGGGCTGGGTTATGGATGCTTCGCGCAGTCCGGCTTCCCCTGTTGGGGCTGGCTTTTCGAGAGGCCCAGCTTGTATCGCGGGGCCGGTTTATCGAGCGGTCCGGCTTGCATCGCGGGGCTGGCTTTTCGGAGCGGCCCGGCTTTCATCGCGGAGCTGGCTTATCGGAGCGGCCCGGCTTTCATCGCGGGACTGGCTTTTCGAAGCTTGCCGAATTCCTCGGTGCCACCCGATTTGCTCGGTTGCGAAACACGACTGGATATCCACCCTGCTATTTCTGCAGCGTATAATCGTGGAATCTCACTCCCAGAGGATCCTCACTCCATGACCCCGACGAATGGTACGCCCGGCACCAGCTCCCACCCGAATGGAAGCGGTAACGGCACAGTTCCCAAGCCCCGCGCGGAATGGTTGGCTCGCCGCAAAGCCGACAACAAAGACGGCAACTTCTCGCAGATGCATTACGCCCGCCAGGGCCTGATCACCGAGGAGATGCTTTACGTCGCCGAGCGGGAAAAACTCACTCCGGAACTGGTGCGCGACGAAGTCGCCCGCGGCCGCATGATCATCCCTGCGAACGTCAACCATCCGGAACTCGAGCCCATGTGCATCGGCGTGGCCTCGCTTTGCAAGATCAACTCCAATATCGGCAACTCGGCTGTCACCTCCAACATCGACGAGGAACTCAAAAAGCTCCACACCTCCGTTCATTACGGCGCCGACACCGTAATGGATCTCTCGACGGGCGGCGACATCCACGACATCCGCGAGGCCATCCTCCGCCACTCGCCTGTCCCCATCGGCACCGTGCCCATCTACGAAGCCATCTCGCGTGTAAAGCGCGTCGAAGATCTCACCGCCGGCGTGATGTTGGAAGTGATCGAAGAGCAGGCCGCGCAGGGCGTGGACTACATGACCATTCATGCCGGCGTGCTGATCCAGTACCTGCCCCTGGTGTCCAAGCGCATCACCGGAATCGTGAGCCGCGGCGGCGCGATCCTCGCCCAGTGGATGGCCCATCACCACAAGCAGAACTTCCTCTATGAGTGCTTCGACGACATCTGCAAGATCATGAAGAAGTACGATGTCAGCTTCTCCCTGGGCGACGGCCTGCGGCCAGGCTGTATCGCCGACGCCAGCGATGAGGCCCAGTTCGCCGAACTGAAGACTCTCGGAGAGTTGACCCAGATCGCATGGAAGCACGACGTACAGGTGATGATCGAAGGGCCGGGCCACATCCCCATCGACAAGATCAAAGAACAGGTCGAGAAGGAAAACGAACTCTGCTACGAAGCTCCCTTTTACACCCTGGGCCCGCTGGTCACCGATATCGCTCCGGGCTACGACCACATCACCTCGGCGATCGGCGCTGCCATGATCGGCTGGTACGGAGCGTCGATGCTCTGCTACGTCACGCCCAAAGAGCATCTCGGTCTTCCCAACGACAAAGACGTGAAAGACGGCATCATTGCCTACAAGATTGCCGCCCACGCCGCCAATGTCGCGCGCCACCGCCCCGGCGCCCGCGACCGCGATGACGCCCTCAGCTACGCCCGTTACAAGTTCGACTGGGAAAAACAGTTCGCGCTCTCGCTCGACCCGGAGACCGCCC
>Ga0307473_10000064_pt1 | contig 20943 bp, 17 predicted proteins | sample atmos_gasesAM5C__FD_203744 | JGI IMG/M metagenome (GOLD analysis project Ga0307473, IMG submission 203744) | Hardwood forest soil microbial communities from Morgan-Monroe State Forest, Indiana, United States - atmos_gasesAM5C_515 | ecosystem: Environmental > Terrestrial > Soil > Temperate...
GCCGCCACCACCTCCAGGCGCTTCCTCATCCAGCCAGAAGAGTGACCAGGGCCAGCACATTCGCGTCAGTACTGACCTGGTGGTGCTGCATGCGACGGTGACTGACGATCACGGGCAGTTCGTGCCCGGCCTGAAGCAGACCAATTTCCGCGTGTTCGAAGACAAAGTGGAGCAGAAGGTTTCGGCGTTTGCGAGCGAAGACGTTCCGGTAACCATGGGTCTGGTGATTGACAACAGCGGCAGCATGCGCGAGAAGCGCGCGCAAGTGAATGCCGCCGCGCTCACATTTGTGCGGACCAGCAATCCGCAGGACGAAGTCTTCGTGGTGAATTTCAACGACGAGTATTACCTGGACCTGAACGAAGATTTCACCAGCGACCAGCGGGAATTGAACGAGGCGCTCTCGCGTATCGACGCGCGCGGCAGCACGGCCCTCTACGACGCGGTGATCGGCTCGCTCGATCATTTGAAAAAAGGACACAAGGACAAGCGAGTCCTGCTGGTGATTACCGATGGTGATGACGACGCCAGCCGCAAGACATTGGCGTACACCGTGCAAGTGGCCCAGCAGACCGATGCGCAGATTTTCGCCATTGGCGTGTTCAGCGACCAGGACCGCAAGAGTGATAAGAAAATGATCCGGAATTCAAAGAAAGAATTGACGCAAATAGCCTCGGTCACCGGCGGCGTGGCCTACTTCCCGGAAAACCTGGAACAAGTGACGGCGATCTGCACGCAGGTGGCGCACGACATTCGGAACCAGTACACGCTGGGCTACTACCCGACGAACACGGCGAAGGACGGAACGTTTCGCCAGGTGCAAGTCCAGCTGATCCCACCGAAGGAACGGCCGAAACTGAGCGTCCGTACGCGCACCGGCTACTACGCGCAAAAACCTTCCCAAGGCGATTAGAAGTTTGATTCATGCGCGGCCACTGAATTTGCGGAGCGTGCGCCCTGCCCGCCGGCGTTCTCTAGCTTGAAATCAATTCCAGAAAACTAGTCCCGTGCGGGATGGCGCCGCCGAAATTCTCCGCCACGGTCTGCCCCATATCTGCCAGCGTCGAGCGCGTCCCCAGATTTCTCCCATATGTGGTGCGCGGGGTGTAAGTGAGGATGGGAACGTACTCGCGGGAATGATCAGTGGTGGGATTTACAGGATCCGGGTCGCAGCCGTGGTCCGCGGTGATCAGCAAAAGGTCGGTTGGCTGCAGGCGCGTGAGAAACGGCCCGAGCAGCGAATCGAATTCTTCGAGCGAGCGCGCGAATCCTTCCACGTCCTTGCGGTGGCCATAGAGCGTGTCGAAATCGACGAGGTTCGCGAAAATCAGTCCCTTTTCTTGATCTCGTAGCGCTTCATTGAGCTTGGCCATGCCGTCCACATTGTCTCTGGTCGTCATGTACTTCGCCACGCCACGGCCGTTGTAAATGTCGTGGATTTTCCCGACGCCGAATACAGGCACCTTCAGGTCGGCCAGAACATCGAGCAGCATCGGCCGGGGCGGCTCAACCGCGTAGTCGTGGCGGCGCTCCGTGCGGCGGAAATTTCCGGGCGTTCCAGTGAAGGGGCGCGCGATCACGCGGCCCACGCGGTTGGGGCCGTCGAGCAGCTTGCGCGCGATCTCGCACATGCGATAAAGCTCCGGTACGGGGATCACATCTTCATGCGCGGCAATCTGGAAAACGCTATCGCCCGAGGTGTAAACGATGGGAGAGCCTGTCTGCATGTGTTTTTCCCCGAGCTCCTTCAGGATTTCCGTGCCCGAGGCAGGTTTGTTTCCGATGGTGCGACGGCCGATCTGGCCCTCGAATTCTTCGATGAGCTGCTTCGGAAACCCATTCGGGTAGACGGGAAACGCCCGGTCCAACCAGATGCCCGCCATTTCCCAATGGCCCGTAGTGGTGTCCTTTCCCGGCGAGCGAGTGGCCCCTTTTGCATAGCTGCCGACGGGATGATCGGGCGGCGTGAGGTGGTCGAGTGGTTTGATATTTGCGAGACCCAGCCGGACAAGGTTCGGGAGATGCAGCGGGCGCGAACGCGCAATATGTCCGAGCGTGTCGCGGCCCACATCGCCGTAATTAGCGGCGTTGGGAAGCTCGCCGATGCCTACACTATCGAGGACGATCCAAACGACACGCTCAAATTGAGGATTTCCCTGCCCCATAATGTCCTCAGATACGGCTGGAAACTTTCGTTAGTTGGGGATTGTACTCCAAGAAGCACATGAGAACACTTGTTCATCGGGGAGGATTCGGGACTTCACGAAGGCGCGGGCATCATCGATGTGAGCTCTTTGAAGAGCGCAATAATCCTGAGCGCAGCTCCTGCATGGCTGCATTAGAATGAACGGCCATGCCCGCTCCGACTGATCTCGACCGCTTGCGCATCGTTCTGGTGGCCGCGCGCAACCCGCTCAATATCGGCGCCTCAGCTCGCGCGATGAGCAACTTCGGCTGCCGCCACTTGCGCGTGGTTAGCCCGTACGAGGCGGGATTTCGCGAGGCGCGCTCGGCTGTGGGCGCCTCGGCAGTGCTTGCAGCCGCAGTAGAGTACAAGACCGTGGCCGAAGCCGTGGCCGACTGCACGCTGGTGGTGGGGACGACGGCAGTGCGTCACCGGGATTTGCAGCACACCCTGCGGCGTCTGGAGGACGGCGCGCGCCTGATTCGCAAGCGGCTGCGCTCGGGATCTGCCCGCGTCGCGCTACTGTTCGGCTCGGAGAAATTCGGCCTCTCGAATGAGAATATGAGCCACTGCCACTGGTTGATGCGCATCCCCACGCACGAAGAAAATATTTCGATGAATCTGGGGCAGGCTGTGGCGGTCTGCCTGTATGAATTGATCCGCGACGGGAAGGCTGCGCGGCAAAAAGAAAAACTGCCGCTCGCGGCGGCAAGCGAAGTTGAGCGATTCACTGCGGTGTTGCTCGAGAACTTGTTCGCCAGCGGGTACCTGACCCGCCGCCGCGTGGCCGATGCCGAGTTAAGAATCCGCCGCCTAGTTCGCCGCCTGAATTTGCCTGCCCGCGATGCAGTGATCTGGGTCGGCATCATGCGCCAACTATTGTGGAAGATGCGGTCCGGCCAAGCTGCGGGCACAACAGACAGGAAGAGTTGATCGGGCCGCTCCCCCTACGACGCATTATTAGATGATCGGCCACCCAGCTACTGCCCCGATTTGAGGCTGATTTGCCGGGCTTGACGCGTCGGCGTATAATTATTTATTTACGCACATGCCGACGGAACCCACTGTAAAGACCGCCCCCGCAACAACGGCCCGGAAGCCCGTTCCCGGCGATGCCGAGGAAATCCGTGTGCGCGGGGCGCGCGTCCACAACCTGAAGAACATAGATTTCGTCATTCCGCACAACGCCATCACTGTGGTGACGGGCGTATCCGGCTCCGGCAAATCCAGCCTTGCATTTGACACGCTTTATGCAGAGGGCCAGCGGCGCTACATCGAGTCGCTCTCCGCTTACGCGCGGCAATTCCTCGAGCGCATCGAAAAACCGGACGTGGACGAAGTTACCGGCATTGCCCCGGCCATTTCTATCCGCCAAAAGAATTCCACGCGCAATCCCCGCTCGACTGTTGCAACCGCCACTGAAATCTACGACTACATGCGCCTGCTCTACGCGCGCGTGGGCCACACCATCTGCTTCCGCTGCGGTGAAGAGGTGCGCAGAGACACGCTAGACGAAATTGCCGCCCGCGTGCTGGTGCTGCCGGCGGGCCAACGTTTCTACGTCTTGTACGAGTTGAAGCTCACTCCGGAGCCTGCGCCGAATGCGCCGCGTCTGCGCAAGGCTCCGGCGCGCCCCACATCAGAAGCGATTCGGCAAACGCTGGTGAGCTTGCAGAAGCGCGGCTTCAATCGGCTCTACCAGGGCGGGCGTGTGTTTGAGCTTTCGACGCCGGAAGAATTGCTCGACCTGGATTTCACGAGGCCCGTCTACGTGCTTGTGGACCGGCTGGTGCTCACGCCGGAAATTCGTTCGCGCCTAATGGACTCAATCGAGATCTGCTACCGCGAGGGCCGCGGCGAAGCGATCCTAGAATTTGTGGCCGAGCCGCAAGCCGATCCGGCGACAAATACTGCGACCCCGCCGAACCCCGCTGCTCCCGTGCGCATGGTGTTCAACGAGCGATTCGAATGCAAGAAATGCGGCGCCGTGTATCAAGAACCCGAGCCGCGTCTTTTCTCGTTCAACAGCCCGTACGGCGCATGCCCGCGCTGCCAGGGATTTGGGAATACGGTGGATTTCGACATCGACCGCGTAGTGCCTGACAAAGGAAAGTCGCTTGCCGACGGCGCCATCGAGCCGTGGACCAAGCCGCGCTACCGCCAGCTGGCAATCGACATGCGTCGCTACGCGCGCGCCAAAGGAATCCCGACGGACGTTCCCTTCCGCGACCTAACTGCGGCGCAGCGTGACGCGATTCTCGATGGCGATAAGAAAGAAGACTACGCCGGAGTGAAAGGTTTCTTCGGCTGGCTCGAACGCAAGAAGTACAAGCTCCATGTGCGCGTTTTTCTGAGCCGTTACCGCGGCTACGCCGTTTGCCCCGATTGCCGCGGCACACGGCTGCGGGCTGAAGCGCGCGCAGTGAAAATCGCGGGACGCTCGATTACCGAGGCGTGCCAGATGACCGTAAAAGAGGCGCGGCCGTTCTTTGGGACCCTACAGCTCAGCCCCGCGGAATCCACGATCGCAGACAAGGTGCTCGAAGAGATTCAGCAGCGCTTGCGCTTCCTCGACGAAGTGGGCCTCGATTACCTGACGCTCGACCGGCTGACCTCGACACTTTCCGGCGGCGAAGCGCAGCGCATCCAACTCGCTACTTCGCTCGGCTCGCACTTGGTTGGCGCGCTCTACGTGCTCGATGAGCCGTCCATCGGCTTGCATCCGCGCGACACGAATCGCTTAATTGAGATTCTCAAGAGCTTGCGCGACCTGGGCAATACGCTGCTCGTCGTCGAGCATGATCCCGACACGATTCTCGCCGCGGATAATATTCTCGATCTCGGGCCCGGGGCGGGCGAGCACGGCGGCAAACTGGTGTTCGCCGGAAACCGTGAGGCGCTGCTCGCGGATCGGCACTCCCTCACCGGACGGTATCTCCGCGGCGAAATGAAAATTGCCGTGCCGGCGCGGCGCCGAAAACCGCAGGGAAAATTCCTGAAAATCTCTGGCGCGCACAGCCACAACTTGAATGGCGTGGATATCATGATCCCGCTGGGCGTGCTCGTGGCGATCACCGGCGTTTCCGGCTCCGGAAAATCCACGCTGGTGTACGACGTCCTATACAAAGCGCTGCAGGCGAAACGCACAGGTGGAAACTGGCGCGAGGTCTGCGATCGGCTGGAAGGCGATTCAGCGCTGACGGCCATCGAGATGGTGGACCAGTCGCCCATCGGCCGGACGCCGCGGTCGAATCCGGCGACGTATCTCAAAGCTTTCGATCCGATCCGCGAGCTTTTTGCGGCCACGCCCGAATCCAAAAAGCGTGGATTCACGGCAGGGCATTTTTCGTTCAACATTCCCGGTGGACGCTGCGAAGCCTGCCAGGGCGATGGCACGGTCACAGTCGAAATGCGTTTTCTGGCCGATGTGGAGCTGGTGTGCGAGGAATGCCGCGGCACGCGCTACAAGAGCAGCGTGCTCGACGTGCGCTACAAAGACAGAAGCATTCACGACGTGCTGCAGATGACCATTCGCGAAGCGCTCGCTTTCTTCGCGTCGAATCCAAAAGTGGTCGCGCGCCTGCGCGTACTCGAGGAAGTTGGCCTCGGCTATCTGCGCCTCGGACAATCCGGCACCACTCTTTCCGGCGGCGAGGCACAACGATTGAAACTGGCCGCGCATCTTACTCGCCAGGAGAACGCGGGCATCCTGTATATTTTCGACGAGCCCACCACAGGGCTGCACTTCGACGATATTCAGAAATTGCTGACAGCGTACCGCAAATTGATCGAGGGCGGCGCTTCTGTGCTGATCATCGAGCACAATATGGAAGTCATCAAATCCGCCGACTGGATGATTGATCTCGGCCCGGAAGGCGGCGACGCGGGCGGGCGAGTAGTGGCCGTGGGAACTCCCGAACAAGTGGCGCGCAATTCGCAATCGCACACCGGAAAATATCTTGCGCGAGTCTTGAATATGCGCAACGGTGCGAATCACACGAATCATGTACCGCCGGGCACCGCGAACGGCCCGGCGCAGAATTCCTCGACTGCATGACGATTCGTTCGAAGTCGCTCGGATGCTGGGTGCTGCTGGCCCTTCTCAGCGCCGCTCACGGCGTTTCTGCACAGACGACGAACGCTCCCCAAAAGAAATCCCATCGAGTGCAGGACCCTGAAGCGACTGCGCTGAATAATTTGCTCGCCGCCGCGCAGGGCGCAATGGAACAGAAAGACTTCGCAGCTGCCGCGCAGAACTACCAGGAATATCTCGCCAAGAAGCCTGACGACGCCAACATCCACTTTCAACTGGGTTACGCGTATACCGCCCTGCAAAAATTTCCCGACGCGAAGATCGAGTATGAGAAGGCCATCGCGCTTGACCCCAAGATGGCTCCGGCATATTTAAATCTGGGCCTGACGCTGCTCGATTCTGATCCTGCCGCGGCGGTTGAGCCGCTGCAAAGAGCCGTCGAATTGTCGCCGAATCAGGCTGAACCAAAATATTTTCTTGGCGCCGCCCTGGAGAAGTCTGGAAAGCCTGCGCTCGCGATTGAGCAATACCAGGCCGCAGAAAAACTGGATGATAAACACTTTGAGACGCGACTGGCACTCGGTCGCACGCTCCTGAAATCGAATCAGCCAGGCGAGGCTGAATCTGAGTTCCGCGCGGCGCTTGGGCTCCGGCCTGATTCGGCGTCCGCGCAACTAGGTGTGGCACAGACCTTGCTGGCGCAGAAAAAATCGAATGACGCTGCTGCAGAACTCGCCGTTTATCTGAAATTGCAACCGCGCGACAACGAAGCGCGGATCGAGCACGCTTCACTGCTCGCCGATCTCGGCAGGAATGACGATGCACTGGCCGAACTCGACCGCTCTCGAACGGGCGGCCCGGAAAGTCTCTTCGTCCTCAAACTTCGCGGGCGCATCTGCTTTCAGGCGAAGCGCTATGACGATGCTGTCACGCCGCTCGAAAGAGCCACAGCGCTCGCGCCGCAGGACGCGGACATCCCTGCGCAGTTGGGCCACGTCTATCTTGAGAAGAAGGATTACCCAAATGCTGTGCGCGTGCTGATCGTGGCATGGAAAATGGCTCCGAATGACAACGACATCCTGGGAGACCTGATCGCCGCGGAATATCTGAACAAGAATTACCCTGCGGCTTTGCAGGGGCTCGATGTTCTCTCGAAACGCAAAGCGCTGCCGTTGGGCACGCTGTTCATCCGCGCGACCTGTTACGATAAACTAGGGCAAGCGGCTCAGGCGCTCGAGGCTTATCAGAAATTTCTGTCGCTTAATAAGGATGAGAACAGTGACATGTACTTCGAGGCTGCCGCGCGCGCGCGCTTTCTCGCTCGAGAGTTGAAAGAAAATAAGAGGTAGGGGCGTGTTCCAGTTCATTTCAATCGCCAGCCTGATGCTCATCGCGACGATGCTCACAGGCCCACACATCCCACAAGACCACGCTGCCGATTTCCGCGTGCGATTTGCCCGGGAATCCGACCCTCTGCGCAAGGCCAAGATGATGCCGCAGTACGGCGATCTTGAATTCCAGGAAATTCACGACATCATCGAGGAAGGAAACCCTTCCCGCGCGCTCGAGCTTCTCAAAGCTTATCGCGACCAGGCGCAATCAGTCGCGAAAGGCCTGGACGCGAGAGAAGCGGACCCGGAAAAGCATCCAGCTGGTTTTAAGCAACTTCAGATTTCCGTGCGCGGAGCCTTGCGCCGCGTGGAGGACATCATCGTGCGACTCCCGAGCGACGACGCCAAACCGTTCCAGGAGCTGCGCAAAGATCTGGAGGAGTTGGACCGACATCTAGTCCATGAACTTTTCCCGCGCCAACCAGCGGTGGAAACAACACCGCCGAAGCCAAGGAGTTAGGTGACCGTCATGCGCCCCGCTGCTTGCACCATTGCAATGATCACTGCGTTGTTCGTGCCCTCTGTCTCGTCCGGTCGCACTGCGCACGCCGGGCCGCAAAAAAAAGAATACCTGACCCAGACCGAAGCAGACAAAATCCGCGACGCGGAGACACCGGGCGAACGCATCAGGATTTTCGTCACGTTCGCCGAGGACCGCTTGAAGAAGTTTCAATACGAGCTTGGTCGAACCGTGCCGCAGCGGCGGCGCTCGGAGATTTTGAATGGCCTGCTCAACGGCTACGCAGGCTGCTTTGATGATGCGGCCGACCAGATCGCCATTGCGCACGAAAAACAGGCGGACATTCGCGCCGCGCTCAAGCTGATGAAGTCCAAGGGCCAGCAATTCTTGGATGCCCTCGAAAAGCTGGACCAGGGCGGACCCGAATTCGATATGTATAAGGACACGCTGGAGGACGCTATCGAAGGCACGAAGGATGCGCTGGCGGATATCGAAAAGGCCGAAAAGGAAATGGCGCCGCCACCCGAGAGAAGAAAAGCAGCATGAAGCGGGCTCATCACCGCGCGCAGTTGGTTCCGGGCGGCGAGCGCCTCTTTCAGAGGATTTACACGCGGCTCGGCTGCGAGGGACGTCCGCCGCACTTCGTTGTTGAATATCATCCCTACGCAGATCTGACGCATACCATCCGTCTGCGTGAAGATACGGCGCGTGTCCGGCTGTCGGACGTGCTACGAGGCGCACCGCGGAACATATTCGAAGCCGCCGCTTCGATTCTGCTCGGGCGCTTGTATCGGCGTGGGGCGCCGCCGGAACTCCTCGCGGCGTACCGCGAATTTTCCTATGCCGCCGCGACGCGCAGGAAATTATTGCTGCTGCGCCAGCGCCGCGCCCGCAGAGCCGAACATCGTCCGTCCGGTGCGCATCATAATCTGGGCCCGCTTTTTTCGCGGCTGAACAGGCGTTACTTTCAGAATTCGCTTCCTACACCGCGGCTGGGTTGGAGCAGCCGCGTATGGCGCACGCAGCTCGGCTGCTTTGACCCAGCACTCCAGCAAATCGTGATCAACCGGCAGCTCGACGGAAGGGGCGTGCCGGAATATGTCGTCGCCTACGTGCTCTATCATGAGATGCTCCACTTAAAGCATCCCATGCGTTTCGCACGCTGCCGCAGGGAATCGCACTCGCCGGAATTTCGGAGAGAAGAAAAGCGATTCGTGGATTATCAGCGCGCAATGAAATTCCTCAATCACTTCCCTGCCGATTGATTTCACGGCGCCAGATCAGCGGCACTACTGACCGGAGAGCTTCTCGATTTTCTTGCGGACACTTTTTGAATCTGGTGCGGTGGGAAAAACCTGGAGATATTCCTTATAGTATTTCAATGCCTCCGCGTTGTCGCCTTTCTTCTCGTACGCTTCAGCAAGAAGCAGCCGCGGCTTTGCGAAATTCGGCCGCTGTTCAATCGCGTCCTTGAAGCGGTCAATAGCTGCGTCCACATTGCCCTTGTGCAAATAGAACATTCCGACTTCCAAATCCTTTTGCGCCGGATAAGGATCATATTTGTCTGAAGGTTTGGCGGATTTTTCGTCCGGCTTTTCTCCCTTCTTTGCAGCCGGTTTTTCATCAGGTTCAGCATCAGGGTCCGGCAGATTCTTCTTTGAGCTCGACTCTTGCGACGTGTCTTCCGCTTTTTTCTGCGAATCCTGCTTCTCTTGGAGCTGCTGCGCCCATGCGAAGGGAGCGGGAAACGCCAGCAGTACGCCTAACATCACGATTTGGAGAGCGCTTCGCATTCATCCAGCCATGTAGTTAGGGTTTGATTCCGTTTGCTATCATGGGAGTTGTCCCCGGGCAATGCGCTGCCACGACGGACGATCGCCAGAAATATTGTAACGCTTCTCGATGGAACTCCGCGACAAAGTCGACAACCTCCCGCTGCAGCCCGGCGTGTATCTCTTCAAAGACGCCGTGGGCACGATCCTGTACGTCGGAAAGGCGCGATCCCTGCGCGGCCGCGTGAAATCCTACTTCCTCGAATCCAGATGGCAAGACGCGAAGACCGGCTCGCTGGTGCGGGAGATCGCCGATCTCGATTACATCGTGTTGGACAACGAAAAGGAAGCGCTGGCGCTCGAGAACAACCTGATCAAGCAGCACAAACCGAAATTCAACATCCTGCTGCGCGACGATAAAACTTACCCTTATGTTCGCTATACTGCTTACGAAAAATATCCGCGCGTGTATGTCACGCGGCGGCTGAACAAGGACGGCTCGATTTATTTCGGGCCGTATTTCCCTGCCAGTCTCGCCTATCGCCTCGTTCACTTGATCCACAAACATTTTCTGGTGCCTTCGTGCACGGTGGATTTGGCGCGTTCGCATCCGCGCCCTTGTCTGCAATATTACATTCATCGCTGCCTAGGCCCGTGCGTCGAAGGGCTGGTGACGGACGAGCGCTACACGGAAGCAGCGCGCGACGTTCGATTGTTTCTGGAAGGTAGACGAAACGATCTGGCGCGCAGTCTGGAATCGCGCATGCAGCTCGCATCGGACGAGGAGCGCTTCGAAGAAGCGGCTGGCTATCGCGATCTGCTGCGCACGCTCGCGGAAATGGAAGAGCGGCAGAAAATTGCGGCGGCCTCCGGAGATGACACAGACGTTCTTGCCTGGTATGCCGAGCCGCCCCAAGTGGCCGTCAATCTTTTTCACTTGCGCAGCGGACGTGTGGTGGACCGGCGGGATTTTTACTGGGAAGACCTCGAAGAATTCGATCCTGCAGAATTTCTGCCTTCGTTGTTGAAACAACTCTATCTCGATGCCGCTTATCTTCCGCGCTATATTCACACGCCGGTGGATTTTGAAGACCGCGAATTGCTCGAAGAGCTTTTGACCGACCGCGCGGGCCACCGCGTGGAAATTCTGAACCCGCAGCGTGGCGCGAAGCACGCCTTTCTCGAACTGGTCGAGAAAAACGCCCAGCACTCCTTCACGCAGCGATTCCGCGTGCTGAATCCAAACTCGAAGGCCATCGTGGAGGGGCTTGAATCCGCGCTGAACCTTCCGGAGCCGCCGAAGCGGATTGAATGTTTTGATATCTCGCATATTCAGGGATCGGACACGGTGGCGTCGATGGTTGTCTGGGAAGGCGGCCGGATGAAAAAATCCGATTACCGAAAGTTCATCATTCGCGGTGAAGCCATGACAGACGGCGCGGAAAAGCGAGAAGGATTGCTCCGCGACGATTTTGCGAGTATGCGCGAAGCTGTCGAGCGGCGCTACCGCCGGCTGCAGGAAGAGCGCAAGCCGCTCCCGAGCTTGATTTTGATCGACGGCGGCCTCGGGCAGCTCCATGCGGCTGCCCAAGCGCTTGAAAAGCTGGAAATCATTAACCAGCCCGTCGTGAGCATCGCGAAGAAGGAAGAGATCCTTTATGTGCTCGGCCGCGAGCATGAACCGATCGTGCTGGAGCGCCATTCGCCCGTGTTGCATCTGATCCAGCAAATCCGCGACGAGACGCACCGCTTTGCGGTCACATTTCATCGTCAGCGCCGTTCGAGCCGGCGGCTGCGCACGTCGCTCACAGAAATTCCCGGCGTTGGCAAACGGACCGCGGAAAAACTTCTGCGCAGGTTCGGCAGCGTGGAGCGTCTGCGCAGGCTTACCCTTGCTGAGCTTTCGGCGGAATTGCCGCGCGCGCAAGCTCAGCGTGTCTTTGACGGGCTGCGCGACGCGACGAGTACCACTGCGAATCCCAACTAAGTGAATCACGAACGCACGGACGGTTTTTGCTTTGCTTGCCTGTACTGGTAAGGCTATGCTAGTGTGAAATTCGGAGGTGCTAGATGAGTGAAAATAACGTGGGCTCGAAGGTAAGTTTCTTTCTCGTTGGATTGGGGATCGGGGCGCTGGTTGGAATTTTGTTTGCACCAAAGTCCGGCGAAGAGACCCGCGAATACTTGACCTCAAAGGCCGATGAAGGCCGCGACTACGCGCAAAAGAAAGCACGTGAACTCCGCGAGCGGGCCGAAGATTTGATCGAGCGCAGCAAGGAAATCATGGCGCGGCAGAAGGATTCACTCTCGTCGGCGGTTGAGGCAGGCAAAGATGCCTACCAGCGGGAGAAATCGAAGGCGTCTTAGCTCCTTGAAGGAGTCTAATGTCTGGCTGGACTGAAGCATTTATCATCGTTGCGACGATTGCCATCGTAATCCAGATGGCCATCTTGCTGGCGATGTTCGTCCAACTGCGCACGGCGATTGACAATTTCACACGCCTGGCCAACGATTTGCACGCGCGGATCGATCCGATTTTGCTGCGCGTGAACCGCATCCTCGAAGATTCCGAGGACCGCATCGCGACCGTGCTGGGCGATGCCGCGGAGATCACGCGGATCGCGCGCGGGCAGGCGCAGAAAGTAGATCGAGTTTTCACCGAAGCCGTCGAGCGGCTGCGCGTGCAGGTGATTCGGGCGGACCAGATCCTTACTGGGGCACTCGAGGTAGTAGAAGATGCAGGATCAAGAGTTCGCAAGACAGTATGGGGGCCGATCCACCAGGCTTCAGCGCTGCTGAAGGGCCTGAAAGTGGGGCTCGACTTTATTCGCGGCCAGCAGCGGCGGCGCTCGGAGCCGGATTCCTCGACGCAGGACGAAGAACTCTTCATCTGAACCCTGGCTCGCGGCACGTGCGAGCATTCATCCTTTCGAAAACTTTCGCCAAACACCAAACAGGGAGAAGACATCCCTCGCTCGTTCGCCCGTGCTGACCTGCGCATGATCCCTGTGCCCGTCGCTCCGCAAATTCATTCTGAGCGCACGACCTGCGTTACCGAATCCAGCCGCCGCCAAGAACTTTTTCTCCGGAGTAGAAGACTGCGGCCTGGCCGGGCGTAATGGCGCGCTGCGGTTCGCGGAATGTTACGCGCGCGGTCGTAGCATCGAGGACAACGATTTCCGCCGCGGCAGGCTCGTGGCGATTGCGAATGCGCACCATTGCTTCCACAGGACCTTCCGGCATCGTGAACGGAATCCAGTTCACGTCGCGGACTTCGCAGGCGGAACTCCGAAGGTCGGCGTCTTCGCCGACTACTAGACGATTGTTCGCGCGATCAAGTGAAACCACATAGACAGGTCGGCCCGTGGCAAACCCCAGGCCGCGCCGCTGGCCGACGGTGAAATGATGCAGGCCGTTGTGTTGCCCGATTATTTCGCCGGTGGTGGTAATGATATCGCCGGATTCCTCCGGCAGCTTGCTTCCCTGCTCCTGCAAATAACCTTCGATAAAGCGCACGTAATTCCCGGTGGGAACAAAACAGATTTCCTGGCTCTCGGGCTTTTCAGCGACGGGAACCGCGAGCCGCCGTGCAGTTTCTCGAACTTCCTTCTTGTTCAGCTCACCGAGAGGAAATTCCGTGCGCGCGAGCTGCTCCTGCGTGAGTCCGAAGAGAAAATAGGATTGGTCCTTCGATTCATCGAGTGCGCGGAGCAATTCATAGCGCTGCGTTTCCGGATTGTGGCGGACGCGCGCGTAGTGGCCCGTGGCGATGCGGTCGGCGCCGATTTGACGCGCAGTAAGGAGAAGTTGGTCGAACTTAACATGATTGTTGCAAAGCGTGCACGGAATCGGTGTGCGTCCTTCGAGATAATTGCCCACGAACGGGCGGATGACGGTCTCTTCGAACTGGCGCTCGAAATTCACGACGTAGAACGGTACACCAAGATGTTCGGCGACGCGCCGCGCGTCGTACACATCATCCATCGAGCAGCAGCGATGCCGCGCGGGACCGTCGGCAGCAAGCTCCGGCAGGCGGCGCTGATTCCAGAGCTGCATGGTGAGGCCGACGATGCTCTGGCCGCGCTCATGCAGAATTGCGGCGACCGTCGAGCTGTCCACGCCGCCACTCATGGCCACAGCGACGGTGCCTGCGCTAGCTGAGATCGGAACACCGGATGCGCGCAAACTTTCGAGTTGGGCAGCCGGCTGCAACACTATTTCGCGCACGCTCATCGGACGGCCACCCCGGCGCAAGCACGCGGCGAAATGGAGCGGAGGCGCTCTACTACGGCAGGGATGACTTCAATCGCCTGATTAATCTCTTCCGCGGTTGTGGGCCGACCGAGGCTAAAGCGCAGGCTCGACCGCGCTTCGTCGGGCGAGAGTCCGGCGGCCAGCAGTACATGCGATGGCTCGACAGCCCCGGAAGAACAGGCCGCTCCAGTAGAAACTGCGATGCCTTGGAGATCGAGGGCGATGAGGAGCGCTTCGCCGCCCGCACCGGTGAACGTTAAATTCGTGGTGTTGCCGACGCGGCGGGTGCGGTCGCCATTGACGCGCACGGAAGGAATGACAGCGAGAAGTGCGTTTTCAAGGCGATCGCGGTACGCCGTGAGGCGCTCTGTGTCGGCCGCTAAATTCTGCCGCGCAAGTCCGGCGGCCTTGCCGAGGCCGACGATGCCGGGGACATTCTCAGTGCCCGGGCGTCGGTTGCGTTCATGGTGGCCGCCATGAAATTGCGGCTCGAGCGCCGTGCCGGAGCGCACGAAAAGTGCGCCCGCGCCCTTGGGGCCATAAATCTTGTGAGCGGAAATGCTTAGCAAATCCACACCGAGGCGGTTCACGTCGAGCGGCAATTTTCCGGCTGCCTGGACGGCGTCGCAATGAAAATAGACATCGGCTTCGGCGGCGATTCTTCCGACTTGTTCGATTGGCTGGATGGTGCCGAGTTCATTATTGGTGTGCATCACGCTGATGAGAATTGTTTCCGGTCGCAGGGCGTCGCGAATGTCGTCCGGGTCCACAATTCCGCCCTGACCGACCGGGACAAATGTGACGGCGATTCCCTGCTTTTCGAGAGCCTGGCAGGCATTCAAAACGGCGTGATGTTCGATGGCGGTCGAGATGATGTTCTTTCGTGCGGCGGTCGAGGCAGCGACCGTGCCAAAGATTGCGAGATTGTCCGCTTCTGTGCCGCCGCTAGTGAAAACAATTTCGGCAGGTTTGGCGCCGATGAGAGCCGCGACAGATTCGCGGGCGCGATCCACGGCAGCGCGAGCCGTCTGGCCGGCCGAATGGATGGAGCTGGCGTTGCCGAAATTTTCGCGGAGGTAGGGCAACATGGCGGCGAGGACCTCGGGGTCCACGGGAGTGGTCGAGTTGTAATCAAGATACGCGCACATCTGTTGGGCTTGAATTATTTAGAGTAGCCGTTGGCCGGGCGGGGGTCAAGCTGGCGTGTGAGGACCAGCATTGACGGCGATTCTTGCTCGCGGCGACCCCGGAAATAGTTGCGATTAGAAACGACCTCCATCGTTTGTTTTCAGTGAGTTACGGTGATTTCTATTTTACTTTTGTTGCGATTATCAATGGGCTCAACCGATTCATGAGGTTGCCCGCAGATGCTGGATTTATTCACGGCGGGAACCCGGTGTGCCGCGGGTGGTGCCGCCAATTTATTGGCTTCTATCATGGCCTCATTTTCAGGCTAACAGGATGCGCGGGGATTGCAAGGGATCACGGCTGTGGATGTAAGGTTGTTTGAGTCGCGCGGCGCCGGGAAGCGAACAGCGAATTCGGAAACCTCGAATTGGAAAATTCAAATTTGAAACCAGGGGATGAGTTGCGAGAGACATGAAATTTGAGACTTGAAATCTCAAATTGAAAATTTCAGATTTACGACCGAGGGATGAGTAACTGATGGGTCCGGGCTGCCTTGACAGAGGTGCGAACGTCCGTTAGCGTCGAGGTGGCAACAAATTCGAAGATGCCGCCCTGAGAGGCGGCGTTTCGGCAAGCACAGGAGACTGGGAGCAAACCTTGGCACGGCCAATCATCACACTGACGACGGATTACGGCACAGGCGACCATCTGGTCGGCGTGATGAAGGGCGTGATCCTAAGCATCAACCCGGAAGTGCAGATCGTGGACATCACGCACGGCGTGCTGGCGCACGATATTCTGGACGGCGCAATGACCATCAGCGAAGCCTACAATTATTTTCCACCCAAGACGATTCATGTGGTGGTGGTGGATCCAGGCGTGGGGACGCCGCGACGGCCGATTCTGGTGGCGAGCGACCAACATTATTTTGTGGCGCCGGATAACGGCGTGCTCTCGGCCGTGTATGACCAGACTGAGGCGCTTTACGGCTGGCACATTACTTCGGAGCACTATTTCCGCAGCCCGGTGAGCAATACTTTTCATGGACGCGACATTTTCGCGCCCGTGGCTGCGTGGCTATCGAAATCGTGGCAGACGTCCGCATTCGGCGATCCCATGACTGATTTCGTGCGCTTCGCGATTCCGAAGCCGAAGACATCCGGAAACACCATCAAAGCGGTGGTGCTGAAGGTGGACAATTTTGGAAACTTGATCACCAACGTGAAGGCGGAAGATGCGCCGGCGCTGCTAGCGGCAGACGGAAAGTTCACAATTAAAGTGGGAAACGCGGAAGTGAAGAAATTGTTGCAACATTTTGCGCAGGGGACGCCCGGAGAGCCGTTTGGCGTGATTGGTTCGAGCGGGTACTTGGAAATTTCGCTGAACAAGGGCAACGCGGCGCGGAGGCTGGGCGCGGCGCGGGGCGCGGAAGTGACGGTCGAGCTGGGGTAGTGCTGTGGCCGGGGCCGAGCGGCATTGCAACCACTGATTAACTCAGATAAACACTGATAAGGCACTACAGACAAAACCTTCTTTGGTAACTCTCCAGCGGTGAATCTGACGATTGTGTAATTTCTAGCCAAAAGCAGATCCTTCGCTGCGCTCAGGATGACATACATACTGTCGAATTATCGAGCGAGCGAGGTCACGATCAGGTAGGCGCGCATTTTGGGGTCGAGCCAGTCGCGGAGGGCGTCGCCGAGGAGGTTGAAGGCGAGGACGGCGGTCATGACGGCGAGTGCGGGAAACAGGACGAGATGCGGCGCGTCGAAGAGGTGGCTGCGGGCGTCGTTGAGCATGGCGCCCCAGCTTGGCATGGGGGCGAGGACGCCGACGCCGAGGAAGCTGAGCGTGGATTCGGCGAGGATGGCTCCGGCCATGGCGACAGTGGCCTGCACAAGAATTGGCTGCAAAATATTGGGGAGCAAGTGGCGGAGGAGAATGCGCGCGTGGGAAGCGCCGAGTGAGCGCGCCGCGAGCACGTATTCCATTTCCTTGGCTTGCAGAATCTGGGCGCGGGCCAGGCGCGCGTAGCCGGCCCAGCCCGTGACGACTAGCGCGAGAATTACTTTGCCTAGGCCGGGGCCGAGGAATGCGGCGAAGGCGATGGCCAGCAGGATTCCCGGAAAAGAAAGAAATGCGTTGATAAGCACGACGTTTACGAGCCTGTCGAACCAGCCGCCGAAATAGCCTGCCAGCGATCCAATCGCGAGACCTACAAGCCCTGCACCAAGGACGACGCTGATGCTAACGAGCATGGAAACGCGCGCACCGAAAATAATTCGCGAAAGGATGTCGCGGCCGAGCTCGTCGGTGCCGAGCCAATGCACGCCGTTGGGTGAAGAGAGGCGTGCAGGGAGATTTTGCGCGGTCGGGTCGGCGGGCGCGATCCGCGGTGCCGCAAGCGCGACGACGACGAGAAGCAGCGTCAACGCCGAACCCCAGCGGCCCGGGCCGCTCCGCTTCACGAAATTGCTGAGCCCGGTCATGCAGTGGGCACCGTGATGACCGAAGAAGGAACTTCAGGGGCTGAAGCCCCGATGTGGGCTGAGCATTTGTGTCGGGGCTGAAGCCCCGACCCACAAAGCTGATTCCGTAGGCGCTGAACGAAAGCGGCTCCGCTCATTCGAGGCGAACCCTCGGATCCACAAGCGCATACACCAGATCCGTCATCAGATTCACGAAGACGTAGGAGACAGCGATCAGAAGGATGCAGCCCTGCAGTAGCGGATAATCGCGCGCCTGGATTGCCTGGACGGCCAGGCGGCCGACACCGGGCCAGGAAAAAATTGATTCGGTGACGATGGTGCCGGCGAGCAGCGTCCCAAATTGCAAACCGAGAATCGTGAGAATGGGAATCAGTGCGTTGCGGAAGGCGTGACGGAAAAGGACTACGGATTTCGAAAGGCCTTTGGCGCGGGCGGTGCGGACGTAGTCGCTGGATAGCTCTTCGATCACCGAAGTGCGCACCATGCGCGTGAGGATGGCGGCGAGCGCGGCGCCGAGAGTGATGGAGGGCAATAATATGTGTGAGATGCCACCGCGGCCGGAGACGGGCAGCCATCCGAGATACACCGAAAAAATCAAAATGAGCACGGGGCCGAGCGCGAAATTCGGCACGGAGAGGCCGAAGAGCGTGAAGACTCCGATGGCGCTGTCGGTGGGAGAGCCGCGGCGCTGCGCTGCGAGCATTCCTGCGGGAATGCCAATCGCTGCGCAGACAAATAGCGCGACGATGGCAAGCTCGAGCGTTGCCGGATAGTGCGACGCGACCACTCGAAGGACAGGCTGCTGGAAACGGAATGATTCACCGAGATCGCCGTGGAGAATTCCGGCGAGGTAGCGGCCGTACTGCACACCTAGCGGGAGATCGAGGCCAAGCGTGCGGCGAAGCTGCTGCAAATCCTCTGCGCGCGCACCTTCGCCGAGCATTTGCTGGACGGGATCGCCAGGGACAATGTGCGCGAGCAAAAAAACCATTGTGAGAATTAGCCAGAGGGCTGGGAGCGCGAGCAGCAGGCGGAGAGAGAGGAAGCGCATCATTGCTCGTGACCGCTTCCCCGGTCGGTTTCCGAGCTGGCTTCCTGGCCAGGCCTTGCGCTGGATTCACGGCGGCCTTTGACGGCGGCCTTGGATTTTGTGCGCGGGGCAGCAGCGTGTTTCTCGGCTGAGTCGGATTTTGATTTGCCATCCGCGGCTGGACCAGGCGCGGCATCGGCGGGGACAGGCTCGGGCGCGATATGGAGCGGCTTGATCTTCACGCGCGAGACGCGGCGATGGTCCATTTCCATTACCGTGAAACGGTAGCCCTCGGCTTCAAAACTCTCGCCGCCGCGCGGGATGAACCCGAGGCGATTCAGTATGAAGCCGCCGATAGTCTCGTAGGAAGGATCGTCGGGGATGGAGACGTTGTACTGCATCGCGAGATCGCGGACATTGAGGGCCGCGTCGAAAACCATCGAGCCATCGGGAAGGGTTAGGGGGCGCTCGACCACATCGAATTCGTCGTGAATCTCGCCGACCATCTGCTCAAGAATATCTTCCAGGGTGGCAAGGCCGAGGATGCTGCCGAATTCGTCCACCACCATGGCGAGACCCGTGCGGCGCGCGCGGAATTCGAGGAGGAGTTCGCTCGCGGGCTTCGTCTCCGGGACGATCAGGACATCACGCAGCAAGGTGCGCAGACGAAACTCGGGTGCGGGGATGTGCTCTTCGGCGCGGCGGGCGCGCTCGAGGAGAATCCAAATCAGGTCTTTGATGTGCACGAAGCCCAGAATGTGGTCGAGCGTGACGTCGTAAACCGGGATGCGCGAACGCTGGGTGGTGGCGAACATCTTCATGGCGTCTTCAAGACTGGCGTTGGCCGGGAGCGCGTGGACGTCGGGGCGAGGGACCATCACTTCGCGAACCTGCACCTGGCCGAGCTCCATCGCGCTCTGAATGAATTTCACTTCGGCGGCCGGGAGCAGGCCGCGGTCCTGCGCCTGCTGGATCATCACCTGAAGCTCTTCTGTGGAGCGCACGAGCGTGTGGCTATGCGGCGAGACGACGCCGAGTGCTCGAACCATTTTTTCGGCGACGCCGTCGAGCAAGTCGATGGCCCAGCGAAAAGTGCCGAGAAACCAGTAGAAGGGGCGCGCGATGAGTAGGGCGACGCGTTCGGCGCGCGCGAGGCTGAGGCTCTTCGGTACGAGCTCACCGAGAATGACTTGCAAGACGGTGAGCAGGCCGAAGGATATGACTAGCGCGGCGCCGTGCGCCACCAATGCGGCCCAGGGGTGTGGGATCTGGGCGACGAGCGGCGCGATAATTCCTGAGAGCGTGATCTCACCGAAGTAGCCAAGCAACAGGCTGGCGATGGTGATACCGACTTGTACTCCGGAAACGACGCGGCCTAGATCGCCGAGCAGTGCTTCGACAATTTTCGCGCGGGGATCACCTTCTTCGACGAGCTGACGGACTCGGGAGAGCCGGATGGCTACGAGAGAAAATTCGGCGGCGGCGAAAAAGGCGTTTATACCGACAAGCAGGAGAACGGCGAAGAGGTGGAGGGCGATCATGGCCGAGCGTCGCTCACAGGAGCCAAATCTCGAGCGCAGATTTTGCGCATTCGATCGGTTCGCAATATGCGCGAGGCAAAGGATCAGGCAGCGAGGAGTCCTCTGCGTCTTCCGGGCAGATGAGCGACCACAGCTGCGAGTCGAGAGATGGAAGGACCGATGAGACACCCATCGAAGGGGATTTTAGCAAGATGCGGGGCTGAGGAGTGAAATTCCCTCGCGTGGCGCCCGGCGAGGCAAAGGATCAGGCGTTCAGTTCTCGACGCGGACCCGCACGGGCCCGAAGGCGACGAGGCGCGCTGGTAAGTCGCGCAGATATGGAATGCGGAAAAAGGCGCGGACGTACCATGGGACACTAAGCATTTGTTGCGAACGGAGCGCGTTGGCGACGATACCCTTCTGCGCCTGCGTCTGGAGAAACTGGATCACGCGAGTTGGCCATTCGCGCTTGCTCTGGACTTCCTTCAATTGTTCGACGGTCACTTGGCCGGAGAGCAGCGGCTTGGTCAGAATATTTGCGGCGACGACGGCGTCCTGGATCGCGTAGTTGATGCCGACGCCGCCGATGGGCGACATCACGTGCGCCGCATCCCCAATTAATAGCAAGCCAGGTTTGTACCATTGGGGGCAGCGGCTCGATTCGACAGACAGCAGCATCAC
>Ga0307473_10000065_pt1 | contig 20741 bp, 21 predicted proteins | sample atmos_gasesAM5C__FD_203744 | JGI IMG/M metagenome (GOLD analysis project Ga0307473, IMG submission 203744) | Hardwood forest soil microbial communities from Morgan-Monroe State Forest, Indiana, United States - atmos_gasesAM5C_515 | ecosystem: Environmental > Terrestrial > Soil > Temperate...
TGGCAATCTGGCGCGATTCCTTCATCAGCTGCTCGAACTCATCCGGCAGGATGGATTGCATGCCATCGGAGAGAGCGCGGTCGGGATCATGGTGCACCTCGACCAACAGGCCATCCGCGCCCACCGCGATGGCAGCCCGCGAGAGGGGAAGCACCTTAGAGCGCTTGCCTGTGCCGTGGCTCGGGTCCACGACAATCGGCAGATGGCTCCGCCGCTGCACCGCGGGGACCACGCTCAGATCGAGCGTGTTGCGCGTGTGGTCGGAAAAAGTCCGCACGCCGCGTTCGCACAGAATCACGTTGTAATTTCCTTCGGACATCACGTATTCGGCGGCCATCAGAAATTCATCGAGCGTTGCGGACATGCCGCGCTTCAGCAGGATGGGCTTCTGCGATTTTCCCGCGCGCTTCAAGAGCGAGAAATTCTGCATGTTGCGCGCGCCGATTTGGATCACGTCCGCATATTTTTCCACCAGGTCGAGCGACTCATTGTCAATCGCCTCGGTGACAATCCCCAGCCCGAACTGGTCGCGCACGGCCGCCAGAATCTTCAGCCCGGGCTCGCCCAGGCCCTGAAAACTGTAGGGCGAAGTCCGCGGCTTATAGGCGCCGCCGCGAAACAATCGCGCCCCTGCCTTTTTTACGCGCTCGGCCACGGCAAAGGCTTGCTCTTGCGTTTCAATCGCACATGGGCCCGCAACCATGGCGACCGCGTTCCCGCCGAACGATACGTCGCCCAGGGGAGCCCGGATGCGCACGACCGTGGTTTCTTCCTTGACGTCGCGGCTGACCAATTTGTACGGCTTGCTGACGGGGATGCATTCAATCACGCCGGGCATGGATTCGAGGGAACCGATATCGACCGCCCCGGTGTTGCCCGTGATGCACACGGCGGTGCGCCCCGCCCCCGGCACGGGCAGCGCCTTGTATCCCAGCGACTCGATCCGCTGGCAGACTGCGCGGACCTGGTCCTCTGTCGCATGAGATTGCATCACAACCAGCATGAATGCCCCCGGAGCTGATTCGAGCCACAGAGTTTACTGCATCTGCGATTCCGGCTGCAAACTTTGGGCGTTTCCCGAAATTTGGATGGACAGCAGGGCATGGGCGGGGGCGGCGTGAGACCGGTTCTTGGCTTCAAGAAATGACTTGACATATTCCCATATGGGAATGTATTGTACCCGGCATGGCAAGAGCAGCGACAACAACTGATGCGTACAACGCGGTCGCCGAGCCTCGGCGGCGCGAGATCTTGAATTACCTGGCCATGCAAGAGCAGTCGGTCGGGGCCATCGTAGCGGGCCTGGGTCTGGAGCAGCCATCGGTGTCGAAGCATCTTCGAGTTCTGCGGCACGTGGGTCTCGTTTACGTGCGGCGCGACGGGCGGCGTATGCTCTATCGAACCAACGCCGAGGCGATCCGTCCCCTCCACGAGTGGACGAAAACATTCGAGCGTTTCTGGCAGCACCAATTGAACCGCGTCAAGGAACTTGCGGAGAAGAGAAGCAAAGCATTGAGTAAAAATTGAAACGAATAAAAGGTCAAGGAGGAACCATGAGCACGACAGCAACAGCAGGATTAGCAGCGATCGAGAATTTGACTTTGAATGTGACGCAGGAAGTGCACGTGCGCGCGTCATTGGAAACAACGTTCGCAGCACTGCTCGAACAATTGGGCCCGAGCAATGACACCCCGGAAGGGAAGCCCATGCCGATGAAACTCGAGGCATGGCCCGGCGGAAGGTGGTACCGCGAGCTGGGCGATAACAACGGCCATTTGTGGGCACATGTGCAGGCCATCAAGCGGCCCACACTGATCGAGTTCTGCGGACCGTTGTTTATGTCCTACCCGGTCTGCTCGAATGTGCAATACCGTCTGAGCGAGGAACCCGGCGGAACGCTCATCAAGTTCCACCACACGGCTCTCGGGCTTATCACGGACGAGCACAGGCAGGGAGTCGTGAAAGGCTGGACCCACATCCTTGCGGGCATCCGCGCGCGCGCCGAAGCCGGGCGTAAGCAGTGAGCCACGGCTGAGCAAAGGAGGTACAAATGTGTCCAGCATGTTTGGCGAGTGCGGGGTTGATTGTCGGCAGCGCGATTTCGACGGGCGGTCTAGCCGCGCTCATCGTGAAAACTCGAGGACGGAACATAGGCACAAAAGCACCATCCCGGAACTCAAATCCAAAGGAGGAATCATGGGAGAAGTAACACACGAGCAGGTCAATTTGCTGTTGCGTCTGTACGACATGCGCCGGGAGCCTCGGCTGCGCGAAGCGCGTGAGTGGTTCTCGGCAAATTTCCACGTGAAGAGCCAGGAGGACGTGATGGGCCTCTATCCTCCCGGCAGCCGGGAAAACGCAAGCATGCGCATGGTGCTAGGCTATTGGGAAATGGTGGCGAGTATCGCAAACCGCGGGCTGGTGGACGAAGACCTCTTCTTCGAAAACAGCGGGGAGCAATGGGGGGTGTGGGAACAGGTGAAGCCGGTAATCGGCGTATGGCGCACGATGTTCAGCAGCCCGAAATTCCTCGGCAATCTCGAAGAACATTGCAAGCGCCTCGAAGCCTGGCGTGAGAAGCACAACCCCGGTTCAAACGCAGCTATTCGCAAAATGTACGAGCAAATGCGCCAGGCCATACAAGGGCGCATGGTGCAGGCCGCGGCCGATTAGATTTCAGGGCCGAAGATCGCACTCTTTTCACACAAACTATCAGTGAATGCGGCAGCTTGTGGGGCAGGGCAGCTCCAGGCTGTTGCGTTCACCGGGCGGGTGGGACGCGCTCATCGCGAAAGTTCGAACGAAGTAGGCGCCAAAGATTCACCCGGCCCAATGCGTATCAGAGGAGAAATAAACATGAGACTAGTAGAATCCATCTTGGCAGAGGTTGAGCAGGAGGCAAAGACCACGAAGCGAGTCCTGGACCGAGTTCCGGGCGACAAGCTCGCCTGGAAACCCCACTCGAAATCTCTTTCCCTGGGGCAGCTAGCCATGCACATCGCAGCCGGCCCGGGCAGCGTCGCGGCGGCGGCTGTGCCGGACACCATGGAGGCCCCGAATTTTGCATGGCCGGACCCGGCGAGCCGCCAGGAAATTCTGGACACTTTCTCCAAGAGTATAGAAAGTGCAAAGGAAACCTTAAAGAAAATGGACGACGCCAGTCTCCTGTCCACCTGGACCCTGACTAGAAACGGGAAAGTCGTGATGTCCGCCCCCCGAATTGGGTTCATTCGTTCGATCATGATGAATCATATCTACCATCATCGCGGGCAGCTTTCGGTCTATCTGCGATTGCTGGACGTTCCAGTGCCTTCGATTTACGGGCCCAGTGCGGACGAAAATCCGTTTGCTTAGTGCTACTCATATCGAACCGACACCTCAATACAAAGGAGACCAGGATGCACCCAAAAGCCGAGAGGAGCAAAGAGGATCAACCGAAAGTCGTTTCGCATGCCGAATGGATCGAGACACGCAAGGAGTTCCTGACCAACGAGAAAGAGTTCACGCGGCTGCGCGGCGAGCTCAGCCGCCAGCGGCGCGAACTGCCGTGGGAAAAGGTGGAAAAGAAGTACGTCTTCGAGGGCCCTAAGGGCAAAGAGACGCTCGCCGACCTCTTCGGCGGGCGGAGCCAACTAATCGTTTACCATTTCATGCTTGGTCCGGGATGGAAAGAGGGATGCCCGAGCTGCTCGCTCATAGCCGAGAGCTTCGACGGCGCCGTGGTGCACCTCGCGGCACGCGACATTACGTTGCTTGCAGTTTCTCGGGCCACCTTGCCGGAAATCGAGGCATTCAAAAAGCGCATGGGTTGGCGTTTCAAGTGGGTCTCATCAAATGCCAACGACTTCAATCGCGATTACCAGGTTTCCGTCACGAAAGAGGAAGCGTCAGGGCAGGTCTACTACAACTACCAGATGCAGCAGTTTCCGAGCGAAGAAAGACCGGGAGCAAGCGTTTTTTACAACGACCCGGCGGGGGAAATCTTCCACACCTACTCGACCTATGCGCGTGGACTCGATATTCTGATCACCGCGTACAACTATATCGACCTCACGCCGAAGGGCCGCGATGAAGAGGGATTGAGCCATGGCATGGCGTGGGTCCGCCACCACGACAAGTACGTGGACGGCAACATTTCCGGCGCGAAGTAGCAGCCAAGTAGATTGATTGTGGTCTCTCGGGCCAAAGGCTCTTCGCCGCTGCCCGCAAAGTCAAGAACCCACCCTGACGCGAAGGGTCTTTGGCACGAAAAAATAGGTCAAGAAAGCCCCGATCAAAAGAATCCCCGCAATGATGTACAAAGCAGCGGATTTGTCGGACGAAACAGTCTTCGCCCAGATCGGGATATTGGGCCCGAAATAGCCGCCTAAATTTCCCACGGAGTTCACAATGCCAATCCCCGCTGCGGCAGCGGTCCCGGCCAAAAATGCGGAGGGCAACGGCCAGAACAATGGCATGGACCCAATCACGCCGAGAGTGCCAATGGACAAGAAAATAATGGCCAGGACAGGTTGGGAAGCAAAAACCCCGCTCAGGATTAGACCGACGGCTCCGGCCGTTACATTCGCCACATAATGCAGCCGCCGCTCACCTGTCTTGTCAGAATTACGGCTTAGAAGAATCATCCCGACAACCGCGACGCCGTAGGGTATGGCAGTGATCAGACCAACCCTGAGATAACCCTTTATACCAAACGCCTTCACGATGGTTGGCAACCAAAAAGCAATCCCATACAGGCCAATCATCAATGTGAAATAGATCGCGCATAACACCCACACTCTCCCGCTGGCGAAGGCATCCCGTAGTTTATGTTCCGTTTTATGCTGGTCTTCCGCTATGAGATTATTTGAAAGCAGCGCTTTTTCCTCCCCCGTGAGCCATTTCGCTTCCTCAATGCTGCTGTTCAGATAATAAATCACCCAAAATCCCACGATTACCGAGGGGATTCCTTCCGACAAGAATAGCCACTGCCATCCCGCTAAATTCATCGAGCCGGAAAGCTTATCCATGATCCAGCCGGATACGGGATTGCCGATGACTCCGGATACCGCGATCGCCGCCACAAACCAGGCGGTCCGCGTCGATCGATGTCGGGAGGGATACCATAAGGTAAGATAAAAAATGACGCCCGGAAAGAAACCCGCCTCAGCCAGGCCCAAAAGACAACGCATGGCGTAGAAAGACCATTCGCCCTTTACGAAGATCATGCACGCGGAAATCACGCCCCACGAAATCATGATCCTGGCGATCCACATGCGCGCCCCGAATTTCTTCAAGAGCACATTGCTTGGAACTTCAAAGAAGAAATAACCGATAAAGAAAATACCAGCACCAGTGGCGAAGGCCGCATCGCTCAAAGATAGATCTTTGAGCATCTGCAGTTTCGCAAAACCAACATTGACCCGGTCGAGGTACGCCAGAATGTAGCAAAGGAAAAGGAACGGAAGTAAGCGGACGTCAACCTTATGATACGTTTTCGCTTCAAAGCTCTCGTCGGAATTCATCATGCTTACGCCTCATTTTCCCGAAAACTAAGCCGGAATCTGCGATGGGAGCCCTTGGCGCGCACATCCTATGCTTCTCTTGCCTTGGACACAACGAATTTGAACCCAGAGTGGGCGCTGATTAACGGCCCCGATGAAGCTTGCTCGCCATCCGCCGCGCGCCTTGCCAGGCCCTGGCAGCAGTCATTCCGGGTTCCCCGGCGAGTTTTTCAGCAATCCACCTGTTGATGACTGCGAACTCCGGGTTCAGTTCGCTATTGATCGAGTTTCAAGACCACCCTAAAATAATTACTGCGCGTTGGAACTTTCGGGGAAAAGAGGGGTTCTGGCATGCGTCACCTAGCCGCGCTAGTGCTGTGTTCTCTGCATCTCTCTGCAACTTCTGCCCATGGCCAGAATTCCGCGATCGAGCAAGTTCAAGTCACATGCGGGAGCGTCCTGAGCTTTCACTTGCAAACTCGCATGAACCCCGACGCCCGCGATTCGCTGAGCACTTTGCCCAAAGGAACTGTGCTCCACGTCCGGATGCTCGATTCGATCGATTCAACAGTCAATCGAGACGGCTCTCCGTTTAGAGGCTCGATCGTGTCGCCTCTGATCTCGGGGGACCAAGTCGTTGTACATTCCGATGCGGAAGTTCACGGTTTGCTCGCGCTTCTCAGAAGCAGAAGTCATCCGGAAGGGTTTCGGTACGAACTGCTGATTACGGGCCTCGTGGACCACGGAAAATCCTATACTCTCACAGCCTCTCTCGATTCCTCTTTCTTTGATCCTAGCCGAAAGCTTGGCTCGGACCAACCGGCCGAAACAAAAAAGGGGTCAGCCGCCAGTGCATTTCCCAACGACAAGACGCAGGAAGGTGCGCCTAAGTAGCTTCAACAACGCCCGCAAGTCTTGCGCCTCATATTCCTCAATTCCCATCCTGCCTCGTGTTCCGTCCCTTGAACGAATCTCAACCCAAACTTTAAGTTCGGTTGCAGGACGCAGGCAGATTGGAAATCAAGAGTGAAGATTTCGGGTGGTAGTACTTTCGGGGCCTAAAGCTTCGCATTGCCAAATTGCTGCGTAACTTGCTCCGCCTCTTGAGGATCCCAGAAATACTACGTTCAACTTCACTTTGGCAATTATCTTGCCTTCAAACATTGCCCACCCGTGAGCGAAGTTAAGAAATCCTGAGGAGGTTCGATCTATGAAGAATGCTTGGCGTATAGGTCTATCCATCGGAGTGAGCCTGATTCTCGCAGCAGCAGTTTGGGCTCTGCCGCCGAAGGCCACCGCGCACCCCAGCATGACGCAACCCCAAGACGCAGCTCAATTGCAGTCCGTGTCCGGGAAAATTCAATCCGTCAGCAACACTTCCTTCACCCTGCAAACGGCCGAAGGCGCTCCCTCTTCCGGACAGCATTTTGTCCGAGAGGAAGGTCAATCCAAGACGATGACTTTTCTCATCGACAAAAACACCGCGATTGACGGGAAGTTGAAGGTCGGCGCGAATGCGGATGTCACTTATCGCCAGGACAACGGAAACAACGTGGCGGTCAGCGTCCGCGTTGCTCCCTGATCCATAATCCTTGACTTTGAATGCTTGGGACTCTTCGCAACGTCGTAGTGTATCGAAGAGTCCCAAGATCACATTCGTCGATATCCTGCACGTGGCCGATAGGATGGAATTTCTTCCCTGGCGGGGTCACGTGGAGGGAAAAGGAGGATTCGCAGTAAAACACTGACAGCTGTTGAGTTAGCCATCGATGAGCTGTGTCGACCGGCAGGTTTCTTCCGACCAGGACGGACTTAGTGCCTGATCGGAACACTAATCGGAAACGGGCCCACTATACTCATTTCGCTTCGTTTGCGGAATCCGCGCATTTCCGCTACAATCATCGTTTAAGCAGCCGCTGCGGAAGCCTCCATGAGGCTCGCTCGCGATCTGCGGCGCACTTGCCGGGTACCCTGAGGGAATGGCGGAAGAACAACACGGCATTAGCCTAACTTTCGACGCCGCCGACGAATACCGCCCGGAACCGCCTCCTGCTCCTGAAATTCCTGCCTGGAAAGACGGCAGCATCCGTGTTGGAATCCACACTTCCATTGCCGGCGATATCAGTGGCTCGCTCGAAATCGCGCATGGCCTCGGCGCCAACGCGTTGCAGATTTTTTCCTCCAGCCCGCGGATATGGTCGCGCGGGCCTGCGCGAATCGCGGATGCGGAAGCGGCACGATTCCGCGCGCGCCGCAGAGAGCTAGGTCTCGGTCCGCTAGTCATCCACGACAACTACCTGATCAATCTCGCCTCGCCGAATCCGGTGCTTCGCACGCGATCTGTCCAGGCGTTTCATCAGGAAATTGTCCGTGCACTCGCGCTCGGGACAGATTATCTGGTGGCGCATCCGGGCAGCGGCCGCGAGAGCGACAAGAACACGGCCATCAATTCCATCGCCCAGGGTTTGAAGCACGCCACGCGCAACTTGAAACTCGGCGATCTGGTGATCCTGCTTGAAAACACGGCGGGGCAGGGAGCCTCCGTCGGTTCGCGCTTTGAAGACATGAAGGGCATCCTCGACGCTTGCCCGGACCTTCCACTCGGAATCTGCATTGATACCGCCCACACCTTTGCAGCCGGGTGGGATTTGCGCACCGCTGCAGGACTCGAATCCATGCTTCAGGCCATCGACCGCACGGTGGGCATAGATCGCGTTCTCGTCGTGCATGTAAACGACTCGAAGACGCCCCTCGGCTCTCGTGTGGACCGCCACGAGCACATTGGAAAAGGCAAGATTGGCCTCGAGGCGTTCGGCCGGATACTGAATCATCCGCTGCTTGCCGGACGCGCCTTTATCCTCGAAACGCCGATTGACAAGCCCGGCGACGACCGCCGCAACGTGGCGGCCTTGTGGAAATTGGTCGGGCGCGAAGTTCCAGCCACCGGCACGCGCGACGGCATGAAGCCGCGCCGACGACGAGCGGCCCGCAAACCAGTTCGTCGCTCGAGGAAAGCTCTCGCGTCCAGAAAGAAATCAAAGTCCAAATCCCGGGGGAAGTGAATTTGTCCGAATACGACCCACAGCGCATTGAATTGAAGTGGCAGCAGGTGTGGCAGGAGCAAGGCGCGTTCAACGCCGACGAGGATCCCTCGCGCGAGAAGTATTACCTGTTGGAAATGCTGCCCTATCCCTCGGGCACGCTCCATATGGGCCACATGCGAAACTACACCATTGGTGACGCCGTGGCGCGCTATAAACGCATGTGCGGATTCAACGTGCTGCACCCCATCGGCTGGGATGCCTTCGGTCTGCCCGCCGAAAACGCCGCCATCAAACGCGGAACTCCCCCGCGCGAATGGACCAACGCAAACATCGCGCAGATGAAAGCCGTGTGCCAGCGTTTTGGCTTCAGCTACGACTGGCGACGCGAAATTTCCACTTGCGAGCCCGAGTATTATCGCTGGAACCAGTGGTTTTTCCTGCGCATGCTCGGGCGCGGCCTGGCATACCGAAAACGCAGTCGCGTCAACTGGTGCCCGCAATGCCAGACGGTCCTGGCCAACGAGCAGGTGATCGACGGCTATTGCTGGCAGCACGACACCACACTTGTGGAATCGAAAGAAATTGAGCAATGGTTCCTGCGCATCACGACTTATGCCGAGGCGCTGCTCGAAGGCATCGAGGAACTCGCCGCAACCTGGCCCGAGCGCGTGGTGATTCAGCAGCGCAACTGGATCGGCAAATCGCGCGGCGCGCGGATTCAATTCGCAGTCGCGCAGATGGACAACACTGTCCTCGAAGTCTTCACCACACGCATCGACACGATTTATGGCGCTGCTGCCGTAATCCTCTCGCCGAATCATCCCCTCGTCGAATCCCTGCTTGAAGGAGTACCCGGCCGCTCGACCATGGAATCGCAGCTCAAGGCAATGCGCCAGAAAAGCACGCGCCAGGCGGATATTGCTACAGCCGAAAAAGAAGGGTTTTTCACTGGACGCTTTGCCATCAATCCGTTTTCGGGCGAGCACCTGCCGGTTTGGGTGGCGAATTTTGTCCTCGCCGAATACGGCACAGGCGCAGTGATGTGTGTTCCGGCGCACGACCAGCGGGACTATGAATTCGCAGAAAAATATCACCTTCAAGTCCGCATCGTGATCCAGCCGCTGGATGGCCCGTCGCTCCGCGTTGACCGCATGAACGAGGCTTACACGGGGTATGGCCGCCTGGTCGATTCCGGCCCCTATACCGGCCTCAACTCAGAAGTAGCGATGGAAAAAATGGCCGCAGATGCCAAGGCCAAGGGTTTCGGCGAGCCGCAGACCACTTACCGGCTCAAGGATTGGGGCATCTCCCGCCAGCGCTATTGGGGCACGCCGATTCCCGTCATTTACTGCGACAAGGACGGCATCGTCGCCGTCCCGGACGCGCAGTTGCCAGTGGTGCTTCCTGAAAATGTCAAGCTTACTGGGCAGGGCCAGTCGCCGCTCGCAAGCGATCCCGACTTTGTGAATACAACATGTCCCAAGTGTGGCGGCCCGGCGCGGCGCGAAACCGACACGATGGACACGTTCGTCGACTCATCCTGGTATTTCTATCGCTACACTGATCCGCGCAACAATTGCGCGCCCTTCGACAAAGAGAAAGTCCGCTACTGGTTTCAGATTGACCAGTACATCGGCGGAGTCGAGCACGCCATCCTGCACCTGATTTATTCGCGTTTCTTCTGCAAAGTCATGCACGACCTCGGCCTGGTGGATCACCGTGAGCCCATCAAGCGTCTCTTCTCGCAGGGCATGGTTTTGAAAGACGGCGTTAAGATGTCGAAGTCGAAGGGAAATGTTGTTGGCGCGATTGAAATGGCGGACAGGTTCGGCTGCGACACAGGCCGGATGTACACACTGTTCGCCGCGCCACCTGACCGCGACTTGGAATGGAACGAGCAGGGAATTGAGGGTTGCTCGCGCTTCCTGAAAAAGATCTATCGCCTGATCGGACTGCATGCTGACCGGCTCCGTTCGGTCGAAGTCGAGCTGCTCTCCAAAACGGACCTCACCAACGCCACACCGAAAGAGAAGACTCTCGTTCGCAAGACGCACCAGACGCTCAAGCGCGTGACAAACGATTTTGAGTCGCGCTGGCATTTCAATACTTCCGTCGCACTCATCATGGAGCTGGTCAACGAGCTTCAGGCCCAGGAGCCGCTCGATGCGGACCTGAGTCCGGTGATCCTGAAAAGAATTCTCTCCGTCCTGGTGCTGATGCTCTCGCCGATGACGCCGCACATCGCCGAAGAACTCTGGGCAATGCTCGGCAATTCCGGCGGCATTGCACGCGCCAAGTGGCCGCGCTTCCGTGAGGACCTGACGCACGAGGAACAGTTCGAAGTGGTCATCCAGATCAACGGCCGCCTTCGCGGGAAAATTCTGGTCGAGGACGGCATGGGTGAGGACGAAATCGTTGATCGCGCGCTCACCGACCAGCGCATTTCCGTTCTCCTGGATGGCAGGGAAGTGGCGAAGACAATTGTCGTGCCAAAGAAGTTGGTCAACATCGTCCTGCGGTAAAGCAGAACGCTGGCATTTAGCGTCTTGGTTCTCGAAAGGACCCGGCTGATACTATGACATTCGAAGGCGGAGCTGCCGTGAAGCGAACCACCGAATCCGCACCAACCAATCCCGCGGGAGGCGCGGTGAGCAATCGACACGGAATTGTCGTCCTCGATTTTGGCGGCCAGTACACGCAATTGATTGCGCGCCGCATTCGCGAGCAGGAAGTGTTCTCCGCAATCCTGCCGTGCACCGCCACGCTCGAAGAAATCGGCGCGCTCGAACCCGTCGGCCTGGTCCTCTCCGGCGGCCCAAGCTCCGTGTACGACGTTGACGCGCCCAATTGTGACCCGAATGTTCTCGAACTCGGCGTTCCCGTCCTCGGGATCTGCTACGGCATGCAATGGCTCACGCACACGCTCGGCGGAAAAGTAGAGCGTGCCCACCGCCGCGAATACGGCCGCGCTCAGCTCGACATCACCTCCAAGTCAAGACTCTTCTCCGGTGTGCCCACAAGCCTCAAAATCTGGAATAGTCATGGCGACCATGTGGTCGGAGTTCCAGCCGGCTTTCAAATCACCGGCCGGACGGACAATGCGGTCGCCGCCGTCGAGCATCCTGAAAAGGCCTTCTATGGGGTTGAGTTCCATCCGGAAGTGAACCACACCGACCGCGGCGCGGAAATCCTTCGCAATTTCATTCTCGACATTTGTGGCGCGAAGAAAAACTGGAACCGTGCCGGCTTCATCGCCGCCTCGATCGAAACGATTCGCAGGCAAGCGGAAGGCGCGCGTGCGATTTGCGCGCTCAGCGGCGGTGTGGATTCTGCCGTCGCAGCCGCGCTCGTTCATCGCGCCATCGGCGATCGCCTGACCAACGTTTTCGTGGACACCGGCCTACTCCGCCGCAATGAATTCAGCGAGACGCTGGAACTCCTGCGCGACCGCCTCGGCCTCCATGTTCTCGGTGTTGACGCTTCCGACCGCTTTCTCTCGCGCCTCGAGGGCATCACTGACCCCGAAGAAAAACGCAAGCGCATCGGCGCCGAGTTCATCGCCGTTTTTTCCGACGAAGCGCGAAAGATTGCGGCCGCATCGAAAGACAAGCCGCCCGTGAAATTCCTGGTGCAGGGAACTCTGTATCCTGACGTGATCGAATCGGTTTCAGTGAAAGGCCCTTCAGCCACCATCAAGACGCATCACAACGTCGGCGGCCTGCCGAAAGACATGCCTTTCTCACTCATCGAACCTTTGCGCGATTTGTTCAAAGATGAGGTCCGCCAGATCGGCCGCGAGCTAGGTTTGCCGGAGGAAATTCTGGTGAAGCATCCGTTTCCCGGGCCCGGTTTGGCCGTCAGGCTCCTCGGAGAAGTCTCGCGCAATAAGCTCGAGACTTTGCGCCTCGCAGACGCAATCGTGGTGGAAGAAATTCGGCGCGCAGGGCTTTACGAGAAGGTCTGGCAAGCCTTCGCAGTTTTGTTGCCGGTGCAGAGCGTGGGAGTCATGGGTGACGGCCGGACCTACGGGGACACCATCGCTGTCCGCGTCGTGGACTCACTCGACGCCATGACGGCCGATTGGTCCCGCCTGACCCCCGAGGTGCTGGCGCACATTTCGACTCGCGTGGTAAACGAAGTCCCCGGCGTGAACCGGGTGGTTTACGACATTAGCTCGAAACCGCCTGGCACCATTGAATGGGAATAGGGCAAAGACCGGCTAATTGTGGCCCGCCCCGGAGCCCCTGTTTAGCGGCTTGCCATCTTCTGAGCCATGTACAGCAGCAACCGGCGGTCGCCTTCATCAATGCGACCCATCAGCCGGCGGAAGCGGCCCAGCAGACGCGCCTCTTTCCCTCTACTCCCCCAGGCAATATCGTCGGCGGTCTTCCGTTTCGGAAGATTTGGCAGTACGGGCGGCTCTTCGCCGTCGTAGAATAACTGGTAGAGCGGGACTTCCATAGCCCGCGCCAGCTTTTCTAGCGTCTCGATCGCCGGAACAGTGTGGCCGTTCTCGACGCGCGAGATGTAGCAGCGAAGCAGTCCGGTGCGCTTTTCGATGTCGCCCTGGGATAGTTTTTTTGTTTCACGGAGCAAACGGATGCGGTCACCGATTATCATGGCGGGTATTGTCACATGGACTAGTGCCCCCTGCAAGTTCATTCTGCACCTATTCTAATTTTTTGGCGTAACCGAAACCGAATGCCCAACGTCCCAAAAGGTGTGGCAGCCAGCGCTTCCGCCATCGCGCTTCCCATCACTCACAGCAGCAAGGGCGAGGAGGAACGCGAACTCGTCCGACTGGCCCAAAACGGTACAGAGGCTGCTTACGAGGAGCTCATCCGCCGACACCAGCGCCGTGTATCTGCCCTGGTTGGCAGTATTTTGCGCCGGCGCGAGGATGTGGAAGATGTCGTGCAGCAGGTGTTCCTCAAAGTTTTTGTCTCGCTCAAGCGCTTCGACTTACGTGCGGCATTTTCGACGTGGCTTTACAAGATCACGGTCAATGAATGTTGGGACTACCTGCGTAAAAAGAAAGTCCGCCCGCTGGTGTACGAATCCGATTTGTCGGAAGAGCAAGTCTCCCGTCTCGATGGCATCGTCTCGGCGGACCGCCCTCCCGATAGTCCCGTTGAACGCGCGGAAGTGAAGGAATTGCTTGATTGGATGCTGGATAAACTGCCGGAACAGGACCGGCAATTGCTCGTGCTCAAGGAGATGGAAGGGTTTTCCGTTCATGAACTGGCTGAAATTCTCGACCTCAACGTCAACACCGTGAAGGTTCGATTGTTTCGTGCGCGCGGCCGATTAATGGACGTTTACCGCCGCCGTAATGGTCCGGGTTTCAGTTCGGACACGCAAACGGCGGCACGCCAAAGGAAGGCATAGATTCTATGGCTAAAGATTTCAAGAGCACGGCTTGTTCGGAGTTCGAAGCGCTCCTCGAGGACCATCTCGCGGGCGAGCTTGGAGGCCCGGAAGCCGCGAAGTTGTCGGAGCACCTCAAGACCTGCTCGGGATGCCGGCGCGCGCTCAATCTCGCTGCTGCCAGCAGGCGTTTGCTTGCCGTCACTGAGCCCACGCCGGATCCCGGCCCGGGATTTGCACGGGTGGTGATGGCGCGCATCCACGCGGAGCAGGAACGCGCCTCGAGTGAAAAAAGCATCTGGCTGCCATTCGTTTCCGTGGCGTGGCGCTTCGCTGCGGCTGCTTCGCTGGCGGTCATCGCGTTAGTCACCTACACCACGACTTTACGTCCAGTTTCGAAGGAGAGTGTGGCTCAACTGCGGACAACTCAATCGCGCGACCTGGTCTCCGACGCGGGCGGTCCACCCGACAGTCGCGACGAAATTTTGCTGATGATGGCGGAGACGAATCATGGAAAACGCTAAGGTACGCCGCGAAGCGGCGATTCTCGCAGTGGTAGTCTTCTTGCTCGGCGCATTGGTGGGCGGCATCGCCACCCATGTCTGGACGATTCATGCCGCGAACAAGCAGTTCGCTCCCCACGGGCGAGACCAGATTCTCAACCAGATGACGCGCGAGCTGGACTTCACTCCAGAACAGCTGCAAGTGGTGACGCAAATCGTGGACGATACACACGCCCAGGTGCGTGCTCTATATGCCCCGCTCGATGCGCAGCGCGAGCAGATCCGGCAGAAGGCGCGCGAGCGCATTCGCGCCGTGCTAACTCCTGAACAAAAGAGCAAGTTCGAAGATTTCCTGCGCCGCCTGGACGAGCAGCGGAAAAAAGAAGAATCGCGGTAGCCGAAGGGGCCGCGCCCCATTCAAGCTCATGGACGAAATTTCCTCCACCTCTCCTCTCCATGCTGTGCCGCCTCTGGCGCGGTCGAGCGCTACGATTCGCCTCGAAAACGTTTCCAAGACCTACAATCTCGGTGAAGTCCAGGTCCAGGCATTGCGTGGCGTCTCACTGGAAATCGGCGCCGGCGAATTCGTTGCCGTGATGGGCGCTTCCGGCTCAGGAAAATCCACGCTGATGAATATCCTGGGCTGCCTTGACCGGCCCACAAAAGGCCGCTACTTCCTCGATGGCACAGATGTTTCCGGCCTCACTAAACGCGAGCTGGCGAAGATTCGCAATCGGAAGATTGGCTTCGTCTTCCAGCAATTTAACTTGCTGGCGCGGACGTCCGCCCTTGAAAATGTCGAGTTACCCACGATTTATGCCGGGATTCCTCCCACGGATCGCGCCGCCCGGGCCCAGCAAGCGCTCGAGCGCGTCGGCCTGGCCGAGCGCGCCCATCACTTCCCATCGCAACTGTCTGGAGGGCAGCAACAGCGCGTGGCCATCGCCCGCGGCCTAGTCAACAATCCTTCCATCCTGCTCGCCGACGAGCCTACCGGAAATCTCGACAGCCGCACCAGCGTCGAGATCATGGATATTTTCCAACGTCTGAACCAGGAACACGGCCTCACCGTTGTGATTGTGACCCACGAGCCGGACATCGCCCGCTATGTGAAACGCGCGCTTGATTTCCGCGACGGCAGGCTGCGCACCGACGTCCTCATTCAGGATCGCCTGATCGCCAGCGAAGTGCTTCCCACGCTTCCGCTCCTCGACGATGACGGCGTTGAAATCATCGCGGCAGGTAAGTCCGCCTCGCCCTCGACAGGTGCAGAGCCCCCCACCACGTCCCACGACTAGACGTCGACTAACAATCTCCGAAGGTGTGTCTTCGATTTTCTCTGCGTCTCTGCGGTGAGTGATCTTTCGGTTTTGGCCGTCACGAGCCAGCCCTAAGCCCGACAAGACGCACACTCGTGAGAGATCCCGAAATTACTGGCGAGATTGCGGCTCTTGATGAGAGCTCGCTACTAGAAAGGAATATCCTCGTCTGAAATTTCCGGCCCATGCGCAGCCGCCTCATCCGGCGTCGGTCCGCCCTCAAGATCCGGATCGGCCGTGCGTCCACCGCCAAAGCCGCCGCCCTGCGACGCCCCGGCTCCAGCCCCCGCGCCTGCAGCAGCTCCTTCGCTGCGGCTACCGAGCATGCGGAAATTGCTGGCTACAATCTCGAAGCTGGTGCGCTTCTGTCCCTCTTTATCCTGCCACTCGCGGGATTGAATGCGCCCTTCGATGTACACCAGCGAGCCTTTCTTCAAATATTGCTGGGCGATTTCCGCTTGCTTACCCCACACGACGATCTTGTGCCACTCGGTGCGCTTCTGCCGCTCGCCATTGCGGTCCTTGTAAGTCTCATCGGTTGCGACGGAAAAATTGGCCACCGCCTGCCCACCGCCGGTAAATCGTGTCTCGGGATCGCGACCCAGCCGCCCGACTAAAATCACTTTGTTGACTGACATTTTTCGTACCGCCTGTTCACGAATTTGCGTGGATGAGGCGAGTATAGCTGAAGTAGGGGAAGGTGGAGCGGAAAACTATCAGATTGCAGCAGCGCTCATGCAGGCCATTGCCAGCACGAAGTGATGAGAGGGAGACCCTAATGCTTCGCCGGTGGCTTCGCTGTCGTCGCCGTCACGCCCAGTTCCTTCAATCTTGCCTGCGCTTGCCGCGCTTCATCCGTTCCGGGGAATCGCCGGATCACCTCTCGCAGATCGCGCATGCCCGAAGCCTTTTGCCCCAGTTTAACCTCCGCCTGACCTTTCTTCAGGAGGGACGCAGCCAGCTTGTAGCTCTTCGGGTAGCTGTAGAGCACCATGTCATATTGTGTGACGGCAGTCTGATAATCTTCCTGCGCGTACGCAACTTCCCCCAGATAGAATTGCGCATTCCCGGCGAGCGCATTGGTGGGAAAATTCTTCAGATAATCTGAAAATTCCTGCCGCGCCAGATCGTAGTTGCCGCTGGTGTAATCGCGCAGCCCATTCTGATAAAGCGTGTCCGCAGAAATGGGCGCCATCGCCGGGGCGCCCGCGTTGCCGCCCGGACTGCTGCTCGCTCCGCCGCCGGCCGGCGCGCCGCCAGGAGAAGACAGTTTGCCGTCGATGCTCTGCATCAAGCTCTGCACATCGTTCATCTGCTGTGTAAGTTTCCCCACGCGCGCCTGCACGTCCTGCATGTTGTCGGAGAGTCCCTGTGCCTGCGTGCTCATGGTATCAATGCGCGCCCCTGTGTTGGCTTGCATCTCCTGAACGGTCTTCTGCACCGCTCCCATCTGGTTATTCAATTGGTTGATGGAATCAAGCGACTGTTGCACCAGCGTCTTCAGCGTCGCGTTGTTCGTATCCATCACGCTGCGCATATCGCGCTGCGACTGGATCAGTTGCTGCACTTGCTGCTGCAGCTCGATCATATCTCGCGAGACTGCGCTGGCAGGCGGGGGAGTGAGAATTGCTCCGATCAGCACGCCCGCCAGCAAAACTCCGACTCCAAGGACAATCCATCTAGTGCGCAAAGGGATGCCTCCTTCCCGAGTAGCACGAGGCGGTGGTTGTCTGTGCTCAACCGCCCCGGCGTCAGCGGGTCAGTATTTTAGTGCGCCATTACAAAGTGAGCCCGGCGATTAAGCTGCCAGCATTGTTCGGTATGCTCCGTGCAGAATGGACGCTCTTTGCCCCAACTGACCGTCTCCATCCGCCCCGCCGCAATACCCAACGATATCAGATAGTTCTTTGCGGCCTGCGCGCGCCGCTCGCCGAGTCCCAAGTTGTACTCGGTTGAACCGCGCTCGTCGCAGTGCCCTTCGATGGTCACTTTCACCTGCGGATAAGAGCGCAGAAATTCCGCTGTCCGCGTGAGTGCCTGCCGCGCGTCCTCGCGAATGTCGGCCTTGTTGAAATCGAAGAATGCGTCCTTCACGTTCTGCTCAAACAATTCGCTCAACCCCGGCTGCGCCTTGGGCTGCTCTGCCTCCGCCGCAAGCGTGACAGTAACGCGCGCACTGGCGGTCGCGCTCCCGCCCGGGCCCGTCGCGGTGATGACGTAGGTCGTCGAACTGGTCGGCTGCACCGGTGTCTTGCCCTCCGGCGCCACTTTGCCCACTTCCGGCTGAATGTCGAGGTCGGTGGCGTTCGTGGACGACCACGACAGTGTCACCGTCTCGCCGGCCTTCACGGATGTCGGCGAGGCGTTCAGTGTCACCGTCGGCTGCGCCGCCGAAGGAGCGGGCGTTGTCGCCGGAGCTTGTGTCGCCACTTTCTTCTTGCAGCCACCCACAAAAATCAAAAATCCAATCAGGCCCACCAACATTGCCAACCTTCGAGAATTACCGCTCTTCATATAGAAGTCTCCTTCAGCGTTTCCGCGAGGGCTTTAGCTGGAAACTCAGCGATTGTGTTTCTGATACGTGGGCCCCACCTGCAACTTATTCTCCGCCGCGCCCTGCGACGCAGCGAAATTCACGATCCGGCCTGCCACCGGCCAATCAATCAGCAAGACTCTCCACGCGCGCGCCGGCCTCACTTCGGCGACCAGTTAGGCGACTCGTTCTGCCCCTCGTACGTCAACTGTTTCGGCTGGCTTCCGTCCGCCAGCACCGTCCAAATCTGCCGAGTGCCATTCCGGGTGGACTCGAACACAATATGCCGCCCGTCTGGCGCCCAGCTCGGACGCTCGTTCCGCCCCGCGTCGCGCGTCAATTCCACGAGCTGCCGGCTCACAATGTCCATGATATAGATATCGAAGTTGCCGCTTGGCCGTCGCCAGCTAAATGCGACCAATTGTCCATTCGGTGACCATGCCGGGTCCACCACGTATCCCATGTCGGGCATATCCAGCTTCTCCACGTTTGAGCCGTCCGAATTCGACAGGTACAGCACCGGTTCGCCGCCGCGGTCACTCACAAATATGATTTGCTTGCCGGTCCTCGGATTCCACGCCGGCGAAGTGCTCACACCCGCCGAAAATGTCATCTTGTGCAGATGCCCTCCGTCGGCATCGCTGATGTAAATCTGCGGATCGCCGCCCTGGCTCGACATGAACGCGATCTGCCCGCCATCGGGCGACCACGCCGGCGAGCTGTTTGTCCCCCGATAGCGTGGGAACGCGATCAACCGGTCCGAAGCCGTAGAATAAATGCAAATTTGCGGCGACGTGATCCCGCGGAAGGCAACGTAGCAGGTGAATGCGACGCGCGACGCGTCCGGCGACCATCGCGGCGTGAGCGCGATGGATTTCAAGTGTGTCACCTGGTGCTGATTCGAGCCGTCGTAGTCCATGGCCCAGATTTCTTTGTTTCCGCTCTTCGTGCTCACGTAGGCGATCTGCGTCTGCGCGATTCCCGGCAGCCCACCGCTGAGCCGCGCGATGATGTCATCCGCAAACTGGTGTGCCAGCCGGCGCGCATCGGCATCCGTCGCCGCGCCGCGATAGATTTTCTGCAGCGCAATCGGCGCGGTGGGATTGTGGACGTCCGAAAGAAATCCCGCAGCTGCCAGTCCCGTGCCGTCCACGTTCAAGTTTCCGTACGCCACCATATACGCGTTTGATGGCGCGCTACTCCACTCTGTCGCATTCAGTTCGCTCGGCTGCGTGGGCGCCTTCACTGGGTAAAAGCTCGGGCTCACCAATTCGAGGATCCCGCAGTAATCCAAATCGTTCCACAGCACGTCATGAAATATTTTTTCGAGCGGCTGCGCTGCCGTCGTCCGCGCCCCAAAATCCGGCACAGCCACGCGCGCCTTCGCCACTCCCAGCCCCGTCCCGGTCTTGAACCAATCTTGCGCCGCCGCTGGTCGAGCGCCCACCACCGCAAGCATCGCAATCAGTCCCGATAAAATCGCAATTTTTCGCGCCATATTATTTTGCATTCACTCCGCCCACTTACCTCTTGAAGTCAAACCAAAATTCCACGCTGACCTTGGACCCAGAGTATTCATTCGGCAGCCCTTGCAGCGGACTCGAGTCCCGTATCGCCCGCACCGCCGACGTATCCACCGACGAGTTCCCGCTCGACCGCGTAATCTGAACGTTGGTCACCGTGCCATTGCGCAATATGTCGAACGTCGCCACCACCCGCGGCGCAAATCGAATCGCCGGGTCCACACTCGCCTGCATCCAGTTCCCGCTCACCCGCCGCTGCACCGCCTCAACGTACCACGGAAACCGCGACCCAAAATTTCCGCCTCCCACGCCGCTGAATCCGAGCCCTCCTTGCGTCCCCGCACCCATCGAAAACGACGTGTACGGAACTGTCGGCGCGCCCCCGCCTCCATACGGCACCGCGTTTTCCGGAGGCGGCGCCGGATTCTCCAGCGCCTTCGACGGCCGCGTATTGTATTTCGGCGGCTTGTTGCGCTCGAACTTCGGAATCGGCGTGGCATCGGGCGGCGGCTGCACTTTCGGCGCCGGCTCCGTCTTGTATAGCCCCTTCGATTCATCCACCACGCGGCTCTGCGTCTCTACCTCAGGACGGGGCATCGGCACGCCCGGCACGCTCCCAACCAGCCCGACCGAGATCGCTCCCCCAGGCCCTCCCCACAAATCGCCGGTATGCGAGTAATATCCCGAAAACACCAGCACCGTCAGCAACCCGCCGTGCAGGACCAGCGAAAACTTCAGCGGCGTTTTCAGGCTGGCTTCTTCTCGCTCTGCTTCTGCATACGCCATCTCATTGACCGTCACATAGGGGGTCGGAGCTTTAGCTCCGACTTTGCCCACGCCCTCGCAGTGGGCTTTAGCCCCTGAGCGAAAGTCTCCGCATATCTCATTCGGCCTTCGCCCGCTCACTCAGCGGTTGCGTCACCACGCTGATGTTCTGAATCCCCGCCTGCCGCAGCGTATCCACCACCG
>Ga0307473_10000066_pt1 | contig 20577 bp, 31 predicted proteins | sample atmos_gasesAM5C__FD_203744 | JGI IMG/M metagenome (GOLD analysis project Ga0307473, IMG submission 203744) | Hardwood forest soil microbial communities from Morgan-Monroe State Forest, Indiana, United States - atmos_gasesAM5C_515 | ecosystem: Environmental > Terrestrial > Soil > Temperate...
CGACGAGGACTTTGCGCGCCTGCACAACCTGCCGCCGCCCGCTCCCGGCGTGACCCGCGTGGTCGTTCCCAAGCCGGCTGCGCAGCCGGCACTACCAATGCAACCATCGGCAGCGCAGCCGCCTGGTGCAGTCCCACCGGGACCGAAGGTACAGTTCGGTGGACCAACCGCGCAACCGGCTGGAGGCATGTACGCGACGCCCGGCTCAACATTAAGTCAAACAGATCAGAATATATATAAAGGGTTAGGGGCCTATGCCAAAGGCGTATTTGCTAAACATATAAACGAAGGCAAAACACCCGTACAGGCACTAGCCAAAGCGCTTGTTGAAGATACGCAGGGGGGAGGAGGGCCGTTACCTGCGCAATCGTTGACTGCTACGTCCAAGAAAAAACCGGTTGGTGCTTATCCGACTGGTACATCTCCGCAACCAAAACCGGTTGAACTGCTGCCTGCCGTGCTACCGCCGAAGGAGCGCGAAGCGGCACGGCTTGCCGGCAAGTATACAACGCCTGCATTTCGCGGCGATGCAACGATTGGGTTCTCTGACAAGACGGTCAAATCAAAAACATCGCTTTCCACCGGTCCGCAGTCAGGCGGCAAGACTTATTTGACCGACAATCCAAAGATTGCGAACCTGTACGCCAGTCACACCAACAATATAAACGATCCGCACATCGCTGAAGGTGCGGTCATACAGCCGGTGTGGATCGACACCAGCGATTTCCATGTGTTCGATGCCAAAGGCGGGCAGATGCTGCACGTCTACAACACGGCCAAGCAGGCAGCGATCAAAGCTGGAAAGAAAGGTGTGATCTATAAGAACGTGCAAGATGCGCCGTCACTCGGCAGCATCACCACACCGTCGACCGTGTACGTGGCGTTTCCAGGCCACAACACCATCAAGTCGAAGTTCGCCGCAAAGTTCGATCCCAAGGATCCGCGGTGGCTGGCCGGCATTGCTGGCATTGGCGTGGTCGGCGCAGCTGGCGGCGGGATGCTGTCGAGCGAAGCGCAGGCGTCGCCGGCCGATCTGCCGAAGGTCATCCGCGCGTGGCACGCGGGCTCGCCCAACATCCCGCTCGGCCGTGGCACGCTCGATCTCACCCGAGCGGGTAGCGGTGAAAGCGAGCTGACCCGCACTGGCCGGCACCCGCTCGGCCGCGAGATGCCGGCGGGCACTGAGCGCAGTGGCTTGCAGCAAGGCCATGCGGCTTATGTAGCTGAACACGAGGGGGTAGCCGACTACTATCGCGACTTGCTCACGAGCGTCGGCAAGCCGGCGGCGAAGTATGGCGGCAAGCTTACGGTCGACCCGCAGCGATGGATCGACTTCGACAAGCCGTTCGAGCAGCAGTCGAAATTCGTGCGCGATGCTATCCTGAAGGTCTACGGCTCGCCGCAGGACATGGTGCGCCCGTCGCGCGAGAAGACCGAGCAGCTCAAGCAGCTGGGTGTCCATGGCGTACGCTACCTCGATGCCCTGTCGCGGGAGGGCCGCGGGAAGACGCGCAACTACGCCCTGTTCAACCCCAAGCTGATGGATCTGACCGACAAGTACGGTCTTGCGGCGTTGATCGGTGGCGGCGCATCGGCGGCCGCCTTGATGCCTGGCCGGGCACAAGCTGGCGGCCTCGTCGACGACACGATGAAGGGTCCGCCTGAGCACATCGGAGGTGGCTTGGTCAACGAGGTGCTCGGCACGCACGGCTTCCGGGCGTCGGCCAGTAGCGGGCTGGTCAACGAGGTGCTGGGTGCGCCCGAGCAGACGCGCTCGTACCTCTCTCGCTTTCGCGATATTCCAGGCGATATCGCCGACGTCTTCAAGGAGGGCGTGGGCGAGATGACCCGGTCGGCCAAGAGCATCCACGAGACCGGCGAGTTCTCGTTCGGCCGCGCGGCACCGCAGAGGCACGACACCGTGGCCGGCCACTTCGATCCCGAGCGCGGTGGCGCCCAGCTCCAGGCGATGCAGGATTTCATGGGCATCGTTGGCGGTGCCGTCCAGGCGGCCGGCAGCTGGGCTATGGGCCCGTTCCGATCGCTTGCCTCGCGGCCGTTGGAAGAGGCCGGCGGGCCGCGCAAGGAGACCACCGAGATGGTGGCTGGCCTGGCCCTGCCGGTGTTCCCCAAGCTCAAGGGGATCCCGACGCCCAAGCGGCCGTCAGGTGTGGTGCAATCGGAAAGCGACAACCTCTTCCGGTTGCGCCAGTCGGTGACGGCCGACCGCGGCGCGGCGATGGAGTGGATCAAGCAGATCCCCGATCAGTGGAAAGATGCGGCCACGCAGGAGCGGTGGTACCACGCGATCGAGGAGGGCACGGTTGGCGGGCTGCCGGCGCAGGAACAGCAGGCGATTGCCACTTACCTAGAGCCGATCCGTGACAAGCTCCACAGCCTTCACGCTTATATCACGCAGCACGATCCGAACCTGGGGTACCTGACCGATCCGACCTACATTCACCGGATCGCAAAGACACACGCACCGAACTATGACCTGCCCGGGACTGGCGCGGACCCTGTCACGGGCGTGGGTGGCACCCTGCCGCGTACCACCTCGGCCTTGCAGGGTCGCAGGTTCTTGGCGATCGTCGACCCGGCGACCGGGCAGCGAACCGTGATCACGCCTGGCGAGGGCGAGTTCACCGCGTGGCACGGCAAGGTGTCCACGCACGGCATCAAGACCGGCGACGAGATCAAGGCCGGCGAGACCATCAACGTTGGCGGCAGGAAGTTCGACGTGGTGCAGGCGACCACCCGGGAGATCGAGCAGCACGGCATGTTCGCCGACAACGTGCCGGCGGCGTACCACAAGAATGCCATGGTCAACACGATGGACGCGTGGGCCCGGCTCAACCAGGTGGCGCGCGACATCGACTATCTCGAAAACCTCAAGAAGTCGCCCGAGTGGGCGGTGCGCGCTACGACCAACAAGCAAAAGGCGTATTCGAACGGCTGGAAGCAATCGAAGCTCCCTCAACTAGAGGGATGGTACATCGAGCCGAAGCTGCGCGAGGCGTTCGACGACTTCTACCGGCCGGGGGTGAGCGACAGCGAGTTTTGGCAGAGCGTTCAGAAGGTCAACCAGTTTGCCACCACCTCGATGTTTTGGAACCCGACGCCGCACATCGAGAATGTGGCTGGCCACTGGTTCGTCGGTCGCGGCTGGGATTGGCTAAGGCCCTCGGGTTACGCTTCAGTCTTGCGCGACGGGCTGCGCGCGGCGCACGCCGTCACCACGCAGAACAAGGACTATCGCGACCTGCTGCGCGAAGGCAGCGGCCTGGTGTTCGGCGGGGTCGCCAACCGCGACTTCTACCGGGCGATGGCAAAACGCATGGGCATGGAGATCGAGAAGGACCCGCAACGGTGGGGGCCGATCGTGCGCCGGATGGGGCTCAACAAGCCGGCCGACATGACGGCGCTGCTCTACGAGGGCAGCCGGCGGGCGCTGTGGTGGTTCAATGACCTGTTCATGCTCCAGCGGGTTTTTGAGCTGGAACGGCGCGGTTTCTCGCGCGCAGCTGCCATCAAGGAGGCGGAAAAGCACATCCCAAACTACCGCATTCCGACGCAGATACTGGGCTCGCGGGCGTTTGCGCAGGTGATGGGTGACCCGGCATTGACGATGTTCGGCCGTTACCACTATGGGATGTGGAACAGCTTCTCGCACATGGCCAAGGACCTGGTGCGCGGTGGCGGGCAGGAGAAGTTCGAGGCGCTCGGCAACCTGATGGCGCTGTTCGCGCTCTCGGCGGTCATCTACCCGATGATCAGTAACGGCATCAAGCGGCTGACCGGCGACCCGGATGCCGAGAAGATCGCCCGCGGACCGGCGGCGATCCCTGGCAGCTTTGCCGACCTTTATCAAAACGGCGACATTGCCCGGTTCGTGTCGTCGGTGGTGACGATGGCACCCGGCGTCAAACAGCTAGGCGAGGATGTCACCAACCGCGATTGGTTCACCGGCCGGCAGATCGCTGAGCCGGAAGACTTCCGCCAGGCGGTACGCGGTTCGCCGCGGGCAGCCGCGCGCGTGGTCGGGCAGGAGGCCGAGCATGCGGCCGGTGCGGTGGCACCCTACGCGTTGGCGAGCCAAGCGACGCAGCCGGGAGGACGGGGCATGGGTCGAGCTTTGGTCGACCAGGTCTTAGGCGCGCGCAACGTGTCCGAACGCACGCAAAGAGGTAAGTCGCGAGCCGAGAAAGCGCAACGGCGCGCTTCACGGTTGCGGGCCAAGCGACCGCGGGGATTGATCGAGCGAGGGATTTATGAAAGCACCGACTGACCGGGTAGTAGATTGGCTTGGCCGCGCGGCAGGTGTTCTTATCGTGCTGTCTTCAATCGCACCGTTTGTCGTGCTGGCTCTTACTTGCAGATGAGCAGGTTCACACGCAAGCGTTGGAAGCCGCGAGCACGTGCCATACGCTTGTATCGCTGCTGGTATCATCGATGGTGGCTATGGCGGATCGACCATGCGCGTCTTGATCATTGATCCCGAAGGTTCAAGTGGGCTCGACCTTGCCATCCGCGCTGGTGCTCGTTCCCACCAGGTAAAACTGGCCATCAAGCCGACTGAGAAGACCAGGAATATCGGACGCGGCTTCGTCGAGGTAACAGATGATCCGCGACCGCACTTCGGTTGGGCGCACCTCATCGTCGCCTGCGACAACAACCTTTACCTGCAGGCTCTCGACTGGCACCGTCAGGCGAACCCAAAGGCGGCGATCATCGCCGCTTCCAACGAGGCGGCGCAGTGGGAGATCAATCGTGAGGTTGGACAAAAGGCCCTCCAGTCCTGTGGTATTGCCACCATACCGTCTAAGACTTTCAATGACTACGATACCGCGATCGCTCACGTAAAAAAGACGATGCAGCGGTATGTCAGCAAGCCGAGCGGGGACGGCACAGCCGACAAGGCACTCAGCTATGTCAGCAGCGGTCCTGACGACATGGTGTTCATGCTCGAACGCTGGAAGCGGTCGGGCAAGCTCGGCGGGTCGTTCATCCTGCAAGAGTTCATTCCGGGTGTCGAGCATGGCATCGCCGGGTGGTTTGGTCCGCATGGCTGGAACCGGGGGTTTGAGGAAGATTTCGAGTTCAAAAAGCTGATGAACGGCGACATCGGCGTTGCCACGGGCGAGCAGGGCAACGTCATGCGCTATGTAGCACGCTCGAAGCTCGCCACCAAGGTGCTGTTGCCGTTGACCGAGCAATTGCATAAGCTCAAGTATGTCGGTGACGTAAGCGTCAATTGCATCATCGACGAGAAGGGCAACCCGTGGCCGCTTGAGTTCACCATGCGGCTGGGGTGGCCGGCGTTCAACCTGCAGATCGAACTGCTCGGTGGTGAGGACCCGATCGAATGGCTCTACGAACTCGCAATGGGACGGGACAGCCGGTCGATTTCTCTCGATACAATCGCGATCGGCGTTGTGCTCAGCCTGCCGGACTATCCTTACTCGCATGTAACGCGGAAGGAGGTGACGGGCATCCCGATCTACAATCTCAAGCCTTCGTTGTGGAAGCACGTTCACGCCTGCGAGATGATGATCGCCAACGCGCCGATGGAATGCAACGGGCAGATCGTCCAGGTGCCGATGCCATGCACGGCGGGCGACTACGTCCTGACCATGACGGCCCTCGGTACGACGATACAAGAAGCACGGGAGCGCGTGTACCGCCGACTTTCTCGACTACGGATACCCAATTCACCGATGTGGAGAACGGATATCGGCAACCGGTTGACCTATCAGCTGCCCAAGATACAGGCGCATGGGTACGCCCGGGATTTACTCTACTCGATGCAGGCGCCAAGCTCCAGCAGAACACAGATAGCGTCCTAGATCGTATCAACGAAGTGGTGGCGGTGCCGGTGCATCTGCGCGGACGCATAACGGCCGACGAGGAACGCTGGCACGGCATCTATCTGCAGTATGCTCGTATCCAGATGCGTACGCAGGTGCAGGTCGACGAGAGCCGGTTCAAGCATCGCAATACCGAAGCGCTTGACCGGTTGTCTGACCTGATCGCCGAGCACAAGCTTAAGGACGTCTCAGTAGTGGGATGACGTTACCTTTGCGGCGGTCGGCTTCTTCCTCGCTGACTTGGCGGTAGTAGCAACGAGCAGGTACACCGGCAATTCGTTTTACCACAGGGCCTTCCCATCCCTTGAACCGCATGATCTCACTTAGACGCTTGAAGTGTGCATCAGTCGACCGGTCTGGTGTAACTCCGAGCCGGCGCATCAACCAGGCTGACGCTATCCGCTCCTCGGTGCCTTCCAGGTGGGTGCCTTCCAGGTTCTCAAGCTCGTCCTCCCATGGGTCGATCGCGCGCCGGTTATCTTGCACCAGTGCCGCGGCGCCCCATAGCTTCTTCGGAAGGATCAGGCTGTTTGCGGTCGAGCGTACTTCTGCTACCGTCTCGGCCCACAAGTTGTCGGCTTGCGCGCGGGTCATCAGCTGGAATGGCACCACGCCAGCTAGCACTGACCAGGCTCGGCGGTTGCCATTGAAACCCTTTAGATAGTTGTGATCGTTGGTGGTCGCGGTGAAGATGCATTGGCGTGGCAGCTGCACCGGCAGGCGGCCGTAGGCCAGCCGCGTCTTGTCCGATTGCAGGCTGCAGAATGCGTTGAACATCTCCATCGACGTCTTTCGAAAGCCGGCCAGCTCTTGTATCTCGATGATCCACGCGCCCATCATGTGCTCGACTTGTCGCTGGTACGGCAGGTTGAGCATGGGGCCGCCGTAGTACCAGCCGTTCGACAAGGTGACGAAGGTCGACGTCTTGCCGATGCCTTGCCTTCCTTCGACGATCAGCATCTGGTCGTATTTGCAGCCGGGGTCGAACACCCGCATTACGGCCGCCATCAGGGTAAGGCGAGCGAAGTTGCGGGTCAGCTCGCAATCCTCCACGCCTAGATGGTCAGTCAGCCAGGTGTCGATCTTGCCTCGCTGGCCGCTCCACACCAGGCTATTGAGATACTCCCGCACCGGATGGTAGCGGTTCTCGGTTGCCAGCTGGATGCAGGCATCGGTGGCCATGTTCTGCGACGGCTCGAACTGATAGCGGTCATAGATCAGCGCGCGGATGTACTGGATCAAGTGGTCCTCGATCGGTGCCTCAATCTCGAACCGCTGGTTACCGGGCCAAGAAAACCTGATTTCCTGGTTGAACATGTTGAGGCGGAACCGCATCCCCATGTGGCGCATCACCTCGCGGGTGTTATGCCACGACGAGGTGGGAATGTTGTCTCGGTTGAACTTCAGCTTGGGGAGCGATTTCTTTTCTCCGGACGCGACCGGGAATGACGGTCCGGCTTGCGGCGGTTCGGTGATTGTTTGGACAATCCGGCTAAGCTCAAGCGGCGTGGTGATTTGGCCTTTGTACTGGCAGGTTGCGCAGACTTCCGGGTCGATCGCTTGCCAGTGCTTGCAGGTGGTCGGGCCGCTCGCCGACTTTTCCCAGGTGTCGCACTTGTTGAGGATCCACTGATCGGTTCCTGCTCGCGGGTGTCCATCGTATCCGTCTGCCCATTGGCAGAGCAGCTCGCGTCCGTCACGGCAGTAGGCTGCGTTTCCGCATACAGCGTGCCAATGTGGCTCGCCAAATTCCTTGCCTCGCTCGCGCAATTTTGCAAGCTGCCCGCAATGTGCTGCAGCAATTCCGAGCATGGCGTGGCGATCTGTTCCAAGGTTCGCAGCTGCTGCCGCAACTGGTGAGCGCGCGCGGTCGCCTCGTGCAGCTTTGCTCTTGCCAGATCGTTTGACTGTGTCATGGGTCACGTACTCCAGCAGATGGCTGAACGAGGAAAGGGGTTGTGGCGGTTCAAGTCGCGACACTTCCACGTGACGGAGCTGACCGTATTTGAAGTTGTAAGTGTATGGCGGACGCAGGATTGATGCCAGGTCCACAGTACGAGCAGCATCAATGTGGAGGCTATGGCGATGGCATGCACCGCGAAGTCCCACAAGGTACGGCTCAAGCTCGTGTCCGAGCACAGCCTGATCGAGAACGAACAGAGGCTGAAGACCGTAGCCACTACCAACAATGGTAGGGGCCACGAGATTGACAGCATTGCAAAAAACGATGACAGCATTATAGGCTTCCATCTGATCGGCGTAAGGGGCCGGCTTGCCGTCGAGACGCTCGCGGGTGTCGATGTCCATCGGCAGGCACTTGCGTGTCAGGACGTTATCTGCCTTGCGCGATGTGACGTCCTTGAACGTCGACACTGCGTAGTAGGCGTTCCAGCCCTGCTTGGCCATCGCCAGCAGAAACTTTGCCAGCTCCTCGGGTGTCTTGAAAAACCGCTGGTTCGGCTTGCCGCCGGCCGGTGGTAGGGCTACCCCGCAATAATATCCCTTATCTGGTAGCACGTGCCGAAGAAACGCGACCAGCTCCTCTAGCATGTCGACCACCTAGTTTTTTGGCGAGCTTGGCAACGTAAGCCACCCGGTCGCGGTGCGATAGGGTGGATGGCACCGGCAGGCCGTCGCGGGCGTCGATCGCCTGCTTGAGGTGATCGAGCAGCTCGGACACTTCCCGGCCGGCCGGTCCGTACGGAGCGCGTGTTTCTCGCGTGAACCATGAGCGCACCGTAGGATAGGACCGGCCGAGCAAGGTTGCCAAGTCGGCGACGGTCAGGTCCCCCCTGACCTGGCACGCCACCAGCCGATCGGCGAACGTCTTCATTTGCGGATCGGCAGGTTGAACGCCGCGCCCAGTCCCGCCTTGAGGGCCTCGTGTGGCTGCGCTGTCGCCGGTTCGTTGACCGCCCCGTTGCCGGCAGGCGCGGCACCTTGCGCCGCCTCGCGGCTGCGCAGGAGGAACGCTGGAATGGGGGTCCCCTGCTCGCGCGGGCTGGCACCGGCCGGTGGCATCACCTCGCCATCGAGGGGGGCGGTGGTACGCGCCGGTTCAGCTGCTTGCTGGTTGGCGCTGAAGGTTTCTCCTACCGGCTTGCGGGGTCTTCCCGCACCTTGTCGTGTGCCTCCACGCCGGCTCTTGCCGGGCTCGTCGAGAGACGGTTGGGGCGAGGCTGCGGACGTGGCGCCCACGCGCAGCGTTGGGCCGGCGGGAGCCGGATTGCCGATGGTTGTCGTCTGCTGGGCGATCTGCGCTTGAGCCGCAGGTGCCGGCAGAGCCCCCTGGTACGGTTGGTCAGTCTTGTTGACCAATACTTCGGAGACGCCCGCTTGGAAGATCTGCTCGCACCGGCCGGCCATCTCGACGTTGATCCACTCGACCGCCTCGAACTTGAGCTTGAACTGCGCATTCCCCTGGTCTTCGAAGGAGATGCGGGTGACGAAGTCCGGCAGGTCCGCCTTGCGCGAGCCACCCGGTACCGTCACGGTGCCGACGAAATCCGAGTAGGTCTGCAGGGCGTTGAGGCTGGTCGGCGGCACGTCGAGCAGGTAGGCCATGTCGGCTTCATCGTCGACCGGGTAGGCGGCAAGCTTCTTGCGGTCCTGGCACGCGGGGATGCCTTTTCCGGTGAGCTTGGACACGGCGCTGTTCCAGCCTGACCAGCGACATTCGGCACAGGTGCGCGCCTGTGGCGTTTGCGCGTTGCGCGACGGTGCCACGCCGTTGTCACTATAACAGGTGGGCGGCTTGCCGCTGTTGGGGTCGTAGTCGCCCTCGAAATACCGCTTGGACTTGTGCGGGTTGGCATCGAACAGGACCACGTCGATGTGCAGCTCGGTCCACGGGTAGCGCTGTCCGCCGGCATCGACCAGTGCGAACCGGCCGTTGCGCAGCGAGATGTGCGGCGGCATTGCCGAGGTAAGGCCTTCGCGCGCCGCCGCGCCGACGTTGCGGCTGGGCTTGGAGAAATGGGCAGGTACCTGGTCGTTCATCAGCTTTTCCTCATCACGTTGACGTTGGTGTACCAGCGGGCTTCGATGCCGGGCGGCAGCCGCCCCTCGTTCTCTTCCATGTAGGTATTGACGGCATCCTTCGAGACGTGAGCGGTCAGATATTCGCCCGCGTGATGCTTAAAAACGAATGCGTGGAATGCGCCGCGGTCGGCGCACTTGACCGACAGCACTCGCTGTTGATAGGCCGTGCCAAGGTCGCGAACCGGTAGGCTGTCGACCTTAGTATCCAGCATGATCTTCAGCAAGGCATTTTCGATCGTCTCCAGCGCATCGTTGTAAGGCGACAGCTCAAGCTTGTGCTGCTCGGCGATCTTTTCCTTGGTATCCCGCAACTCAAGATACTTGGCGATCAGGGTCGCGGCGTCATATTCAAGTTCGCTCAAAGCTTGCCCTCCTCGACCAGCTTCATCAACACACCCTGCAGGCTTTCCTTGCGTTGCAGGCGTTTGAATGTTTCCTTTTCCAAAGGGTTCGAGACGATGTGCACCACCCGCTGCACGTGCTTCTGACCCGGGCGTCGCGTGCGCTTGTTCGCCTGCTGGTAGGCTTCCGCCATGTCGGTCGGCGTATACCAGATGGTGGTAGACGCCTCCTGCAGGTTGAGCGCGTGCGACATGCAGCGCGGGTCGCCGATCAGCAAGTGCGGGTCTTTCGTGGTACGAAAACGGGAGATGATGTCCGCTCGATCCTTTTCGTTCACTTCGCTGGTGATTATAGCACGGCTGTACTGCCGAAGCAATAGATGCAACATATGCACAATCGACGTGAAAGGGGCGAAGATGACCACCTTGCTGGCACTTTCCTCGATAACCTCCTTGAGGACCGCCAGCCGGGTCTTGCAGTCGACCGGGTGTGCCACGTGCCGGCTGTCATAGACGGCACCGGATGACATCTGCAGCAACTTGCTGCGCAACGCTGCCTCGTTGGCAATGTCGATATGGTTACCTTGGATGACGGCGTGCACCTCGGCCTTGAGCTTTTTCCACAGCTCTTTTTGCTGCGGCGTAAACTCCACCTCGCGTTCGCTGGTGACCATCTCGGGCAGGTCGACGCACTCTTCCAGAGAGTAGCGGATCGATGGTACCAGCATCTGCCGGGCGGTGACGTAGGCGTTCGGCTTGGGCAGCCATTTCCACTGGCCGACCTTGAACATCAGTCGGTCCTTGCACTGCGTCAGTGTCTCGGGCCAAGCCGGATTGATGATCTTGACTAGTCCGTAGGCGTCGGTCGGTGCATTCGGCGTGGGCGTGCCGGTGAGTCCGTAGATGTAATCCTTATGTCCAAGCAGGTGCCTAACAACTTTCGCCCGGTCAATGGTGTAGTTTCGATATACAGATATTTCATCGAGGATAACCAGTTTGATGTCATCCCTTTCAGCAAGAGCAGCGGCAAATCCTCGAAGTACAATTCCCCGGCGTGTGGCTGAAGCTCCCACAAGTCCATCGTGATTGACAATATAGAAATCTGCTTCCTGTTCCAACAACCGTTCGCGCTTCTTCGCGTCACCGTAAAGGACGACAGCACTTCGCTTTCCCATGAAGTTGGTGAAGATCTCACGTTCCCAGGTGTCACGCAGCGACGACAGCGGCGCGGTGATGATGGCGCGGAAGGTGCCACGCGGATGCTGTCGCATCAGTGCGTCGGCGGCCCACAGCGCGGTCAAGGTCTTGCCGGTCCCCATGTCGGACAGGTCGAGCGCACGCGGGTTGAGCATGAGAAAAGCGGCGCGGTGCTTTTGGCTGGCGAACGGCTCGATGCCAGGCGCGCGCGGCCAGTCGTAGTCGACCATCGGGTTGCGCACCGAGAAGCCCAGCCAGTGCAGGATCTGGCTGTTCGCCAGATTGGCCGGCACGCGCACGTGGCCGTTGACCGCCTGCGCATCCGGCACATAGTGCCGGATGACAGCCGCCTTGTCGGACGGGTAGACCAGCTCGCGCGTGCTAGGATCGTACTGCATTGTATATTTCATCATACCTTCTGATGACTTCCTGCACCCGCGCCACGTCGTCAGTGACGAAAGCAAAGCCGCCGGCATTCTTGATGCGTTGTATCGTCCGCAGCTGCCGGTCGGTAGGGTTGTTGACCTCGCCCGGCCGTTTTATCTCACAGCCGATGAACATGCCACGGTAGCAGATCATCCGGTCGAGATGCGGATCGAACTGCGTAAAGTGAAAACAGCTAGGTCCCAGGCTGTCGAGATAAGTCCTGATGTGCCGTTTGACGCTCGTCTCTTTCAAGATGTCCTCCCGCGAGGAACATTGCTACCGCTGCGGCGTCGGTGAACCTTTTTAGGTCGAACAACGGTTCGCCCTTTTCGTTCAGCTTGCCGCTTAACGACGCGTCGCCGTGGCTTTCGACGCTTAACTGGTCGCACTCGATTGTCAGCTGGATCCTGCACCGTACTTCCATTGCTTACCTCCATGGCTCCAATTGCGGCTGCTGCGATGTACTCCCACCACGCCACCGTGGTAGGCGGCGGTCGCATGCCTTGCATATCTTTGGCGGCGACCGACATGATGTGTCCAAGCTTGCGGGCGTTCATGCTGGCTTTACCTTGTCATCGGTGAAGATCGCGGCGAAACCCATCTGGGTGTTGACAATCCAGACATTGCGCACCGCGTCCCAGCTATCGATCGTGCCTTCGATGCTGTTGGTGTTGCCACCCGTGTTGCGGGCATCCGACCACAGCACGGTGACCGCGTCGCCCGGGTTGAATGCCTGTGGCATCAATTTGCCTTTCCCTCAGTCGGCAAGTTACCCCATAAGCTGGGTTTTCCTGATTGGCCATCATCCATGATGACCATGTAGGCGATCATCTCAATCGGCAGGGCCCACGTGTAGTGCACGGCCATGCCTTGCGTCTTGACGAACGCCCAGAGCTGGGCGGCGTCACTGGTATTGCCGTCCGGTATTGGCATGTCCAGCCACACCTTGCCTTCGGGCCGGACAAAGAAACGGGCAACTCGGCTCATAGATTTACCTCTTGGGTGGTGGCGGCTTCCAGTGTTCGCACTTCTTCGGTCCGACCGGGCAGTAGCTGCACAGCGGGTTCGGTCGAGGCGGCCAGACGTCCATCGACGGGATGATGACCGTCATCAGGTTGACGATCTTCGACCAGCGGTCGGGCAGGCGTTCAGTCAGATTGTAGGTAATGCCGATACGGTCGGTTTTCAACCAAACAAAGTTACCGGTGATGACGGTCAGACGCGGATGGTGGGCGCTGAGCATGATGGCGTTGCCCTCAAGCTCCATCGGATCCTCGTACTTGTCATTGCCGGTCTTCCAGTCGGTGATGTGCGCTTGCTGCGCATTCGGCATGATGGTGACGTCGATCTTGCCGCGCATGAACACTTCGTTGTCGAAGAAATCGCACGGGCTGCCATCGAGGCGCACACCTAGCTGCCATTCGCCGCGCACCTGGTCGGCGTCGATATAAGGTTGTAATGCTAACGCATAGGGTTCGAACGATCCCATTTCGGCCGGCAGCGGCACGTTGCGCGTACGGTTGTTGAGCGCGTCGTGTACGACATTGCCATACTTGATCTCGTCCGTCTCGACGAACGGTCCCAGGTCGCGCAGCACGTACCGATGGTGCGCCTTGCGCGGGCAATTGTCGAAGTCGCGGTTGAACGTGTAGGACCAGACAAGAGGCTTCATCGCACGATCCGTTCTCTCAAGTGCTGGCTGCAGAACAAGGTGTTGCCACTCACTGGCTTCTGGCAGTCGCGCCACATGCAAAGGCCGTTAGCCGTTCGACGGTCGGGCAAGCCCTTATTGGCTTCGGCTGATTGTACCTTCTTCATGCGATGCACCTGCCCTGCCACGGCGCCAATGGTGCAGCCGAGCGCACGAGCAATCTGGCCGAAGCTCTTATTCTCGGCCCGCATCGACTTGAGCAATGCCAGTCTGTCAGGTGGCCATTTTGCCATTAAAACTTCTTCCCCTTGAGACGTTTGGTGCGGTTTTTCTTTTCGGCGCGCTCCTCGCTGTAGGCGATGGCGACCGCCTGCTTGGGGTTGGTCACCTTGGGACCGTCCTTGCTGCCGCTGCGAAGCTTGCCTTCGCTAAACTCCTTCATCACCTTGTCGCGCTTTGGGTGCTTAGCCATTGACTTCCCTCATTGGCATGTGTTCGAGAATGAGTTCGTTAGGGTTCCAAGGGTAGTCGCAATCTCCTTCTTCCACCACTCGGATGGCCATCACGGCAACTTGAATAGCTTCACGCGCTACCTCGCGCATGTAGTACAGCCTAGCGCTGTCGTTTCTCTCGTGCGAGCGCCGATGCTCAATCAACGCCTTTGCCAGCTCGCCAACTTCCTCGACCAGAGCGGTGAAGTTCATGTTATCGTTTGGAAAGCGTGCACGAGCAAATTCCAACTCTTCTTTGATCTTATCAAGAGTTGCCGGCTTGATACCTGTCTGTACCGTCATCCCAACCTCTCACTGATCTTGATCTCACACTTGAACGGAACACCGGGCAGCCAGTCGGGTGACCGGCTCATCTCGGTATCGAGCAGCTCAATCACCTTGTCGTCAGCTTCAACCGTCAAGCTGTCGTGCTCGTTCATCAGGATGCGATAGCCGGCCTCCAGCACCTTGCAAGCCACTTGGCCGACGTGGCACCGGTTGAGTGCCTGCACCCAATTCTCGATGAACTTGGCGCCGTAAATCTTCTTCCAGTAGCCTTCGTTGCGACTGTCCCGCAGGCGCCAGTAGCTGTCCCCCTCCTCGTCAGTGTGCCACTCAAGCGTGGTGTAGATCAACGGCAAACCGTTCGGTAGCCACACGCAGCGATCGGAGATGGTGAGCGGCCAACGGCCATGCACCTGTTGTGTGGCAGCGCCGCTCACCGCCGGCAGCAGCCGGTCGCCATAGCGCCAGCTCGCCTGTACCATCGGATGCCGGCGGCGGTAGCTGTCCCTTGCTTCAATCCCCCTTTGGGGGGTTATGATGATCGGCGGCTTGCCGTTGCGCAGCACGAACCGTATCTTCTCCCCACCTCCACCGAAGCCGCATAATAGTTCAAGTACCTTGCCGGCTTGCCGTTCGATCGGAAACGTCTCCTTGGTGACGTGGTAGCCGTAGAAGTCGGTTGCCTGCTCGGCATAGAGATCGCGACCTTCGCGAAATGCCTGGATGATGTCATCCTGGCCGGCGCAGTAGTTGAGAATGCGGCATTCGATCTGCGCGGCGTCGGCCTTGGCTATGAATTTCTTTTTAATGTAGATCGACTGGCGCAGGTACAGCTCGTTGACGTCTTCTACTCTTGGCCAGTTTTGCCAGTTGGTCTTGTCACCGCCTCCCCATCGTTTGGTGAGAGCGGCGCAGTATCCCAGGTAAACACACATGGCCCCTCGGTTGGCCATCTCACCCAGGCGTTGTGCCCGCGACTGGTTGAGAGTGGATTTGATACCGAGCCGAGCAGCTGCAAGCACTGATACTCGCGGACTATCGTCTTCGAGCAATCGCTGCATAAAACTATCTGTCTTAGCAAGGCAGGGGACGGGTCTACCGGGAGTGCCATCCTTCTTCACCTTTCCAGGCTTGTATTCCAGCTCGACGCCTTCCTCCTCAAGGAGTTGGGCAAATAGCTTGGTCGAGCCGATGATCTGCGCGGATGTCAGGGTCTTCTTGCCACGCTGCACATCCGGCAGCTGCAGGTTGTCGAGGAAGTCGCGCTTCTTGCGTTCCTCCTGCATCCAGATCTTGCCCAGCATCTCGACGTCGGCATCGAACACCGGCTCGGTGAACATCCGAATGGTCATATCAATGAGCCGGTACTCCTCGACTGGAAATTGCGGCTGGAGAATTTCGAAGATGCGATGGATCGAGTTGACCTCGTCGCAGCAGCCCTCGGCGATCAGCTTTTGGTCGTAGTGTGGGATTTCGTCCCAGTGCTTACCTCGAAAGAGGTGGTAGGGTGTGTACTTGTGCGGCAGGTTGAACAGCTTGCGCACGTTGTCGAGACTGACCGAGATGTGCGGCCCCAGCAGCGCGCGTGCCATGCACATCGGGTCAATCCAAAAGGCCGGCCGGATGCCGTAATGGTGGTTGAGAATGAAGCCGTCGAAGTGAGCGTGCCAGCACATGCAGGCGGTGTTCGACCAATCGATTTGATTAAGAATATCCGGCAGCATGCGCCGGTCGTACCAGATCGACTGTTTCAGCCTCGCGTCAGGGTACTCGTGCCACCGGATGCCGGCACCGTGCGGCTCGAACAGCGGAGAGCGGATGTACTCTTCAGTCGTGTGCTGATGCTTCCCCCGTTTGAGGGTGTACGTCTCGCTGAAAAAACTTTCAAAGTCTAGGGTGATCAGGTTCATGGGCGTCGTGCTATTCTCGAAAACAGACGTCTGTAGGCTTCCATGCCGTCCGTCGAATTTAGCCAGTCGTCACCCTCTTCCTTGGTCTCGTCGAACTCGCCGTTGATCACTCGTTTGGCAAGATCGCGTGCCGCATATTTGTTGGTTGCGCGTAGATCGCTGACCAGCTGGATGCACGGCGTGTCGAGCGGCGACAGGAAATCGTGGTAGTAGCCACGCGCCGCGGCCTCGGCCATGTCGTCAAGGCCGATGGCACGTAGCGCATCCGCGAGCTTGTCCTTGGTATGCTGGGTCATCGATGCCCTGCCCACATCGCGCCTAGCAGTAACACCAGCATTGCGGTGCAGACGAACAACCCGCACACCAACGCAAACGCCAAGTTATCGTCCATTCTGCAGCCTCGCCCTCTCGATGCGCTGCGCCAGCAGCCACTTGGCCATGGCACGGGTGAAGTCGGCCTTCGCGCTTTCCACTAGCCAGTTGCGAAACTCGGCGTCGTGAGTGTGGTCGGGCCAGTAGGAAGTAGATAAGTCCGCGCTCGCATACGGGGCACCAGTGCGAGCGCGGACCGTAGCCGATCGCTGGGGGGCATTGGGGTGGCGATCGGCCGAACGGGTGTGCCAGCAACCTTTCGAGTGGTAGAGATGTGCCGTTGGGTGGGCCTTGCGTGCGGTCGACTGCGTGTCGCAGGCATTGGCCGCGCACGAGTATAGACCGACGACCGACAGCAGCAGGAGGCCAAACAGCCATCCCAATGCTTCCGGCCAACCGTGGTACAGTCGAACCACCCAACGGAACATATCAAGCCCTCTTGCGGTCGCCGACCTTGCGTGTGCTGCAGCTTAAGCCAATGACACACGCCTTTTGGCGGATGCTACTGGCCGTCCTCTTGAGAAGCTTCACCATCTGGCTGACCGGTATCCGCTTCTTGGCCAGCGCGCGCAGCTCCTTCACGTCGGCCTTGCTCCACAGCCGGCGTTCGATCTTCTTCACCATTGAAGTCTCCTAGGTTCCTGAGCAGACCTTGGCTGTCTGACAGAAACTTATATGTGTCGTCAAGGGTGCGACCGAAAGCCTGCTCCTCTTCCTGCAGCCGGCCGAAGCGACGGGTAAGCGCCTTTTCGACGTTGTCCGCCAGCAGCCTGAAAGCAGAAAGATGTTTCTTTGCAGTCTCATAGGAGGCAGATAGCTGTTTCATCCGCTCGCTGGCCAGCTGCCGGCCGGGCGGCACAAAATTATTTTGCGCCTGCTCGGCCTTAACTTCCTCGTTGGCCGCCTGCAACTCCGCTTCCGGCACCCGGCCGGGACCGACCATCGGCCGCGGTTTGGCCTTGATGAATGCTGGCGGTTCCTTGCGTTCCTCCATGGCAGCTCCCAGCTCCCCTTGCAGCCTGTCAACCATACGGTCGAGTTGTCCCTGCACTCGCTCACGGCGTGCGCGAATTTCCGTCATGCTCACGATCTCCATTGATAATCACCCGCCCCCCGCTGTCCACCTCCAAATGCAATTCCCTAATCTTATTCCACAGCCACCAGATGGCATGATCGCGACAGGTAAAGCCCAGCTGGTAGTAGCCGGGCCGGCCACAGGCCTTGACGCTCATCACCCAGTAGCGTCCGTCCTCGTCGGTCTTATACTCGATAAAGCAATCGACAAAGTGTGGGCTTTCGAAAATGTAGAGCGACGGCGACGGCACGTCGAACAGCAACCCTTCAATCTTTCGGTGCATCGCCCTTCCCCGTCTTCGCCAGGCAAACCGCCCCCGCGGCGCCGTGCTCAAGCGCAGAGCGCTTTTCAAGTACGCACGCGGTGTGGTTCGGCATCTCGATGATGATCGGCTTGCTGCATTGACTGCCGACGCAGAACCAGGCGATGAAAAAATAGGCGGTCAATGCTTTCTCTCCCCTCGCTCGTACTGCTCCTCGAACCATTGCCGTACCACCTCGCACTTGCTGGCCATATCAAGGTCGCGCATCTGCGGCGGCGCCTCGATGACGATCTGGAGGCAGGCACCGGCAAAAAATTCGCCCAGCTTGAGCGGGTTCCACGAGTACCGGTGGAAATAGGCGTAGATGACTTTCTGCAGTAGGCAGTGCAGGCAGTCGCTGCCATCCTCGTTTGGGTTCCTACAAACCAGGTCGAACGCGTCTACATCGTCTTCCGTGTTTTCTGTCTCGTCCATGTCACTTCCTTGCTTATATGGTTGATGCCGTGCTCGCGCCGCGTCAACTCGCCGGCGATCAGCTTGGCCACGCGCACCGTCTCGACCCGATCGGCAGGCAGGCCAAGCGCCTCCTTATACTCGAACCGCATGACGGTGTGGCGGTTGACGCCAATGGCAGCGGCGAGAGCCGACTGGGTCAGACCGAGAGCGATACGACGTTCGCGCAGTGTCACTTTATTCTCCCGATGTAAGTGTCCTTCGGCCACTTCTCAAACCACTTGTCGATGCGCCACTGCTCAAGCTTGCAGCCAACCCAGTAGCCGCGCGTGGACGGTGCGTCGGGAAGGATCGAAACCACGCTTTCGGCCATGCCCATACCGATCTCGTCGAACTGCTCAGTGATCTCGGCGAGGCTTTTGAACCAAATAAATATCAGGCGTTGTGTCATAGGCGATCCAGCCTTTCTTCGTGCTTCGACCATTCCACATAGAGGGCAACCGCCATCAGGCGCTCAATGCCGGTGGCAAAACTGTGCTGCGGTCCGTACGGGCATTTGGGATGATCGCCCGGCTCAAAGCCTTTCGCAGCCCAGTCGGTGGCGGGAAATACCACCATATCGAAGTGGTCGACCGCTTCTTGCGGGATGCCGTCTTTATAACAAAGAAGCGCTTCGACCAGCTCGTGCAAGGCCACCAGCATGTTCGACCGCCAGTGGCCCGTGTCGCTGACGCGGATGACCAGGTGCTGCGCGCTTTCGGGCGCGGCCCAAAACCAGTCACCGGCAGTGTCGTAGCGCTGCTCGCTGTGACTGACGATTTCAATCGTTACCTTCATCCTCAATTTTTCTCCTTACGCGACCGATCAACCACGTCCTTGATCTTGTCGCGCGCCTCTTCCAACGACTTGCTGTCACGCAGCGCGCGCTCAACCTGCCGCTCCCGCTTGACGGATGGCACGATCTTGTCGCGACTGATCTCGCCAATCTGCGGCTTGCTCCAGTCCTTCTTGCTCATTCGTCTGTCTCCCATTCGCGCACGAGTGCGCGCGCGTTGCTGAACTCTTCAAAGTCGCACGGCCGGTGGTAGCGACCGACGATGACATAGCAGCGCTCGTCACGCGCCCGCCAAGCCGGACTTTCCTTGAAGATCCACATGAACCCCACATTGCGCGGATCGAGGTGGTTGGCGCGCTTGCGGCGCACGGGTACCAGCGAGTGCGTGATCATGGCGCGTACCGAAGGTACAATATGACGGGTACCAGCAGAGGCGTGACCACGTAGAACAGCTTGCACGCGGTCGCCAGCCAGCCCTCGTAGCGAGGCGACGCCAGGCGCTGCCATCGATCGAAGGCCGTCTCGGGTGGCAGGCCGAACAGCTTGCGTACCTGGTTGCGTCCGCTGCGTGAGAGGGGAGCGTAGATGCCGTTCATTTGATGTACCCCGCACCTTTGAGGACTGGATACCAATAGTTGTTGCAGGCGTCGGCGGTCTCCCATCCCTTCACGCTCGCGCAGTCGAAGCCGGCGCGCACACCGAGGGTGAACACGTGCTTGTTCGCCTCCTGCAGGCGCGCAATCTCCCAGGCTTGGCAGGCTGCGAGGAAGGCAAAGCCACCGGCGAAAGCGGAAAGTACGAACAGGAGACGAAAAGGCGGTATCTTCATTTGCCCCTCATCCGGCTGATCGGTGCCTTGGTGGTGTAGAACAGTGGGTCGCCCGGTTCGTTATCATCCCGCTCACCATCGATGGTCAGGCCAGGCGGCCGGTACTGACCACCCCAGCATTCAAGCGCCTCCTTCGCGTAACGCTTGATATCGGCAAGCGGCACGTCGTCGGGGTAGCGCAGCTCGATCACGAGAGTTTTCATTCTCCCACCTCGTAGCCGCGCAGCTTAGCAAGCGCCAACAGCTGATCGATGATCAGGAAGGTTTCGTCGCCCAGCGGCGTGCCGCCGCGTGTCTCCTGCCAATGCGTCCGCGCATCGGTCAATGGCAAGTTGCGGCAGCCGGCTTTGACCCGCACACCTTCGTCTGTCAGGTTCGTGAGCAAGAACGCGTAGCCATCCGAACGTGTCGCCCCCTGTACAACCCACTGATCTCCTAGGTCCGCGCCACGCAGGTTCGCGCCACGCAGGTCCGCGCCACGCAGGTTCGCGCCACGCAGGTTCGCGCCACGCAGGTTCGCGCCACGCAGGTCCGCGTCCTGC
>Ga0307473_10000067_pt1 | contig 20312 bp, 16 predicted proteins | sample atmos_gasesAM5C__FD_203744 | JGI IMG/M metagenome (GOLD analysis project Ga0307473, IMG submission 203744) | Hardwood forest soil microbial communities from Morgan-Monroe State Forest, Indiana, United States - atmos_gasesAM5C_515 | ecosystem: Environmental > Terrestrial > Soil > Temperate...
GCCTGCGCCAGGCCAATGTTGCCGACACGATTGTGATGTTCGGCTCCGCGCGCATCCATTCACGCGAACAAGCGCTCGCGTACCTCGAGCAGGTGCGGCGCCAGGCGCGCGGTCGGCGTACTGGCGAGTGGCGTGAAAAAATCAGCGCTGCCCGCTCGAACGTGGAAATGTCACGCTATTACGAAGACGCCCGCGCACTTTCGCGGCGCGTCACCGCCTGGTCCATGACGCTCGGTATGAACCCAAAGCGCTTCGTCATCTGCTCGGGCGGCGGCCCGGGGATCATGGAAGCAGCCAACCGCGGCGCCGCGGAAGCGGGCGGCTCCTCAGTCGGCCTCAGCATCCAGTTGCCGCATGAGCAGCGGTCGAATCCCTACATCACCCCGGAACTGAATTTCTGCTTCCATTACTTTTTCATGCGCAAGCTGTGGTTCGCGCAGATGGCCAAGGCGCTGATCGTTTTTCCCGGCGGCTTCGGCACCATGGATGAGCTTTGGGAGATGCTCACGCTGCTGCAAACCGACAAGCTCTCCTGCCATCACCTGATTCTCATTTACGGCCGGAAGTATTGGGACAAAGTACTCAACTGGCGTCACATGGTCCGCACCGGCACGATCAGCAAGCGCGAATATCGCTTGCTGCAGTTCGCGGATAGCGTGGACGAAGCTTTTGATCGCGTCCGCGCGCAAATGGAAGAGCACCACCTCGCGCTCGACGCCGATTGGGATCACCTGTGATCGCGCTTGATTTTAGAAGGGGAAATGAATGATTAGAGCGGGGCACACCACTACCGCTAGCACGGCGCACTTTGTTGGATCATGCCCGCCACGATTCGAGGAGTTAGTTCTTCGAGACTTCCAGATTTGGCGAGAAAACGGCCTCGAAGCGGCGCTTCTCGTCCTTGTCGTGCAGCATCACCACGGGCGTCACCCGCAGCGACTGCTTGCAGGTGCGGCAGGTCGTCGCTTCACCCTGCAGATCCTGCACGAACCCGTCCGTGAAGTGATACGCCGAACGTGGACGCCGGGCTGCCTTGGCTCCCTGCGCGCCGCAATGGGGACACGTGTACTCCACGCGGTCCTCAAGCGGATCGCGGTTGAGTGCCGCCCAGCCGGTAAGACGAACGCCAACAGTCTCGATTGAATTTCGGTTCATGATAGCTACCTCTAATAGCCCAAATGGGGCGATGACACCGGATTAGACGCACGGCGCCCAAAATTCGATGCACTCCCCCTATCGATTTTTGTAAGACATTGAAATACAGAGATTTATCCGAGCGAAATCAGTGATGCGCGGGAATCCGCTCCTGGTGCAAGCGGCAAGACTGGCCGTGCTCAAATGGCGCTACCGTCCCACACTTCTGGACGGCGAGCCCGTCGAAGTCGAGATGTACATCACCGCGAATTTCGTTCTGGAGTAGTTGCAGTTCTAACTGATTTCGGAGGGGCGTCGCAATCGCTCAGGACGCCCCACCCGAAGCTTCGAAACGTCGCGTCTAGAACCGGAAGACAATTCCGGTTGAAAGCCGCGCGTTATGCTGCGTGTCGTTGAAGAACTGCGTCAGCACGTAGTCGCCCTGGATGATGCGCCAGGAAAGATTGTGACCCACCTTCGCGTCGATTCCGCCGCCGATAGCCGTTGAGAACGACGTATCGGATGCGCCGCCCCCGCTGAAATGCGCGCCGCCGATCAGCACGTGCGCAAACGGCGAGATGCGGGCCGGAAAGGACACCTGTGGGCCGAACAGAAACGTGTGTACGCTCGAGTTCACTCCCACAATCGAGCCGTAATGGCCGTCGAAGTCGGCCATACCGCCCAGCCAATCGGTGAATTTGTACTGGCCTGAAGCTTCCCAGCCGTTGAAGTTCACGTTGGGGGACGGGCGGAAGCGCTCATAGGAATACCCGCCGAACACCTCCACTTTATCCTGCGCGCGCGCGGATAATGACACCAGGAAAACCAATCCCAGCAAGAACGGCAGTTTACGCACCATTAGAAATTCCTCCTGACGATTTTTGATTTTGAGACGCGCTGCACGTCCCGCAGCAGCCGTCCCACCCCGCTTCTTTAGATGCTTCGAAAGCCCCTGCAGGGGCTTGAAGCACCTCTACGGGCTGGAGAACATTTGGATGCGGACTACTACCAGCAGGTTACCAGAAAAAGCGCTTTTACAGTAGGGGTTCGCCGGCGTGCTGCGCAATGATCTCGCGCGTGGCATCACGCAGGCGCACAATCTCGTGCCAATCGTCGCCTGCCGATGGGTCGGGCATCACTAATGGGCCGAGCATCACGGTGATGCGGCCACGCCGGGGCAAATATGTTTTGTCCCGCAGGATTTCCCGCGCGCCGTGCACCGCTACCGGACAGATCGGCCGCTGCGTATCCACTGCGGCCTTGAATGCACCGAGCTGGAATGGCCGGATGCCGGTGATCGCGGTGAAAGTTCCTTCCGGATAAATTCCCACGGAATCGCCTTTGCGCAGCGCCGCGTTCACTTCCTCGGCCTGGCGGATGCGCGCCTGCGGATCGCTGCGATCGAAACCAAATTGCCCGGAACGGCGAATGATCGTGCCCACCACCGGCATCGAAAGCGACTCACCTTTCGCGACGAAGCGCACGTCATCCGGCAGCACCGCCAGCGTGACGAGAATATCTATGTAGCTCGAATGATTCGGCGCAAAAATCCACGGCCCGGTTTTCCCAAGTTCGTTTAGAATTTCGCCGCCCTCTACGCGGAACGGAATCCCGGCAGCCCGCAGCAACCAGCGCGCTCCGGTGTGCGTGCGTCGCGCGGCATGCTCGCGGTCTCGTGTGAGAACAACAGCCAGCCATATGGGAAGCAGCCCAAGCGTAAGCGTCGCGAGAGCGTACACGCCGTACGCCATTTCCAACGTGCGTCTCCCCGCGCGCTTCAGCCATGCCCACGCGCGCGGCGCCGCGCCGCGCACTGCCAGCTTGGCAACCTGCACCCATGCAGGCGGCACCTTTTTGCCGAGTTTACCTTCGAGATAGAGTCTGCGCGTCTCGCTGCGGCGCAATTTTCCGCTCGAGGTTTTCGGAATGGATTGCGGCGCGAGCAATTCGACCACATCCGGCGGCATGCCCATGGCCTCATCCACACCGCGCCCGATTTCGGCGCTGATGCGGCTGGAGCTGGCCATGTCGCGGACTTCGGCTACCACCACCAGCCTCTCGGTTCCGGTGCGCGAATCCAGCGCGCCAAACGCCACCACGCATCCCGCCCGCACTCCCGCGACGCGTCCGGCGATTTCCTCCACTTCGTGCGGATAAATATTTCGGCCCGCCTTGATGATCACGTCCTTGGCGCGCCCGGTGATGTAGAGTTCGCCATCGGCCCAATACGCGAGATCCCCCGAATCGAGCCAGCCGTCTTTCTGAATCAATTCACGCGTGGCTGCCGGATTCCGGTAGTAGCCGCTGGTCGCTGCGGGGCCGCGGAACCACAGCCGTCCCTCCGCGCGCTCGGGCAGCTCCCGGCCTTCCGCATCCACAATGCGGACAGTGACGCTCGGAATCGGTTTGCCGGCGTTCACGAACTCGAGCGGCGCAGGATCATTTGCGCTCGCAGGAATCGCGCGGCCCTCCGATTCAAACGCGGCGCGCTCGATGCGATCCACCTTGAAGCCCGCGCCCATCCGCGGGACGGCAACACCCAGCGTCGCTTCCGCCAGCCCATACACCGGCAAGAGTGCCTCGCGCCGGAAGCCATAAGGTGCAAATCGCGCTACAAATCTTTCGAGCGTTTCGGCGCGCACCGGCTCCGCGCCATTCGTCGCGGCGCGCCACGAGCTGAGGTCGAGCCCCTGCAAATCTTTGTCCGCGATTTTTCTCACGCACAGCTCGTATGCAAAATTCGGCGCCGGGCTGATCGTTGCGCGATGGCGATGGATGGCGCGCAGCCAGCGCTCCGGCCGGCTCAAGAACGCGAGCGGCGACATCACCACCAGCGGGATGCCCGTGAACAGCGGCACGAACCACGCCCCGATCAATCCCATGTCGTGGTACAGCGGCAGCCAGCTCACGCACGCGTCGCCGGGCTTGATTTCAATTCCCCCGATGATCGAATGGATATTCGAGAGCAGGTTCGCGTGTGTTAGGATGACGCCCTTCGGATCACCTGTCGAGCCGGAGGTGTATTGCAGAAATGCAATATCCTCGCCGCGCGTGCGGTGCGAGAGATTTTCCACCGGACGCCATTCGGTTCCTGCAGACTTTTCTGTCGCGGGTGCGCTCGCCAGACGCTGCGCATTCAACACCTCGCGCAGCGATGGAACGCGCGGCTGCAGAAGGCGCGCGAGTCCTTCGGCTTGCCGCCAGGTCACCAGAAATCGCGCTTCCGCATTGCGCAGAATGTTCGATTGCCGCGCCGCGTATTCGGCGATGCGGTCGGCGCGGAACGGCGGATAAATCGGCACCGGGATTCCGCCCGCCAGCAGGATCCCCGCAAACGTCCAGAAAAATTCCGCGCAGGTAGGCAGCATGATGGCCACTGGCTGGCCCGGCTCGAGCCCACGGCGCACCAACTCGCCAGCCACGGCCGAGGCGCGCTCATACAGCTCGCCAAACGTGATGGTGCGCAGCTCGTCGTTTTCTTCGTATAGCTGGATGTGCGCGCGCGCCGGTTCGGCGCGCCCGCGCAGCCGCAGCACTTCCGTCAGCGTTTCGGCTCGCCGGATTTCCTGCCCGAGGTCAGGCCGGAGCGTCGGCGAAACGGAGATAGTCGCAGGGGCGGCGGCAGCGCCAGCCGCAGAGCGCACGCTAATGCCGGGGGCAGCTATACCCGGCTCCTCGCGCAGGATTGCGTCGATCAGATCCTGTACGGTATCCGCCTCGGCAACCACGCGGTCCGGCAACCGCACACCGCAAGCATCACCCAGGCGCAGCATCAGCTCCACGCGCTCGAGGCTGCCCAGCCCCAATTCGCGCTCGAGGTGCGCGTTCAATTGCCGCGCCGCCAATTCTTCCAGGCCGCGCGCCCCGCCCAACTCCACAAGGAGCTGGCGCACAACCGCGAGCGCTTGTGTCTCCACAGCCGCCTTGCGATCGAGTTTTGTTCCTGTAGCGCCCAATGAAATCGCCGGGCAGTTCTTGGTGCAGCTTTGTGAAGAGGACCAGTCAACTGCTGAGGCGAGGGTACCACCGCCCCAATCAGCGTTCAACCTCTTCGACTTTCGCCACGCCCGAACGCAAGGGCCAGCGCAAATCAAGCGAACACCGCGAGGGGTACCTTCGTACCGAGAATAATTGAACCGAGTAGCCTATCGACGCTGCAAACCGCTCCCGGCACAATTGCTGTGGATTCGGGGCCCTGCGCGGTGCCCTGCAAGAGGCTCTGAAGGGCAACCTTCGGGGCAGCCGGGCCGCCAGCGGGCACCTCGAGTCTTGCACCTCCATCACCCCATGCCCACGAGCGGCCGGCACCCCCACCGGCCGCTCCTCTTTTTTTTCAGCCTCCATTTTTGGCCTCAATCACGCGCGTTGCTTGCTAATCCGCCTCCCAAACGCAAACTATCTTGACTTCTTCTCCGCGCAGTTCTATAGAAGGTCGCATCCAGCCCGGGGGTGGGCCTAGGATAGTCGGCACTTTTTAGCCAGCATCACAATGCGGACTTGTGTGGCAGCGTTTGTCCATGCGCTGCCTCGGCGAATTGCTTGACGTGGAAAATTCCATCGGGGGAGGGACCATGTCTCGAACTATGGGGGGAGCGCTTTTGGCCGGTGTCGTCAGCCTGCTCTTGTACGCGGCATCTGCAGTAGCACAAACCGGAGAGGGTCGCATCCTTGGAACGGTAACCGATACGCAGGGCAAGGTGGTCGTCGGCGCGAAGGTTGCGGTCACTAACGCAGGGACAAATGTGCCTCGCAACCTGGTGACCAACCAGGCGGGCGACTACGTGGCGCCCAATCTGCAGGCCGGAATTTACGTGATCACCGCGGAGACTGCCGGCTTCAAGAAAGTGGTACACGAAAATGTGCGGCTGGAAGTGGGAAATGACGTACGCATTGACTTCAAGCTCGTCCCTGGCATGGTGAGCGAAACGGTCCGCGTCACCGCCGAGGCCCCGCTGATTACGACCACAAACGACAATATCGGCGGCTCGCTTTCGAACAAAGAAATCAACGATCTGCCTCTCAACGGCCGCGATTATCAGAATCTGGTCGTGCTGCGGCCGGGAATCGTGCGGTTCCCGGGCGGCGGTTTTGAATCCATCGCTTCAAACGGCATGCGCCCCGAGGACAACAATTTTGTGCTCGACGGCACCGACGACAACGATCCCTATTATTCCGGCAATATCATCAACGCCGAGGGCGTGCAGGGAACGCCCGGATCCATCCTGCCGATTGATGCAATTCAGGAATTCAATACGGAAGAGAATCCGCCGCCCGAGGCCGGGTGGAAGCCGGGTGCTACCGTCAACATCGGGTTGAAGTCGGGAACCAACCAGGTGCACGGAACGGCGTATGGTTTTGAGCGCAACGCTTACTTCGATGCGCGCAATTTTTTCGACCCAGTTGGGACTCCACAAACGCCCCTTCGCCAGCACCAATTCGGAGGGACTGTCGGCGGGCCGATCAAGCATGACAAGACGTTTTTCTTTCTCGCCTATGAAGGCGTGCGAGGGTTCATCGCTAATGCCAGCACACCGGCAGCTCCTGCCGACGTCGGATTGCCGACACCTTCGACACCGAATTGCTCGTTCGGGACGAAGCAAGGCGATTGCTTCAATAGTCTCACGGATGCGCTTGCCGACCTGAAGGCCGGCGGCTTCACGCCGAATCCGCTGAGCTTGAACCTGATCGGCATGGGTACGTTCACGGGAAATGGTCCGTTTCCGGGATTATTTCCCCCGAATAGCACTACCAGCGTCAGCACGAATTTCCCCAACGTGAACCGCTCGGACACGGGCGTTGCGAAAGTGGATCACCATTTCTCCTCGAGCGAAACTCTATCCGGTCACTACCTGGTAGGTGATAGCAATCAGGTTGAACAGAACACCACCGTCCTTCAGCCACAGTGGCGTTCGACATCTAAAATCCGGGCGCAGGTCCTTGGCTTGAGCCTGGTGTCAACGCCGCACGGAAACTGGGTGAATGAAGCTCGATTCGGATTCAGTAATTTCTGGCAGAAAATTCAATCCGTCGATCACGGCGCTAATCCCCTCACGACATACGGTTTGAACACGGGCGTGACAGATCCGTTGAATTTCGGATTGCCGGAAATTGATATCGGGGGATTTACGCAGCTCGGAAATAACAGTGGCTGGCCCCTATTTACAACTCCTAATCGCACCTTCCAGGTTGCCGATAACGTTTCCTACACTCGCGGGGCTCACACTTTTAAATTCGGTGGAGAAATTCGCCGGGGCTCGACAGACAACGTCCGCAATCGCATTGGAAAAGGACAGATCAAATTCGATGGCAACAACACCCCGGGTTTTCCGATCGACCCGACCACTGGGCTCCCTACGAGTACACCGCTGGAGGATTTTCTCGCCGGCTTCCCTTCTACAGGCAAGATTTTCGTGGGGAATTCCGAGCGCAAGGTTCACTTCTGGTCCTATGCCTGGTTTGTCGCGGACGATTGGCGCGTTACTCCTCGTCTCAGCATTAACCTTGGCTTGCGCTACGAGCTCAATACTGTGATCAAGGAAGACCACAATTTACTCGGAAATTTCGATCCGGCAGTCGGTCTCGAGCAGGTGGGCGTCAACGTCTCCTCGCCCTACAACGGCGACCACAACAATTTTGCCCCGCGCGTCGGAGTTGCCTGGGACCCCTGGGGGAAGGGTAAGACCGTCCTCCGCGCTGGGGTAGGCATCAACTACGAGATTCCGCACATTTCCGTCTTCATAGGACAAAATGGCGTGGACTGTTGTACAACGCCCGGACTGAACGACATTCCCACTGGGGCCATCGGCTCAAATATCCCGGGCAACATCGTAGCGACAGGCCTGACCGTGTCTCCGACTTGGACGGATACTTCAACCCCGATCTTCCCCGTGGCCACGGCGACTCTCAATTGTGATCCAAGCACTGGCGGGACTCCGTGCGATATCCTTGGGGCCGCGCGCCATCTCCGCACGCCCTATGTTGTTTCCTGGAATGCGAATATTCAACAAGCGATCGGAAGCACCACGTCGTTGCAAATCGGCTATGTCGGCAACGCCGGAATCAAGCTCTATAGTGTCCGCGACATCAATCAGGTAAATCAGGCAAACGATGACGGCAGCGAGCAATTCGGAAGGCCTTTCACGTTCAACTGCCCAGCACCTGTCGGCGGTGGTGCCGGGGGCCCCTGCTTTCCGTTCTTAGGGTTTGTCAATTTTCTTCAAAACGGATATCACTCGAACTACAACAGCTTGCAGGTCACCGCGACGCAGAGGGTCTGGCACGGCCTGAATTTCCTTGCCGGTTATACATGGGCGCACTCGATTGACGATGCCACCAACAATCGCTCCTTCTCGCCGCAGAACAGCCTGCGCCCTGACCTCGAGCGCGGTTCCAGCGACTTCGACGTCCGCCACCGATTCACCCTCGCGCTGACCTATGCTTTGCCATCGGTGAAAAGCAAATTGCAACTCCTCGAAGGCTGGCAGGTGAATTCGATTGTCACCCTGCAGACCGGAACACCCTACAATGTGATAGACGGGGTGCAGAATGGCACCGACGTCAGCCTGACCGGCGAGTTTGAGGATCGCTGGGATTTCTTCGGGAACCCCAACGATTTCAAGGCCATTCCGACAGGGATTCCCTTCTTTCCCGGGACCACCAATGCAGCGTGTGTGGCGGCGGCGCAAAATGTGGACGGGGGAGCGGTGGGCGGTCCGACAACTCAATCGCTCACACAATTCGGATGCTATGCCAATCGCGGCTCAATCATGATTCCGCCGGCGGCCGGGACCTTTGGCACGATGGGGCGAAATCTCTTTCGGGGTCCTAGTTTCAACAATTGGGATTTCTCGCTTGTGAAGGACACGCGTCTCACCGAGCGGGTGAGGATGCAGTTTCGGGCCGAATTTTTCAATGTTCTCAATCATCCCCTGTTCGCGAATCCAGAAGCGAGCACCCTGTTCAATGAAGACCCGTCCTCTCCCGGCCTTTTTGGCGCTTCCAATGCTACTCCGGACGTCGGAGCAGCAAACCCCGTCATCGGCACAGGCGGGCCGCGCAATATTCAGCTTGGCTTGAAATTTATTTTCTAGAGGGGAGCCCCCGGCTCGCCGGGGCGGTGTCCAGCCCGCTTGAAAATGAAGAGGCCCGAACCGAGGGGATCGGTTCGGGCCCTTTTCTTGCCTTGTCCTCTGAGGGGGCTGCAACTCGGGAACGAAGCCGTGTCCGCGCCCGGGGAACGCGCGAGGAAGACACGGCCGAGCCGCTGCCGTCCGTTGTGGCCGGCGAAGAATCTCCGGCCGCAAAACCGCTACACCAAAATCATCAGCGCCGGCGCCCCATCGGGCGATAACTCGCTAGCGCGCGCGCCCGCATCCGGAACCGCGGTGCCAGCGGCGGTGGCACATTGTGCAGCGGCGCGCCGCAAGCCTGGCAAATCTCCTGCGGTACATCCTGTGCCCGCAGCCAGTGGCCCCGCTCCATGCACTCTGGATTCAAACACTGCACCGTCCAGCCGGGCATATATTGCATTGTCTGTTTGCCTCACCAGTTTTTTCTGACGGCGGCCGGAAGGGGTAATCGCTCGCCGCCGAAACGCCCCGTACAGCTACTGCAGTCCCGTGAAGCTGGCGGGATTGTGCGCCGTCGGCTCTAGTGTGTCAAGGGGAATGTACACTATTACTAGGGGTAGTGTTGCAGAACGTGCCAAATCGGCACGTGCGCTGATTTTTTCCCGCAGATTTTAGTTCGGTTTGCTGCTAGAGCTGCCGAAGTCTGCCCCGCTTTCCTTCAACTCCGCTTCGAGCTGGTCCACTTTCTTCTGCGCCGCGTCCACTTCCTGCTGCTTTGCTTCGATCTGGCTCTTTTCGTTGGCAAGTGTAGCGGCACCCCCCGGGTCGGCGGCGTAATTCGGCTTGCCGTAGTACATCTGCGAATCAAGGGTGTACTTGCGCTGGAGGATGTCGAGCTCAGTCTTTACGGCCTGCAACTGGTCCTTGGCTGCCGCGAGACTAGCCTGCAGCGCCTTAAAATCTTTCGCTGACTTATCAGCGCCCTTCGCCGCGCTCTTTTCAGCCGCGCCGCCAGCAGTCTGGAGGTTTGCTGCTGGCGGATTGCCGCTGGCGTCGCTGCTGGGCGACGATGGCCCCACCACATTGATGCCTCCGGGCTTGGTCGGCATCGTGTCGTTGTCCCACACCCTCGCGGGCTTGGGCTGCTCCTTCTTCTGCTCCCGGCTACGACGCGCCGCCTCGGCAATCGAATCCGCCTGTTGTTGCGGCGGCTGTTGCTGTTGTTGTGCGGAGGCCACCCCCACTGGCAGTGCCAGCATAAGCAGTAATCCGGAGCATGCGATTCTCATGGTCCCTCTCTTCAAGCGGTGCTTCGCCGCTGATTCATACTAGCTGCCCTCGCACGCGTCAGGCAATCGCCGTTCGGTCCAGCACCCAAAGAGGCAACCTGTACTTCCCGGCAGGGTGTGGTCTTCAGGCTGTCGGTGCCTTGCACCCGGCTCCAACCAACGTCATACTCGCCCAGCGATATGAAACAAGTCCGGTTCCTCCGCACACGGTTGACCATTTTTCTCGGCGTGTTTGCCTGCGCTACAGCCGCGTCGGCCTTGCCGGCAAAATTCATGCATGGCGCAGAGCCTAGGTCAGTTTCAAGCGCTCCGGCCGCCCGGCTTGATCACGCTCCGGCGCAACCCGCCGAGAAAAAAGTCACGGCCTACACGCTGCCGCCAGACCTTTACAGAAAAGCCCACACATTCGGCCAAATCGCATTCTGGGCCCAACTCGTCAGCATTTTCTTCTCGCTCATCGTCCTCTGGCTTATCCTGAAATGGAGGCTCGCTCCGAAATATCGCGACTGGGCTGAGAAGACCGCCTCCGCCCGTTTTCTTCATGCCGCCATCTTCGCGCCGGTCTTCATCCTCACGTTCGACGTCTTTATGTTGCCCATCGCCATCGCGCGACACTGGGTGGTTCTCAAATTTGGCCTCAGCATTCAGCGCTGGCCATCCTGGATATGGGATTGGACGAAAGGGCAAATGATCGCCGTGGTGCTCGGGACACTTTTGGTCTGGCTTCTCTACGCCGTGATCCGCCGCAGCCCCCGACGCTGGTGGTTTTATTTCTGGCTGCTCTCCATTCCGATCCTGGTGCTGCTGATTTTTCTCACGCCGCTGGTAATTGATCCTCTGTTCCACAAATTCGTCCCGCTCACTGAGAAAGATCCGGCGCTGGCAGCCGGCCTCGAGCAAATGGTACAGCGCGCCGCGCAAGACATTCCTGTCGAGCGCATGTTCTGGATGGGAGCGAGCGAGAAGTCCACGGCGCTCAACGCCTACGTCACCGGCGTCGGCGCCTCAAAACGCATCGTCGTCTGGGATACCACCATCGCCAAGATGACAACGCCGCAAATCGTCGCCGTCGCGGGCCACGAGATGGGGCACTACGTCCTCGGCCACATCTGGAAGGGGCTCGCGTTCGCCGCTGTGCTTTTATTCGTATTTTTCTATCTTGGCTTTCGGTGTATCGGCGTGATGCTCACCAGTTGGGGCGGCACATGGAAAAGTCGGGGCGTGGATGATTGGGCATCATTGCCCGTATTGCTGCTGCTTCTCACTCTTTTTGATTTCTGCGCCACTCCCATCGAGAGTGCTTTCAGCCGCCACCTGGAGGATCAAGCGGACCAGTATTCCCTGGAGGTCACGCACGGCTTGACGCCCGATTCAGGCCAGGTAGCCGCGCAGGCCTTCCAGGTTCTCGGCGAAGTGGACTTGTCCGACCCGGCTCCGAACCCGGTGGACGTTTTCTTGTTCTATGACCACCCGCCCATCCCGGACCGCATCCGTTTTTGCCTCACCTATGACCCGTGGTCAAAAGGCGAGCTGCCTGAATTGGTCCACTAATCTCGCGCCTCAACGATCATCCGTATTCCATACCGCGGTCGGAGCGTCACCAGCGGCTCCGGCACCACCGGATGTCTGGGCACCAGCCGAAAACGGAAATGCTGCGCCACCGTCGCCGTCACCAGCGCCGATTCCATCAGTGCAAAACTCTGCCCGATGCACCGCCGTGGCCCATCGCCAAACGGAAAATACGCCCCCGCAGGCAGCCGCCCCATGAGGCCGTCGAGCCAGCGCTCCGGCCGGAATGCATCCGGGTCATCGTAGTAGCGCGCGTCTCGATGCATCACCCATTGCGAAGCGAGCACTGTTGTTCCGGTGGGAAAATCGTATCCGCCGATGTTGCTGGGAGCGATGGATGTCCGCGCGAGAAGATAAGCCGGCGGATAAAGCCGCAACACTTCATTCACCACCGCCTGCAGATACGGCAGCCGCTCGAGGTCGCTGATGCCCGGCGCGTGTCCCGCCAGAACGCTGCGCAACTCTTGATGCAAGCGCGCTTCCGCCATGGGATTTTCGCTTAGCAGGTACCACGTCCACGCCAGCGTCAGCGCCGTGGTTTCGTGCCCCGCCAAAAAAATCGTCATCGTTTCGTCGCGAAGCTGCTTCGGCGTCATCTGCGTGCCGTCTTCGTCCATCGCGCCCATCAGCAGGGAAAGCAGGTCGGTGTGATGCTTCGAATTTCCCTGCGACTGCCGCTCAGAAATAATCCGGTACACCAGCGAATCGAGAAATTCGTACTCGCGATTCGCGCGGCGATTTCTAGGCGTCGGCCAGCTCGCGGGGATATTCATCGGCGAGCGCGCCCGTCCCAGCGAATAGCGCATCAAGAAAGCCATTGCCTTCCCCACATGATCGGCCTCGCCTGGCAACGTGGTGCCGAAGAGCGTGCGTACGGCGATATCAAGCGTCAGCGCCATCATTTCGTGTGCCATATCGCGCTGCTCGCCTCCGCGCCACTCCCGCAGGTGCCTTTCGGCGATCTCGACCATCGTCGCCGCATATTCATTGATCCGCGCGCGGTGGAATGCCGGCTGCGCCAGCCGCCGCTGCCGCCGCCAGAATTCACCCTCGCTGATCAGCAGCCCCTGACCCAGCAGGCGCTCGGTGGCTTCCTTGCTCAACGTGCTTTTATGAAATTTGCTCTGCTGAACCACGAGGAGCTGCTCGATCCAGTCTGGATGGTTCAGCAGGATGCGCTCCCCAAACGCAACCGGGATCCGCACAATATCGCCGCACTCACGCGCCACGCGCCGAAGCAGGCTTAGCGCGTCGCCCAGCAACTCGAACGACACCCCAACAATCGGCAGTCCTTTCGGACCCGGCGGAACACGGTTTCCGTTCGTGGTCATTCCGGCGCGCGACACGATTTTTACGGCCCTTCCTCCCATTTCCTCAGATGCTGCTTTACCTTACTTGAGTTCGCAATCATTTGCAGCCTTCGCGTGGCTTAGAGAATCCAATGGACTGTCGCGTTGGTGCTTTCATCGCGATTCGGTAAGATAGCCGTTCGCTTGCACCACACCCACAAAGGGGCATTTCATTGGAATTCGAAAAGCCGGAATGGCTCGCACAAATGGAAGCCATCCTTGAGACGCTGAATGAAGGCGTGCTCATCGCGGACGATTGCGACAAGGTCGTCTTCGTCAATTCCGTATTCGAGGAAATGACCGGCATTTCCCACGACGAAATCGTTGGCCGCGACGCGGTTCACGATTATTACAGCCCCGAGGATTACGCGATCATTCAGGAGCGCCGGATCAAGACCCGCCAAACGGGCCGCAGCCGCGAAGAATTCTTCCTGCCGAGAAAAGACGGTAGCCACCTGCCTGTGATCATGAGTGCGCGTGCGCTTGAGGATCCCGACGGCCGCCAGTTCGCCATCGTCACTTTCACTGATATCTCCGAGCAAAAAACCGCCGAAGCCCAACTCCGCGCCGCGAATGCCCGGCTCGAAGACCGGCAGAAGGAAATCGAAGAGGATCTGGTGCTGGCGGCCCGCGTGCAACAGAGCCTGGCGCCCAAATCCGTCATCTGGGGCGCTATCCAGGTGGAAGCTTTCTATCATCCCGTTCGCACCATCGGCGGCGACTTCGGGCTGGTCAGCCCGCTCGACGAGGAGCACCTGAATTTGATGGTTTGCGATGTCTCCGGCCACGGCATCGGCTCCGCGCTGGTTGCTAACCGCATCTACAGCGAAACGATGACGCAATTGCAGAACGGCGTGCCGCTAGGCGACATGCTGCGGCAGTTGAACACCTTCGTGATGCGCAACATCGGGGGCTCCGTTTTCTTTTTCACCCTAGCCGCCGCACGCGTGGACCGCAGCGGCAGGCGCATGATCTTCGCCGGCGCCGGACACCCGCCGGTGATGGTGGTACAGCCTGGGGAAGAACCTCGCCTGCTCGAATCGCGCAGCATGGTACTGGGCGCGCTTCCGAACGCAGTCGCGGAGGAAGCCACGCTCGATGTGGACCTCCAGGCCGGCGATCGCATCGTGCTCTACACCGACGGCATCACCGATGTCTTCGATTCACGCGGCGAAATGCTCGGCGTCGAAGGCGTCCAGAAATTCGTCCGCGAAACGGCGCTCCTGCCGTTCGGCGAAATGAAGCAGGGCATCCTAGACCGCGTGGCCTCCTGGCGCGAAGGCCCGCCCTCGGACGACATGTCGCTTGTCCTTGTCGAAGTCTGATCGCCCCAGGAGACTTACGTTTCCGGCCGAGCGCGTTCTCCCCGCGTCCAATTCTGTGAGATAACTCTTAGGCTGAAATGGCGGACCTCACCTTCTCTCTCGAAATCGCAGCGCCACCCAAAGAGGTTTTTGTTTTCTTCGTTCCGCAGCGCATGCCGCATTGGTACGGCACCGAAATGGACGCGAAATTCGAAGTCCAGGGCGGCGCGCCGGATTTCGCCGTCGGCCAGAAAGTGCGCATCACCGGCAGGCTCCGCCAGTACGAGATGGTTCTCACCGTGGTGATTACCGCTTACGATTGGGAGCGCCTGCTGGAATGGGAGTTCCTGGATTCCTACGGCGTGCGCGGAAAACAGCGGTGGGAACTACAGGGTATCGTTGGGAAGACGCAACTCACTTTGCGCGACTCCTACCAGATGTCCAGCGCGTTCGGCCGCTTGTTCGATAAGATCTTCACGCGTTTCGCCGTCGCTCAGCGTGACCGCGCCTGGCTCGTCCGCCTCCAGCACCTTGCCGAGCGGCGCTAATCAACTGTCAGACTCCGACGACACGCAAAAACTTCTTCTTCCCTACACGCAGCGGCAGCAAATCTCCGGGATTCAGCACGATCGTGCGCTTCACGTCCTTCTCCACGTGCCCGTCCACTTCCACGCCGCCCTGTTTGATCAGCCTCTCGGCTTCGCTCCGCGAGCTCGCCAATCCCGTCTCAGTCAATAGCGAAAACAGCGGCCGTGTCCCCCAGGTCAGCCTCATTTCCGGAATCTCCGTGGGCGCCTGCCGATCGCGAAAGACGAGCTGGAACTCCTCGCCTGCTTTCTTGGCTGCCTCTTCGCCGTGGAAGCTCGCCACGATCGTGTGCGCCAGTTGCATCTTGGCGTCCTTCGGGTGCAGCACGCCCATCTTCACCTCTTCTTGCAGCCGCACCACCACTGGCGACGGAAAATCCGTCAGCAACTCGTAGTATTGCCACATCAACTCGTCAGTCACCGACATGATTTTGCCGAACATTTCGCCCGGCGTGTCAGTGATGCCCACGTAATTTCCCAGGCTCTTCGACATTTTCCGCGTGCCGTCGAGCCCCACCAGAATCGGCATCGTCAGAATCACCTGCCCCTTTAATCCGTACTCGCGCTGGATTTCGCGGTGCACCAGCAGATTGAATTTCTGCTCCGTCGCGCCCAGCTCCACATCTGATTTCAGCGCCACCGCGTCGTAAGCCGTCAGCAGCGGGTACAGCAGCTCGTGCACCGAAATGGGCTGATTCTTCTCGAGCCGCGAGCGAAAATCCTCGCGCTCCAGCATCCGCGCCAGACGATAGTGGGAACACAGCCGGACGATTTCTTCGCTGCTCATTTTTCCCAGCCACTCGCTGTTGAAGCGCACCTCGGTCGTTTTCTTGTCCAGAATTTTGAACACCTGCTTCAGGTATGTTTCCGAGTGCTTCTCCACTTGCTCGCGCGTCAGCGGCGGCCGCGTCTCAGATTGGCCCGTGGGATCGCCGATCATCGCGGAGAAATCTCCGATTAGAAAAACCGCAGTGTGGCCCATTTCCTGGAAATGCCTCAGCTTCCGCAACACCACGATGTGGCCCAGGTGAATATCGGGCGCCGTCGGATCCACGCCAAGATATACGCGCAGCGGTTCTCCGCTCATAAACGATTGCGCGAGCTTTTCCTTCAACTCATCTTCGCGGATGATTTCCGCGGCGCCTTTCCGCAGCAGGGCCAGTTGTTCGTTCACCGGCTTGAATTTCGCAGCAGGCACTATTTTTTCTCCGCCCTTTTCGCGCGCTCTTCTGACGATGTGATCAGCACGCGCCGGTTCTCGATCCGGTAGCGTCCCTCGAGCACGATGCGTACTGCCTCGGAATAAATTCGGTGCTCCTCGCGCAAAATCCGCTCCGAAAGCGTTTCTACCGTGTCGCGGTCCTCAATGGGCACGGCCGCTTGCAGCACGATCGGACCCGCGTCCAGATTCTCGTCCACGAAATGCACCGTGCAACCCGAAAATTTCGCTCCGTGCTCGAGAGCCTGCCGCTGCGCCTCGAGCCCCGGAAAAGCCGGCAGCAGCGACGGATGAATATTCAAAATGCGATTGGGAAACGTCGCTATGAAATACGGCGAGAGCAGCCGCATGTATCCCGCCAGGCATACCAGGTCAACTTTCTTTTCCATGAGCGCCGCGGCCACCAGCCTGTCGTACGCCTCACGCTCGAGGCCCTTCGACGGAATCACGCGCGCTTCGATTCCCCGTCTGCGCGCCCTCTCGATTCCCGGCGCACCGTCCCGGTTGCTTACTACCAGCGCAATCTCTGCGTTTGGAATCCGCCCCGCGGCGACGCTTTCAGCCAGCGCTTCGAAATTTGAGCCGCGCCCCGAAAGCAGCACGCCAATTCGTTTCTTCATGTCCGGCTGAAATTAGCATAGTTCCGCAACCCGGCCAAACGCCGCGCCGTCGGAGCGCCCACAGACGCTGGCGGAAGCGAACAGAGCGACACCGCTTGACATGCAGTCTGGCGGGAGGCATCTTCTCCGCATCAACTCGTTTTCACAGGAGGTTTTTCCATGTCGCGATCACACTCGATGATCCTCCCGCTCGCCGCGGTCCTCGCCATCAGTTTCACCGCTGCTTGCTCCAATCAAACCGCACAGGCGCCTGCCCCGCCGCCCGACACGCGCAAGGCCGATGAAGCCGCCATTCGCGCCGCTTCCGCCGACTGGAACAAAGCCGCGCAGGCCAGAGACCTCGACAAAGCCGCTTCGTACTACGCCGAAGATTCTGTCTTCTTGGTGGACAAAGGCGCGCTGGTGAAAGGCAAGAACTCGATCCGCATGGTGTGGAAAGACATCCTCGCCCCCACAGCGCCCGTGCTCTCCTTCACCACCAGCTTCGTCGAAGTCGCACGCTCCGGTGACATCGGCTACGAATATGGCACGGCCGAATTTACGACGGCAAACAAGAAGGGCAAGCCCACCGTTGAAAAAGCCAAGTATGTGACTGTATGGAAGAAGCAGCCGGATGGTTCGTGGAAAGCAGCAGTCGATATGGACAACACCGGCCAATAAAGGCTCTTACAGCGACAGCTTCCCAGTATAAATCACGGGCGGTTTTCCTCGCGCTGTCCGTTCAATGCGCCCGATGACGTAAAACTTTTCGCGCCGCCGCTTCAATTCCGATTCCAAGCGCGAAACAAATTTCGCCGGTACCACCAGAATCATGCCCACGCCAAGATTGAACGTCTGCAGCAACTCTTCCCGGTCGATATTTCCCAGCTTCGCCAGGTATTGAAAGATGGGCAGCATTGGCCATGACCCCAATTCCACCACCGCTTGCACATTCCGCGGCAGCGCCCGCGGCAGATTTCCCGTGATGCCTCCGCCGGTGATGTGCGCCATCGAAGAAACCCAGCCGCGCGCGAGAATGTTTTTCAGCAGCGGCCAGTAAGCGCGATGCGGCCGCAACAGCTCCGCGCCGATTTTATTCTTTACGTCTGCAACGTATGTATCCGGTTTCAGCTTCGCTACGCCAAACACCAATTTGCGCGCGAGTGAATACCCGTTGGTGTGCAGCCCGCTTGATGGCAACGCCACGAGCACATCGCCCGCCCGCACGCGCCGCGGATCGAGCCGTTTCTTCCGCTCGACCGCGCCGACGATGAATCCAGCGAGGTCGTATTCGCCCGGCGGATAAAAATCCGGCATCTCCGCCGTCTCGCCGCCGATCAGCGCGCAGCCGGCCTGCTTCGCCGCGCGGCTCATCCCTTCGATCACTTGCTCGACAACCGCCGCATTCATCTTTCCCATCGCGATGTAGTCCAGAAAAAACAGCGGCTCGGCGCCCTGCGTCAGGATGTCATTCACGCAGTGATTCAAAATATCGGCGCCGACAGTCGAGTGAATTCCCGTGGCAAACGCGACCTTCAGCTTCGTCCCCACTCCGTCCGCGCTCGCCACCAGAATCGGATCATGCCAGCGTTTGCGGTCCAGCCGGAAGAGCGACCCGAATCCGCCGATGGGCGCCAGCACTCCGTGGGTAAATGTTTTCTTGGCCATCGCGGCGATCCGCCGCTTGGTCTCATCTGCAATTGCGATGTTCACGCCGGCATCGGCGTAGCGCATGGAGAGAACTCGATTCCTGAAGGGGACTGGATGAAGCCGCCAACGTGCCAACTGGATGGCACACCTCAAAACTCATAGCTGGACGCGCAACCTGCTAGAACATGTGGAACAGCCGCTTCCAGCGCACTTCGCCCGGATGAATCACCGCGTTGATGTAGGTCGCAAAACGCTGAGCCACGTGCCCCGGTTCCCACACTTCCTCCGGCGCATCGATGGACATGTAAATCACCAGCGGCGTGCCGATAATATTCGCGCGCGGCACGAAGCCCCAATAGCGGCTGTCGTAGGAATTTTCGCGGTTGTCGCCCATCATGAAATATTCGCCGGCTGGAACGCGGACTGCCGGCCGCGTCTCGACCGGGTTAGGGGGATCCTCGCGATAGGGCTCGTCGAGGGCCTTGCCGTTGATGTACACCACGCCCTTCTTCACTTGGAGCGTATCGCCCGGCAAACCAATGACGCGTTTGATGAAATCCGGATTGCCCGGCAGCGGCGCGCGGAACACGATAATCTGCTGCCGCTTCGGTTCGCGCCACAGCGGCACGTGCCAGTCGGTGAACGGAATTCCAGCGTCGTAGCCGATGCGGCTCACGATCAGGTGATCGCCGATCAGCACGGTGCTCTCCATCGACCCGCTCGGGATCACGCGCGCCTGCACCAGCGTCCCTTCTATAAACAGGAACGCGAGAATCACCCAGAACCAGGAAAGCACCTCGCGCCAGACCTGATCCTTCAGCGTTACAGGTTTTGCCGGCGCCACTCTCGCCACCGCCACCGCTTCTTCCACCTCAGCCCTCACGATGAGCCTCCACTTCGAGTTGCACCAGCTCAATCGGATAGCTGCCGGTGTAGCACGACGTGCAGAATTTTCCTTCCGTATCTTCCACCGCCACCCGCAGCGACGCGAGCGACAGGTAGCCGAGCGAATCCGCGCCTAGAAACTTCCGGATTTCCTCGACCGATTTTTGCGCCCCGATCAATTCTTCGCGGCGCGGCGTATCAACTCCGTAATAGCACGGCGAAATTGTCGGCGGGCAACTGATGCGCACATGCACTTCCGTGGCGCCCGCTTCCCTCACCAACCGCACGATCTTCCGGCTGGTGGTCCCGCGCACGATCGAATCGTCCACCAGCACCACCCTCTGCCCCTCTAACATTCGACGCACCGGATTCAGCTTTAGCTTCACGCCAAAATCGCGAATGGCCTGTACCGGCTCGATGAACGTGCGCCCGATGTAATGATTGCGAATCAGCGCCATGCGGAATGGAATCCCCGATTCCGTCGCGTAGCCCACGGCCGCAGGCGTTCCAGAATCCGGCACCGGCGTCACGATGTCAGCTTCCATCGGATGCTCGCGCGCCAGCAGTCGTCCCAGCCGCTCGCGGCTCTCGTTCACCGGACGGCCGAACACCAGGCTGTCGGGCCGCGAAAAATAGACATGCTCGAAAATGCAGTATT
>Ga0307473_10000069_pt1 | contig 19830 bp, 18 predicted proteins | sample atmos_gasesAM5C__FD_203744 | JGI IMG/M metagenome (GOLD analysis project Ga0307473, IMG submission 203744) | Hardwood forest soil microbial communities from Morgan-Monroe State Forest, Indiana, United States - atmos_gasesAM5C_515 | ecosystem: Environmental > Terrestrial > Soil > Temperate...
CCTCCTTCGATGGTACAATCAACGTCCGTAAGCGTAATTGATTGCGACGTTCCACGACGGAAAACGCTCAGATCTCGATGCAGTCCCAGGCCGCCCGCTCAAACTCTATGAAAAATGACCCGCGCCCACGCAGGCTCGTCTGCCTCGTCGGGTTCATGGGCAGCGGCAAGTCCACCGTCGCGCGCCTGCTGGCTCGTCAGATCGGTTGGCACTACGTGGATCTCGACAAGCTGATCACTGAAACCAGCGGGCTCTCCATTCCCGAAATCTTCGACCGCCTGGGTGAGCCGGGATTCCGAAAAATGGAGCGCGAACATCTCGCCCGGATCGTCGCTGAGTCTGTCGAGCTGAACAAGCCGCGCATTCTTTCTCTCGGCGGCGGCACAACAGCCCAACCCGAAAATGTCGCGCTGCTACGAGAGCGCGGCGCTGTGCTTGTGTGGCTTCATTGTCCTGTTGACGAATTGCTCCCCCGCTGCGCGCGAATCAAAAACCGCCCTCTCTTCCGCAACGAAGCCAGTTTTCGCCACCTCTATCAGGAGCGGCTTCCCTCTTATGAGCTCGCCGATTACCGTGTCGAGAGCAATATGGAGCCTTTGAGGGTCGTCGAACAGATTCTCGCGCTCGGAATTTTCCCGAAGGTGACCGCATGAACATGCACATAAAGGCCTGGCGCCTCCTGCTCGCCGGACTGGCTGCCACTTTTGGCTCCCTGATTCTCCTCGCCGCCACACTTGCTTCACCTGTTCTCGTCGTCGCGTCCCCCACGTCAGGGCACGACTTCACTCGTGCGCTGGGCAGCGCCCATTTCTTGCGGCTTCAGCCGCTGAGGGCAGCCGCAGCTTCCATCTTCACTCAAGACAAGGGGAAATTCCGGATATTGGTAAGTGGCCAGCAAGCCGGAAAAGAAGAATTTGAAATCGGCCCGAACGGAGATAATTGGATCGCCCACGGAACTACAGAAATTCAGACCCCACAGGGAGCGGCGCACGTCAATGGTACGCTCGAACTGCGACCCGACGGCACACCGCTGCACTACGAATGGTCAACAACAGGCGCAAAGAAAGCCGGCGCAACGATAGTATTCAACGGCGCTACCGCAAGCGTCGAGCTGCGCCTCGAGGGCGTGCGGCCGTTCACACAGCAGTTCACTTTCAATTCTCCGCGAGTCGCCATCCTCGACAATAATCTGTACTACCAGTACGCCGTGCTCGCCCGCCTCTACGACTGGAACCAGAAAGGCGCACAAACATTTTTGGTTCTGGTCCCGCAGGAGATGACGCCCGGCACCATTACCATCGAATCGCTGGGAAAGCAAGACGTGGGCGGCGCCAAGCTCGAAGAACTGCGCGTGAAGACTGAAGATCTCGAAATAGATCTCTTCCTCGACGGCCATCGGCTCGTCCGCCTCGTCTCCCCCAGCGCCAACGCCGAAGTCCTCCGCGAATAACGAATTCTCTCCGGATGGACAGCAAGCATGCAACGAGCTACGATCGCGTGGATAATTGGGGAGGCACTTATGCCGAATGATTCGCACCAAAGAGCCGCCGAGTTCCACGACCTTGCAGCCCACGCACACCGGGTCGCCGCCGCGCACCACGGCAAAGAAGACCACCTAACCGGACACGAACTCGCCCGACAGGCGATGGAACATTCCGCCAAAGCCCATCAGGCCACGCAAGAAGCCCTTCAAGAATCCGCGAAGCTCGCCAAGCAGAAGGAATAAAAAGCCAATCGCTTGGTAGATCCAAAGTCAGCGCATGCGAAGTGGCATTTTCTTAAACCGGTCGTATCAATGTTCATCTGTGTTCACTTGTCCCGAGCACAGCCGAGGGGTCTGTGGTCCCAACTTCTAACTGTGCCGCGAAAAAAAGAAGGCCCGGGGCGTGATACCCGGGCCTTTGCGTGTTAGGACGCATGGGGTGGGAATCAAAATTTCATGATTGCGCGCGAACGGGCTGGTGCATCGATTCCGGCGGGCGCGGCAGCTCAATTGCCACCGGCACACTCATCTCCGAGCCTTTGCGCAGAATCCCGAGAGTGACAGACTTTTCGGCGCTCTTCTCGCGCAATTCCGCGCGCAATTCACCAAGCGAGTGTACCGGCTTCCCGTCCGCTTTCGTGATCACGTCGCCGGCTTTCAGCCCCGCTTTTTCAGCGGGCGTGCCCGCGCGAACTTCGCGCACCAGCACTCCGCCATTGTCAGGCGCGCCAAAATAAGCGCCGAGCTGCGGCGTCAAATCCTCGGCATTGATTCCGAGGACCGGCGTACGCCAATCCATTGCTCCGTGCGAACGCCCGTCCGGCATCACCGGCACACCGGGTGTGGAAAAATCGGGCATCGGCGGAAAATTCATGCTGCCGAAATCGCGCATCTTGCCTTTCATCTTCTTTTCGAAATATGCCCCGCGGTCGCCCAATTCGACAGAAATATTCTCGTTCGCGCCCTCGCGCGATACTACCAGCGCCACAGTGCGACCCCGCGGCGTTTCGCGCACCAATCGCCGGAACTGAACAGTTCCCTCGACAGTCTGTCCGTCATATCGCGTGATGACGTCTTTTTCCTTCAGGCCCGCCTTGGCTGCGGGGCTCTCGGGCTCTACGTCCATCACCACCACTCCGCGTGCGGAAGAAAGTTTCAGGTCTCGCGCTTGCTCCGGCGTCACCTCGCCGATTTCTATTCCCAACCAGCCACCGCCGTCTTCAAATGAGCCCGCGGACATTCCCGGAGTTTGAGTAAATACCTCGCGGGCTTTCTCCTGCACTTCTTGCGACACCTCGGCCGCCAATTCATGGGCGCGCGCGCCCAATTCTTCTGCGCGCCCGATCAGTTCCTGTTTCTTATCACCGAATTGGTCTGAGAAATCCTGCAATTTGTTGAGCCCGGGCGAACTCATCTCGGCCTCCTGCGCAGCTCGTGCCACCTGCGCACTCAGATCCGCAAGCTCCGCCTGTAATTCCTGCCCGAATGTACGAGCATCATCTTGGAATTGTTCCATGGAATGATTCAGGTCAGCCCAATGCTTCACGGGCGCGGCCGGTGCCGCAGGGGTTGCAGGCGGCGCAGGTTTCGAAGGACTCTGGCCACGCACGAATCTAGGAGTGATCCCGAGGATGACCAGCAGCACGCCCAAACAAGCAAAATCCAAATGTCCGAATCGTTTCATGGGTTTCGTCCTCACTTTCGAGAATTACGCCCCGTCAGACTCCCGGCCGCTGCAAGACCAGGCGAATGCCGCCATTAATCGTGCGCACGGAAATCTCGCCACCGCCTGCACCCAGCTTCGCCCGAAACGCGCGCGCCGCTGGAATACTGGCCGTCGAAGTCATCGGCAAATCGGAATGGAACTCGCCGTTCATGCTCAGAACTTTCAGGTTCGCGCGCGCATCCGAGGGAAGCCCCAGCACGACAGAGCCATTCACCGTCTCGATGCTCATGGGCCCGCCCTCAAGCAGGTGGTGCAGTTCAAGATGCAGGTCGCCATTCGTCGTCTTGGCGCTGAATCGTCCTGAGCTGTCGAGCACTTCCACGTTGCCGTTCACAGATTTCAGCGCCCCGCCGCCTTCCACTCCTCGCACAAGTACGCTGCCGTTGACCGTCCCAATGCTTCCCAGCAACACGCGGTATGGCACGTGAACGTGATATTCTACAGCCACTTCTCCGCCCTCGCCCTTCGGGTAGCGCGTATGTACGGAGACTTGCCCGGGCTGACTCTCGACTTCAATCTTCACGCGCTCCAAATCCTGCGGGTCGCTGCGCGCCGTCTTCACCGCGCACACTTCCACCTCATCGCGCGCCCAGCCGTCCACCTGGACGGATCCGTTTACATTATCGAGCAGGAAACTTCCCCCGGCAGGCAACGGATAGACGTGCTGAAAGGTTTGATTGCCGGCAAAGCCAGGGAATGCTAGAAGCAGAATCCCTACAAGTGGCAGAAGCGTGCGCCCAGCGGCATGAAGCAGCCGTGGCGAATGGGCCCGGAGCCAACTTTCCCGCATCCTTTTACGCATGTTACGCCCCCTCGAGTCGAATGACCGCCTTACTCGATTGTTCGGCCAACCCCGAATCCGAGCTGGGCCGGAATTCGTCTCGCTTGCCCGCGCGTTCTCGCCTACGCGAAGAACGCGGCGGCGTCAGGGCCGGTCGTCACTCCCGGGCAGCGATCGCTCCATCATGCGCAATTGCGTTGCCAGCTTCTGCTGGATCTGCTCCATGTGCTGCTTATAAATCTCAACCTGTTTGCTCGAATCGCTCAGGATCAGCCGTATGTTCCCTGCCACCGTGCGAAGGCGGAGAACTTCGCCGCCACCATTTAACGCACCTTCGGCGCGTATCTTCCGCGAGCCGTTAGACGCCTCGTCGTAGCTCACCTTCAAAGGAAACGCGGGATCGGCAATCACGTGATGCTCATTCCCTTGCTGGATTTGAGCATCAATCGTCACCGAGAGTTGCCTGGGCAAATACACAACAATGTCTCCGTCGCCCGATTGCAGGTCACAGGTGCCCGGCTTTTTGGGTGACGATACAAACCAGGCCGTAATTCCGCCCGCGCCTGTCGAGGCTTTCACCAATCCATCCACCTGCGTCAAATAAATGCTGCCGCCGCCCGTCTCCAGATTCGTCGGGCCGGAGACGCGCACCACACGAATCCCACCGCCGCCCGTTTTTGCGCGCACCAGACCCGCGGCTTCACCCACTTCAATTTGCCCTCCCACCGTTTCTGCAACTAACTCGCCGCCCGATTGTTCAAGCGTGATGTTGCCGCCACCTGTGTCCAGCCGCGCCACGCCTTTCACCGAGGCCACGCGAATGTGCCCACCGTTAGTGTGCAGCGAGGCGCTGCCGCTGACGGAGCCGGTGGTGATATGTCCGCCGCCAGTATTGCCTGAAAGTTCGCCGCCGACATTCTTCACCGTGATATGGCCGCCGTCCGTAACCAGCCGCGCCGCCCCGCCAACATTTCCCGCCGTGATATTGCCGCCCGAAGTGGAGAGAACTACCCGGCCATTGACGTCTTCGGTTTCGATGTTTCCGCCGCCAGTCCACACATCCAATCCATAATTTCTCGGAACGTTAATCTCAACCGTCACCCACAATCGCCCGCGCAGTTGCCGCCCGAATGTTTGCCCGCGAAAATATACGCCCTCGGAAGCCTCGCGCGCGTTCACGGAATAGCTCTTCAGAAGCTCGTTTGCATTTTTCTGCGAAGCGTCGGCTTCCAGATGGACGTGATAATCCAACTTGCCGGAATTCTGGGTGCGAACCACGACATTGCCGAGATCCGTGACAACGCGGAGCCGCTGGCCATCGCGCGTAGTGACTGTCCCATAAATTTCCAGCGTGACGCGCGGACCCGAACTCGGGGTCTTCTTCTCGCTAGTGGCCGCTACATTCGAGGGAAACAGCAGGCAAGCAACAAACAAACCAGCGAGAAAACCGGGGAGTCGAAACCGGAAAGCCAGGGGCAACCTGCTCGTCCGCATATCTAGAATTTCTCGCGCGGACCCAGATCGCGAATCGCCGCCGCGCTTTGGATACGAATGTAAGTGCTGGGATCTTTCCGCATGCGCTCGTGCAGAACCGCCAGCATGCGGTCATCAGGAACCACCTGTCCCTTTGCAGCCATACCGCGCAACGCGTTGATCGCTTCCACGCGCACGCCGGGATTCTTGTCATCCACCAGCGCGTCGAGCAGCGTCTGGCGGATCAGGTCTTGTGGCTCGGCGCCATTCAGCGCTTCAAGCGCCTTCAGGCGCACCGCCGCATTGCTGTCCGTGTGGACTGCGTGGCAAAGTGCGGAGCGCACCTCAGAATCGTTGTTTCGCGCGCGCAGCAAATCCACAGCGTCTAGCCGGACATCTGGATCGAACCGATCGTTGTTCCGAAGCACGTTGATCAGCAGGCTCTTCACGTCATCATTGTTCACGGTGCCCTGCACCTTGAACGGCTGCCGCGATCTCACCTGCAGCTCCACTTGAGGAGGCTGGTTGTCCCTAGCAGGCATCACGTTGATGCCGGCCACTTGCGCTGTACGAATGTCAATCGGGGAACGCGAGGTATCGGCAGGTGCGGCGTCCGGTGCGCTCTCACGTGTTGAAATAATCGAATTCCCTGCAACGACAGGCTGGTGGAGCAGCCGCGGCGCAAGCATCCCCACGGAAAAACCCAGCAACAAAAGCAGCGCAGCGCTCCACGCCGGGCGCGGCGCAATCCACCCTCCCGGAAGGATGCGTGCAATCAGTCCCCGCAATGTACCGCGCTCTTCCTCCCGGTCGAGCGCATCCTCCAGCCCGGCGCGGCAGCTCGAAAGCAGCGCCGCATCCGGCTCAATCCGACGCTCAGCAACAAGCGCAAGCAGTTCTCTTTCGCGGTCGAGAGTCTCTTTGCAGGGGGCGCAGTGTGCGAGGTGCTCGGCCACCTCCGCTTGCTCTGCCGGATTTAGTTCATCAGCCGCAAGCAGCGCCAGCATCGGCTCAAATTCAGCGCACGGTCCGCACGAATTCTCTTGACTCATCTCCTGCCGCATTTTCCCCCGTCCTCGAATTACCGCATTCCGTCCAGGCACGACCGCAGTTTGCGCGTTGCCCGGAACAGCGAATTTTTCACCGTCTCTTCCGACGTGCCCAGCAAATCCCCAATCGCGCGCAGTTTCAATCCCTGATAGTGCTTCATCTCAAACACCATGCGCTCGCGCGGCGACAGCCTTTTTAGTGCTGCCGAAATATGTTGACCCAGTTCCTGCCCCAGCAGCCGTTTTTCTGGATTCGCCGCCGCTCTGTGTTCCGGTTGGCGATCGAAGAAATCCCGTGTGCCGCCATCCGCCTCTTCCGGAACAGGCGCTTGATCCTCGCGGCGGCTCGTTCGCCGGCGCAAGTGATCCAGCGCTACGTTGGTCACGATTCTGTACAGCCATGTATAGAAACTGCACTCGAAGCGGAAGCGGTGCAAATTCCGGTAAACCCGCAGAAATCCTTCCTGATAAATGTCGCGCGCGTCCTCGGAACGATGGACCAAATTCAGCGCCAGCCGCAGAACTTCCCGGTCGTATCGGCGTACAAGCTCCTCGAAGGCCAGCCGGTCACCCGCCTGCGCACTCCGCACCAGCGCGTGCTCCTCCGCAAGCTTCGCCGCGGCTGCCTGGCGCGCATCTCCCTCGAGTGCGGCGCTGATCCCGATCATCGGAGTGGCCGGCTTGGGTTCGCCGCCATCGGGCCCACTCGCTTCCGCCCGGCGAAGTCCCCTACCACCGGCGTCTGGCCTCTCTGCAGGTTGCGGGTAGATAGACGGGTGTTGTGCCCGTTGGTGAGCACCCGCGAACGCTACTTTCCCACTATCGGACAATTGCCCCAAGGGATGCACCCTCGCTACAAATCGCCTGAATGGTCCCGGGTTGTAAATGGGACTCTTATCAGTGCCTTAGAGTTGCCTTCTTCCCCAGTACGGCTTGACACATTTCCCGTGAGGATGCTAATGCAAGGGACCAGCCAATTTATCTTTGACCTTCGTAGCGCACATTTCGCGGGCTCGCTGCCGATTAGTGTCGGATGTAAACGCGCTTCCGCCAGATGCAGCGGTGGTATAAAAGGCAAGACGGCGGGCGCAGCCCCGTCGTTATTCGTGCACCGCCATCGTATGCCCATCGATTTATCCAATTCGGTGAAATATCTGCGCGGTGTTGGGCCGCAGCGCGCCGCGATTCTCGAAGCCCGTGGCATCTCGACCGTTGCCGATCTACTCAGCTACCTCCCTTTCCGATACGAGGACCGCATCCGCTTCACTCCCATCTCCGAAATCATCCCCGGGCAGGTTCACACCATTCTGGCAACTCCCGCAAATGCAGGCGGCACCGTCCGATTCACGCGCGGCCGCGGCTCTGTCTTTCACGTTCAACTGCGCGACGACACCGGCGTGCTGCACGCGCGATTTTTCCATGGCGCGTATCTCGAGGGCCGATTGAAACAGGGCCAACGCCTGGTGCTGCACGGCAAAGTTGAAGAGGACGTGTACCGCCCGGGCCGCATGGAGATGGTAAATCCGCAAATCGAGCTGCTGGGCATCGGTGACGCGACGCCCGCCGATTCCACAGAGGTCGGCCGCATCGTGCCGATTTATGAAGCCATCGGGGGCATCAGCTCGCGGATGCTCCGGCGAATCATCTACGCCACCCTTCTGAATTTCGAAGGCGATGTGCCCGATGTGCTGCCCGCTACAATTCGCGAGCGCTATCGTTTTCCGACGCGCCGCGACGCCCTGCTCTACGCGCACTTCCCGCCGAAGGATGAAAGCCTCGAGCTGCTCAATAGTTTTCGCAGCCCCGCGCAGATTCGTCTGATCTTCGAGGAATTTTTCTACTACCAGCTTGCGCTCGCCATGCGCCGTCTTCGCGAACACCGCGAACAGGGAATTGCGATGCGCGTCCGCGAAGAGAAAATCCGCGAGGCGTTGAAGCGCATTCTTCCGTTCAAACCCACTGCCGCGCAGAAAAAAGTGCTGGCAGAAATTGCCGAAGACCTCGAACGCCCTTACCCCATGCACCGCCTTCTCGAAGGCGACGTCGGAAGTGGAAAAACAATTGTGGCATTCGAAGCCGCCGCGATTGCCATCGAAAACGGCTACCAGGTAGCGCTCATGGCGCCGACAGAAATTCTCGCGGCGCAGCATTACCTTTCCGCGCGCCGCATCTTCCGCCCAGCCGGTTATGGCGTCGAACTCCTTGTCAGCGACCGCAAACGCGCAAGAAAAGACGAGGCACTCGCGCGCGTCGAAAGCGGCGAAGCGCAATTCATCGTGGGTACGCACGCGCTCATCGAGCACCCGGTAAAGTTTAAGCGCCTTGGATTCGTAATCGTGGACGAGCAGCATCGCTTCGGCGTCCTGCAGCGCAAGCGGCTGATTGAAAAAGGCGCTTCCCCGCATGTGCTCGTGATGACGGCAACGCCCATCCCACGCACGCTTGCGCTCACCCTCTACGGCGATCTCGACCTCTCCGTGATTGACGAGATGCCGCCGGGCCGCTCGCCGATCGAGACGCGCTGGAGCGATCAGTCGCAGCTTCCCGGTGTGTGGGAATTCGTGCGGCGCGAAATTGCCCGGGGCCGCCAGGCCTTCGTGGTTTACCCGGTGATCGAAGAATCAAAACAGGAGCTGAAAGCCGCGGCGGCGGAATATGAGCGCCTGGCAAAGCTGGTGTTCCCGCACTTGCGCGTGGGCCTGCTGCACGGCCGGCTGAAAAACGACGAGAAGGATGCAGTGATGGAAAGTTTCCGCCGTGGCGAACTTCAGATTCTGGTGGCTACAACCGTGATCGAAGTCGGCGTAGATGTCCCCAACGCGACAGTAATGGTTGTCGAGCATGCTGACCGCTTCGGGCTCGCCCAACTTCACCAGCTCCGCGGGCGCATCGGCCGCGGCACCGAAAAATCCCAATGCATCCTCGTTGCGCCGCAATCCATCACGGGAGATGCGCGCGAGCGAATCGAAACCATGGTCGCAACGTCCAACGGTTTCGAAATCGCCGAACGCGACCTGAAGCTGCGCGGCCCCGGCGAATTCTTCGGCACGCGCCAGCATGGCGATGCCGCATTTTCTGTGGCGCAGCCGTTGCGTGACCACGAATTACTCGAGCTCGCACGCCGCGAAGCCTTTGCCCTCGCCGAAGATCCGGCACGCGTCGGCGAAGTTGTCGCGCGCCTGGAATCGCTCAGCCCGGCCTGGCAGAGACGCTACCATCTGGCGTCGGTGGGATAGGTCATGCGCGTGATTGCTGGTAAATATCGCAGCCGGAGATTGAAAGGTCCTGGAAAGCTGCGCCTGCGGCCCACGAGCGATCGCCTGCGCGAGACCCTCTTCAATATCCTCGGCCCCTCCGTCGAAGATTCGCTGTTCGTGGATCTCTACGCCGGCACCGGCGCGATCGGCATTGAAGCCATCAGCCGCGGCGCTCGCGAAACGATCTTCATCGAATCGCATGCGGCCGGAGTGCAGCTGGTGCGGCAAAATCTCGAAGCACTCGGGATTCGCAGCGGCGTGGACCTGATCGAAGCGGACGCGGTGAAAGGCCTGAAGAATCTTGCGGCGCGGCATCTGGTGGCGGATTTTATTTTTCTCGATCCGCCTTATGAGGGCGAGGAACATTTGCGCGTGCTCGAATTTCTCGACGAATCACACCTCGTCGCCCCTTACGGTCTGGTCATCGTCGAACATCACCACAGCATGGAATTGCCCGAACGTTTCGACCGTCTTGAGTGCACTCGGCTGCTGGAACAGGGCGATGTAGCTCTAAGTTTTTATCGCTTGGCAGCCGCAGCCTAGCCTGGCAGCATCTTAGTTCGCGAGTATACATATATAAATGGCTTCCCCGATACAGCGCTTACAGCATCCAGACCTGTCGCCGCTCACCCGAACCCTGGCCGGGCTCGGCCCTCCTCTGCGTTTGTCGAACCCTGATTTTGCGGTCCATTGGCCATCACCCTGGCAGGAATTTCGCACCAGCCTCCGCGCCTGCTTCACAGGACCTCGTGCCCCCAAGGATAGCGAATCAGCTCCAAACCCCCTGCTGCGTGTCCATTGGGTGCGGGGAAAAGTATCCGCGCCTGCGTTCGTGGCTTCTTCTTTATGGCATGTCGCCGCGCTTTTGCTTCTGCTTCTTCCGATCTGGGGTTTTATTCCGCACACGCAATCGAACCTCGCGCCGGTACACATTGAATTGACCTGGTATCCTCCCGCGCAGGATTTGCCGCAAATCGAATTGCCCGGACCGACAGCAAAGCCCAGCCCCCCCGGCGATCCGGCGAAACCGCTTCCGCAGCGCGGGGCTGATGCTTATCACCCGCGCCAGGCAATTCTCTCGTCGCCGGTGCAAATCACCCACCCGCGACAAACTCTGATCCAGCCCGACGCACCGCAGGCGCCGCCGAAAATCGTGCCGCAATTGCCCAACATTGTCGAGTGGGCTGCAACCGTGCCTCGCCCGAAGGCGCACATTACTCCCACGGCTGCAGCGCCGCGCATGCAGCGTCGGGCCTCAAGCGATCTTGCCGCGCCGGAAGTCGTGAACTCGGAAAAAAATCCCGGCCAGCTGAATATCGCTTCTACCCCGGTGGTGAACCAGCAGCCGCAGATGCCTGTCACTCTCATGTCCGCGCCCGTAGAAAAGGCGCGCAACGCGCAGGCTGATGCCACTGCGGCGCCAGAGGTTGGCGACGTCGCATCGAGCGGCGATACGAACTTGCATCGCATTCTCGCGCTCTCAGCCACTCCGGCCCCGCCCGCGCCCGAAGTCACCGTGCCGCCAGGAAACCTCTCCGCGCGCATCGCAATCTCGCCGGATGGCAAGCAGCCCGGCGTCCCCGGCGGTGCCGAGAATGGTTCCCGCGGTAAAGGCGGCTCGGGCGGAAATTCTTCCTCGATGGGTGGGACCAATGGAGCGGGCGGTACAACCAACGGCAGCGGCGGTGGCGGCGGCAATGGGAGTTCGCTCCCGACAGCAGTCAGCATCAGTGGCGGTGCGAATCCGCGCACAACAAGTGGAGGCGTCGCACCGGCAGGGACTCATGGCACGACGAAATTGAATCTGAACCCCAGGACCCCTCTTGGCGCCAACCCCGGCACATCGACTTCTTCGCGCCGCGGCCCGGCGTCAGTTGCAAATTTCGATCCCAGTTTACCGCCGGAAAAACTTCTCTCAGGCAAGGAAATCTTCACCCTGCATGTCAACATGCCAAATCTTTCGAGTGCCACCGGAAGCTGGGTGCTGAATTGCGCTCAATTGGACGAAGGCGACGACCCGCGATTCCAGCGCGGAGGAACGCTTTCAGGACCAGATCTTCTTCAGAAAGTTGATCCGAAATATCCGCCGGAGCTCATCAAGCAACACGTGCAAGGCGAAGTGATTCTCTATGCCATCATCCGCAAAGATGGCTCAGTTGACAGCATCCAACTAGTGCGAGGAGTGGAACCTGAGCTGGATAGGAACGCTATGGAAGCATTGGCCCACTGGAAATTCCGCCCGGGCACGCGCGATGGCACCCCCATTGATATGGAGACTGTCGCGCACATTCCCTTCCGCTTTCGCGTCTCGCCGGACTACTGAGACGAGGCTGCCGGCCGTCCCTTTTGCGCGTTCCTCTCCTCAATTAATTTCACGAGGGCAGTGAGGGTGGCGCTCACCGGCACCTGTATGCCAAGCTCCGCGCCACGCCGCACAATGTAGCCATTCAACGAATCAATTTCCGTGCGTTTCACGCGCGCGATATCCTGCGCCATCGAGGAAGTTGCTTCGCCCAGGCCTTCTGCGTTCTTGATTCCCTTCTCCACCCAGCCGGCTTCAGGCAACTGCACGCCCGAGGCGCGCCCCACTTTCACCGTTTCTTCAATCACCTGGCGCATCACCTCGCGAATTTGCAGATTCCGCGCCGCATGCGCAAAACTGGTCTGCGCGATCGCCGTCACCGCGTTTCCTGCGCAGTTCATCAACATCTTCGTCCACATATCTATTTCGATGTTGGGAGAAACTTGGCATGGCACTCCCGCGCCTACGAACAGCGCCGCAATCCGTTCGGGCCGTGCGGGCTGTGAACTCATCGCGTGAGGATTTCCTGGCAGTTCACCAGCGATAATTTCACCTCGCCCGGAATGCTTCACGTGGCCGGGCTCAGGCAATGCCGCTGCAACATAAACGACTGCCGGCAAGGCATCAATTCCGGAAGAAGTGCGAATGCGCGCTACATTGTCCACGCCATTCTGCAAGCTGATCACAATCGCGCCAGGCGCAAGATGGGGTGCCAGCAAGCGAGCTACCGCTTCCGTGTCCACCGTCTTCACACAGAACAGCACGAATTCAGCATCATGCGCGGCGGAGACTTCAGTCGAGGCCGCGGCAGTCACACGCTCCTGAAATGTGACCGTGTCAAGAAATAATCCGCTGCGACGAATCGTTTGCACGTGCGCCTCGCGCGCAACCAGCGTCACCTGCGCACCGGCGCGCGCCAGCATTCCTCCGAAATATGAGCCGACTGCTCCCGCTCCTAATACCGCCACGCGGGCTCCTCGTGTCGTGGAATTTGATTCCGGCGGCGCTGGCACGCGCTCCTCCTTCAACTTCATGGTCTCCTCAAAACATTGATTAGACGCGCGAAGTGATCGACCGACGCTTCAGAAATGTCCGCGGAGTTCGCGAAAACTTGCTAGGATCAGCAGTTTTCCGGTCCCGCTCTCCAATTCCGTTTTTTCCAGTTCCCACGTAGCTGGGTGAGGAATAAAAACGGCGTTCAGGCCCGACCGGAGCGCTGGATTGATGTCGCTGCGCGGGCTGTTGCCCACCATCCAGCCGTGAGTTTTTACGATCTTGAATTGCTCCACCATTCGGTCGTACGTGCCCGGCTCTTTTTCCAGCACAATTTCAATCGCGTCGAAGTAAGGCTGCAAGCCGGAGCGTTCCACTTTGGCGGCTTGTTCGGCCGGCTCGCCCTTGGTCAGCAGAATCAGCCGGTGATGCTTCGAAAGGTACGCGAGGGTCTCAGGCACGCCATCGAGGATCAGCGGCGGAGTGGCTTCGAGCTCCGCGGCCATGCGTTCAATCTCTTGGACCAGCTCGCGCCGCGCGGAATTTCCTGCCAGCTTCAAATAGGTTCCCTCGAGCGAGCGGCGAAAGCTCCGAACGCCGTAACCATGCTGGCGGATGTTACGCCGCTCTGTCTCGTTCAAAATATGGCGGATATATTCGCGCGTGTATCCCAAATGCTCTAGCTGGGAAATAAAATGTTCCACCGTCTTCTCAAAGAAGATGTTGTTTTCCCAGAGCGTGTCATCCGCGTCGATCAGCAGCGTGTTGCGTGCCATCCACAATTCTCCGTTCCGGTTTTCGCGCGGCCGCAGAAAAATGCACAGCAAGCATTTCCTTCAGAAGGCCAACACGTCCGCGCATCCGCTTTCAAAGCTGTAGGGTCTATCCTCAGGATCATGTTGCGGAAGCTTTTCGCACTCCTTCTGCTAGTCGCTCCAGAATTTTGCGCGCGACTTTTTGCGTCTCGCCGAATCGCGTAAGGTAATCCTGAAACTCGCGGTTCAAATCCACCGCGGACGTCGGGTCGAGCTTGGTCCGCAGAATCATGTCGCGCAGATGGACGGGATGTGGCAGCGTCGCATCGTCGCGCAATTCATCGAGCGCCACTTTCGGATCGTAGTGGTACATAGACCCTCCTGATTCGCGGGACAAAAAAACATTCTACTCTGTTTCGGGAAAACCGTCAGGCGGAGGCGGGGAGAAATTCGTAGCGTTCGATGCGCGCGGCCACGCCGCGGCGGCCATTGTGCTGTTCCACGCGGAGCACACGCGCATAGCAGCGAATGTGAACATCACCCGCTAATGTGATTTGTTGAGGCAAAGTGAGCACAAATTCAATCGAGCTGCCAGTTTCGACGCTCGCTTCAATCAGGAAGTACAGGCCCCGGAAACTGACGTCGCGCGTTTCGCCAGCTTGTTCGGTGATGCCGCTCTCCGCCGCGAAACGAACTTTCAGGGGGAGCATCATCGAAAATCGCCGCGCCGCGCGGCGCTCCACACCGGACTCCATCTTTCCTCCCGCGGCACCGTCCATTGGGCTCAAAGTAACACCGCTTCTGTGTGCATGCAATGAATTTTACGGAGTACTGAAGGCGTAAAACGAGCGAACGTTTGACCTTCGTGTCCGCTATCGCTAGGATGGTTTCAGGATGTCCCACCTGGCAACGTTTATTGAAATCCGGAGGCATCCCCGGGCCCAGCTCCAACTCCCGGTGCGAATCCGATGGCGCAGTCCATTCGGTATGCGCCTGGAGGTCACGCACACATTAGACGTGTCCCGTGAAGGACTGCTGGTCTATCGCATCGATCCATGCGAATTGCAGGCGCGCGTTTGGGTTGCGTTCCCCTTTGATTCTGCCGCAGCAATCTCAGCGCAACCGGAAACGCCAGCGCGCGTGGTGCGCGTCGAGAGAGTAGCGAAGGAAGCCTATCGAGTTGCACTCCACTTGGAACCCCCGCCGCCCAATGCGCCACGCCCTCGCGGACACGAGCGGCGCTCGTCTGTTCGCATTCCGTTTGCGCTGCCGATCTCCGTTCGCCCCGCCGGGACTCCGTGGCCCGAGGAAACTATGACTCAGGACATTTCCCGCACCGGTGCGCGTTTCTTGACGGCGCGCATCTGCTCGCAGGGCGACCAATTGCTGGCGACTCTTTCCTGGGGCGAATGGGCGCGGGCAGGGGAGATTCCGGCGCGCGTCGTGCGCGTCGTTTCACACGCCAACTCACCTGGAGACGCGCCGCTCGCCGATCCTGAGAACCGGATGGACGCGTTGTTCACGAGCGTCGCTGTACATTGGGAAAAGCCCGCCAGATCTTGACGTACGATCTCGCTTTGCCCTGCGAAGCGCACTCCTTTACACTCCTCTACTCTCGATTCCATGGCTGAAGTCTTCCATCGCAGTTTGTTTCTCGCGGGGCCGCAGGGACGCCTCGAGGCGCTGCTCTGGACTTCGCCGGTTGCCGATCCTCCACTCGTCGCCGTGGTTTGCCATCCGCATCCATTGTTTGACGGGACGATGCACAACAAAGTTGTGTTTCAGGCGGCGAAAGCGCTGCATCAATTCGGCATTCCTGTCTTGCGTTTTAACTTTCGTGGTGTTGGATTGAGTGAAGGAGTTCACGACAAAGGGCGCGGCGAGCAGGATGATGTGCGAGCCGCGCTCGATTATTTGGCGGCGGAATTCTCGGTGCTGTCGATCCTCGTCGCTGGATTCAGTTTCGGCTCGGTGGTGGGACTGCGCGTCGGATGCGCGGATGCGCGCGTGGCGGAGTTGATTGCCCTCGGACTACCCGTAAATGATTCCGATATCGGTTTCCTGCGCGCGTGCCCGAAACCGAAACTGATTTTGCAAGGCGGGAACGATAAATTCGGATCACGAAAAAACATCGAATCTGTCTTCGCAACAATGAGCCAGCCAAAGCGGCTCGTGATTGTTGAAGGTGCCGATCACTTTTTCACAGGGCGCCTCGAAAAAGTCGGAGCCGCTATTACTGATTGGCTCGCCGAACGGCATCCGCGCACTGCCACTTCAACCGGCCCAACAAATTCCTAGCCCTTGGCCTCAAATAATTTCAGGAATTGCTCGCGCGGAGCGGGCTCGACGCCAACGAGCGCGAGATTTGCCTGGACGTGCTCGAGCTTGCTCATGCCGACGAGCGAAGTGGTGAGTCCGGGAACAGAGCGCGCGAATTGCAAGGCGAGCGCTGAATCCGGCTTCAAATTCAGCGCCGAACCGACGAATGGCGGGAGATTTTTCGTCAACTGACCTTGCAGCAGCGCCGCACTGGTCAGCAGTGTGATGCCCAGTGCGCGCGCGGCCTGCACCATCGGCATCGCTCGCCCGCCTACAACTTGATTCGGGCGCGTCAGCGCCTCCGGCATCGCCAGGTTGAACGGCAACTGCACATAGCGGAAGTGATGATCCTCGCCAGCAATTTTGCGAGCGATATCGGCAATGCCTTCGAGCGGGAGAAAACCCTCCGCATTCGGGTCTTCGCGAAACGCGTTCCACGTGGCCATCCCGTACGCGCCGATTTTCCCCGCGGCCGCAGCCAATTCAAGAAACTTGAATGCCGCCTCAATCCGCTTGTGAAACTCGGCAGGAGGAACCTCGGTCAACTGCGTTTCCGGATTGTGCAGATAGAAAACATCTACACACTCAACATCGAGATTCCGGCGGCTCCGCTCGAGCTGATTCTCCAGGTAGCGCGGCGCTATGCAGTGGCAGCCCGCGGCAATGTCTTCCACCCCGAAAGTTCCGTGATCGAGAAACTCCCGCTTGAAATAGACGTTCGGGTCGGCGGGCATTTGGCCGTCGGGCGTCAGAAAGCCCGCCTTGGTGCAGAGGACAAATTCCTCGCGCGAAAACCCGTTGGACGCGAGTTGTCGCAGCGCCGCACCGACGGCCCGCTCGCTGCGCTGAAAGCGGTAGTTGATGGCCGTGTCAATCACGTTGACGCCGCCCTCGACCGAGGCGACTACAGCCGCGGTGTAGCGCTTGTCTGTGGCGTCGTCCGGATCCCCCAGATAGGTGCCAATGCCGATCGAGGAAAGCACCAGTCCGCCCGTGATTTCGCGGAAATGTCCCGAGGCCGAACGCCCCTGGAACCGCGCGGCATAGCGCAGCGTTCCTTGCGCGGTGGCGCGGCCGGGCATGCGTCCGTCATTCAAAGGTGCGGGAGATGACATCAAGACCTCGCCTTGAAGGGCAGAACTTGGGATAAGTGGGCAGTATAGCAGACCGCCGTTTGCTGTTTTTGGTTTTGTGCCCGCTTCGCATCAGGAAATTCCCCGCGCAGTCATTTCTTTCACAGTTTCCGCGCCGCCAAGTCCCTGCGCGACGATCAATTGCCGCGCTTCAAATCGCAACGCGGGCAACTTTCGCAAATATACAATCGAACCGATCACCGCGCCCATTCCTCCGATCGCAACCGTCCACGGCGCGCCAATTCGGTCCGCCAACGCCCCTGCGAAAAGAGAACCCATCGGCGCCATGCCCATGAACATCATGGTGTAGGCAGCCATGGCGCGGCCGCGCAGTTCGTCCGGAACCATTGCCTGAATCAGCGTGTTCGAACTGGACATTTGCAGCATCACGGAATAACCAACCGGCACCAGCAGAACCACCGAAACCCAAAACCATTTGGAAAACGAAAACAGAATCAGGCTTATGCCGAAGCTCATGGCGGAAATTCCCACCCACCGGCCCAGACCGTGCACGCCGCGGCGCACCGCGAGCGTCAGCGCGCCCAGCAGCGCGCCGATTCCCGTCGCGCCCATCAGGATGCCGAGCCCGCGCGCACCACCATGCAGAATACGATCGGCAAAAATCGGCATCAACACAGAATACGGGACAGCCACCAGGCTAACGAGACCGATCAGGAGAATTAGCGCGAAAATCGGCTTCGTGCGGCGGACGAATCGGAATCCCTCGGCAATGTGCTCGAACGGGCTTGCATCCGTAATCGTCTGACGGAGAGGCCCCAGCTGCATCATCAGCAGGCCGGCAATCACTGCGATGTAACTCACCGCATTTGCGAAGAAGCACCATCCCTCTCCGATCCACGCGACCAGCAGGCCGGCAACCGCCGGGCCGATCACACGCGCGCCATTAAACATCGAAGAGTTCAGCGCGATGGCGTTCATCAAATCTTCGCGGCCTACCATGTCTATCAGGAAGGATTGCCGCGCCGGAATATCGAATGCGTTCACGGCACCCAGCAACGCCGCGAGCACGCAAATTTCCCAGACGCGCACGATATGCAGAAGCGTGAGCGCTGCCAGGATGAACGCCAAAATCATGGAGGAGACTTGCGTGCCGATCACGATACGATGCCGGTTCCACCTGTCGGCCGCCATCCCACCAACAGGAGCGAGGAGAAATACGGGAATCTGACCAGCAAACCCAACCACACCGAGCAAGAGCGACGATCCCGTCAAGCGATAAACAAGCCAGGATTGCGCGATGGTCTGCATCCAGGTGCCGATCAACGAGATCAACTGGCCGCTGAAGAAGAGTTGAAAATTGCGGTGGCGCAGTGAGCGCAGCATTCCCGAAATGTGCGGCTGGTCTTCCTGCTTATCGTGTGAGGAATTTTTATTCTTGTGCACGCCTGTCATGTGAATCAATTGTACGACGCAACGATTGCCGCTCCTGTTTCGATTATCCCGGAGGTTGCGAGCCAAATTGGGTTGGTTCTGCGGAACCAAGCAGACGCCCGCAAGCCCGGAGAATTCGTCGGTACGGCCAGTGGGCCTCGCGGAAAAATATTTCACCTTCGCGCGGCTTAGAATAGAACCAGCGCGCGAGCAGGGTGAGATGTTCAGCCAACTCCGGCGGCGTCGAATGCAATCCATAGCGCGAGCGCCATTCCGTTAGCGGTTGCTGGGCCGGCGCTCTCTCTCCCTCAGGGGCTGAAGCCCCGTATTTCTCAACATTATTCGGCACGGCTCCCTCGGCTGCGTTCGGGACAAGTTTCGCCGTGCCCTGACGAGAGCCATCTACAACTTCTAATTCATTGCGAAGGATGGCTTCCACGGATCGCGGCTGACTGGAAAATTCGGCGAAGCGCAGAAAGATTGGTTCCGCGAGCAGCCCTGCACGCACGGGAAATACGGCGATGGTCATATCCTCGGCGGTACGCTGGAGAATGACGGCGTGGAGTTCTTCGATGCGGCGCGCGACTTCGGGCATGCCGCGCAGTGCTGCGGAAACTTTTTCAAGGCGCTTATGGAGCGCGGCGGCGCGCTCGTAGTCCTGCGCTTCGCTGGCGGCTTCGCGTTCACTCTCGAGTTGTTCGGTGAGTGAAGCGCCGGTGGACTCGAGGGTAGCGAGCACGCGCCCGGCTTCCGCGTCGTATTCTTCTTTTGTGCAGCCCGCGAAGCAGGGCGCGAGACACATTTTCATTTCGGAATAAATGCAGCCGGGATAACTCGGGTCGCGGCGGATTTTGATCTGGCAGCGGCGAATCTTGAAGAGGTCGAGGAAGCCTTCGGCAAAGGCGTCGGCCGCGCGGCGCGAAGAAAACGGACCGAAGTAAAATCCTTCGTCGGCGCTGATCCGGCGCGTGACATAGCAGCGCGGGTATTCATTCCGCAGATTCACTTTCAGCACAGCAGGCGGGCGAAGCCGCAAGAAGTCGCGGTAGCGTCGCGGGAAATAAAGCTTGGCTTGTTCGTACAGCGTGAGGGTCTGCTCGAATTTCGATCCGGTGACGCGGTAGTGAATTCGGGCGGCGACCGCGCGCAAATTCAGGCGTTTCGAAA
>Ga0307473_10000071_pt1 | contig 19094 bp, 16 predicted proteins | sample atmos_gasesAM5C__FD_203744 | JGI IMG/M metagenome (GOLD analysis project Ga0307473, IMG submission 203744) | Hardwood forest soil microbial communities from Morgan-Monroe State Forest, Indiana, United States - atmos_gasesAM5C_515 | ecosystem: Environmental > Terrestrial > Soil > Temperate...
CCTCGCGACGCCCGCAAACGAAGTTGCTGGATCGAAATGATTCTGGCCGTCCTGAAGATAGAGCACGGGGAACCGGCGCTGGGGATTCCAATCGTAAGCGCCTGGAACATAGACAATCACATCGCGCTCGGCCGGCAAAAAACGCGACCGATACTTTTTATATTTGTGAAGCGAGCCCGGGCCCGCCGCTCGTAGTTCTCCAATTGTGTCTGAACCAGGCGTCAATCGAGGCTTGTCCGTTGAATCGAGCCAGTCGAAAATTCTGCAGTTCGATCAGCCGTCATCTGCATCTCAGCGAACCGCATGGTCAAGTAGAATAGCAGAGACAAAATTCATCGCGAAACTGTTTCGAGTCTCCATGGCGCCCAAAACCCGTATAATACCGCACGCTTTACGCCGCATCCGGCGACCACGGCCCGGCCGCGCACACAGGAGAAAAATGCAAAGGGAATATCACCGCTGGTATTCGCACCGCCTCGGACTGGAGATGGGCGTGGTGGTCTATGGCCATTGGGGGCCGCCGCTCGTCGGCTTTCCCACCAGCGCCGGCGACGAATGGGAGCTCGAAAACCAGGGTTTGATTGGCAGCCTCGCCGACCTGATTGATGGCGGGCGCGTGAAATTCTTCAGCGTCAATTCCGCGAATTTCGCGGGCTTCTACAATAAAGGCGCGCATCCGTTTCATCGCAGCTGGATGCAATCGCAGTTTGACGCGTACATGCGCTACGAGGTGGTGCCTTTCATCTACGACAACTGCAAGTCGCCGGGCATCGCCATCTCGACGATGGGCGCGTCCTTCGGCGCCTACCATGCCGCCAACACTCTGTTCAAACATCCCGACGTGTTCCGCCGCTGCTTCGCGCTTTCCGGCATGTACGACATCAAGGGCTTCATGGACGGGATGTACGACGACAACACCTACTTCAATAATCCCGTGGATTACCTCGCGAATATTTCCGATCCCCATGTTTTGGGTCAGCTCGCGCAGTGCGATATCCACATCGCCACAGGAAACGGTCCCTGGGAAAATAGCGGGCCTTCCTACCGTCTCTCCGCGATTCTAGCCAGCCGGGGAATTGCGCATCATCTGGACGACTGGGGTCCGGAGGGTGGCCACGATTGGCCATACTGGAAAAACGAAATGCGGCAGTACATCACGCGGCTTTTTTGATCGAGCTAAGCTGATTGCGCCCCATCGAGTCCGAACCGCTCTAGAATGTAGCGCCCCTTCGCAATCACTTGCTCTTTGTCAATCCACACGTCGCAGCGTCGCGCCAGCAGATCCACGTGTGTCTGCGAATTCCACGGCGCATGTGTCTGGTTACCGTAGGGATCGCCAAAAGCGATGTGGACTCCCGGAAGCTTCTCATCCTGCAGCAGCACGCCGATCATGTCCGAAAGCCCGAGATTCGTGCCGAATGCCAGCTCGCCGATCCGGTCGCTGTTCTCATCCGTGTGGCAATAGCTCCAAAATTCTTTCTCGAGATCCTTGCGCGCGCAGGTGGCCTTCACCATTTTTGCATCGCGAATCTCAACCACCAGCGGTGTGCGCTGCAGATCCCCATACTTCCCGCAGAAGTGATCGCCCGCTGTGCCGTCGCACACAAATGTGCCGTCAACACGCGCCGGCGTGGTGAAAACTTCGCCGGCCGGAAGATTCGACCAGTAGCGTCGGCTGATCAGCCCGCTGGTCTTCACCCATTCTAGCGATGCGTCGAAAGTGGCCACGAGTGACGTGCCGGCTTCCGTCCGCACTGTCAGCGAACGGGCTAAAGGCATGCGGTTGCGCAGGCGCTCGCTCAGCCGGTCCACCAACCGGTAGTCCGCGCGCATGCCCTGCTGCATGATTTCCGGTGTCACGCCCACCATGTGCGCGTAGCGGATCTGCCGCCGTTCAACCACCGCGACAATGTCCTTGCGCGCGCCCAGCTCACCCTCGAGCGGCTGCATGCACAGAATCCCGGCATCGGCAGTTTCGAGGCCCGCGAGAATTTCCGGCGGCGCCGACCTGGCAGGACGCGTCGTGTAGTCTTCAATTCGGAGAGCATTGGCAATCGCCTTGCGATCTTCGATCACTTGCTTCAGGCTCGCTGCAACTTCTTCGCTCGGTTCATCGAAGATCAGCGCCACTTTTTCGCCGGGAAGAATTGCCAGGCAGGTCTCGATCGCGTTGCGCGCTCCGGGGAGGAGCGCTGGATTTAGTGTGTCGGTGTTCATAAGTTCGACTGTTTAGTTTACCCTGACCTCTTCGCGTGTGTCATCGCCCGCCAACAGCAAATGTTCGCGCACATGAATGCAATCCTCTGTCTCGCAAGATTCAGGATCATTATGGCCTTCCTCAAGCCCGCGGGCTCACGCGGAATGCTGGCACTTGCCCGCCCCCGGAAGTCACGTTCGCAAGCCCCGTGGCGCTAAGCCGGCACAGATAACCTGCCAGCCTCCCGCGGAAAAGATAAGGCGCGAAATCAACCAGCATGTCGCGCATGGTGATGCTTCCATTCGAATCCGCGTGGGGAAAAATCTCGCGGCGCACTTTGATTTTCTCCTGCACAACCCAGGCCTTGCCCGGCTCGGCCACTGCTTTCTCTATACCCGCATCCCATGCCCCCGATTCGGTCTCCCAGCCCAGAGTAACGCCCGTGCCGCCATACTCATCGTTCGGCTTCATCACGAAGTTTTCGCGATTCGCGCGCACATACTGGAGCAATTCAACTGCTTCGCCATTGCGGGTGGTGCGCGTGTCTTCCAGGCGCCGGGTCCAGGGCACGTGGCGCCGGATCAATGTCTGCTCTGCGCCGCTGAACAGCTTTTCGTTTCGTTCATCCGTCAGCACAGCGAAGAACGCCTTCTTGTGTGGTATCTTGCAGCGCAGCGTATTCGCCACGCAAACCGCGCGCGATTCATAGGCCTGCACCAGCGCCTTGCATTCCTCTGGATTCGACACAATGTCGTTGATCAGCACGCGCCGGTACACCAGATCAATTTTCCGGCCTTGCGCCGAAAGCGTCCGGCCATCGAACACCAGATCGCGAGGGTCGCTCACTAGCGCCGGGATTCCCCGCGCCTCAAACTTCTCGCGCAAAATTTCAAACTCGCTCCAGGTGGGAACTTCGCGCCAATCCACAATCGCGATCTGGGGCTGCGTGGCAGTCCCTCCCCAGTCGCGATAGCTCGCCAGCAGCGCATCCAGAATCGCTGCCGAGAGCGGATAGGATCCCACGCGGAAGCTTTCCTCGAAGCGGTTCATGATCGGCAGCCCGCGAAACACCTCCGCCAAAGTTTCCGCATAACCAAGCCCGGCGGGAGATTCAGCGTTGTACTCCACAAATTGCAGCGAATCCGGCAGCAGGAAAGCGTCCAGGCGCGAAGCCGTGCTGGCCAGCTTGTATCCAGGTTCGATGCGCGCCAGGCGCTCTTCTTCCTCGCTCAATCCAACCTGCGCGAGAAGTTCCCGCGAGGCAAGCACAGCTTCCACCACGCGTTCGCCCAGCATCGCAATCGTCTCTGCCACCGGGCGCACGCGCGCTTCGTCAGGCTCTGAAATGAAAAATGGGCGAAGGAAGGGGCAGTGAACGCGATCGCCGAAAGTGAGCCGCTTGGCGCGCATCTGCGCGGCCAGCCCGGCGCAAAATGCGGGGGTCAGTTCAACATCATTACGCAGCAGCGCGTGCCACGCATCCACCGGAGAAGGCGAAGTCCGGGAAGGCTGCACCGAACCACCGCTCATGCGCCCTTTGCTCCCGCTCGCGACTTCGACGGTGCGCCCGTAAATCCCGACGCCGCGCCCACACCCAGCATTTCTTCCCAGCGCGGCCAGGAATTTGCCGGAGTGCCGTGCAGAGCGCGGTCAATCACCAGTCGCGCCATGCGGTCCACGACGTGCGTGAAGTAAAATTCCGTGATCCGGTCGCGCTCGAAATCCGGCGCCGGATTCAGGAAATCGATGGCGTAGGGAATGCCATCCTTCACCGCAAACTCAATCGTGTTCATCTCGTAGCCCAGCGCCTGATTGATCGTCTGTGCATCGCGGACCACGCGTGCGCCCAATTCGGGCGAGAGATGATCATGCTTCACCAAATATTTCCGCTCTTTCGGATCGTAAGCCACGGGCAGGATGTCCGTCTTGCCGAATGTGAAGCAGCGGACATACTCCTTGAAATCAATGAATTCCTGCAGCGTCATGCAGTACGGCCCGGTGCCGTCATACGCCGCTATCAGCTCTTCGCGGTTGTTCACTTTGTACACGTGCTTCCAGCCGCCGCCGGAAAACGGCTTGAGTATCGCAGGCCGTCCCACATAATCGAGCAGTCCGTCCCAGTCAATTGGGTATGTCAGATTGCGCAGCGATTCGGAATTGATGTCCACATCGGCAGGGTAGGACTTCTGCGGCAGCAGCACCGTCTTTGGGATGGCCACGCCCAGCTTCGATGCCATCGTATAATTGAAAAACTTGTCGTCCGCCGTCCACCAGAACGGATTGTTGATCACGTAAGTGCCCTGCAGCACCGCGTGTTTCAGGTAGCCGCGGTAATAATCCACTTCATGCGAGATGCGGTCCACGATCACCCGATATTCCGCCGGCTCGCCCATGCGCGTCCCGCCCAATTTCACGAATTCCGCCGTTATTTTCTTGGAGGCCCCCAGCCCGTTCACTTTCTCGATGAACGCGGGAGGGAAGCTGTACTCGCGCCCGCACAGTATTCCGATTTTCATGTCGCTTACTCCTTCTGATCGTCCAGAGTGAGTGGTCGCATTATGGCGCGAGGCCAGTGCCGGCCGAAGATGCCTGCTCCACCACTCCGCTGCGCGTTTCTGCCACTAGGTGCCGAACAACTTCCTTCAAATCGCCTGTTTGTGCGTACACTCGCAACTGCCGCTCGGCGCTAGTGCCATCGCGAAGAATTCTATGGATGGGCCTCACAGCTTCGCGGCTTCCCAGATCGTCCACGACATCATCCACGAACGCGAGCAATTCCTCGCCCAATTCCCGCATTGGCACCTCGGCTTGTTTGCCGAAATCAATCAAGTTGCCCTCGACGCCCCAGCGCGCCGCTCGCCACTTGTTTTCTTCCACCAAAGCGCGCGGATACATGCGGAATCCCATGTTGCGCGTGTACAGGCGGTGCAGCTTCACCACGATGGCCTGCGTCAGCGCAGCGATCGCAACGGCCTCGTCCACCCGCGTCACCACATCAAAGATGCGGAACTCAAGCGTCCCGAATGTCGGATGCGGCCGCACATCCCACCAGATTTTCTTCGCGTTATCAATGCAGTGCAGGCGCACCAGCAGATTGATGTAATCCTCGTACTCGCTCCATGAATTGAAGTGGTCCGGAATCCCCGTCCGCGGAAATCGGCGGAACACGGTAGTGCGAAATGATTTCAGCCCAGTGTTGCGTCCCATCCAGAAAGGCGAGCTGGTGGAAAGCGCCAGCAGATGCGGCAAAAAATATCGCGCCATGTTCATCAGATCAATCATGGTGGTGCGATCGGGCACGGCCACATGCACGTGCATGCCGAAAATCAGCAGCGAGCGCGCCAATTGCTGCAGTTCCTCGACGATATTCTTGTAGCGCTCGCCCGGCGTGATCACCTGATCAATCCAGCTTGAAAAGGGATGCGTGCCCGCCGCCGCCACTTCCAGCCCCACGCGTTCCGCGGCGCGCACCAGTTCACCGCGGATGCGCCGCAATTCATAGCTCAGCTCGCCCACATCACCGCAGATCTTGGTTCCGATTTCAACGATGGACTGATGCAGCTCCGGTTTCACTTGCTCGCCCAGACGATTCGAGCTCGCCTCGACCAGGTTGGTTACATGTGAACGCAGTTCTCCCGTCGTGGGATCAATAATTTGAAACTCTTCCTCGACGCCAATCGTGAAGCGGTGGTTCATGGGTAGTCTCTTCCGCTCCAGGCTGCGGGGATGCAGACGCATATCATACGCTCACCTCGGCTGAAATTGCACTCCCGCCCGACGACGGCTACTTCTTGCCCGCGAGAGTCTGTTTTTGCCGTTCAATCCGGGTTGCTCCGCATTCACCCCCATCTGAGCCGACTAAGCGAATAAATATTGTTGATAAGAATGATAAAAGGTTTAGATTTCCCTGGAGCCGCCTGCCCGAGTACATTGCCGTGTCCTTAATTTCGATGGCTCCGTCGGAGAAAAACAGGACTTGAAGCTCAAACACCTGGCCCCGCGGTCGGCAACTCTCCTCTTTCTCATCTGCATCTGCTCGCAAACAATTTTCGCGCAAAATTCCCCAGCCCCCGCAACCGGCACGGAGTCCCAGCGGATCGCCGCCCTCGAGCAGCAGGCTGCCGCCGCAAAAAGTTCCGCGGACAACGCTTGGATGCTCACCAGCTCCGCCCTCGTGCTGATGATGACCGGCCCGGGCCTCGCGCTTTTCTATGGCGGCTTGGTCCGCAAGAAAAACGTGCTGGCGACAATGATGCAGAGCTTCGCCATGATGGCGGTCATCACTGTGCTGTGGGCCATCGCCGGCTACAGCATCGCGTTCGGCCCGGGCAACAGTTTCTTCGGCGGCTTCCACAACATTCTCCTGCATCACGTGGGCCTGCAGCCTGACGCCGATTACGCCGCCACCATCCCCGCGCAGACCTTCATGGTCTATCAACTCATGTTCGCCATCATCACGCCCGCGCTGATCACCGGCGCGTTTGCCGAGCGCATGAAATTCAGCGCGATGCTGTTGTTTCTGATTCTCTGGTCGCTTTTTGTTTACGATCCCATGGCGCACATGGTCTGGGGCAAGGGCGGCTTGCTCAATGCCTCGCTCGGTGGCCGCTTCCCGACACTCGACTTTGCCGGCGGCACCGTCGTGCACGTCACCTCCGGCGTCTCCGCGCTCGTCTGCGCACTCTATCTCGGCAAACGCCTCGGCTATCCGAAAATTGGCATGCCGCCGCACAGCGTGGTCCTTAGTTTCATCGGCGCTTGCTTGTTGTGGGTCGGGTGGTTCGGTTTCAACGCAGGCAGCGCACTCGGCTCGGGAAGCCTCGCAACAAGCGCCTTTGTTGCCACTCACTTTGGTGCCGCTGCCGCCACGGTCGGTTGGAGCGCCGCTGAGTGGCTGCGCAACGGCAAGCCCAGCGTGCTCGGAGCGATTTCAGGCGCGGTTGCCGGCCTCGTCGCCATCACGCCCGCCGCCGGCTTCGTCAGCCCACTCGCCGCCCTGGCCATCGGCTTCATCGCCGGCGTCTGCTGTTTCCTGATGGTCACAAAAGTAAAATCCCGTTTCGGATACGACGATTCGCTCGATGCCTTCGGTGTTCACGGCGCTGGCGGCACCATCGGCGCGCTGCTCACCGGAATTTTCGCCGCCAGCGCAATCAATCCCATTTTCACGGACGCGAATGGCAAAGTCCTGCCCTCCGGCTTGCTCGAGGGCAACGCCCACCAATTGTTCAACCAGCTCGTCGGCGTTTTGATTGCTTGGGTGCTCGCGATTGTGGGTACACTCGTCATTCTCAAAATCGTGGACAAACTAATCGGCCTGCGCGTCAGCGAAGATCAGGAAACTCAAGGCCTGGACCTTTCGCAACACGGCGAAGAGGGGTACTACTGGGAGACGTCCACCTAGCCTGCTGGAGATTTGATTCGAGAAGAACGCACATGACTAAAGTCGAAGCGATAATTCAAACCTCGAAATTCGATGCCGTGAAAGACGCGCTGCATGAAATTGGCGTAGAAGGCATGACCGTGCTCGAAGTCCGCGGCCACGGTCGCCAGAAGGGCCACACCGAGGTATATCGCGGCCGCGAGTACACTGTGGACCTGATCCCCAAAATTAAAATCGAAATGGTCCTCGCCGACGAGCTGGTGGAAAAATGTGTTCAAGCAATTGTCAACGCAGCGCGCACCGGAAAAATCGGGGACGGCAAGATTTTCCTCACGAAAGTGGACGACGCCGTCCGGATTCGCAATGACGAACGAGGCGAAAGCGCCCTCTAATCGCCGCCGAACTAATCCCATCTGCACACATGCGCGTCCAGAAATCAAGTTCCCCCGCGCCATTCAGCCCGTCGTAAGATTGCCCTCGCATCCACATGCCCGCGAAAATTCCCCTTGCCGCTGAACTGCGCGAACTCTACGCGAAGGAATTCGCACGCCTGCAGCAGGATTTCTACGCCTCGAGCGACGGCCGCGCCGCTGTCCGCGGACGCACCGCGCTCGTCGAATCCGTTGCGCGCCGCCTTTGGAATGAATCCATCTCGCCGCAGCCCGACGGTCCGCAGAATTTCTCGCTTGTCGCATTGGGAGGGTTCGGTCGCGCCACGCTCTTTCCATACTCCGACGTGGATCTATTATTTCTCCACGCTGGCGACGCCGCCGACGAAAAACTGAGAAGCTCCATCCGCACATTTTCCCGAGAGTTGTGGGATCTTCGCCTCAAGCTGAGCCCCGCCACGCGCACACTCGCTGAATGCGACCGCTTCGATCCCGACAACGTCGAATTTGCCATCTCGCTGCTGGATTGTCGTTATCTCGCGGGCGACCGCGCGCTCTTTACGCGGCTGCACGACACGGTCGTTCGTCGCCTCGTCTTGCGCGATGCTCCGCTGATGATCAAGCATCTCGCGGAGCTCACGCGCAGCCGCCACGCAAAATTCGGCCGCACCGTTTTCCATCTTGAGCCTAACGTGAAAGACGGCCCCGGCGGCCTTCGCGATTACCACGTTGCCTGCTGGCTCGCGCTCATTTCCGCCATGGAGTCGCTGCGCGCCTGGCCCGTCGAAAAAACTCCGCTGCCCGCGTCCGTGCGCGAGCCTTTGGACGCAGCTCTCGAGTTTCTGATGTCCGTCCGCTGCTTCCTCCATTTCCGCCACGCCCGCGACGACAATTCGCTCGCCTGGGACGCGCACGATGAAGCCGCCGCGCGAAAAATCGGCGCGCCCCAGTCCGCGGACCTCACTCCTTCTGACTGGATGCGCATATATTTCAGCCACTCTCGAAAAATCCACCGCATCTGCACGCAACTCCTCGAGGAGCTGCCCACCACGCGCCCTTCGCTCTATCGCCAGTTTCAAAGTATCCGCTCGCGCCTCTCGAACAACGAATTCTCCGTCGTCGGCAACTTAATGTTCCTTCGGGAGCCCGAAGAGCTCAGCGATCCATATCTTCTCCTCCGCGCTTTCCGCTTCCTTGCGCGCCACGGCTTGATACTCAGCTCTGCCTCCGAATCCCAAATCTCGCAGGCCCTCCCGTCGCTCTCCGCCGATCCGCCGAAAGGCGCCGAGCTGTGGCACATGCTACAGGAAATTCTGATAGCCCCGCACGCAGCGGACGCGCTGCGCTCCATGCACGCGCTCCGTCTGCTCACGCTGTTTTTGCCCGAGCTCCGCACCATTGACGCGCTGGTCGTTCGCGACTATTCCCACCGCTTCACTGTGGACGAGCACACCTTCGTCGCCATCGAAAATCTCCACGCGCTCCGCCAATCGCAATCGAAATGGGACCAGCGCTACGCCGAGCTCCTCGAAGAACTCGAGCAGCCCGATCTCCTCTACCTCTCTCTTCTGCTTCACGACACAGGAAAAGGCGCGAAGACCGACAATCACGTGGGCGCGAGCGTCGTCATCGCAGCGGATGCGCTCGACCGCCTCGATCTCGATCCTCCGGATCGCGAAACCGTCCTGTTTTTGATCGGCTCGCATCTCGACATGAGTGCCGCTCTCCGCCGTGACATTTTTGATCCACAGACCATCCGCGCTTTCGCGGAGAAAATCGGTACGCCCGAGCGCCTGAAAATGCTCTCCCTGCTCACCTACGCAGACATCAAGGCCGTCAATCCCGAGGCTCTCACGCCGTGGAAAGCGGAAAATATCTGGCAGCTCTACATCGCTACTTCAAATTATCTCGATCGCACACTCGACGACCGCCTCGCCGCCGACGCTCACGACGAAGTGATGACGCACCTGCGAACACTCGCGCCCGCGGCAGGGAAGCGCCTGGATAGTTTTCTCGACGGGCTGCCTCGGAGATATCTACTCACTCATCCTGCCGGAGAAGTTCTCGGCCATTTGGAAATGGCGGGCCGGCTTTCGGAGGATCCCGTTCAGCTCAGTCTCCGCCGCGGGCGTCACTGGTTTGAGCTGACGCTCATCACCACCGACCGCCCTCACCTGTTCGCCACCATGGCCGGCGTACTCGCTGCGTGGGGAATGAACATCGTGAAGGCCGCGGCATTTTCGAATCGAGCCGGCACGGTCGTGGACACGTTTTATTTCACCGACCGCTTCCGCACTCTCGAACTGAATCTGCCCGAATGGGAGCGCTTCAAAACCAACATCCACGAAGTGCTGCTCGGCAAAGCCGATCTCGCAAAAATGCTCCGCGATCGCCTGCGCTCAGAAAGACATCGCCCCCCGAAAGTGAAAGTGAAGACGCGCATCGAATTCGACGACACCTGCTCGGCGCACAGTACGCTGGTGGAAGTAATCGCGCAGGATCAGCCCGGCCTGCTCCACCGCATCAGCTCGCAATTCTCGCAGCAGCAATGCAACATCGAAATTGCCCTCATCGAAACGGAGGGCCAGACCGCCATCGACGTTTTCTATCTCACGTCCAACGCCGCAAAGCTCAGCGCCGAGCAGCAATCCCGTCTCCGCGCCGCACTCCTCGCGGACTTGGTGTCGTAGCACAGGATTGGTAACATCAACACTCTTAGCGTCCAATCCAGGGCGTGCGGCATCCAATCTCGCATCGGAGGAAACCAATGAGTTTTCAAGAGTACGTCACACTGGGACGTTCCGGATTGAAGGTCAGCCCGCTTTCACTCGGCACCATGACATTCGGCACTGAGTGGGGTTGGGGCAATGAAGAAAAAGATTCACGCGCCATTTTTGACCGCTATCTCGAGCGTGGCGGCAATTTCCTCGACACCGCCGATGGTTACACCGCCGGCCATAGCGAAGAGCTGATCGGAAAATTCGTCTCGGAAGGAAAGTTGCGCGATCGCGTCGTCATCGCCACCAAGTTCACTTTCAACGGGCAACCGGGAAATCCCAACGCGGGAGGCAACGGCCGCAAAAATATTTACCGCGCGCTCGAAGGCTCTCTGCGCCGCTTGAAGACAGATTTTATTGATCTCTACTGGCTCCACGCCTGGGACACTGTCACGCCGATCGAAGAAGTCGTCTCCACGTTCAATGATTTAGTGCGCGAAGGAAAGGTGCGCCACTACGGCTTTTCCGACACGCCCGCCTGGTACGTGGCCCGCGCGCAGACACTCGCCGAAAAAGAAGGCAAGGAGCGCCTGATCGCAATCCAATTGGAATACTCGCTCATCGAGCGCAATATTGAGCGCGAGCACGTTCCCGTTGCGCAGGAACTCGGCATCGGCATTTGTCCCTGGAGCCCGCTCGCGAGCGGCCTGCTGAGCGGCAAGTACAAGCGGGAAGGAAGTAGCGGCACCGGCGACGGCCGCCTCGAAAAAACAAAGGGCCAGCCGAATCCTGTCTTCCAGAAATTCAACGACCGCAATTGGCGAATCGTCGAACGCCTCCTCGAAGTCGCGAAGCAAATCGGCAAGCCCCCGGCGCAGGTTGCCCTCAACTGGGTGGCCACTCAGCCCGGCATCACTTCCACTATCATCGGCGCCACGAAAATCTCTCAGCTTGACGACAATCTCAACTCGCTCGATTTCACGATTCCAGCGGATCTCCGCAGGCGCCTCGACGAAGTGAGCGCGCTCGAGCCGCTTCATCCGTACATTTTCTTCAGCGATACGCTTCAGTCCATGATTGCAGGAGGCACAACCGTCCGGCCCTGGACTCCGGCCCGCGCAACTGGTGCACCCGCGTTACCCGCTGCGGCGGCTAAAGCCAGCGCGGCGGAAAAATAGGCGCGGTCTGTACCAAGAGGACAAGTCAGCGCGCGCGGGGCTTGTCGTTGGGATATGTGATGCGCGCCCCGCGCACTTGCGCGAATGGCGTCAGCTTGTGTGGTCTTGGCGGGGACGGGCCAACGATGTCCAGAACCTGGATGGCTCGAACCACCAGAGCATCGGCAACGAGGGAGCGGTGGCATCGCCACGGGACCGCTTCCGCGCACATCAGAGCGCTCGGCCTTGTTTCTGCGAGCTTTATCGCCCGCGCAAGGCCGGCCGCAAACTCTGGCGTTTCCATGTAGTCGGCAAACCCACGAAAGCTGGCGTTGTGCCAGCCCAGATTTACGGAGTCCTGCTTTGCATGGCGCAACCCGCCAAGCTTCTTCAGGTGCACGTAGCCGATGCCCGACTTGCGGAAGGCTGGTCCGAGCGTGTCGCGATTGAACTGCGGATTGTGCCGCGAGCGGGGAATCGTGCGGATGTCGATCACGCGCTTCACGCCGTTTGCTCGCAGCAATTCGATCAATTCCTCAAGCGAGCGCGTGGAGTGGCCAATCGTGAAAATCGTAAGCTTGTTCTCTTTCGCAGGGGCGCGCACGCGATTTCTCCTCATCATAGAGCAATGTCGTCGCCGAGCCATCCACGATTCTGCTTTGGGTGGTAACCGCTTGCGAGGATAATAATGCCCTTCCAATCTTCCGTGGAAGCGCTGCGCGTGATTCTCAAATTGAGGATTTCATGGCCGGAATCGAGATGCTCTTCTGGGACAACGGAGGCGTAATTCTCACGAATGGCTGGGATCGCGGCTCGCGCCGAAGAGCCGTCGAACATTTCCGCCTGGACTGGGAAGATTTTGCGGACCGCCATGAACTCATGTTGAACGCCTTCGAGACGGGTGAAGCAACGCTCGACCAGTATTTGCAGCGAACCGTTTTTTACCGTTCGCGGCCATTCACCATCGAGGAATTCAAGGCCTTCATGTTTTCGCAATCGCAACCTATCCCCGAGTCGCTCGATTTTCTTGCGCAACTCGCCCGCACGCGGCGCTGCAGCATGGCCGCCCTCAACAACGAGTCGCGCGAAATCAACGAATATCGCATCGCGCAATTTCGCTTGCGCGATTATTTTGAATCGTTCTTCAGCTCCTGCTATCTCGGCCTGCGCAAGCCGGCCCCGGAAATCTACCGCCGCGTGCTCCAGATTACGCAGCAAAAACCGGAAGCCTGCGTCATGATTGACGATCGTGATTTGAATCTCGAATGCGCCCGCGAACTCGGCATGCGTACAATCCAATTTCAGAATGCTGGCCAACTGCGCGAGGAGCTCGCGCGCATGGGAATTAGAACTGACGGCAAATAATGGGGACGAATTTTAATGGAATTCGGAATGGTTGCCTCGGAAAGATGGCTGCATTCATGACGGAGCGCTTGGTGCGCGGCGGACACCGCGTGGTGGGCTTCGACCGTGATCCCGCAGCGTTCCAGCGCGTTGTCGATAAGGGGGCTGCCCGCCCGGCATCTTTCATCCCTTGATCGCCCGCTCTCGAGGAAAAGCAGCGCTGGGTTATGGCCGTGCGTGTGCCCGCAAAACCGCCTGATCGCTTGACGCTCATGCCGGTCGTCCTCAATTGTGGACGCAACACTTATTTCCTTGCGTCCGGCGAAAATAAACGCAAGGTTCTTGCCGCTCTTCGCAGCGAACCCGAATCTAAACTCACTGAATATCCCGCCGCTAGAATCCGTCCGTCTGGACGAGCCGTCTGGTTTCTCGATCAGGCCGCGGGTGGATAAGAAATTCTCCATTACACGGGAGGCTGCAACACACGATCCAGACTGGCTTCGCCAATCTCCTGTGGTACAGGCGAACCTGTCCTTGCGTACCATCCTGCAACTGTCGCCGCGTACCATTGACCGTCATATCGCGCGCTTCTAGCATTGATTGTGGGCGCTAACCGCGTCCCGGAATGTGGGTTCCTAATCCCCGTGTTTCGTCCAGGTTCGGCCGGGGCCAATCAGGATGCCATTTTTAGCTGGTCTGCCAAGAGACATCAGAGCAAGACGCATGCGGCGTGGCCCGAGAGTGAATTCGCGCGTTCCAGTAGCAATCGAATGGAACAGCCGCGCAGGCCCGTTGCATATTGAATCCTGCTTCACGCGAGTGGTGAACAATTACGGCTGCCTGCTGGTGAGCCCGAAAGAACTCGATTTGCAGCAGCGGCTGCGAGTGACCAATTTGGCGACCCGGCAATCGGCGGAAGCTGTGGTGGTTCATAAGGGAATGCAAAGGCCGGACGGATGGGATCTGGGGGTCGAACTCGTCGCGGCTGATTTGAGTTTCTGGGGTGTTGAACTTTGAACTCCGGGGGTGCTGACCTTTGAAACTACACACACTGAAAGTCTCGCTCACGAAGTCCGCAGTTTCGCAGGCGAAAACAATTCCGGCGCCCATCGCGGCTCGCCCGGTTGCTCCCACGGTGGCGCACAAGATTGCGGTGGAAGAGCGGCGCGGCAGCCAGCGCGTGCTGTTGCGCGTGCATGCGAGCGTCCACGTGGCGCTGCATGGCAAAGAGCTGACGATTGCTGCGACCACATTGAGCGTGAGCAATCATGGCGCGCTCATACTGATGAAACAATTAATTCCCTGCGATGCGCACCTCGTGCTCGAACACAGCATGACGAAACAGCGCATCGCCTGTAAAATTGCCCGCCCCGCACGGGAAGTTCCGGAAGGGTTTCACATCCCTGTGGAATTCGATTCCCCTGCGCCAAATTTCTGGGGGATTGCATTTCCGCCGGCAGACTGGCGGCCACCAGACGATCTTTAAGAAGAACGGTGCGAGGGCGGACATTTTCCGAAGCTTCGCGCCAATCGCTCAAGCGAACGGGAGCTTGCGTAGATCGAGATTTCCCCCCGAGAGAATGATTCCGACTCTCTTGCCTTCCGCGCCGATTCTCCGCAAGAGCGCGGGCGCCGCAGCCACCGCACCCGAAGGCTCGACCACAAGTTTCATACGCTCCCACAAAAGCAACATCGTGGACACAATTTCCTCTTCCGTCACCAGCGAGATTTGATCCACGTGCTCGCGCAAGATCGAAAACGTCAACGGGGAAAGAGTGGCGCGAAGTCCATCGGCCATTGTTTCGTTCGGCGATGCGATCTCAATTTTTCCGGAGGCCATCGAGCGGTACGCATCGTCCGCATTGCGCGGTTCGCTTCCCACCACGCGAATCCCGGGCCGCACACTTTTCGCCGCGATTGCAGTTCCGCTTAGCAGGCCCCCACCGCTCGCGGGCGTGACGATAAAATCGAGATCGGGCACTTGTTCCAGTAATTCGAGCGCTGAGGTTCCTTGTCCGGCAATCACGCGAACATCGTTGTACGGATGAACCAGATGCGCGCCGGTCTGCTTCACGATGGCGGCGGCCGTTGCTTCGCGCGAGGCGATAGTTGGTTCGCACAGCGTGATTTTTCCACCGTAAGCTTCCACGGCGCGCATTTTCACAGCCGAGGAATTCGACGGCATGACGATCCACGCGGGGACCTCGCGCCAGCGAGCTGCGAGCGCGAGCGCTGCTGCGTGATTTCCTGAAGAGGGCGCAACCACGCCGTGCTTTGCTTCTTCGTCCGTGAGCGAGAACACAGCGTTCGTTGCGCCCCGAATTTTGAATGAACCGGTTTTCTGCAGGTTTTCGCACTTGAAAAAAAGTCGCGCGCCAGCCACTTCATCGAGAGACTCGCTAGTCACTACGGGCGTGCGATGGATTCGCGGAGAGATGCGGCGATGCGCGGCGCGAATGGCTTCGATGTCGGGAGCATCCATCTTCATGTAAGTGGCCATCAATCAATCTCTGATGCATTATGGCACAGCTAGGAGAGTCGAAGATCGCAGCGAATCCCAATAAAACAGGCCAAATTGGGAAAAGTGACAGTTCGCAAAAAACGCAAAAAGAGGCGCAATTTACCGAATTTAGCGCCCGCAGGCGAGGCATACCGAGAAAATGAATTCATACCGCGCTTGAAAAATCATACTTTTCAGAAAAGGTACGGGGTTTCAGGGGACGGCGCAGAGGCGCGTGCGATTTTCACTTCCCGGCGCGTCCCGGGACCTCAAAAGTCACTTTTGCGGCAGAAGAATTTTCGAAGCGATCGAAAATGTGAACGGCGATGGTGTGCTCGCCGCGCGCCAGGCCGCTGACCAGAAACTGGTAGCTCTCCTTCGGCGCATCCGAGAGCAAGCCGGCGGGAAAAATAATCTGCCAGTCGCCGGCATCGAGACTGTATTGAGCGCGAGCCACGGCAGCGGAGGAGCTAACGGCATCGAACGAAACAGTGACGGAAGTATCGTCGGGAGAATTCACGCGCATTCGCAAATTTTCGATGCGCGGCGGGGTGTTGGCGATCACGAAGCGATCGGTTTCGCGTTCCGTCGAAAGCGCCTGGGTGGCAGGATTCGAAGGCGAGTCGGAAGCGGTAATCTTCAGGTGGTAGGCGCCGTCGGGCATGGTGGTGGTGTCCCAGGAAAAGAAGCGCTGCGAAATTTTATCTTTCAGCAAACGCCAGTTCTGTTCGCCCTCGCCGCGATAAAAAACTGAGAAGACGAGATCGTCGTCATTTTCATCGTGCGCGCTCCAGAGAATGCTCTGGAATCCTTTGTCTTCAATGCCTTGCGGTGGAACTTCGATTTTCGGCGGCTTCGCAGAACCTTCTGGAGTTGTCGAAATCGCGGGGAGCGCCGGAAAATTTGTGCCCGAGCGCTGGGGCATGCGGAGCTGAACCGGCGTCGGAGCTGCCGCGCCCCCCGAAGGTTGCGCAAATCCTTGCACGCGGATGCCCGGTTCTTGCACGACGACGTCGTCGATCGAGGGCGCGACGTTCTTGGGCTGGTAGGCAAGACTGACCCAGGAAACGCTGGGCGCGCCGGCGTGATCCGTTTCGAGGAATACTGCTTTCCACTGGACGAAGCGCGCGGGTGGACAGTTCACGGTTTCTCCCGCGGAGGATTTGTACGGGCCGGCCCAGGGGCTCCAATTTTTTTCAGGGCTGGAAGTGTTTCCGGAACGCACGTAGAAAGCGACTTTGCCCTGCGCTGCGCCGTTTTCGCCCCACCAGGTGAGACGCCCCCAGTGCGAGAAGATCTTTGCGTCGAAGGCTTCGGATTCGAAGCTGCCTTGGGGATCAAAGCCGGGGCCAAGCGAAAATATTTTCCCGGGGTTGGCGGTGGCGGCAAAAACTTTGCCGCCCGGGCCGGCGATCAGGCTGGTGACCTGGGCCGAAGCAGTTTTGGCAATATTCGAATGCACATTCTGACTTTCGAGCTCGATGATGGCGCCTTTATTTCCGGTGCCGAGAAGAATTTTTTCGGCAGAGGAAAACCCCATGGTGAAAACGAGATCCTCGCGCGAAGTCCACTGCACTTCCGGCGAGCCGTCGGGAGAAATTCTGACTACTTCCGAGCCGCCGGTGGCAGTAAGCGGGAAGGCAAATGATGTGGTGGGTTGCGGCGTCTGAACTTGCGTGATGATCCCGCCCGGCAACGTGATCGTGGCAGGGGTTGGCGTTGATGGAATAGCAGGCATTGGTGGAGCGGCACCGGGCGCGCGCTGTTTTTCTCCGATGGAAGCGGCGTAGAGATTCCCACTTGGGTCCACGAGCAGGGAGGTGACCTCTTTCTTGCTGGTCTCGTGGACGACGAAAGTCGAGCCGGCTTCGGGAATCGCTTGCGCGGCCTTGCGCGCGATTTCTATGCGCAGGATCAAACCGTTGGGATCCGTGCCAACGAACAGATTTCCTTTTGAATCGAAGGCCAACGATCGCGCGTGGCGCTCGTCACTCTGGTAGAGGAGCTGGCCCTTGCCATCGGGATTGACGGCGAAGACTTCGCCTTTATCGCCAGTGGCAACAAATAACGTGCCATGTGAATCCACGGCCAGCGCCCAGATGTATTTTGTTTTGGGCTCGAAGAAGGCGCTCTTCTGGCCGTCGGGCGTGACTTTGTACACTTTGCCATCGGGAGAAGTGCCAACGTAGAGATTGTCGCGCGCGTCGAATGCGATGGCCTGCGCTGCCAATTCCGTGGATTCGAAAACCGCGGTGGATTTTCCTGAATCGTCGAAGCGAAGTACCTTTGCATCCGAGCCACCCGCGGCATAGAGGCGGCCGCGAGAGTCCAGGCGAAGTTCCCAGAGGTATGCAAGGTTTGGATCTGCGAAAGAGGTGAAGCGCGGGGCGGGGACCAGCCTGCCGTCGCTGCGGATGGCTACGCCTTTTGCAGTGCCCTTATCGAATTCGGGAGCGTCCGACCGCCGCCAGTAGCGCGTGTGCTCTGCGCGGACCGGAGCGGGCACGGCCAGCGCAAAGGCCACGAGGCAGGCCGTTATGATTCGCCGAGTCATCAGTCAGAATCTCCTTTCACTGCGGGCCGGGGGAAATGGAGGCTTGGTTCGCAAGGCCTCAGGGGCTAAAGCCTCTTATCTCCCCGCAATTTTTGGCACGGCTAAAGCCGTGCCCTGACGAAAACCATTTATGTGTTGGTTTCATTTCACGGTGATCGTCAGGGTGTGGTCGCCGGCGATCACCTGATGCATTTCGACCGACCACTCTCCGGCTTTCGATTGATGCAGCAGGCGGGCGCCGCCGGGATTCTGGCGCTGGTCGAGGACATTGATTTCCGAGACCGGGGCGTTGGGCATTTCCTTGTCTTCAATCAGCAGAGTGGGAGTGGGCTGAAAAAGAGTGGCGTAGAGGCGGTCGTTCTGGCGCTCGCGGTTAATCAGCTTGATCAGCTCTTCGAGGCCGGAAAGCTGCGCTTGCGAAGCGATGCCCAGCGACTGCACGGTACGATTGAGCGTGTCGGCATCACTGACTACGAGCTGGAGGGTACCGCGCGCGGATTGCGCCGGAATGGTGATGGGAATTTCCTGAATGAACGGAGCGCCGCGATAAGGACGGAGAAGAACTTTGACGGCGACGGTCTCGCCGGGATTGACTTCGTTTTTTTCGATCCAGGCATTGTCAATCGTGGCCAGGCGGCGCTGGCTGAGCGCGTTGACGCGGAGATTGATTTTTTCGACCTGCGGCAGCTCGTAAGGGTTCGAATAGATGCGCGTGAAGGAGCGCAGGACTGAGACAGCAAGGCCGATGCCGGTGGCCATGGGCGCGTCGACGGGCGCAAAAAGATTTTCGAGGCGCACTGGAGTGTGATCTTTCAACGTAATCGTGCCGTTGAGGTGCAGCGTGAAGCCTTCG